>Ga0302320_10028102_pt1 | contig 10811 bp, 11 predicted proteins | sample Bog_T0_3_FD_202130 | JGI IMG/M metagenome (GOLD analysis project Ga0302320, IMG submission 202130) | Peat permafrost microbial communities from Stordalen Mire near Abisko, Sweden - Bog_T0_3 | ecosystem: Environmental > Terrestrial > Soil > Wetlands > Peat | place: Sweden: Abisko, Stordalen Mire... | reverse complement strand
TCTAGTTCCTCGCCGGGGTCGACGAGGCGGACCTGTGCGCCGATCTCTCCCGCGAACAGGGAGATCATGTCGTCGGTGAGAGGTTGGGTCGCCGTGACCATCTCACCTTGGAGGAGGAGGAAACGGACGATGTCACCGGCCGAGCGGTTGAGACGCGGTCCGAGCTGCTGGGGCGTAGATCCGCGCTCGACTATCACCTCATGGTCGGGAACAGGAGCGCTTGAGGGCAGGTAGGAGGCAATCTGGATCGGCTCGAGCTCTTCCATGTTGCGACGCCGGCGGCGCGGCCTGCGCTGAGGCGGACGGCCTCTACCGACAGGACCGCCGCGAGCAGCACCTGTTGGGCCGCCGGGTGTGTACCCGCCGCTTCGCGCACCTGGTGCGCCTCCGCCGCCGTAGGTGCCGCTGCCGGCGGGACGCCCACCGTCACGGGCGGGGAAATGGCCAGCGGGACGCTGGAAGCCGGTGCCTCCACCAGGCCGCGGGGTTGCCGGACGTCCGCTCAGAGGTCGGCCCCCTGTGGGAGCCGGACGCGAAGGACTCGTCCCGGGCCGGCCACCTGGCGCTGACGGGCGCGAGCTTGGACCGCTCGGCGGGATTGGCCGCCTGGAGCCCGGCGGGGGTGGGATGGGGCGACCAGTTAGAGAACGCGGCGGCGGTGGGATGGGCTTGCCTGACGAGCTGACCGGACGGGGCGCGCCGGCGTTGCGATCTGCGTGAGGCACCGTCGGTGCCCCAGGAGCAGCTGTCCCCGTCGCTGAGGCTGCAACGGCGGCTGCAACGGCCTGGCCTGGAGAGCTCGCTGGTAGCCCTGGTGCCGCAGCGGTGCCCTGCGGCACCGGGGCTACTGGCGCCGGCGCGGCGGTGGGCCGCGATGGGGCTGCAGCCGGCGCGGCGGGCGGGCGCGACGCCGCTGGAGGGGCTGTCGGCCTGGCGGAACCTGGAGTGGTGGCTGGCCGGGACGAGCCGGGAGGAGGAGCGGACGGTCTCGGCGGGAGCGAGGTGCGCGGCGCCTCGATCACCTCGCTGGACGATTTGCTCACGACGAGGCGCTGACCCGGTCGCGGCTCGTGGCTGCCGGGAGCGCCCTCAGGAGCTTGCCTGGGAGCGGCGCCATCGCCCGCGCCAGGAGTGACCGCAGCGGGAGCGGGCGCGGCCGCGACGGCACTCGGCCGGTCGGCCGCTGTTGGCGCGGCAACACGCGGCGACGCCGCTGCCGGTCCGGGCTTGGCAACAGCCGGTGAGGCGGGGGCTGGTTCCTCGGGTTGTACGGCGCGCCTGAGCCCCTCGCGGTCGGCCTTCCGCCGGGCACGGTCGGCTTGCGCGTCCTCGATCGACGACGAATGGCTCTTGACGCCTATTCCAAGGTCGATGCAAATATCAAGGGCTTCCTTGTTGGTGAGCCCTAGCTCTCGGGCAAGCTCGTAGACGCGTATTTTCTTGGGCAACTGGTGATTCGGTCCTCTCCGATGAAGGGGCAGCGCAGCCTTCGGGTACCCGAGCCTGGCGCGGCCTTCTATTCTCACACAACGCCGGTGTCCCGTACACCCGTGATCACATCTTAGGGTCGAGGCGGCCATCGCCAAGTCGTCCGAAAGGCGACGTCGCACTACATTGCGGTCGATGGGATCCCCCTTCGAACGCGAAGACGGTGAGATCCTCGTGGCCGTCGAACGCGCGAATGGCGGGGAACTGGCACCGCTCGAGCAAGTGCTCTGGACACTGGACTCCATCACGCCGCCGGGTTCGCACCCGGACCCAGTTCGCTTTGTCGACTCCGCCACGGTGCTCGTCGAGTTCGGGATGGTCGAGTATTTCGAGGGTCAGCTTGGCCTTACCGTCGAAGGCCGCAGGCTTCTCAGGCGCTCGGGGCTCCGCAACGACCCGCGGCACGTGGCCCACGTCACCGACTTGTTGCAGCAGTTCGACGAGCTGGACACCGAGCAACGCCAGGATGCCGCAAAGTTGCCCGCGCCGACGATCGAGGACGTGCACCGGGCCTTAAACGACGCCGAGGAAATAGAAGAGACCCCTGGAGGAATAGGAACCCCTGTCCTCGGCGAGGAGGTCGGCTTCGGTGGCCCATGGGGTGTCTTCGGCTCCGCCTGGGTCCCGGCGGTCCCCCCACAAGGCGGGCCTGAACAGTGCGAGCCGCCCCCACAACCGATTGCCCACGAGGAGGCGCCCTCCCACCACGTGCTAAGTCGCCTGTTCGGGCGCCCACGAAGAGACAGGGGCTGAGAACCGGCTCGGAGGTGCTAGTTCTCGCTCGACAGCTGAGCTGGAACCGCAAGTGTTGGCTTGGTCGGCCCGTTCGAGAGTTGGGCCCCCAAGGCCTCGATGGCATCGCTGCTCACCGGCTGTCGCAGCGCTCGGGAGAATGCTCGTCGCCGTACGGCGAGCTCGAAACAACGCGGCGAATCACGACAGAGCCAAGCGCCCCGGCCGGGCTGGCCCGCGCCAAGCGCGAGAGTGCCACCGGCGTCACACGCGACGCGTAAGAGCTCTGAGGCTGGCGCGACCTTCTGACAGCCGATACAGGTGCGAAGAGGAGCCGCTTTAGCCCTGCCCGTCCTCGGTAGCGGCCTTGTCAGGAAGGTCCTTGGCCGAGTCGGCTTCTAGCTCGGCGCCCAGCTCGATCTCCTCGGCGACCTCGTCAGCTTCTGCCACCAGCTCCTCGGCGACTTCTACAGCTTCTGCCACCAGCTCCTCGGCGACCTCGGCAGCTTCTGCCACCAGCTCCTCGGCAACTTGGCCGGGTGTCTCTTCCTCGGAGTCCCCTGTCTCTCCAGCCGCCCAAGCCTTTGCGGACAAGGTCTCGCCGCCTTCGGCCGGCTTCCAGACCATCTCACCCGACTGCTCAACCCATTCGCCCTCGGCCCAGTCTCCCTCGGCGTAATGGGTCTCCTCGGCGGCGGCCTCGGACTCGCTCTTGATGTCGATGTGCCATCCAGTAAGCCGGGCAGCCAGACGGGCGTTCTGGCCCTCCTTGCCGATAGCTAGCGAGAGCTGGTAGTCGTGAACGACCACGGTCGCCCGTCCTCGCTCCTCGTCGAGCAGGACCTCTTTCACCTTGGCTGGCTGGAGGGCCCGCGACACGAACTCGGCCGGGTCGTCGGAGAACGGAACGATGTCGACCTTTTCGCCTCGCAGCTCGGTCGTGACCATCCGCACTCGCGCTCCCCGGGCACCGACGCAGGCGCCGACCGGGTCGACGTTGTTGTCGTTGGACCAGACCGCGATCTTGGTCCTGTGGCCGGGCTCTCGAGCACACGCCTTGATCTCGACGACCCCGTTGGAAATCTCCGGCACCTCGAGCTCGAAAAGGCGCTTGATGAGGCCCGGGTGGCTGCGGGAAACGACGATCTGGGGACCCTTGCTCGTCTTTCGCACTTCGACGATGTAGGCCTTGAGACGGGCACCGTGGTCGTAGCGCTCGTAGGGGACCTGCTCGGCCTGGGGTAGCAGGGCCTCGACCTTGCCCAGGTCCAAAAGCGTGTAGCGGTTGTCGCTCTGCTGGATGATCCCGGTCACAATGTCACCCTCACGCCCGGCGTACTCCTCATACTTACGGTCGCGCTCGGCTTCGCGGATGCGCTGCAAGATCACCTGGCGGGCGGCCTGGGCGGCGATGCGCCCAAAGTCATCCGGGGTGTCGTCCCACTCCCGGGTGACGTTTCCTTCTTCGTCCAGCTCTTGGCCGTAGACGCGGATCTCACCGGAGTCGGGGTCGATTGTGACGACGGCCTCTTCTGCTGCTTGAGGGAGCCGCTTGTATGCAGCTACGAGAGCATTCGCAAGAGCGTCGAACAGCGTGTCGACAGCGATCCCCTTCTCCACAGCAATCTGCTGGAGCGCTTCCAAGAGGTCGAAATTCGTCGAGCTCATAGCTTGTCTGCCATCTCTTTCTCGACGTGCTCGAGTCCGGTTCCCGGCGAGGACTTCTCCTGCCGGCGCCGGTCGCTACGAGCGGTGGGTGACGAAGTGCGCGCCAGGGCGGCCTTCCAGTCAAAAACCGTGTGGGCCCTCTCGATGTCTGAGTAGGGGACGCGCCGGCCACCCTCGGGCAACCCTGGCGCGGCCACCACTACACCGCGGTCATCGGCCGAGACGATCTCGCCCTCGATCCGGCGGTCGCCCTCGACACCGGGCTGGGTTCTAATGGCGACCTCTTGGCCGACAAAGCGTTGGAAGTGCTCGGGACGGCGAAGGCGGCGCTCAAGCCCGGGGCTTGAAACCTCGAGCTCGTAGTGTCCTTGAGGGCCGACCTCCTCGCGGTCAATTGCCGCAGAGATGGCCTTGCTCGCCGAGGCAAGTGTGTCGAGATCGACACCTCCCTCTCGATCGACCGTGACGACGATGTTGCCTGAACGCAGCTCCACATCGATCAGTTCCAAGCCTGCCTCTTTGAGCACGGGCGCGGCGATGCGCTCTACGTTGTCTGACGTACCCATCGCCGCTTCCTCCTCTTATATCCGGGCCCTGAAAATGACAAAACGTGGGCGACCGCCCACGTCCACGCCTATGCATATCAATCGAACGGTTTGGGAGACTTTAGCAGTCCGATAGCCACTCGGCACCCCCCAATCCGGCTCCTGGACAGATCGCGGGACGCCCCCAAAACGGCTTAGACGGGCAGCTGCGGCTCTCCTACCAGGGACTTCAGCTCGTCTCGGGCGAGTCCAAGCTGCTTTCGCACGGTGCCTTCGGCGATGCCAAGTGAACGCGCCGCCTCTTTGGGGCTGAGTCCGACGACGAAGCACAACATGGCGCATGCTCGCCGTCTCGCAGGCATACGGCCCAGGGCAGTTTCCAGCCCCAAGTTCGAGACTGCCTCTGCGGCGGTGTCGTCGCGCGCGGCTCGCTCGACCTCGGGTGCGTGCTCGTGCTTCCACCGGCTGCGGGTCAGGCGGAATGCCGTGCGGTAGACGTACCCGGGCGGATTTGACCCTAGGCGCACCCGCCGCCAATGCCCGAGAGTGCGGGCGAAGGCTTCTTGCGCTACGTCCTCGGCTGAGGGTTTGTCCAGGCCACTGATCTGTAGCGCTCGTAGGAGACGTGGATAATGCGCTTCGTAGACCGTTACGAAGTCGTCGGCTAGCGCACTGTTGCGATCGTCTTCGATGACGACAGTTTGTCCCACCGGGAGACCCCCGGGGCGTCCTGGGCTATCCCGCTTTGGGCGTTGCCGAGCCGGAACCAGAGGACCCGACGGAGGCCTTCGCGGTGGAAGCAGGAGAGCTGGAAACCTTGTGGACTCCCGCGGACGGCGCGTAACAGGCCGCCACCCGCAGAGCCAAGGCACCGGATCCTGGCAGGTCTGCGTGCTCAAGAACTGTCGCATCGCTGGACAGCGCATACACCTCCGCCTGACCTGACATAGTCGCGGTGCCCTGGCTTGCGCTCCCGTCACCTGATGACTGCGACAGCGGGCGGGCTAGAACCGCCCACCCACCGAGGACTGACATCTCGTCCTGGCCGCCAGCTGCGAACTCGGCGCGTACCGCTTTCACCGTCCCGTCGGTGTGCGCGACCACGACTGTTATCGGTGAACGCTCCGCCGCACCGACGACCTCATCGGACAGCACGTCGAGCGGCACTTTCGCCGCCGCCCTGAATGGGACGGCGAGCGTGCCGACAGCCCCGGCGTCGGAGACCTCCACGACGAGGGCCCTGGTAATGTCACACCTCGCCGGCAACACCACCGAGGTGGAGGGCACGACGGGGCCCGGCTCGGTGATGAGCGTCGTTGGAGTGTCGGAGCTCGTGGTGGCGACGCTGACGGGCGGTGAAGTCGCTACGCCCGAAGATGTTCCCGCGCCACTTGCGGTCGAGCCGGCCTCGCTCTCGCCCGAGGCACTTGTGCTCGGACCCGAGCTGACTGGGACGAGAGCGAGCGGCGCCACGGTCCATGAGGCCGTGAAAGCGCGGATGGTCACGCCGTTAGTTGTTCGGGTGAACAGGTGGGTGAGGACCGCTCCGGTTGGGGAGCCGAGGGGCCAGTTCGAACCGCATCCCGAGCTCGTGCACGGCCCAGAGGTCGCTGTTGGCCTCAGCAGGCCTGATGCCGGTGTCGAGACGCTCGCCGAAGACGCGTTCGAGACCGGGGACCCGACAGTTGACCCGAAGCTCGTGGCGACCCAGCCGAGGCCTCGTGGGGCTGTTCCAACCACCGTTCCGAGCTTGTTGGAGGCGTTCATGCCGACTGACGCGGGCGGAAACGTCGTCTTCGGCGGAGTTGACTCGTCCGGCTTGAACTGGGCGCCCCCGGTGGCCGTCCTCGTCGTCCCTCCCTGATCGTTAAGACCGATCCCCACACCCAGCCCGGCGATGACCATGACCAGGCCGAGGGAGGCAGCCACGCGGGCGCGACGCGCCCGCTGGCGACGGTGCCTGAGGACGATGCAGTCGAGCACCTCCGAAGAGGGCTGCTCGGTGTCGGCACCGTCGAGCAGGTGGGAAAGTTCGGGGCCGTCCATGACTGCCTTTCAAGCTACAGAGGAACTCGTCTGGGACTCAGGAGGAAACGGCGACGAGCTGGTAGACGACAGTCACCTGCACGGAGATCTGCTGCTGACCCGCTTCCACCGGTACCGGGGTCCCGCTAGAGCTTGCCGCCACGTTCACAGGGGCGAAATAAACCTGCTGACCGGCGTTCTCCTGATCGGTGACCTTTACGACCGAGCTGACCGCAAGACCAGCGCCTGCAGCGAGTTGAGACGCTTGGGTGGCTGCGGCCTGCATGGCCTGCGCACGGGCGGCGGCGAGCAGGGCCGACTGGTTCGAGATCGAGAAGGAGATGCCGTCCAAGACAGCCCCGTCGCCGGCCGCGTGCACCGCTGCGTCCAGAGCCTGACCGAGGTCGGAGAGGTTGGTCATAGTGACGGTGAGCTCATCATCCGCCGTGAAACCTGTGACGTTCCCGTCTGAGTCGGTGTTGGCGGAAAGATTTAACGAGCTCGTCTGAATTTTCTTCGCAAGTACCCCGTTTTGTTCCAAAGAGGCCTCGAGCGCCGCGACCTTGGTGTTGTTGTCGTCTAGGGCAATGACCGCGCTTTTCGAGGTCGTCACCACTCCGACGTCGAAGGTGGCGGTATCTGGGGTGCCCTCTACCTGACCAGTCCCCGTCACCGTGATCGTGGCGCCCGTGGCTGCCGCGGCGCTGTGAGAAGACGTCAAAACGGTCTTGAGGTTTGTCGAGCCGCGCGATGATCCCGAGCTCGTGAGCGCCGAAGCACCGATGATCGACCCCGCGACGATCAAGGCGCCCACCCCGGTCACCGCTAGCGCGCGGGCCCTGAAGCTCCGGCCCCCCGTTCGGGCGGCACCAGATGCCGGTGTCGGTGTTAGCGGATCGCCCGGGGGCGTGAGTGCGGGCTCTTGTCCGTTGGTCTCTTCTACGTTCACGTCGGAGGCTCCTTGAGAATTCTCTCGACCCCCTTTTGGGGTCTCTGATTATGCAAAGCGCGCAATGCACCGATTCGCGTACGCGAGGCGGTAGGTGGACGGGTACGGGTCTGTCCGACGATCTGGCCGTGCCACTCGCAACCACCCCCTGGACTGCTCCGGCCCAAGCCGGAGCAGTCCCCCGGTTCGTGGTGGCCGACTGTGCCCTACGAGGGGTCCTTTGACATGATGTAGCCCGACCCGGAGTGGTGACCACCGCTAACCGGGCAAGTGTCGCCTTGCCACCGAAACATCGACCGGTCCTGTCCTAAAGGGCGGTCTCTTCCGTCTTGAAACAGGAGCCTTCCAATGAGTTCGCCGATTCGGGGTATCTCCGACAGCGACCCTGAGGGCGCGCTTCGAGATGCGCCGCCGCTCGGCACGTATTCAGGATCACCTCCCCCGAACGCGATCCGACCTCGCACCAGTGCTCTCGCCCTGAGCGGTCTGTTGAGGGTGCAACGGCAGTGGACGCTGGCCTTGACCGGCACCGGCGCCGGCGCGAACACAACCGAGAGCATCGCCACCCAGCCTGACCGTGCGCCGGACGGCACCATCGACGGCCTGCGATCACGCCTCCCGGTGCACATAGAAGACAGCGAGTGGAGCCGCTTGGCTCTCGGTATTGCCGCTGATGCCATGACGTCGCTCGGAGTCACGAAAAGCCCGGAGGTGGTCCAGCTCGACCCAGACTCGGTGACGGTCCATCTGCCCAGCTCTCAAGAGCCGAGCTGGCCGTTCGAACATGGTCGTTTCCAGCGGTCGTGGAGCCTGCCTCGGGACTCGGACATCATCGCTTCCCTGCAAGCGACGCCTGCGCTCACCGGCGCCGCAGCCAAGGCGGCGCTTGTCACACTGTCGGTAACGCATGGACGGCGGACCCTCGTCGACCTCGTGGCCGCCGGTTCCACGGTGATAAAGGGAGCGGCGCCGGAAGTGGGCGTGAAGCTTGCCGAGATCGCCGTCGAGCTCGCTTCCCGGCGGTGGTCCGACCTCGAGTCGCTGATCCTGGTCGCCTTCGATGGCCCGATGCCACGCCTCGCAGGAACAACACAGGCCCGGTATCTAGGAGAAGCCTTGGAGGAGGTCACCGTTCGGGCGATTAGCTCACGCTCGACCTGCGTGATCGTCCCACCTTGGGCGGCTGACACCTCTGACCCGCTTCTCGGCGAGCTGCTCCACTTCTGCGAGGAGACCGACGGGATTGGCTTGCTGTTCAGCGCGAGCACTCAAAAGGCGCGGTGCGTCTGGGACCTCGGCCGCGGGGAGACGGACAGGCCCAGGCTCAACTTCGCTGACGGGCGCCAGTTCACTGGAGCCGACATCTCCGATCTGGCGGAGCCGCCCACAGAGCCCACCGCGAGGCTCCGGCGGCCGGTGCAGGCGCCCACGCCATCCCCGTTGGCCCCTCCCGTCGAGATCGGGTTGCTGGGCAATGTCCAAGTCGACGGAGCGCCTGAGTCCTTCCGGTATCGCAGGCGTCTCACCGAGCTCGTCGCCTTCCTCGCCATGCATCCTGAAGGCGCGACAACAGACTCTTTTGCGACCGCGTTGTGGCCCGAGAGACGTGTCCCTGTCCAGACGCTCGCCAACCGGCTCTCCGAGACACGAAGAGCTCTCGGTATCGCTGGCGACGGGCGCCCTCGTCTCCGCAAAGCGGGCCGACGGCATTTCATCGCCGATGCCGAGACTGACTGGGACCGCTTCAAGAAGCTAAGCCGGGTCGAGGAGGGTGCCGAGTCTTGGAGGAAGGCGCTGGCCCTGGTGCGTGGCCGGCCCTTCGACGGGCTCGAACGGGGCGAATGGGCACAACTGGAGGGATTCGCGTCCGCCGTCGAGGCCGCAATCGTCGACGTCGCCTGCCGGCTAGGTGAGCACGCCCTCGACCACGGTGAGGCCGGCATTACCCACTGGGCTGCGCTCCAGGGCCTTCTCGCCTCTCCGTGGGACGAGAGGCTCTACCGTTTGCTCATGCGCGCATCTGACGGCCTGGGCAATCGCGGCGGCGTAGACGTCGCACTGCGTAGCCTTGCGGTTGCTCTCGAGCTCGAGGGCGATCCTTTGCTCGGTATTCATCCCGAGACATCGGCGCTCTACCGCAGACTTACCTCCAGGTCCCGTACCTGACCGAGAGGGTGCATCGGCATATCAACGCTACGGAGGCAACGTGGGGATTCTCGAAGGCAAGCACATCTTGGTAACCGGGGTGCTAACTGATGACTCGCTCGCCTTCGGCGCGGCACGACTAGCCCTCGAGGAGGGAGCCGAAGTTGCCCTAACCGGCTTCGGCCGCGGCTACTCGCTCACAACCCGAGTAGCTCGCAAGCTGCCTGGCACGGTCGAGGTGTACGAGCTAGACGCCACGGTCGAGGAGCAGGCACACCAGGTGGCCGATCTCCTCGAGCAGCGCTGGGGCTCCCTCGACGGCGTGGTTCATGCCATCGGTTTTGCTCCGGACAGCTGCCTAGGGAACGGGGTCCTGCCTGCCACCTGGCCGGACGTAGCGACTGCGATCGAAGTATCGACTTACTCCCTCAAGGTCCTCGCGGCCGCCTTCGCTCCCCTCCTCAGTCGAGCTGTGGGCGGCGGCTCAATCGTGGGCTTCGACTTCGACGCAACTGTCGCCTGGCCCGGTTACGACTGGATGGGCGTGGCAAAAGCCGGCCTGGAGTCCTTAGCCCGCTACCTCGCCCGTGATCTCGGACCGAGTGGCATTCGTGTCAACCTCATCGCGGCCGGACCGATAAGCACTGTGGCTGCTAGGTCGATCCCCAGTTTCGAACGGTTCGAGGGCGTATGGGACGGTCGGGCACCTCTCGGCTGGGACGTCCGAGACTCTGAGCCGGTCGCGCGGGCGTGCGTTGCGCTCTTGTCGAACTGGTTCCCGAGCACGACGGGAGAGATCATTCACGTCGACGGCGGGTTCCACGCGACAGGAGTCTGACTAGAGCGACTTGCCCGGGGCTAACCGAGGAACAGCCCCGGACTAGTCCCGGGTTCCCTGCATTACGCGGCCAGGCTAATCCTGCGAGGCTCGAGCCGTTCTGCTCCTATTTGGCGCCGCGACTCCCGCCACCTGATGCGCCAGACGTGCCTTCATGAGAGTTGCTGCGGCGGCGATGGCTGAGGCCAAAAGCTCTGCAAGAGCGGCTGCCTGGCGCGGTAGGGTTGGGCGGCTCGCTAGAGCGCCGTGCTGGTTCGTATCGGCGGCGTTCAAAACGAGTAGTTGCTTGACCGGGCGGCGTGGCCGAGTGGTTTAGGCAAGGGCCTGCAAAGCCCTCAACCCCAGTTCGATTCTGGGCGCCGCCTCCAAAGTTTGGGCAGGTCAGAAGCTATTTCTTGGATCAGTGCCGTGAGTTAGCCAG
>Ga0302320_10028101_pt1 | contig 10811 bp, 9 predicted proteins | sample Bog_T0_3_FD_202130 | JGI IMG/M metagenome (GOLD analysis project Ga0302320, IMG submission 202130) | Peat permafrost microbial communities from Stordalen Mire near Abisko, Sweden - Bog_T0_3 | ecosystem: Environmental > Terrestrial > Soil > Wetlands > Peat | place: Sweden: Abisko, Stordalen Mire... | reverse complement strand
GCGGAACGTCAGGAATATCAGGAAGCTGTGATTGGTATTCGCGAAGGATACGAAGACATGAAAGCGGGACGTATGCGCGACGCCAACCAAATATTTGAGGAATTGCGCGCAAAGCATGGCTTTCCGAGTTAAGACCACCACAAAGGCTGACCGGGATTTAGATGAAATTCTTATGTGGTTGCTGGCTGAGGGAGCCGGCGAAACAGGCTTTCGCTGGTTTGTAGGCCTGCAAAAAGCGATGGGCTCTTTGGCCAATTTTCCCGCTCGATGCTCCATTGCGCCCGAAAGCGCGACATTCCTTTTCGATTCGCCAACTGCTTTACGGTCACAAGGCAAACGTGTACCGCGTGCTGTTCACCATCGAGGGTGATTTGGTGGTTGTTCTCCACGTGCGGCGTCCGGGGCAAGATATTATCTCTTGGCAGTAAACCCCATTACATCCGCATACCCACGTGCAATCGCGCCGAGCCCTGCCCTGCAAATTTTACTGTTTAACAAGAAGAATTATTGCCAGATCGCATAATTTCTTTCAAGACTCGTTTATACTCATGTGTTGGGGTAGTCATCACCTGATACGATCCCCTGAGTTGTAGATCACTGTATGGCACAACTTTTCAGCCCTAGTTCGAATACAATAGCCAAGGTTTCCATCGCCGCAGTCATTTTGCTGGCCTCCACCACACTCAGCATCGCTTACATGATTGATCGAGGTAGCTGGATCACTAACGTCAACAGCGCGCCTGAGCAACCCATTCCCTTCAGTCACAAGCATCACGTGAAAGACGACGGCATCGATTGCCGGTATTGTCACACGAGCGTCGAAACCTCGCATTTCGCTGGCATTCCGGCTACCGAAACCTGCATGTCATGCCATTCGCAGATTTGGAACAACGTCGCTGCCACGCAACCCATTCGCGATAGCTGGGCCAGCGGCAAATCTATCGCTTGGACTCGTGTCCACAATCTGCCTGACTACGTTTACTTCAACCACAGCATCCACATCAACAAAGGAATTGGCTGCTCCGCCTGTCATGGCAACGTGTCGGAAATGCCCTTGATCTACAAGGTCAACACGCTCAACATGAACTGGTGCGTGAATTGCCACCGCAACCCCGCCAAATTTATCCGGCCTCGCTCGGAAGTATTCAACGTCGCCTATCAATATCCCGCGAACCAGGACGAACTGGGCGCCCAACTTGTGAAGGATTATCATGTGCAGTCTTTGCTTGACTGCGTCACGTGCCACCGATGAAAGAACTTTCGCCCTCTCACTCCAACGGACATATGAACGAGCACGAAAAACCGATGGCGAGTGCGCTCGTACCCTTAGAGTCGCTGCTCGAAAAGCCTCAGAAAAAGGTTGATTTAGGCCAATTACGGGAGAAACTCGCGGCCGGCCGCGGCCCCGCGTTCTGGCGAACTCTTGAAGAGGCCGCCGAAACGGAAGACCTCAAAGAGTATGTGGAGCAGGAATTTCCCGGCCTCTCCGGCCAAATCCCGCAAGGGGTCGATCGGCGGAACCTGTTGAAGGTGATGGGTGCGTCTCTCGCCATGGCGGGGGCGGCTGCTTGTACCAAACTGCCGAAGGAATCCATCGTTCCCTACGTACGTCAGCCTGAAAACATCATTCCCGGCGAACCCATGTTCTACGCCACGGCCCACACCATTGCCGGCTATGCGCGCGGCGTGTTGGTGGAAAGCCACATGAATCGGCCCACCAAGATTGAAGGCAATCCCGATCATCCAGCCAGCCTCGGCTCCAGCACCATCTTCGAACAGGCTTCGGTACTCAATCTCTATGATCCGGACCGCTCTGAAACTGTGCTCAACCGTGGCAGTCTGAGCACCTGGGGTGAATTCACCGGCGCTCTTAGCACCGAAGCGCAATCCATCGGAGCGCGTAAAGGCGAAGGCCTGGCCATTCTTTCTGGCGCCACTACGTCGCCAACGTTCATCAGTCAGATGAATACTCTGCTGGCACAGTGGCCGAGCGCAAAATGGTATATCCACGAACCGTCGGCCAATCCGGCAGTCGCCAGCGCAGCCAAGAAAATCGCGGGTCGCAACGCGGTGGTCACGTACGATTTTTCGCAGGCCGATGTGATTCTGAGTCTGGAAAGCGATTTCCTCAATTCCGGCCCCGCTTCTTTGAAATATGCCCGCCAATTTTCAGCTAAGCGCGCCATTGACGATGGGCAAACGCCCGTTCGTTATTACCAGGTAGAGTCTTCCCCTTCCGCCAGCGGATCGCTCGCAGACCATCGCTTCTCGGTTAAAAGCAGTTCCATCGCATCCATCGCTTACCAACTAGCAAAGGCGGTAGGTGCAGCCGCACCGGACGTCACCGGCACCGCGCCCGCATGGTTAAACGCAGTCGCTGCGGATCTCAGTAACAACAAAGGCCGTTGCGTGGTGGTTGCGGGAGAATATCAGCCAGAGAGCGTCCATCTCGCGGCCTTCGCCATCAACCAGGCGCTGGGCAATGTAGGAACCACCGTCAAGCTTCTGGAATCGTTCATGCCCGACGCGCATTCCATTGAGGATTTGACTGCCGATCTCAACGGCGGCCACGTGGAGATGCTCATTGTCCTCGGATCCAATCCGGTCTATGACGCGCCCGCCTCGCTCGACTTCCTCACTGCCATGAAAAAGGCGCGCCAGACGATTCGATTGGGCACCTATTTTGACGAAACGTCACGCTGGAGCTACTGGCACGTACCGCAGGTTCACTATCTCGAATCCTGGTCCGACACGCGCGCCTTCGATGGCACAGCCACCATTGTTCAGCCTCTCGTGGAACCGCTCTACAAAGGCAAATCAGCGCACGAACTGTTAAGCACTCTCCTGGGTAAGCCCGATGCCACGCCGCATGATCTGGTGAAAGGCTACTGGCAAACCGCTTCGCCCAATGGCTTCGACGCGTTTTGGAAAACGTCGCTGCACAATGGCGTAGTCGCCGGTACTGGCGCCGCAATACTTAACGCGGGAAGCCCTGAACTATCTCCACTCCCCGCCGCGGAAGCCGCCGAATGGGAAATCACCTTGCGTCCCGACCCCACCATCGGCGACGGCAGTTGGGCCAATAACGGCTGGCTGCAGGAGTGCCCTAAGCCCCAAACCAAAACTGCTTGGGACAACCTGATCATGATCCGCCCCAGCGACGCCGAAAAAATGGGCGTGCATAAAGGCGACATGCTCAAGGTCACGGTCAAAGATAAAACGGTCACCGGCCCCGTTTGGATCACGCCCAATCAAGCCCAAGGTTCCGTCGCCATATTCTTTGGCTACGGCCGGACCGGTTCCGGGCGTGTCGGCAACAAAATCGGCTACAGCGCGTACCAGATTCAAGATGCTGCCATGCGGTTCATAGCCACCGGTACCATCAGCAAAGCCGCAGGCACTTACCCAATCGCTAACACGCAATCCACCCAAACCATGGAGGAGCGCGCTCCGGTCCGCGTCGCTGAATTCAGCGAATTTAAGGAACACCCCAACTTCCCCACTCTCGAAGAAAAGCCGCTGCCCAAATCCATCACGCTTTACGACACGAGCGAATGGAAATACCTCGATCACAAATGGGGCATGACCATCGATCTCAACATTTGCACCGGCTGTAGCGCTTGCGCCATTGCCTGCCAATCCGAAAACAATATTGCGGTTGTGGGTAAAGATCAGGTCTCGCGCGGCCGCCACATGCACTGGATTCGCATTGACCAATATTACTCGGGCAACGGAAGTTTGGACGAACCGGAAACCTATAACCAGCCCGTCCCTTGTATGCAGTGCGAAAACGCGCCGTGTGAAGTAGTCTGCCCAGTGGCCGCCACCGTGCATAGCAAAGAGGGCATCAACCAGATGGTTTACAACCGCTGCGTGGGCACCCGCTACTGCTCCAACAACTGTCCCTATAAAGTTCGCCGCTTCAATTTCTATCTGTTCTCCGACTGGGATACAGAAAGCCTGAAGGGTATGCGCAACCCGGATGTCACGGTCCGCAGCCGTGGCGTGATGGAAAAGTGTTCTTACTGCATCCAGCGCATTCAGGAAGTCAAAATCAAGGCCGAGAAGGAAAACAATCGCAAGATTGTGGACGGTGAGATTCTGACCGCCTGCCAGCAAGCCTGCCCGACCCAAGCCATCACCTTCGGCGATTTGAACGATCCCAACAGTAAGGTGGCCAAGTCGGCCGCGCTCAAACGCAACTACAATCTGCTGGACGATTTGAACAATCGTCCCCGTACCACTTATCTCGGTTATGTTCGAAATTCCAATGAGGCGCTAAGAGGTCAGCGTGGATCAAATCACGAAGGTTAACGAAAACAACTACGAACTCCCGAGCGCGGTCATACCCGATCCCGGCGCTAATATTGTCCTGGGCGGTCCGCAAGACTACAACTCGGTGACGCAACGCATCGCCGGCGTTGTCTATCTGCCGATCAAGAAAGCGCCGAAAAAATGGCTGGTCGGCGCATTCCTGTCATTCTGTTTCGTGAACGTCCTGATGCTCGCGGTCTACATGCTCTTCATGCGGGGCGTCGGCATCTGGGGTTTGAACATTCCCGTCGCCTGGGGATTTGCCATCATCAACTTCGTTTGGTGGATCGGTATCGGCCACGCCGGCACGCTCATTTCGGCCGTTCTGTTCCTTTTGAAGCAAGATTGGCGAACATCCATCAACCGCTTTTCCGAAGCCATGACACTGTTTGCCGTCGCCTGCGCCGGCATGTTCCCCATTCTTCACTTGGGACGTCCTTGGCTCTTCTATTGGCTGCTTCCCTACCCCAATTCCATGTGGCTCTGGCCGCAGCCGCGCAGCCCGCTTGAATGGGACGTCTTCGCGGTCTCCACTTACGGAACTGTTTCTCTGGTGTTTTGGTATGTCGGTTTGTTGCCCGATTTGGCGAGTTTGCGCGATACCGCCCCTTACTTGTTCCAGCGTAAGATTTATGCCATTCTGTCACTCGGTTGGCGCGGCTCTGCTATCCATTGGCACCGTTACCAGAAGGCTTACTTGCTGCTCGCCGGCTTATCCACGCCGCTCGTTCTTTCCGTACACACCATCGTTAGCTTCGACTTCGCGGTCAGCCAATTACCCGGCTGGCACACCACCATCTTTCCGCCTTACTTTGTCGCGGGCGCCGTTTACTCCGGCTTCGCCATGGTGCTCACTCTCATCATTCCGTTGCGCGCCTGGTACAACATGCGCGACCTCATCACCCTGCGCACCATCGAAGCGGCTTGCAAACTGATGCTCGGCGTCGGTTTGATCGTCGCCTACGGTTACGGCACGGAAGCCTTTTTCTCCTGGTATAGCGGCGATAAGTATGAGTCGTTCATGTACATGAACCGTGTCACCGGTCCTTACGGCTTCACATACTGGCTGCTCATTCTGTGCAATATCTTGATCCCGCAAGCGCTCTGGTCGCAGAAAGTGCGACACAACCTAACGCTGGTCTGGATCATTTCGATAGTCGTCAATATCGGCATGTGGCTCGAACGCTTCGTCATTGTAGTCACTAGTTTGCACCGCGACTTCTTACCGTCGTCGTGGGGCATTTATGTGCCCACCAAATGGGACATCATGACCTATGCTGGCACCATCGGCTTTTTCATGTTGCTGATTTTCCTGTTTGTCCGAACGCTGCCGTCCATTTCAATTTTTGAGGTTCGTGAGCAAGTGCATCACGATTTACATAGCCAACCAGTGGATAAACACTGATGAGCCACGCGGTTAGTACTAAACGTTACGAAGGTCTTTACGGGGCCTTGGCGCAATTTGATACCCCGGAAGATTTGATAGAAGCTTGCGAGAAAGCTTATTCCGAGGGCTATCGCAAAATGGATGCCTATGCGCCGATGCCAGTCGATGGGTTGGCTGAGGCCATCGGTTATAAGAAGAACAAAGTGGCTCTCTGCGTTTTGATCGCCGGGTGCTGCGGCATCTGCTTCGGCCTTGGACTGCTGGAGTGGATTTCGCAAATCGCCTATCCGCACAACGTCGGCGGCCGTCCCCTCAACAGTTGGCCCGCTTTCATTCCCATCACCTTCGAGTGCATGATCTTGTTCTCTGCGCTCACGTCCCTAGTCAGCATGCTGGCTATGAACGGTCTGCCCCGCCCCTATCACTCCGTCTTCAACGTACAGGCGTTTGAGCGCGCCTCTGTCGACAAATTTTTTCTTTGCATCGAATCGGAAGATCCGAAATTCGAGCCTGATCAGACATTAGAGTTCCTCAAAACTCTCGGTCCCGAAGAGGTGAATTATGTTCCGGAATAGCCGGCGCGAACGCAGAATAAACGTGGCTCGCGGCGCGGGCATGGCGCTTCTCACCGGTGCGCTGCTCGTTTCAAGCGCCTGCCGCAATGACATGCACACCCAACCGCGCTACAAAGTCTACGCCGGAACCGACTTTTTCAGCGATGGGCGTTCCGAACGGCCGCAAATTGAAGACACCGTGGCACGCGGCCAACTCCATTTGGATGAAGCTCGCTACACCGGCAAAGTTAACGGCAAAGACATTGAGACGATTCCCATTCAGATCACAAAAGAAGACGTCTTACGCGGCCAGCAACGCTTCAACATCTATTGTTCCCCATGTCACGGCAGAGCTGGCAACGGCCAAGGCATGATTGTCGCGCGTGGCTTACGGCAACCACCCAGTTATTACGACGAACGTTTGCTCAACGCGCCGGTCGGCCATTTCTTCGACGTCATGAGCAACGGTTACGGATCAATGTATAGTTACGCGTCCCGTGTGGCGGTCGATGATCGCTGGCGCATCGCAGCGTACATCCGCGCGCTGCAGTTGAGCCAAAACGCTCCTGCCGACGTGGCTGGAGGCTACGAGCCGAAAATAGGCGGCGGCCCCGCCGGAGGAAGCAAGTGAGTAGTCATGGATCAACGGCCGACGTAGCCGTTCCTGAAATCACCCTCGGACCGCAAGCAGAGAGCGTCAAACGCATTGCCAGCATTATCGGCATTGCCGGCCTCTTGTTGTGCGTCGCGGGCTATTTTAGCGATCACGCAAAGTTCTTCCAGAGCTACCTGTTCGCCTTTATGTTCTGGGCCGGTTTCCCTATAGGCGGTCTCGGCATCCTGCTGCTCAACAATGTTGTGGGCGGCAAGTGGGGCGTCACTATCCGGCGCTATCTCGAAGCCTCCGCGCGCACCCTGCCACTCATCGCTGTGTTCTTCGTAGTGATTTTGCTCGGTGTGAAAGACATCTATGCCTGGGCGACTCACAGCTTTGTCGAAGCCAATGAATTCCTAAAACATAAAGAAGGCTACCTCAACCTGCCCGGCTTCGCGATCCGCGCCGTGGTTTGCTTTGGCCTCTGGATGTTCTTCCTCTGGCGCGTCAATAAATGGACCGACGAGCAAGATCAGACCGGTGATCCCGGCATCAAAGAAAAACTGCGCAAATTCAGTGCGCCCGCTCTTTTGGTCTTCGTCCTCGCCGTCACAGCCGCTTATATCGATTGGGCCTTGTCCGTGGACACGCAGTTTTATTCCACCGTCTACGGCGCCTTGATTCTCATCGGTAACGTTCAGCAAACCTTTGCCCTGTGCATACTGACACTGATCCTGACGTCCAAAGGAGATCGCTTCCAGGGACGCGTCAACTCAAAGATTCTGCACGATCTCGGCAAAATGCTCTTCGCCTTTGTCATTTTCTGGACCTATCTCTCCGCCTCGCAGTTAATCATCGTTTGGCCGGCCAGTTTGCCGCAGGAAATCACCTGGTATCTAGACCGCACCGCCGGCTTCTGGAAAGCCATCTGCGTTTTCGTTGGTTTGACTATGTTCGCCATCCCTTTTGCGGCTCTGCTTTCACAAGGTCTCAAAAAAGATCCCCGCCGCCTGCAACGCGTTTGCGTCTGGATTTTGGTTGTCAACGCCATTCATATGTTCTGGTTCATCGAACCGCCTTTCCGTGTTATTAGCGCCAGCACGCCGCTCCATACCAGCTCCAGTTTCGCTGTCTATTGGACAGATTTGGCAGCGTTCCTCGGAATTGGCGGCATCTGGGTCTACTACTTCGTCACACAACTCCGCAAACGCCCATTACTCCCCTTGAAAGATCCGCGGTTGAGCCCGGCGCTGCCGCAAGAGGTGATCGCATGAGCGGCCATAACCATTCCGAACCATCTTCCACTCCCATCCATGGCCATGACGGTATCGCCTACGAAGCCAATGATGTCAAGGCTCCCGTCGTCATCTGGGCTCTTATCATCATTGGCGGCTTGGCTCTCAGTGGTTTTGCCTTGATGCTTGGCGTTCAGAAATATTTTGAAGTGAATCACCCGATCGGCGCCTCTGAAAGCGCCTTGGCGCCCGACCGCATCATTCCATCCGCTCCCCAAGTGCAAGTCCACCCGTGGCAAGATCTGCCGGAAATGCGTGCCAACGAAATAAAAACGCTGGACGCCACCGGCAAGGATCAATTTGGGCGGATGCACATTCCCATCGATACCGCCATAAATGACGTCGTCAGCCGCTTGAAAGTCGACCCCAATGCTCCCAAGGGTCTGACCACCCCAGGCGGACAAGGGCGCCAGTACTCGCATGCGTTGACCGAAATACAGGGCAACGAACGGCCGCAAACGCCAACGCCCGCCATTCAAGGAGAAATCCGCAAGAATGCACAGTAGGTTTCAGCAACGGGTTTTGGGACTCAGCCTATTCGCGGCCCTTATTGCCCCGAACGTGGCGCTGGCTCAGTACGCCCGCCCGGCACTCGCTCGCGGCGTGGATCTCAAGCAAAATCTCAACGCCCAAATTCCGTTGGATCTCGTCTTCAAAGATGAATCGGGCCAAGCGCTTCCCCTGCGCACCTATTTCAGCAACAACAAGCCCGTTTTGCTCTCGCTTGTTTATTTCAAGTGTGCCAGCGTCTGCCCCATGAGCATGGCCGAAACCACTCGCTCCTTGAGCCATCTGCCCCTCAAGCCCGGCACCGATTACAACGTTTTGGTCGTTAGCTTTGATCCGCAAGACACGCCCGCGGCCGCCGCCGATCAAAAACTCAAATATTCAAAAGAATTCCATCAAGCCGGTTTCGGCGCTGGCTTTCATTTCCTCACAGGTTCGCAAGACGCCATCGGCAAACTAACCGACGCGGTCGGTTGGAAGTACGCGTGGGATCAGGGCACCCAACAGTTCGTCCATGCCGCCGGCATCATGATCGCTACTCCGGATGGAAAACTTTCGCGTTATTTCTATGGCCTGGCCTATGCGCCGCAGGACATCCGCATGGGCTTAGTCGAAGCATCGCAGCGTAAGATTGCCGGACCTGCCGACTACATTCTGCTGTTCTGTTTTCACTACGATTACACGCAAGGCAAATACACTTTGGCGATCACCAACATCATGCAGGCGGCCGCCGCCCTGACCGTGCTTCTGTTGGGTGGCGCGATTTTTATTTTCATGAGAAACGAGAAGAAAGAGAAATCAACAATGAAGTGGAAGAGGGTGCCTCATGTGGGCTAGCTACCGTTTCTTCGCCGACATTCCGTTTGTAGCCCCCAGCGCCTCGAAGGAAGCGGCCGAGATCGATTTGCTGTGGTGGTTTCTGTGCGCGGTCTCGCTAGTGATGACGGTCTTGATCTTCATCGGCGTCATCTTTTTCGCTTTCAAATACCGCAGGAAACCTGGCGTTGCGCCCGTGGCTGTTCATGGTTCGAATGTGCTGGAAATCACCTGGTCCATCATTCCCTTTATCGTCATGCTGGTCATGTTCTGGTGGGGAGCCCAGCTCTTTTACGATGCCCAAAATCCGCCCAAGGACGCCGAGGAGATTTTTGTCGTTGGCAAACAATGGATGTGGAAGCTTCAGCATTCCGATGGCAACCGCGAAATGAACGCGTTGCACGTTCCCGTCGGTAGGGCTGTAAAACTAACCATGGCATCCGAAGATGTGATTCATAGTTTTTCCATTCCCGCGCTTCGTGTGCGCCATGACGTAGTCCCCGGCCATTACGACGCGCTCTGGTTTCGCGCCACCAAGCCCGGCCATTACCGTATTTTCTGCACCGAATATTGCGGTGATCGCCACTCCCAGATGATCGGATTTGTCGATGTGCTCGATCAACCCGACTACAATACTTGGGCCGGCGGCGGATCTACCGGCACCCTCGCCGAACAGGGCCAACAACTCTTCACCCAAAACGGTTGTTCCACTTGCCACTTGCTCAATGAGCAAGGCCGTTGCCCGATCATGAAAAACGTCTACAACCATCCGGTTGAGTTGAGCGACGGCCACACCGTCATCGCCGACGACGCCTATCTGCGCGAGTCCATTCTCGAGCCGAATGCCAAAATTGTAAAAGGCTTCGATGCCAACGTGATGCCTAATTTTAAGGGCCAGTTGAGTGAAGAGAACGTGATTCAGTTGATTGCATACATCAAGTCGTTGTCCACCACGGCAACGCCGACCGGCGTCCAACCAGGCGCCGCGCCTGCTCCGGCCATTAAGAAGCCAAAAGCAGTGATCAAGGCAGTGATCAAGGAGGCGGCCGCAGTCACGCCGCCTCAACAGTAGGAGACGCAACATATGGCGACCACATACCAACCCACAACACCCGAAGCAGCAGCCGAAGAACCGGTCAATTATTTGAACGTGGAGTACGGCTGGAAAAGCTGGCTCTTCACTACCGATCACAAGCGCATCGCCATGCTCTACCTCTGGTCGATCACGGTTATGTTCATCATCGGGGGCGCTTTCGCCATGCTGGTGCGCATCCACCTCACCCAACCCACCGGCTTGTTTCCACCTGAGATCTATAACCGCCTGTTCACAATGCACGGCGTGA
>Ga0302320_10028099_pt1 | contig 10811 bp, 9 predicted proteins | sample Bog_T0_3_FD_202130 | JGI IMG/M metagenome (GOLD analysis project Ga0302320, IMG submission 202130) | Peat permafrost microbial communities from Stordalen Mire near Abisko, Sweden - Bog_T0_3 | ecosystem: Environmental > Terrestrial > Soil > Wetlands > Peat | place: Sweden: Abisko, Stordalen Mire... | reverse complement strand
AACATATATTTGTTGTTATATCTACTACAGGTATGACTGATTCTTATAGACCAATGTTGACTGATCTCTGTGAATGAACCACCGAAACCGTAAACTGAATTTGATAAATTATTTGAAGAAAATATATTATAATTAAATTGAAAAATGCAATGTATTTCATAGAAACAATTATATATATCGTACATGACGTAAACATACCATGCGAACATAATAAAGCAGCGACATCAGATTAAGCTAATCAATTGACTTATGCGTATTGAAGAACTTTATTACTGTATTAGACAAATCTCTTTAGTTCATACCTGAATTCGAGTATCAAGATTTTGCATGAAATCTCAGCTTTCTCGTTCGATAATGCGACAGTCTAAATTTTGGTTTAATACTCTAGTATGTATCACCATACATCCCCAATATTGCTCATGAAAAGGTTTTTCTTGAATAGCCACTAATAGACGAATAAAACTATATTTGAAGTAGCGATACGTATTAGAGAATCAGTAATATATCGATTGTTTTCATTTCTTTTAATTGAATCATTCTTACATTCGCAATCAACGATCATCAAATTAATGGAAATAATTGACTTTTCTGTAAGTATCTCTGCCAGACATATAGATTTCAATCGTATGATCTTAATAGATTTTAATGGATTATTAATCATTACTCAAAAAATGTTCTTTTATATATGTTGCAGTTTAGATTAGAATTTAGTTGAGATTGGAATTATATGATTATCATTGTTTGTTTGTTGGTTTTCGAATTATCTTATCATTTACCAATTATAGTTTCTTTTCTTCTGAGCAAATTAATCTTACCTTTATTCTCTGTCACGATAAAAAAAGTTTAAAAAAAGATAACTTTTTTCTTACGTAATCATTGCCCATTTTATATGATTAGTTATCGGAAAATTATCTATAGAGAGCGGAAGTGTGCGCCAGGAATGTTTAGACGCCAATAATTGTACATGTTTATTACTAGAAGAACACTATCCATTCTTTCTATGTTTATAATAGAAAACTTTCAATAAGCCATCTATATCATAAGCCAATATTTCAAGAAATACTATCCTTATGGAATGCAATATTTCACTCCAAATCGCTATGTTATATTCAGTTCATTCATAACCACTTTCCCCGATCATCTTGATATTGGCGATTGCTATTATTTAAGTATTCCCAATACAACAAATTTACTTGCACACTGTAATTCCATACTACACGTGATATCGATTAATTGTATACTAGAACGTCATATTATTCGTGAATTTTTACTTGAAAATAATTTCGTTTCATGTTATAATAAATTATTGAAGATTTATTTGAGCATCCGATGTCCGCTACGATATTATTGCTGAATAATACTTCCTAGCTATTTCGTCTAACGTTATTATGCAAAATCGAATATTTACTCGACTATGGGATCTTGGGATATAATATTATTCGTGAATTTTAAATACTAGGAACTTCGTTCATGGTTACTAAAAACTATTGAATATTTATTTGAGCACGGGATATTGGGATTTCATATTATTGATGAATTTTAAATACTAGCAATTTCGTTCACAGTCCCTATAAATTATTGAATATCTATTTGAGTATGGGATCTCGGGATGTGACATTATTGGTGAATTTACTAGCTAACAATTTTGTTTAGAGTAACTATAAATTATTGAATATTTATTTGAGCGTGGGATATTGGGATGTGATATTATTGGTGAATTTACTAGTTAAGCATTTCGTTTAGAGTAACTATAAAATATTGAATATTTATTTGAGCATGTGATATTGGGATGTGATATTATTGGTGAATTTACTAGTTAAGCATTTCGTTTAGAGTAACTATAAAATATTGAATATTTATTTGAGCATGTGATATTGGGATGTGATATTATTGGTGAATTTACTAGCTAAGCATTTCGTTTAGAGTAACTATGAATTATTGAATATTTATTTGCGTACGGGATTTTGGGATGTGATATTATTGGTGAATTTACTAGCTGAGCATTTCGTTTAGAGTAACTATGAATTATTCAATAGTTTTTTGAGTATGGGATGTTGGGACGTGATATTATTGGTGAATTTACTGGCTAACAATTTCGTTTAGAGTAATTATAAATTATTGAATATTTATTTGAGCGTGGGATATTGGGATGTGATATTATTGGTGAATTTATTAGCTAACAATCTCGTTTAGAGTAACTATGAATTATTGAATAGTTTTTTGAGTATGGGATTTTGGGATATGACATTATTGGTGAATTTTAAATAGGACGAATTTCGTTCACTTTTAAATTGTGCGGAAAATATATAATCGTCTGCTAATTTTATGTAAGCATTTTATGCCAATATGTAAATGTATACCAACATTTATTAGTTAACATATTGCGAAAGATGATATGGAAATAATCTGACAATGAAAATGGAAGTAAAAAAGGATAAATCAACTCGCTGATTGGTGTTCTATAAAATTTGTACTTTTAAAGTTCGAAAATAAAAATTATTTCACAGACATGTCTATAGGGTTTAATTAAGTGTGGAATGTAAGCAATGGTAATACAAGATTTATTGTCAGGTGACTGGTTGATGTGAATATTTGTGAAATTGATAAAATTAATCAAACAGAATCAGCGGTGTATTAGTTTGCAATTCCTTATAGGTCGTTTGTTTCGATAATTAATGAATAGAATCAAAAGCGCATCGTGAATTTCAGAATAAAAGTATTTATTTTCTCTTTAGTAGAATCGAAATCAACTACTGAAATAACACCGGAGAAGAAAGCTATTTTTAGTTGACAATATGTTATGATCATAAAATTTGATAGTTTGTGTTAACTGTGTATTGGAATTAATTAATGAGAATAGATCCATTAAAAAATAAAAATAAAATATTATTTCTTTGTAATTTATTCTTTATCTTTTTAATATTGCTGTGAAATATGTAAATAAAGAATACAATGTTTCTGATGGACATAGCAGATACGATGACCAATAACAATTATGTAGTATTGTGCAGATATAAATTTTTGATGAATGTTGATGCTTTTTATTCAAACGTTTGTATTTTTTTCGTTTTTTTTTATGCTGATGCTTGAACATTTTCTTTGTTTATGTTTTTCAGAAGTACGATTAAACAGTATTTCATTATGTTCAATAATAGATGATGTTGGTTCCGAATTAGTATTGTCTAAATATTTAATTGCACATTTTTTTAAAATAAATTTGTAATAAAACAGAATTCAAAGTTATAAAAATATTTTTATATCACTCTCGAAACTGATGTAATGAATTACTGTATTATTTAGTTTAAATTTTTAAAATAAGCTTGATTTCTTAATATTTCTAACAAAGACAGTTTGTAACTTTTATTCTGCAAACAGTTTATTTTGAAAAAATGCAGATTAAAGAGTACTTGTCTTTTTTTATTTATCATAATTTTTGAAGACACTATAAATGGTAAAGCTTAAACTCTCATCACTAATAAAGCGCTACAAAAAAAAATACCTGTCTCAGCGAAAAAAGCTTGAACTACGATTTTATAAGTTTTGCAATGTATTTTTTTTACAAAACTGTGTTTTTCGTACACTACAATCCTTTATCGAGCATTTTTATAAATTAGACTAGATTTCCATTACTAATAATATTAAGTGCATTCTTGAAATATGAAAGAATCTACTTGTAATTTTTACTCTTCTATCTAGACTTAGAATGTCTTTAAAGTGAGAATTTTTTTTTTAGTTTGGTCTTTATATATGCAATTTATTTAAAAAATGAAATCTTTACAACAAATGAAATTTATTTTTGAAATATTAACTTTACCATTTATGAAAAAAATTTCGACACCAAGGAATGATATTTGTTTAGTGTCGTAATTTATTACTAGAATCATATAAGAAGTTGTGCTTTTCAAAAAAGTTACAAAATCTTAGTTCAATTTTTTTCTCTTGCAATATGTATTCATTTGTTCAGTGCTTTATTTTATAATAAAAATCTGATGCTCATCAATAGTATTGTTTTAAAGATTCATTAGATGTTAAAAAAGAGAGCAGGCTTTTAAGACACATTAATTTTAAAAATTATTTCTTTTATGTAATTGATGTTGTATTTTTTGTCATCTTTAGTATGCCCGTTTCAAAGTATAATGTTTCAAGACTTTAGTGAACTTGCGATTATACTGCATTTTGTTTATATTTCAAAAATATCGATAAGTAACTTTCAAATATTGAACAAAGATTTATGAAACATGAAGAGTAGAATGAAAGTTGGTTATTTATGATTCTGGTGACAAGAAATTTTTTAATTTTCTTATTAGACAAACATTAACTTATTATTATTATTATTATTATTTGAAAAATAATTTACCATTGGATGTATTCATGGACTCATTATTTATAATAGAAGTATCACTTTGATTAATACATGAAGAATTAATTTTATTTGTTGTTGTATTAGATTTCATTTCTTTATATTGTGAATAAGCATGTTCTGTTGGAATATTTGATATCGCTTTATCAATAAGATTCAATGCCGTTGATGGCAATAATGTATTATTGTCTGGAAGTGTTGGTTTTTTTTATAATATTTAAAGTAGAATTAGAAATTTGTTGTGAATTTGTAAAATTGTTATTAAATTCTAATATACCTAATAGGAAAGTCTCATATTTAAAAATTTATAACTTGAAAAAAAATACTCTCATCCATTTGAACAACGCTTTTCGTACTAAGAACTTCTTTAGAAGCACTCTCTAAAAGGTAAATTGTATACTGATTTTAAATATTAAATTTTAATATACCCATAGCTGTTTCAGTAATATTAGTTTGTGTACATGTTGATGAAATTTTATCATTATCCGAAAATAAAATAGTATTTAATCCAATTGTTAAAACGTTATCATTATTTATATTTGATTTATTGTTAATCGCATATGAATTATATGAACTTATTTCAAATTGGTTTGCTTTTGATTTATCTAAAACATTAATTAGATTGTTATGTTTATAATTATATAAAAATATATGTCAAACAGTACGTATTGATGATATTGCATTTACATTGTCATAGAATGACATATTGAAAAATTGATTGATATTGCTATTGGCATTTGATTCGCTATGCAATTGATTTGAAAACGTAGGTAGTTAAGAACCATTATGATCAGATCTTTTTTCATTAGTAATGATGGATGTTGTTTCTTTTAAAATATGAATATATATTATATAAATTAAAAAAGAATTTTTTTTAAATAAATACGTTGTGTTTCATAATTTGATGGTTGATTAATTATTGTACCATCATTTAATAAATGGTTATTTGTATTGTTTGAATTAGGAATATCATTTGATAAAATTATAACTGGATGAAAAAAAAAGGATATAGATATTCAATACAATATTAATATGAACGAAATAATATTGAATGATTCTGGTCAATACATACTGTCTAGTTTACGATCGGGATATTTTTGTTTTAAACTTTCATATAATAATTTATGTTCAGGAAGTAATAACATTTGTATGGCATTTGCTGTTAATATTTGTTTGTCTTTAATGATACTATTACATAATATTAACATGTAGCTTGTTAAATCGAGTTTAACTTCTGTTAATAATTGATTGATCATATTTCGTTTAATTGGATCATTTAATATATTATGAGATGGAAATGATTTCATATGAACTATACCACGTGATGTAGTATTTATATATGCTATTAAATTAAGTATAAATTTAGAAAAGAACATCAAGTTATTTTATGGAAATATGAAGATTTGACAGAACGATAAAATAATATGAATATATACTCGTCTACTTACGTCCTTGTCGTATTAATTGATAATTTAATAATTCATCAATAACGGTATTGACCAATTCTGTAGGAAAATGACGAAGTAGACCCATAGATCCTGTTAAGTCTCGTTTTAAGAAAAAAAGTTGAGACATTTGAAAAATACGATGACGAATTTTTGTTATTGTTGAACGAACTGAATTATATTATTTTCAATAAAATAAATATTAGTACAAATTATTTTTACTAGAAAACGAATCGATGTTGGTTTTGTTTACATCTTGACGAACAGGTTCAATATTGTACAATGAAAATAACATTTTTACTAAATGAGAACACACAAGCCAACCAGCAATACGACTACTCGATGGTTGAATTTCTAATACAACGTTTGAATATGGATATTTGGCTTCAATTAAATTTGTTAAATGACATTCTGTAATTTTTTCAAATATATTTTCATAGGTGACCAGTGGTAATTTTCTTTTCGTCACGTATATTGATTCTGATGAACCAGTTTGAACAAGATGAAATGTTTTTTTGACCCAAAATTTAAATTTTGGTGAAATATTTGTTTCTTTCGACTTTAAAACATTTAAAATATCCAAACACATATCGTTTTTGATCGTATATTTAAAACGTTTATTTTCACTAAGAGTATTAATATAAGATTGAAATTTACAATTGAAAATATCCATTTTGTTTCAGAATAACTTCGTATAAGAAAAAATAAATAATGAACTTCATTAAAAACCAACAAACATGGAGTAAGCTTTTCGACTTCATGTTTCCTAGTGATGAACACCAATAGATTAATTATTGAGAGATAAATAAAATTTTAAATCAATCTACTATATAGAAATCTGCATTTTTTAAAAATCGAGGTATTCTCAATACAAATATATCAGTATTATTATTTTTTTTAATTAATGTGATAGTAACCGCAATCGCAACCAATGAATTGAAACCGCTAGGTTTTCAAAACACAAGCACAAAAAAAAATAAACATTAATTATCTTATGACTCATGATATATACATGAAATTTTTGTTTTGTTCATAGATTCCAATCTGAACTAAATTCCCATGTCAACTGTGCTATATACATGACATCCTAGCAGTTTTTATTTATTAGAGTCATTCAAGTTGAACTTATAATATTGTTTTGATATCAGGAACTATTCTATTAAATAGTTTTAAAGTACATTCTCTTCTAGTATCTTTTGCATCTTTTTACAATTCGCAATACCATCATTTTATGTCCTTTTATAGTCACTGAGCGTATCAGTATAAGTCAAATAATACACGTATTAAAAATTCGTTACATGGCTTAACTGCATTCTTTATTTTTTTAAGTTTATCTTTTCTTTCAAAACAATATTGTTGAGCAGTAATATAATTTTAATTTCCCCATCAGTATTTTATTAACTCTAGATCTAAAGAGAAATTAATGTATATGGAGACTAAGAATAACCACGAACTCGCTATATGTATGTGCGGCTCTGATAACCCATTCGAAGTTCAAACTACAATGTTGGTTACAATTTTTTCTTTTATGAGAACAATACAAAGAGATTTAACACATTTTCATTACAACAGAGTTGACTAAAGATCTTCTTTTTTCGCAACTGTCTACTCCAGAAGTTTATCGTACCTTACATTTAAACTTTAATGAAGATCAAAGATTATGATGAGACTTTCACGAAAGGCATCGTATTTTACACAGTAAAGAGGCACGCAGTTAAATTACTGGACGTTTTCCTGATGCTATATCTTCATCGCTTTTGGGTAACAATCGAGAACATGGATTAGCAACTAAAAACGCTCTCATAAACTATAACGTTTAAACGCGTTTTTGAGAATTTTTGTCTGCTTGGGTATCTAGTATAAAAATAGGTTATATGATTAATCAACATTCTTTTTATTATTATTATTATTATTATTATTATTATTATTATTATTATTATCAACAACAAGTTCGATATGTTGAAGGTGTTCAAAAATGAGGATTATACATATGAAATGAAAAAATATATACGTATGTAAAACAATCTTGCCTCTATACTTTTCTTGTATCCTATGATACTATTACTTTTTGTAAGCTATATATAGAGAAAACCTATGCAAAAACATATCATAAAAGATGAGATGTTCATAGAAAAACAAAAAAAGATTTTTTTATTATTTAATTTATCTTTATTTTATAAAACATAAATATATTATTTATAGGTACTTTTTTTCTTTTATCATAGACAAAAAAACAATATTAATAAATTAATATTGTACAAAGAAGTTCAGTGGTAGTAGATTGAATGATAAATATTCATAATAAAAATGATATTTTTATTTTTTATTGAAATTTATATATTAATAGGAGACTTATGGATAAGTGTCTATTAGTTTTAAAATCAAATTATTTTTATTTTTGTTTTTGGTTGTTTATTATATATTTAGAGGAATAACAAATTCAATGGTAACTATTAATTTATACATTTTTTGTTTTTTATATTCATTCCAATAGTATGTTCAACAGAAAATTTTCTTTCTGAAAATAAAAACATATATGTTTTCTTAATCTAATATATGTAAATAAAGATGTAATCATAGCTGTGAAAGTTTTGATAGATAGAAATTTCTTTATTAGTTTTCAATATCAAATATTTATAAGAATAATAAAAAAATCATACAATAGTATTTTAAATAGTAACAATTTAATATGTAAAATATGAATAGTAAATAGATTTATGAAATATATCAAATCAATATTAAAATAAATAACATTCAATAATCAAATCGATGTATTTATTTTGAAATGATGTAAAGTGAAATGAAATAATTCAATGTAAAATAGATAGTAAATAGAAAGAAAAGAAAAGTCAGATCTTACTTTTTTTTATAGGCACTAATTCATATTAGATATGATCAATTGTTCTTATTAAAAAAACAAGGAATACATTAAAAAATAACAAGGTTCAAACAACATGAAAGTAAATCGAAGTAGAATGAGATATTTGTGTTATAATATAATAAAAATTAACAAACATAAATGAACTATATGTTAAAATTTATTCAGTTATATATATAGATATATATTTTCATTCTTCAAATTCTATGATTCAATTTAAATAAATGAAGTAACCAAGAATAATTTCATTTCTGCATATGCATGATATTTTGAATATCAACGAAAAAAAACAAAAAAAAAAATAATAATAATTGAAAGCAATATTTATTACATGGCAATAATCTTAATATAAAACATTTGTAATTATAATCTAAACCAAAAAAAATAAATAAATGAAATAATTCAATGATAAAAGAAAAATCAATGAATACAATTTAATTATTATTTTATCATTTCTATAAAACGAAACTATATTGAAATAGAAAATAAAATAAAATATCATCTATAGCAATAGAAAATCCAATCATTTGATATCATCATAATTAAATATTTTGAAATAAAAAGACAAGTATAAAATAAAACAAACAAATAACTTGTTGATGAATGAATGATAGATGATATTAAGTCAAGAAATATATATACAATATTTAATTCGTTATACAAATGAAACAAACTGATCTTGAAAATAAATCAATTTAAAAATTAAAATTAAATAAAAATATTCGTCCAAAAAAAATAAAAACTAAACTAAATAGTTTAAATAATCGATAGCACTAGATAAAAATGAATACATCATCATACAGTAGAAAATAATATATATCTGCATAGGTAACAAGCTATGGAATTATAAAGCAAAAATAAAAAGTAAAACAAACACTGATCTACATTAATGATTATTCAATGAAATTCAATGCGAAAGAAAAAAATTTCTTCGACTTCGCATCAAATGTGATAGCTAATGAATATGAAACGAAATCATCGCCTCCTATATGAATAGAAGAAAAAAAACAAGCAAATATAAATTGTTGATTACAACTTGATATATATAATATTAATGTAAAGGAAAGAAAAAAAAATAAGCATATAGATTGACTTTAAAACTTCATATGTAATATGAAAATGAAGGAAAGAAAAAAAAATAGATGAATAGAAGAAATAGAAGAAGCAAATAGATTGACTTCAACTTCATATATAATATCAATAGATGAATAGAAGAAATAGAAGTAGGAAATAAATTGTTGATTTCAACTTGATATATATAATATTAATGTAAAGGAAAGAAAAAAAAATAAGCATATAGATTGACTTTAAAACTTCATATGTAATATGAAAATGAAGGAAAGAAAAAAAAAATAGATGAATAGAAGAAATAGAAGAAGCAAATAATGTTGATTCATTTCTCGTTATATATAAAGCAAACTTATCGTATGCGATTCCGATATAGAAAATTTTGTATAGGTTCGGTTGACTCAACAATGGTCTAGTTTCTCGAGGATGATGTTGTGATGAAGCGATTGTTCGGCTAATACAACTGTATTGATACAGTTGATTAGCAATGTGATATGAATTGTATATGATAAAAAAAAAAAGGTTTGTCGAAGCTGCTTCGTCAACTTTTGAAATGATCATATATATAGATATATCATAGATAAAAAAAGAACGAATTGCAAATAAAAAGACATCACAAATGGCAAAGAAGTGAATGCGGTTGAAAATGTTTCAACTTATGCACACACATATATATATGTACTTTTGTTGATCAATTTTCTAATAACTGATCATATGTTGATAGTTTGGGCTTGAATGCTTGTAAATGAGTTGCATAAAAAAAACAGGAATGAATTTATTCCTATGATGTGGGTTGGTTTTGTTTCGTCTCAATGAAACAACGAATTGATATACATATAAATATGTATATTAAAATATAATAAACACTGGTCATAATGAAGTGATTTCATTTGACTTGTTGTGGAAAGAAAAAAAAGAAGCATATATGTATGTATATGCTGCTTTATAATATATATAACGAAGCTTTCCGATTGATCTTGTCGGTGGCTTTCCTTTATCTTGAAGATTAAGCCATGCATGTCTAAGTATGAACTGGTTTAAGGTGAAACTGCGTACGGCT
>Ga0302320_10028098_pt1 | contig 10812 bp, 5 predicted proteins | sample Bog_T0_3_FD_202130 | JGI IMG/M metagenome (GOLD analysis project Ga0302320, IMG submission 202130) | Peat permafrost microbial communities from Stordalen Mire near Abisko, Sweden - Bog_T0_3 | ecosystem: Environmental > Terrestrial > Soil > Wetlands > Peat | place: Sweden: Abisko, Stordalen Mire... | reverse complement strand
AAACGCTTGCGCGCGCAGTTGTGTCAGATATTCGCGAATACTAGGCTGCATTTTCGGGCCGTACAGAGCGTTCTCAATATCGCCCTTCACGTCCGCCATGGGCGCCAGACCTTCTTTGGTGTGATCGTCCACTTTGAAAATCTCGTACCCGTTCGCCACCTTCATGGGCTTCGTGATGGAACCCTTCGGCAAATTCCAAACGGCACTGTCAATTTCCTTATTGAGTTCGCCCTTTTTGTATCCGCCTAGCGAACCGCCATCTTTCGCCGTAGTCGCGTCGGAATTGTCGCGCGCCAAATCGGGAAAGCGCGAACCCTTATTCAGGTCGTCATAAATCTGGTTAGCCTTTTTCTCAGCCGCGGCGGTACCCGCGGCATCCTTGCCTTGTGTTGAAATCAGAATCTCACTCAAATAGACTTTCTCGTCACGAATGAAGTCTTTCTGATGCGCGTTATAGTAATCTTCAACCTCTTTGTCGCTCACGTGAATATGGCGGCCCACTTCCGAACTAATCACTTCACGAGTGAGTGCGCTGTTCTTGGCTTCGGCTTGAAAATCCTCAAACGTCATGCCCGATTTCTCACGGACATAATCGCGGAACTTTTCTTCATCGGTAATTCCCGATTGGCGCCGCAGGCTCGCCATGTACTTGCTGATTTCAGAATCTACCGTGATGTTGAGTTCTTTGCCTTTTTGCACCAGCAGCAATTGGTCAATCCGGTCGCGCAAAAGATTGCGTTCCATGTCCGCTTGTGCGCGCTGCAACTCCAGCCCAGATGCGCCCTGTGCTTTGGCTTCCGCCACGCGCTCCCGCACCAAACGGTCTAACTCATCCTGGCTGACAATATCGCCATTCACTTTCGCCACAATTTGATCTATGACAATCGGCGGCCCCGAAGCAGGCTTCGGAGTATCGGCACCTAAGGCCAACAATCCGGCAAACAGCGACAACAAAACAACTTTCATATTGATTCCCTTACATTATTGCAAGTGACGCCCTTGCCGTCCGCTGGGTTTCGTTACTTTAGGCTCTTCCAGCTTCAAGTCGGGGTTGAGTGCCACCAGCATCTGCCGCAAATCGTCAATCAATTCAGAGGGATTTGTATAGGGTTTCAACGGCCATTTCAGCACCCCCGCCGGCGTAAATTGCGCCCCAGCCGAGTTGCGCACAAGCTCCATCAGCCGTAGTGGATCAATCTTCGACCCAGGATGAAACTTAATGTTGGCGGTGTTCTGCCGGCGGTCAATCGACTCCACTCCCGCCCGCTGGGCCATCGTCTTTAGCAATGAAAAACGCAACAGGTTCGATAGTTCACCGGGCACCGGACCATACCGGTCGGCCAACTCATCAGCGATCTTTTTCGCCTGCTCTTCATCCTTCGCATCCGCAATCCGCTTGTAAGACCGCAGCCGCTGCGCTTCGTCGGCAATGTATTCCGGTGGAATGCGAATGTCAAGACCGAGATTGAGAGTCGAATGAATCTCCAACGGCACTTCTTCGCCCTTCAACTCCTTTACCGTCTCTTCCAGCAGTCTGACGTAGGTGTCGTAGCCGACCGCCTCAATGTGGCCGTGCTGCTCGCCGCCGAGCAAGTTGCCCGCGCCGCGCAGTTCCAAATCCAGCGCCGCAATTTTGAAGCCCGCCCCCAAATCGCTAAATTCTTTCAGAGCTGCTAATCGTTTGCGCGCCACTTCGCTGAGTTGAGTGTCGGGCGGCACCAATAAATAGGCATACGCACGCCGGTTGGAACGTCCCACACGGCCACGCAATTGATACAGTTCGCTCAACCCATACCGTTCCGCGTTTTCAATGATGATGGTGTTCGCCAGCGGTATATCGAGCCCGTTTTCTACAATCGTGGTGCAAACGAAAACGTCGTATTCGTGCTTCATGAAACCGAGCAGCACTTTTTCTAATTCCGATTCGCCCATCTGCCCGTGACCTACGCCAATCCGGCAATTCGGAATCATCTCCTGAATCGATGCGGCGCGCATGAAAATTGTGTCAACGCGGTTATGCACGAAGTAAACTTGCCCCTGCCGTGCAAGTTCTTGCTCAATCGCCGTTTTGATCAGATCAGGATTGAAGTGCGCTACCACTGTGTTGATCGCGAGGCGGTCTTTCGGCGGCGTTTCCAGAACGGACATGTCGCGCAATCCGAGAAGCGACATGTGGAGCGTTCTGGGAATAGGCGTCGCGCTCATTGTCAACACATCCACGTCGTGCCGAATTTGCTTTAAGCGCTCTTTGTGTTTCACTCCAAAGCGCTGCTCTTCGTCCACAATTAACAGGCCCAAATCGGAAAACTGCACATCGGGAGAGAGCAAGCGGTGCGTACCAATGAGAATATCCACTTTGCCCGCCGCCACTTCTTCTAACGTGGCTTTTACTTCTTTTGTCGAACGAAAACGGCTCGCTAACTCGATGCGTACCGGGAAGGCATTGAAGCGCCTTTTGAATGTCTCTAAATGCTGAAAGGCCAGCACCGTTGTCGGCGCCAGCACCGCCACTTGTTTGCCATCACCCAGCGCTTTGAAGGCGGCACGCATGGCCACTTCCGTCTTGCCAAAGCCAACGTCGCCGCACAGCAAGCGGTCCATCGGCTGTTCGCTCTCCATATCGCCTTTGATATGGGTCATCGCAGTTAGCTGATCTTTGGTGGCATTGTATTCGAATGAATCTTCGAATTCGCGTTGCCAGTTGCTATCGGTCGAGAACGAGAAGCCCTTACTCATGCGCCGCTGAGCGTAGAGCTTCAACAACTCGTCGGCCATATCGCGCATCTTGGCCTTGACGCGCGATTTAGTCTTCTCCCAGGTCACGCCGCCCAAGCGGTCGAGATGTGGTTTGGCCTCGCCGGCGCCGCGGTATTTCTGGATGAGATCCAGCCGCGTCAGCGGAACGTACAACTTCGAATCGGCGGCGTATTCAATCAGCATGAAGTCGCCTTTTTGATCGGCTTGTGTCAGTTCCTTGATGCCAAGAAAGCAACCGACCCCATGCGTGGCGTGCACGACAAAATCGCCTGGCTTTAGATCAGCCACATCCGCCGCAAACGCTGCTAGCTGCGATTTGGAAGGCTGGCGCGCGATCAGATCGGAGGTTTCGAACAGATCTTCTGAGCCGATAATGGCAAGGAACGAATCATGCAGCACCGCCCCGCGCTGTATACCGCCTTTAACCAGAAATGTACTGGACGCGACTCCCGCGTGATACGCGCGTTCGACAAGCGACGGCCGCGCGCCTACGGTTGATTCCAGCCCAAGCTGATACGAAATTGAATACTCCTGCAAAATATCGGCGAGTCTTTCCAACTCCCCTATCGATGCGGCGAAGAAGGCAACGCGGTACCCGGCTTGGATGAGGTTTTTTGCTTCCGACACCGCCACTGGCATGTTGCCTTGAAAGGTGAGCGATTGGCGCGTAGGAATGTGGAACCGGTGATCGGCCGAGAACGACCCTGCGGTAATCAGTTCCAGTTCCTGCAGCGAAATCTGCGTATGGCCCCGCATAGCCGCATCCAACTCTTCCCAGCGCAGATAATTTTTCTCTGGCTCAATCGGTGCTGGCCGGTCCGGATTGTCCAGACGGGTCCATAGCCGTTCGGCCGCCGAGGAGACGGCCGTTGGCTCATCCATCACAATCAACGAATCGCGACTCAACGAAAGCAAGTTGTGTGTTCGCGGACGCACGAGCGGCACAAGAAATTCCCAGCCCGGAAAAATTTCGCCTGGGTTCGACAAATCCAGATCTACTTTTTCAGCAGCGTCTGCCAATTGCCGGAGCAGGGAACGGGTGCGCGAATATTCAACCAACGGCAAAAGCGCCGCCGAAGACACCTTCAAAACCGAACGCTGCGATTCCACATCGAACTGACGGATCGATTCGACTGTGTCGCCGAAAAATTCGACACGAACCGGCCGATCCGCTTCCGCCGGAAACACGTCAAAAATTCCGCCGCGGATTGAATACTCGCCCACCATCTCCACCGGCTCGCGCTTCTCATAGCCGATGCTTTCGAGGTGTTTCACCAGATCGTCAAGCGGAATCTCTTCACCTTGACGCAGCATTACCGCCAACTGCCGGTAAAACTCGGGCGCTTCCGTCTTGAGCAACACTGACGCGATGGGCGCGATCGTGATGGGAATGCGGTGCGTGGAAAGACGCCATAATCCCACAGCGCGCCGTTCTTCGATTTCGTTATGCGGGGACAGCCTCTGGTGTGGCAGCACATCCAGCGCTGGAATCAATTGCGGCGGCGGCAGTTCGCGACCTTCGAGCAGCATCTCGAAGAACACTTCCACCGCGGTAAGCAAAGTTTCCGCCTGTTTGTTCCCATCGACAATGACGAACAGCGGTTTTTCGGTCGCGTGGTAAAGCAAAACCAGATACAGCGCTTTAGCCGTATTCACTAAGCCAGAGACCGCGAAGGGCCCGTGATCGCCACGCGTCAGTTGTTGCAGTAATGCTTGGAAATTGGGTTGGCGTCCTGCCGATTGCAGTAGTTCGCGTGTGGCGGGATGTATCACGGCTTGGTGTGGAGCACCTGTTCCGCAATGTTGGTGGTGGAGAAGCCTGGTTCCAACGCTAACGTTTGTACCACGCCGCCAGCCGCTTCCACTTCCTCACGGCCCGCCACAAAATGCACCCAATCCGCGCCTTTCACAAGCACGTCGGGCAGCACGGCCGCAATCAGTTCGCGCGGCGTATCTTCATCAAACAACACCACCGCGTCTACCGCTTCGAGTTGCAAGGCCAACGCCCCACGGGTCTTCTCATCGAAAAAAGGGCGCGTCGGCCCTTTCATTCGCTGCACACTGCCGTCTGTGTTCAGCGCCAGTATCAGAACGTCGCCCAACGACCGCGCCCGCTCCAGCGTTCGAATGTGACCTGGATGCAGAATGTCGTAGCATCCATTGGTCAACACCACTTTCTTGCCTTCGGCTTTCCAACGCCGCCGTTGTTCGGCAAGTTCCGTGCGCGTATATAGCTTACTCATGCCCGCCCCTATTTTACGATTTGGCGGCCGGCACTTTTGCTACCATGCTGCAAAGTGATGGAACAACGCAAAGTCACAAAAACTAAAATGCTAACCACTTCGGTTGGCCTCTGCCTTCTTTTTTCCTGCAGCGAGCCGCCTAAGCCGACTACGCCTGCATTGACACCGGAACTGGCCGCGCAACTTTTGAATTACGATGACCGCGCGCAGACTTTCATTGCGCACGTGAAGCAACAGAACCCTGGCTGCGAATTTAGTATGACGCTGCCGGATCAGGTTCCGCCGCTTACGCAGATCGACCTGGGCCACATTGTGCAGTGTCAGGGCCGCCCGGCGCCGTTGGAATTTGACGCGAGCGCCACTTTCGTTTACGATGCCGCCGCCGGCAAGTGGACGCTGAAGCGCTTCTCTAGCTAGCTGCTTTCTTCCGCCGTTCGTGCCAATCGTCTCGCTTGAAAATGTCGGGTGCCGCTTCTATCAAACGCGGCAATAGCTCGAACACTGCGCTCGACGTCCAGCGCTTGCCGCTTCGTGTGGTGAACCCTCGCCGGTTCAAATCTTCGGCAATGGTCGAAACACCTTTTTCAACGACAATCATTTCCAGAATGGTTTGCAGCACTTCCACTTCGTCGGGTTTAGATTGCAAGCGCGCGCTATCGGGCACGACCTCGATTCCATAAGGCGGTGCTACTTTTTCTGGTGGTTCGTTGGCTGCGCTTTCGTCGGCGCGCTCCCATTCCACGGCTTTCAGCGTCCAACCGGCTACCGTGCGTTGATGGAAATAATCCAGCGAAACCGGGTTGTCTATTTCGTCTCTGAGCTGGCGCATTTCTGCCTCCAGAGCCACCTTGTAGCAATTCTGCTGCCATGAAATGCGCGTGAAAAACGCCGCTTTGGGAAAGATCGGCCGCCAGCAATGGGAAATCCTGTCCCACATTCGGGATAAGAAGATCTGACCCGCTAACTTGCCTGCGGTTCCAACGCGAGTTGGTCGAATTGGCGACTTAGTAGAAGGAGTGCCGAACGCGCCGAAAGATCAGCGTGGCATTTGTCTAGGGTCGCCTCTAATTCTTTAACGTTGATGGGTTTGCTCAGATAACCATCCATGCCCGATGCAAGGCATTTCAGGCGGTCTTCTTTCATCGCGCCGGCGGTGAGCGCTATCAGGAGCGGCCGCCTGCCGGAACCCCACTCGGCTCTGATCCGTTTGGCGGTTTCGAGGCCGTCCATCTCCGGCATTTGCACATCAAGCAACACGACGTCGTAAGGTTGGCGGCGCAGTGCCGCCAGAACTTCCAGACCGTTTGATGCCAAATTAGGGCGGTAACCCCAGCGCTCCAGAAGACGGCAACCCACCTTTTGATTCACTAGATTGTCGTCGGCGAGGAGGATACGGAGAGGCGCACGCTCAGCCAAAGTGTTTTGCGATCTTATCGTGACGCCTGTCTGCTCGGTCAATCCGGTTAAAACGCGCAGCAAGACGCAGTGGAGCTGTTGCCGCCGCACCGGTTTGGTCAGCATGGCAGCGAACGGATTCTCTCGATCGCGAAAAGCTTCCCGTGCCGAGGCGGCGCTCGAACTCAGCATTACCATCGGCGGTGCCGCACTGCCAAATTCGGTCTTTACTGCGAGCGCGAACTCGGTCCCATCCATCTCCGGCATATGCCAATCGAGCAACAGAATGTCGTAGCGTGTGCTGCGTAGTTCAATAAGCGCTTCACTCGCTGCCGCCACTGCTTTGCTGACGAAACCCCACTGTCTGACATATTCCGAAACAATATGCCGATTGGTCGCGTTATCGTCTACTATCAGCACTCGTTTCCCCATCCAATCCTTCGCCGCCGCCGGAGGGAATTTTTGAGCGGGTGCCGGTTCATACGGGATGCTGAATTGGAAAGTGGAGCCAACCCCCGGGCAACTCTCCACCCACATCCGCCCTTTCATCATCTCGGTGAGCCGTCTGGAAATGGCGAGGCCCAACCCGGTCCCGCCGAATTTTCGCGTGGTCGTGTCGTCCACTTGCGAAAAGGATTGAAAAAGCCGGTCCAGTTTATGTGCGGCAATTCCGATCCCGGTATCCTTTACGGCGATGTGAATTTGCGTCTCGCCCCTTGGCCCAAGCGTCTTATGCGCTTGAATCACCACTTCGCCCTTCTCGGTGAACTTAACTGCATTGCCTATCAGATTCACCACAATCTGCCGCAGGCGCGTCGAATCCCCGTAAACCCACTCTGCCAGCGCAGGATCAATGTCCACGGCGATTTCTAAATGCTTCTCAGCGCACTTGGGTGCTAGCAACTCCGCCGCTTCCTCCAAACATTCGTGTAAATCGATCGGGACGTGTTCCAGGTCGAGCTTCCCTGATTCGATCTTGGAGAAATCGAGAATATCGTTAATGATGGTCAGCAGCGAGTCGGAAGAATTGCGAATGACTTTTAGATAGTCTTTCGCGTCATCTGCCAAATCAAAATCGAGTAGCAAGCTCGTCATTCCCATCACCGCGTTCATTGGTGTACGAATCTCATGACTCATATTGGCGAGGAACTGACTCTTGGCGCGCAGCGCCGCTTCTGCCGCCTGCTTTGCACCTTCCAGACGCAACAAGAGCTCTTGGTGGTCGGTGATGTCCAAAACGGTACCGACTACTCTCGTCGGAGCGCCACCTTTGAATTCCGTAGAACTGCGGTTGCGATACCAACGGATCGAACCATCCGGCCGGAGCCGCCGATATTCGACATCATACGTGGTTTTTCCTTCTTGTTTGAATGCCGACCGTTGAGCTGCCTTAATACCTTCTACATCGTCGGGATGAATCGCGGCGCTGAGTTCAGCTTGTGTGACGCGGCAAGCGCCACCAGGGAAACCCGCAATCGCTGCGGCCCCTTTCGATAGCGCAAAACCTCCATCTTTTGGATCCCACTCCCAGATCCCCAGAGACGCGGCTTCTTCAGCCCACTCATAAAGTTGCAGCCAATCGTGCAGTTTTTGCTCCGCCTGTCCACGCCGCAGTTCAGTCTCTATGAGCTTCTGCGACATCGAGGATAATGCCGTTTGTGCAGCCGAAAGCCTTCGGCTTGTCGTCAACCAAGCCATCAGACAGACGGCGGCCACAACAATTCCCGTGGCTGCAATAAAGACACTTTCTCCCATACTTGTGCATCGGCGTAATTCATCAGTAACGCTAGTGGGAACCTTCTCCGTGCCCTTTTGCTTACTCGCTCACTTGCCCCCGAATGATAGATTAGGCCCTGAATGCTCAAGATTACTCGAAGCCTCGTCTTGGGGCTTGCCACGCTCGCTGCCTGCTTCCTGAATGCTAGTTCCGCTCAAGACTCACCCGCAAAATTTCTCGATGAACGCCTTTCTCCGGAAGATCGTGCGGCCGACCTTGTCTCTCGCCTTACTCTCGACGAAAAAGTCCGGCAAATGCAAAACGCTGCGCCCGCTATTCCGCGCTTAGGAATTCCTGCCTACGAATGGTGGAACGAAGGTTTGCACGGTGTGGCGCGCGCCGGTTTGGCGACCGTGTTCCCGCAGGCCATCGGGTTGGCCGCAACGTGGGATACGCAACTGGAACAGCGCATTGCCGATACGATTTCCACTGAAGCCCGTGCCAAATATAACGACGCCGTGCAACATGACAGCCACCGCCGCTATCAAGGCCTCACCTTCTGGTCTCCCAACATCAACATATTTCGCGATCCACGCTGGGGCCGGGGCCAGGAAACATTCGGCGAAGATCCCTATTTAACCTCTGAAATGGCTCTGGCCTTTATCCACGGCATGCAGGGCAACGATCCAAAATATTTCAAAACAATCGCCACGTCTAAGCATTTCGCGGTCCACAGCGGGCCCGAAGTATCGCGCCACTCCTTCGACGCGCGCGTCAGCAAACAAGACCTTGACGAAACCTATCTCTATGCGTTTCGCAAGACTCTGTCGCCGGGCGGCGCGTACTCCGTAATGTGCGCGTATAACAGCCTGGAGGGTTCGCCCGCGTGCGCCAGTGACTTTCTACTAAAGGACAAGTTACGGACAGTATGGAAATTCCCGGGCTATGTCGTCAGCGATTGCGGCGCGATCGGCGACATCTTTCACGGCCACAAATTTTCCGCCTCCCTGGCCGAGGCTTCAGCAAAAGCGGTGAAGGCCGGCACCGATCTCACCTGCGGGAACGAATATGTCTCTTTGCTCGAAGCCGTGCAGAAGAACCTCATCAGCGAAGCGGAAATCGATCAGAGCCTGCGGCGTCTCTTCGTCGCGCGCTTCCGGCTTGGCCTGTTCGACGCTCCTGCGAAAGTCCCGTTCTCCAATATCGGCATGGATCAAGTGGCTAACGAAAGCCACCAAAAACTTGCTCGCGAGGCGGCTGAAAAATCCATGGTTCTCCTGAAGAATGAAAACCATCTCCTGCCTTTAACAAAAGTGCCTGCCAATATCGCTGTCATCGGTCCGGCGTCTGACGATCCCGATGTCATGCTGGGCAATTATTACGGCACGCCGCGCCATCTTATTACACCGCTGGCCGGCATTCAAACTAAGTTTGGGAGCCAAGCGAAAATCCGCTGGGCGTTAGGCAGTGTCTATGCCAGTTCCACTACGGCGCTTGTGCCCCAATCTGTGCTCACGCCGGCGGGTGCTGCGGCGGGCGAGAAAGGTGTACTCGCCGAATATTTCAAGAACACAGATTTCAGCGGCGAACCAGTGCTCAAGCGCATCGAACCGCGCGGTTTTTTTGTCTGGGCCATGAGTGATTCGGCTATCATGCAAGCTTTGCCCGAGCCTACTTTCTCCGTTCGTTGGAGTTTTTCGCTGCAGGTTCCAGTAAGTGGCGAGTATCAACTGGGCTTAGGCCGTCAGGAATGCGATAGCTGCGTTGGAAATAACACCTGGCGTCTTACCGTGGACGGCGAAAAGCTCGTGGATGATTCGCGCCGCAGCGCCGGCGGACATCGCGCTCTCACCAAAGCCATTCATCTGGAGGCAGGGAAGTCGTATCAGCTGCGCGCCGAATATGTGCAGGAAGAAGGGGGTTCTGGTGTTGAACTAATCTGGACGCCTCCCGCCGATTCAGCTTTAACCGAAGCCGTTGAAACCGCCAAGCAAAGTGATTTGGCGATTGTCTGTGTCGGTCTCAATTCGCGCCTCGAAGCCGAAGAATCGCCAACCCAGATTCCAGGTTTCGCGCACGGCGACCGCACCAGCATTGATCTGCCTGAGCCGCAAGAGAAATTGCTCGAAGCCATTCTCGCCACGGGTAAGCCCGTTGTGGTGGTATTGCTCAACGGCAGCGCGCTGGCTGTCAACACCGCGCAGAAAAGTGCCGCCGCTGTTCTCGAAGCCTGGTATGGAGGCCAGGAAGGCGGTGCAGCCATTGCAAATACACTGGCGGGCGACAACAACCCAGCTGGCCGTTTGCCCGTTACGTTTTATGCTTCCACCGATCAATTGCCCGCCTTCGACAGCTATTCGATGGAAGGCCGCACCTATCGTTTTTTCACCGGCAAGCCGCTTTATCCATTTGGCTATGGCTTGAGCTATTCGACTTTTGAATATTCAAAGCTGACTGTCAAGAAAGCGCCCGACGGCAAACTCTGGATTAGCGCGCACGTTCGCAACATGTCTACCATTCCAGGCGACGAAGTGGCGCAACTCTATGTCGGTACTGAAAAGGCCATGCCCTCGCTCGCCGGCTTTCGGCGCGTGCATTTTGCACCTGGCGAAAGTAGCGTGGTGAGTTGGACGCTCGATCCCGCGGAAGTTCACGGTAACATTGTGACTGTGGCTGGGGCTCAACCGCGCGATAACCAAG
>Ga0302320_10028097_pt1 | contig 10812 bp, 7 predicted proteins | sample Bog_T0_3_FD_202130 | JGI IMG/M metagenome (GOLD analysis project Ga0302320, IMG submission 202130) | Peat permafrost microbial communities from Stordalen Mire near Abisko, Sweden - Bog_T0_3 | ecosystem: Environmental > Terrestrial > Soil > Wetlands > Peat | place: Sweden: Abisko, Stordalen Mire... | reverse complement strand
CGGCACGCACGAACACGATGGCCAGGACGTACGCACCGAGACCGAAGAACGCCGATTGGCCGAAGGTGAGATAACCGCTGTATCCCCACAACACGTCGACGGTGAGCGCAACGGCGGCGACGAAAAATGCGCGAATGAGGATGTTGATGATGTAGGCGTCGAGAAACCAGGGGCCGGCGACGATCACGAGCACCGCCAGCAGCCACGGCGTTCCGAGAAGCCCGATTTCCCTCGCCCGGCTCCTCGCGCCGGGCAGGCTGACGGCCGTTGCTTGGCTTTCAGGCACGCGCAAACCCTTCCGGTCGCAGCCGCAACGCGACAGCCGCCAACACGGCGATGGTCAATCCTCCCAGGATGGGGCTGACAAAGGTGCTGACCAGCACCTGCATTCCGCCAAGCACCAAACAGGACAGCGCAAGCGTCGGAAGCGATCCGCCCGATACCATGACCAGCATGAAAGCCCCGATGAGCCAGGGCAGCCCCATATTGGGGTCGATACTGGCCAGGGGCGTCACGGCTGCACCGGCGACCGCGGCCAGACCGCTGCCGATGCCGAAGGTCAGCAACCGCACCCGGGCGCTGTCGATGCCGAGCCCCTGGGCGAGCGTTTCGTTCATGATGACGGCGCGCGTCGAGAGTCCAAGCCGGGTGCCGGTGAGCAATGCCGTGAACAGGACGCCAATGATGACCGCCGCAGGCAGCAACAGCAACCGGTAGCCGGAATAGTCGTTACCGAGGAAAGTCAGCGTTCCCGTCATCGGCGCCGGAACGAATTGTACTTCGCGGCCGAACATCAGCGTCAGGACCTGACCGATGACGATGCCAAGTCCCCAGGTCGCGAGGATCGCGTCAAGCGGGCGGCTGTAGAGCCGCCGCACGATCGCGACCTCCGCCGCGGCGCCCAGCAGTCCACCTGCGGCGAAGGCGACAAAAGGCGCGGCAATGGCTGGCAACCCCAGGTAAGAGGTGATCAGCGCGGCATAGCCGCCCACCGTCATGAAGGCGCCATGCGCGAAATTGATGATCTTCATCACCCCGAATACGATCAGCAGGCCCGACGACACGATGAACAGGATCGCGGCGGTCGTCACGATATCCAGAACGATCGTCATCATGTTTCGCCACTCCGGCGCTGCCTGCGGAACTGGTTCCGCAGGCAGACTATACGGTTAGGACTTCAGGTTGGGACACTGTTCGCCGGGGTCGACACTGGGAAAGCTCTGGATGACCTTGACGCTGCCGTCACCCTGAACCTGCCCAAGATACATGCTGAGCGGCGCATGATGCTGCTTCGACATCGTGATCGTTCCGCGCGGGCCCTGCACACTCACCTCCCCGAGCGCCTTGAGCACGGCGGCACTGTCGGTGCTGCCTGCTTTTTCGACGGCCGCCTTGTAGGCGTAAACCGCCTCGTATTCCGGCACCGACAGGTCGTTCGGGGTCTTCAACGCGCTGCCGAACTTCTTCGCCATCGCGGCCAGGAAGTCCTTGTTCGCGGCAGCCTCGATTCCCGTGACATAGGACGCCGACAGATAGATGCCTTCGGCTTCCGTGCCCATCGACTTGGCGGTTCCCTCATCCACGGCCAGATTGCCGTAGGGCAGCTTCACGCCGGCGGCGCGAAGCTGTTTCGTCAACGTCACGTTCGGCGCGCCGCCCGCGGTGGAGGTGATCAGCGCATCCGGCGCCGCGCTCTTCAGCTTGGAGATAATCGGAGTCCAATCGCTGCCATCCATCGGCAGATATTCCTCCCCGACGACCTTTCCGCCCGACTTCTCGATGTAGGCCTTGGTGAACGCCAGCATGCCGCGCCCAAACGCGTAGTCGGAACCGATCAGGAAATAACTCTTGGCAGCCTTCTGCTTGGCGAAGTAGTCGACGATCGGCGGCACCTGCTGTTCGGGTACCCAGGCGTTGACGTACATGAAGGGGCTGCACGACTTGCCTTCATAGAACGACGTATAGATGTAAGGCGTCTTGCCGCGCGCGACGATCGGCAACGCCGCGTTGCGCGCCGCGCTGGTTTCCATCGAGATCAGCACATCGACCTTCTTCTGCGAGATCAGCGCATCAAACGCCTTCTGGGCTCCGGCGGCGCCGGAAGCGTCGTCCGCAACTTCCAGCGCCAGCTGACGGCCGAGAACGCCGCCCTTTGCGTTGATTTCATCGACCGCGAGCTGCGCGGATTGAACAACCGACGGCGCGACGACGCTGTTGGCGCCGGACAGGCCGACGGGGACGCCGATCTTGATGGGTTCGGCCGCAAATGCGATGGCAGAGATGGCCGTCATGGAGACGGTCAAGAGCAGCCCGGCGGAAAGTGAGCGGATGACGTTCATGATACACTTCTCCTGTAGACGATGGGTTGAGGGAATTCAGCTATCGGTCAGTACCAGCCAGGCTTGGCTCCACTTCCAAGCATCTCGCCGTAGACGTCGGTTCGACGGTCTCGCAGGACCTGGTTGAAGGCGTTCCAGTTGCGTTTGCGCCGGGCCTCGCCGAGATCGATCTCGGCAACGACGATTTCCTCCAAATCCCGGCTGGCAGGCCCGGCGACGGGCCATCCGGTGTAGCTGACAATGAGGCTCTGGCCTTCGAACGGCTGGCCACGCTCGACGCCGACGCGGTCGGCGCAGGCGATGTACATTGAGTTGCTGTGGGCGGCGGCCATGGCGAGGATGTTGGCCATGGCCTGGCGGCCTTCCGCCTGCCCCGGGATCGGCACCCAATTGGTCGGCACGCAGACAATATCGGCGCCCTGCAAGGCGCAGAGCCGAAAGGTTTCCGGAAACCAGCCGTCGTAGCAGATCGCCACGCCGATCCGGCCGATGGGCGTGTGAAAGACCGGAAAGCCGAGATCGCCAGGTTCGAAATACAGTGCTTCTTCGTTCCACAGATGCACCTTGCGGAAGGTGCCGATGTAGCCCTGCGGACCGATCACGACGGCGCTGTTGTAAAGCCTGTTTCCCGCCCGTTCGCATATGCCGGCAACGAGGTGCAGCCGATGACGTGCCGCGCATTCCATCCACGCCGAGGCCGTTCGCCCGGCCGGAATTTCTTCGGCGACGGCGAATGCCTCCTCGCGATTGGAGAAGACATATCCGCTGTTGCAGAGTTCGGGCAGCACGACGAGGTTCGCCCCCTGGCTTGCGGCCTGCTCGATGAGCTGCACCGATCTGGCGACGTTCGAGGCGACGTCACCGAAGCTGGGCTGCATCTGAATGCAGGCCAGCTTCACCCGGCCACTTCCCGTCGCTGCATCAACATGCGAGTTCATCCCGCGGGACTCCTTCAAGCGCGCAAAACAAAAAACCCCCGACAGCGCCAAGCAGGCACTAATCGAGGGCTACATAGCCGAATATGAAAGCGGCCTACCGGCTGCTGGAAAACATTCGGATGCGAATATCCGGATCTGTTCTCGAAGCCAATGATCGCCACAACCGGTTTAGAATGTCAATCTTTCGCCTTGGCGAAAATTTGAGCGCGGCTGATTACTTGAGTCGCATCGTCGTTGGCCGCTCCGTCGTTCGACGCTCATGCCTTGGCGTCGCCGATGAGGCCAAGACCTCCCAGCACTTCCTGGGCGCCAATGATCGTGGTTGCGATCTGAGCCATCGACAGCCGTTTCTGCGTGGCCTGCTGGCGGATCAACTCATACGCTTCCGCCTCCCCGATCTGCTTCAGCGCGACCAGAATCTTGACGGCCTTGTCGACATCCCGTCGGGCCTTGAGCGTTTCCTCGAGTTTCTCGACCTTGCCCTCGAGCCGCCTAGTGTAACCGTGCACGGAGCGTGCGAGAACCAGCGATGACAATATTCCGAACGGACGAATCGGCTTGTTGACCACGCCGTGCGCATTGCTGTCGAGCAGGCGCTTCAGCACCGTGGGATTTTCATAGTCGATGATCGCAACGAAGGTCGGACCATCATCGGCAGCGGACGCGGAAAAAGCCGGCGTCTCCGAAGCTTCCACGAAGTGAAAGACGGTATCGATGTCGCGCGGCATTTCCGCCGGAGGCGGCCACATCCCGCGAACGTTGCAGCCGATGCGCTTCAATTGGTCGATCAGCGCATCGCCTTCGGCATCGCGCGGGTGGACCACCAGGACCCGGGCGCCTCTGAGATCCTCGATCAGGCGGCGGATCCCGGGCTTCATGACGCTTCGGTCTCGTCGCTGATCCAGCGGGCGCCAAGGGGTGTAACGGCGAGATAGGGATCCGGCTTGACGGCTGACTTGGCCTGCCAGACGATATCGAAGACGCCGTCTTTTCGAAGCCGACCGATCCGGGGAGTCAACCAGGTATGATTGTTCTCCGGATCGATCTGGATCGAACCTTCCGGCGCCTCATAGGATAGACCCTGCGCGGCATCGACGAGACGCTGCGTATCGAGCGTTCCCGCGGCTTCCAGCGCGAGGGCAAAGAGACGGACCTGCGCATAGGCGCCGGCGCTCCACATGCTGATCGGCTTGTCGGCGCCGAACGCGCGACGGAAATCGGCCGCGAAACGCCTGTTGGCGTCGAGGTCGACGGAGCCGAAATAAGTCGCGGCCGTAATGTGCCCTTCGCAGAGTTCGACGCCGATTTCACGGACCTCGCCCTCCGCCATCGTCAGGCTTGCGATCGGCACGAGGCCAGGCTCGAAGCCGGCCTGGCGATAGAGTCGATAGAAGTTTCGCGCCGTGCCGCCGACCACCGTCGAAAACAGGACGTCCGGATTTTGCTGCTTCACCTTGCCGAGAACGGCGCGCAGGTCCGCGTCCGACGCTTCCATGGGAACATAGATTTCGCCAGCGATTTCACCTCCGTAGGAGACGATGAGATCACGCATGATGCGGTTGGATTCGCGCGGATAGACGTAATCGGACCCGACGAAAAATATGCGCTTGCCGTAGGTACGAATGAGATATTCGGCCAGCGGAAAGCTGTTCTGGTTCGGCGAGGCGCCGGTGTAGATGACGTTCGGGGAGTACTCGAAGCCCTCATAGAGCGAGGGATACCAGAGCAATCCGTTGCGGCGCTCGATCGCGGGCAGGATCGCCTTTCGGGCCGCCGATGTGCTGCATCCGAAGATGACGGAGATCCCGTCTTCAGTGAGCAGCCGGTCCGCCAGCATCCGGTAATTTTCGGGGTTCGATCCCGGATCGTAGGCCACGACCTCGATTTCGCGTCCAAGAATGCCGCCGCTCTGATTGATCTCTTGAATCGCAAGTGCGGTACCGAGGAAATGTTCGGTTTCGGTAACGGCCATGAGGCCGGACCTCGAAAACAAGACCCCCACCCGCCACGTGTCGCCGCTGGACGCGGTCCGCTCGATCATCCAGGCACCTTTCGAAGGGTTGTTCCCGTTTCGGATACAACACCGTCCGATCTAGCCTCATTCGAAGATTAAAGGAAGCCGCGGCGCCGGGACCGGCCGCGCAGCCGGGAACGCCCGGCAGCGCGATCACGCTGCCGCCGCCCCCGGATCGATGGGCTTGCCGAATAGATAGTCTGGCGGGCATGGCGCGTGCGCCTTCGCCCACCCTGCGCGCCTACGCCTTACGCGTATTTGCCGTGGCAGTGCTTGTACTTCTTGCCGGAGCCGCAGGGGCAATCCTCGTTGCGGCCGACCTTGCCCCAGCTTGCCGGATTCTTGGGATCGCGATCGGCAGCCGCGGCCGGCACCAGCGAGGCGCCGGCGAAGGCCATTTCGTCCTCGCCGGTATTCGGATCGAGCTTGTGCGCTTCCATCGGAGGCAGCACCGGTGCCTGCTCTTCCGGCGGCACGATCTCGACGCGCATCAGCTGCGCCGTCACCGCCTCGCGCAGATGCGCGGTCATCGCCTCATACAGGGCGAACGCTTCCGACTTGTATTCCTGCAGCGGATCGCGCTGGCCGTAGCCGCGCAGGCCGATCACCTGGCGCAGATGGTCGAGCATGATCAGATGCTCGCGCCAGAGATGATCGAGCGTCTGCAACAGAATGGTCTTCTCGACGTAACGCATCACGTCGGGACCCCACTGCGCCACCTTGGCCGCCATGTGCTCGTCGACGCGCTGCTCGATGCGCGTCAGCAGTTCCTCGTCCGCGATGCCCTCTTCCTTGGCCCACTCGTCAACCGGCAGGTCGATGTCGAGCACACGCTTCAGTTCTTCTCTCAGGCCGGGGATGTCCCACTGCTCGGCATAGGCGTGTTCCGGCACATGCTTGGCAACGACTTCATCGACGAAGTCGCGACGCATATCCGCGACCATATCGGCCACGTTCTCGCTCTTCATCAGCTCGACGCGCTGGTCGAAGATCACCTTGCGCTGGTCGTTCTGGACGTTGTCGAACTTCAGCAGATTCTTGCGGATGTCGAAGTTGCGGGCTTCAACCTTCTGCTGCGCCTTTTCCAGCGCCTTGTTGATCCAGGGATGGATGATCGCCTCGCCCTCTTTGAGGCCGAGCCGCGTCAGCATGCTGTCGAGGCGGTCGGACCCGAAGATCCGCATCAGGTCGTCTTCCAGCGACAGGAAGAATTTGGAGCGTCCGGGGTCGCCCTGGCGGCCGGAGCGGCCGCGCAGCTGGTTGTCGATGCGGCGGGATTCGTGGCGTTCGGAGCCGATGATGTAGAGCCCGCCGGGTTTTGTCACGGTCTTGGCCGGCTTCGAACCCTTGGCGGGCTCGATTTCGACGATCTCTTCCGCCTTCAGCACGATGTCGCGGAAACGTTCGACGTCGGCCTTGATGCGCTCGATCTTGGCGGCCTTCTCGGCCTCGTCGGTGATCCCTGCGGTCTCGTGCATGATGCGCATGTCCAGCGAACCGCCGAGCTTGATGTCGGTACCGCGGCCGGCCATGTTGGTCGCGATCGTGATCGCGCCGGGGACGCCGGCTTCGGCCACGATATAGGCCTCCTGCTCGTGGAAGCGCGCGTTCAGCACCGCGAACAGTTTTGCGGGTTTGCCGGCGCGGGCCGCCGCGTAAAGCTTTTCCATGGCGTTTTCGTTGCCGAAATCGATCTGCTTGTAACCGTGCGATTTCAGGTAATCGGCGAGCACTTCGGACTTCTCGATCGAGGCGGTGCCGACCAGCACCGGCTGCAGCCGCGAATTGGCGCGCTCCACCTCGGCCAGGATCGCGGCGTATTTCTCGGTCTGGGTGCGATAGACCTCGTCGTCCTCGTCCAGACGCGCGACCGGCACGTTGGTCGGGATTTCCACGACCTCGAGCTTGTAGATGTCGAACAGTTCGTCGGCTTCGGTCAATGCCGTGCCGGTCATGCCGGCGAGCTTCTCGTACATCCGGAAATAATTCTGGAAGGTGATCGAGGCCAGCGTCTGGTTTTCCGGCTGGACCTGCACGTGCTCCTTGGCTTCCAGCGCCTGGTGCAGGCCTTCGGAATAGCGCCGGCCCTGCATCATGCGGCCGGTGAACTCGTCGATGATGATGACCTCGTCGTCGCGGACGATGTAGTCCTTGTCGCGCTGGAACAGCGAATGCGCGCGCAGCGCCTGGTTGATGTGGTGAACCACCGAGACGTTCTCGACGTCGTAGAGCGAGTCACCCTTGAGCTGGCCGGCGTCGCGCAGCAGCGTCTCGATCCTCTCCATGCCGGCTTCGGTCAGCGTCACCTGGCGCTGCTTCTCGTCGACCTCGTAATCGGTGACCTTCTCGAGCTTCGGCAGGAAGGTGTCGATGGTGTTGTAGAATTCCGAGCGGTCGTCGAGCGGACCGGAAATGATCAGGGGCGTGCGCGCCTCGTCGATCAGGATCGAGTCGACTTCGTCGACGATGGCGTAGAAGTGGCCGCGCTGGACCATGTCCTCCAGCCGGTACTTCATGTTGTCGCGCAGATAGTCGAAGCCGTATTCGTTGTTGGTGCCGTAGGTGATGTCGCGCGAATAGGCTTCCTTGCGTTCGCCGTCGTCCAGCCCGTGGACGATCACGCCGGTGGTCATGCCGAGGAAGCCGTAGATCTGGCCCATCCACTCGGAGTCGCGGCGGGCGAGGTAATCGTTGACGGTGACGACGTGAACGCCCTTGCCGGCCAGCGCGTTGAGGTAGACCGCCAGCGTCGCCACCAGCGTCTTGCCTTCGCCGGTCTTCATCTCGGCGATGTCGCCTTCATGCAGCACCATGCCGCCGATCAACTGCACGTCGAAATGCCGCTGGCCGAGGGTGCGCTTGGCCGCCTCGCGCACGGTGGCGAAGGCCGGTACCAGGAGGTCGTCCAGCGTCTTGCCTTCGGCCAGCGCCTGGCGGAATTCGACGGTGCGGGCCTTCAGGGCCTCGTCCGAAAGGGCGGCGATTTCCGGCTCGAGCGCGTTGATGGCATCGACGCGGGTCTGATACCCCTTGATCCGCCGGTCATTGGCGGAGCCGAAAAACTTGCGGGCGAGCGCGCCGATCATGCCAAATTCCTGTTTTCTCGGTTCGGCGAAGCTGCCGTGACGGGTTCCACCCGGTTGCCTATCAACTCATCGTGACACATTGCAGCGCTGGCCCCGGTCCCGGAGGCATCCGCCAAATGAGTGGGAATTCAGCAATCCAAGGTTCAACGGCCAAAAACGCAGCCAAATGAGCGCTATCGCCATTGACTTAGGTTTTGCAGAGATATGGCTGGGCCAGAGCCTTGTCAACGGCGCGAAGCTGTCAAGGAATTCATCATTTTGACAGACTTTTCGCGTTGCCAAGGCCCGATGATTGGGCGAGTGTCCCGCCGCCCCCAAAACGCCCATAAGGATTTTCCATGACCACCTCGTTCCCGGAAACGAAAACCGGCCTGCGCCTTGGCCTCGCTTCCGCCGCCGTGACCGGCTGCCTCGCCATGGTTCTGCTCGCCGGCCTGCCCGCCAGGGCTGAAGAGGCCAACCCGGTGCTCGCCAAGGTTAACGGCTCCGAGATCCGCCAGAGCGACCTCGCCCTCGCCGAAGAGGAGCTCGGACCCAGCCTGGCGCAGATGGACCCCGCTACCAAGAAGGACAACGTCCTGTCGTTCCTGATCGACATGAAGATCGTGGCCAAGGCCGCCGAGGAGAAGAAGGTCGAAGACCAGGAGGATTTCAAGAAGCGGCTGGCGTTTACCCGCAACCGGCTTTTGATGGACAGCCTGCTGGCGAACGAGGGCAAGGCGGCGACCACCGACGAGGCCATGAAGAAGGTCTATGAGGACGCCTCCAAGCAGATCACCGGCGAGCAGGAAGTCCACGCCCGCCATATCCTGGTCGAGACCGAGGACGAGGCCAAGGCGGTCGAGGAGGAACTCAAGAAGGGCGCCGATTTCGCCGAACTCGCCAAGAAGAAATCCAAGGATCCCGGCGCATCCGACGGCGGCGACCTCGGTTTCTTCACCAAGGACCAGATGGTGCCGGAATTCTCCGCCGTGGCCTTCGCGCTGGAGCCCGGCAAGATCTCCGATCCCGTGAAGACCCAGTTCGGCTGGCACGTCATCAAGGTCGAGGAAAAGCGCAGCCGCAAGGCGCCCGATTTCGACCAGGTCAAGGGCCAGATCGAGACCTATGTGACCCGCAAGGCGCAGGCCGATTATGTGGCCAAGCTGCGCCAGACCGCCAAGGTCGAGCGCTTGGATCAGGCCGCCGCTGAGCCGGCGGCAAAGCCGGACGCAGGCAAGCCCGAGGCGGCGAAAGACTCCAAGATGGCGCCGGCCAAGAAGTAAGAATTCGCTGTCACTTCCTCGACGCCGATAGTATTTACGAACATATGGCCGGGCTTGTCCCGGCCATCTCCTTATGAGGGTCCCGTTCGGTGAGAACTGACGGGGCCGGTCAATCTTCTTGTTTGGAATTTGCCCCCATGTCCTCAGCCGTCTCTCCGCTCGCCCCGACCGATGTCCCCGAAATGCCCGCGATCGCGGGCGTGACGCTCGCCACGGCGGCCGCGGGTATCCGCTACAAGGGCCGCACCGACGTGCTGCTCGCGGTGATGGACAAGGGGACCGCCGCCGCCGGCGTCTTCACCCAATCGAAGTGCCCGTCGGCCCCGGTGGAATGGTGCCGCGCCAGACTCCCCGGCGGCAAGGCCCGCGCGCTGGTGGTGAATTCCGGCAATGCCAATGCCTTCACCGGCAAGACCGGGCGGCAGGCCACGGCGCTGACGGCATCCATTGCCGCCAAGGCGCTCGCCTGCAGCCCGCAGGAGGTGTTTCTCGCCTCCACCGGCGTGATCGGCGAGCCGCTGGATGCCACCAAATTCGACGGCGTGCTCGGCACGCTGGCGGGCCAGGCTGCGCCCGGCGAATGGATGAGCGCGGCCAAAGCAATCATGACCACCGACACCTTCCCGAAGGTCGCGACCGCAACGGTAAAACTCGGCAAGGCCAGGGTCACCATCAACGGCATGGCCAAGGGCTCCGGCATGATCATGCCCGACATGGCGACCATGCTGGCCTTCGTGTTCACCGACGCGCCGATCACGGCGAGCGCGTTGCAGTCGCTGTTGAAGAGCGGTGTCGAGGACACTTTTAACGCCGTCACCGTCGACGGTGACACCTCGACCTCGGATACATTGCTCGCTTTCGCCACCGGAGCAGCGGCCGCCAACGGTGCCCCGAAAATCAGCCGCGCCAGCGACCCCCGCCTGAAGGCCTTTACAAAAGCCTTCCGCGCCGTACTGGCCGATCTGGCCGAACAGGTGGCGCGGGACGGCGAAGGCGCGCGCAAGCTGGTGGAGATCATCGTCGAGGGCGCGATGTCGAAGAAATCGGCGCGCCGCATCGCGATGTCGGTGGCGAACTCGCCGCTGGTGAAGACCGCGATCGCCGGCGAGGACGCCAATTGGGGCCGCGTGGTGATGGCGGTCGGCAAGGCCGGCGAGCCCGCCAACCGCG
>Ga0302320_10028095_pt1 | contig 10813 bp, 11 predicted proteins | sample Bog_T0_3_FD_202130 | JGI IMG/M metagenome (GOLD analysis project Ga0302320, IMG submission 202130) | Peat permafrost microbial communities from Stordalen Mire near Abisko, Sweden - Bog_T0_3 | ecosystem: Environmental > Terrestrial > Soil > Wetlands > Peat | place: Sweden: Abisko, Stordalen Mire... | reverse complement strand
TGTTAGGGTTCATGAATGAGGTGATGATGCTTCATTGCTTCCTACGGCAAAATGCTGGGCTATATACAATATGGGTGGTTCCTTCCCTTAACAAGCCCCAAGATCCGAGCCACAGGCCAACAAATTGACCTCACTGGACAGGGTATCATCATACTGAAGATGATGGACATCTGAGATGCGGTGCATGCTGTTCGATGCCCTGAGCCCGGAATGCGGGTCATCGATTATGAAGGAAAAAGCAAGGCGTTCTTTTCGATCAACACTAACGGCAAGGGTCTTCCGCTGACATGGGAGCTCGAGGTCATGCGTGGAGACTTGGTGAATATCCCATATGAGGCTACTAAAGATCTCAGAGGGGTGGAATACGTCTTCGATTTCCACATCGAAAGCTTTACCCAAGATGATGGGGATTCGCTAACCCGGAAAGTCCACGTCACGTTCTCAAACGGCACGCAGGATAACTACGATGTACCCATCGGCGCCGATGGTGTCAACTCTGCAACTCGCAGACTCATGCTAGGCCCTTCGTTCCCAAATTCCCGCAACGACCTTGGGCTCCGCATGGCTTAGTTCACAGCACACTCTCGGGCGGACGACACGTATGACTGGACTGACTAGACTATGTGCCACATCCCAGGCAGCAAATCCTTCATAACCCGAAAGGACAGTTCGGAAAACATTATAATATACCTTGCCACCCGTGTTGGATGCGAAGCCCTGATTGCGGCTAAAACCCCCGAGGAGCAGAACGCGGCAGTAGCCTAGCAATCTAAGGGGGTAGAAGGCTGTCAGGCTAAGGGGTTCTTGCGAGACTTTGTAGATTCGCCAGAAGCAAATGATCTATACTGCCAGGCCGTATGCTAGAACCGTCTACCTGAAAGCGCGTTGTCTCGAGGACGGGTCATACTTCTTGGTGATGCTGCATATTGCCCAGCGTCCATTGGGGCGGAGTGGGAACTACACCTGCGCTCATTGGGACTTATGTGCTTGCTGGGGAGATTGCAAGACAGTGGAAGAGAAACGAACAGTCACTAAGTTCGTTCAGCATGGAGCAGGCAACAAAGGAGTACGAGCGCATTCTGAGGCCGTTCATCTCGAGTAATACGCGCATGCCACCTTGGATCGCTAGGCTCTGGCTCCCAGAGACAAGATTTGGTATATGGACTTCGAACATGATTGCTGGACTTGCAGCGGCATCAGGGATAGGCAGATTGATGGGCAACTTAACTATGCAAGAAGAAACACAGAAATCGGCGTACCTGACTACTTTGTATTGGGGCCAGGAATATAAGGCTATTATCTAGAGGTGGTCAATTGGTATCTAGATAAGGGATGCAGGAAAGTTTGTAGATGGAGGAATAATCAGAGGCTAGCCCCAGCAGATCCGGCGGATCTCGCATGGGCCCGTATGGCTATATTGTGGGATCTTTTGGTTTGTTTTGCCAGGTCTTTCCTTTGCATCGGAAGTGCGAAGGGAAAGAGGAAGGGGGATTGAAATGTATGAAGAGAATTCAGGCGATTTTTATTAAGAGGGAACGAAATGCACATTAGTTTATTGATTGTTGCACTATCCTAAATATTTCCATTTCTAGTTGAAAAGGGGTCTAGGATTAAATCTTTGGTAAATAAATAAACTATATAAAATAACGCAAGACATCATGCAAGTTAAGGAGGGTGGCCTAATTTAAGCGAGATCTTCACTTTCTACCCCTTTTTCGGATCGCTAAAGTGGTATTTGCATACCTAGCCTGCTGATTCAAGGATCTAAATCTTGCACGCATTTTCGTTTTCTGACTTATTGGCGGCACGTTGTTCCTCGATGTGGCGCGTTTTCATGATATCTTATTCCCGAAAACATCGCGAGTCATGATTAAGTGAAGGATACCCGACGGCAAAGCCGGACCAAATTCCATTGGCACTCTTCCAAACCCGGGGGACCTTGGAGATGCAGTATCATCTCCGGTCTCGATCTCTTATTCTTACGTCATACTGAGCTGGAAAGGCTCGTATGCACGGCTCGTCCCAATTTAGTACCCCCACTGTTGCCTCATTGAGAAGTCTGCCAAGTCGGCTGCCCCCTTCCGGAAATAGGGTAAACCTGGGGGAGTACAGGATACGTGAGTGATTTTGATAAACTTATGCTTCTCTGTACATACATGATTTGGCGCTGGAGATTCTAAAATCTTATTTTACCTGCTGCGCCGCCATCTAAGCAGAACACTTTAAACATCAATATTGACATAAGCAAAAGTCGAATGTGTAAATGAGTAAATAAATGATTCTTTTGACCGATTATCTCATTCGCCTTCAACGGTGAATTTTTATATTTCTACTTTCTAGATCTGAAAATGTACATCTTCAACCTTCTAACCCTGTTGGCGTTATTCCGGCAGTCTCTGGCTTTGCCCCAAGCGCGAAGTTGGAATGTGAACCAGTTAGTCCAAACTACAAGTGGTTTGGTTCAAGGCCATGAAGCTTCTCATGCCAAAGAAGTTTCTGAATATTTGTAAGCAATTTGAAAAATCGCTTCCATCTAAAGGAAGACGAGTTCGCAATCCCTACTCCCGTTTCATGGAAACGTATATCAAGTTTTGGGCTCTGAGAATTCACAAGTTACGTTTGATATATTTATTTCGCAACTAACTTTCTATATCTTAGAGGGATCCCATACGCTCAACCACCAGTAGGAAATCTCAGGTTTGCACCGCCAGAACCATATCATGGCAACCAGACTATCATCAATGCCACCACTTATGTTTGTCCTTATTAATCCATCCTGTCCCTTTTTTTTCTTCTCCACCTAACCACGCGGTAGGGACATTCATGTCCCGTGACATCTACCTCCGTAGAAAGCGGAGACCCCGCAGCACATCCACAACTCAACTATACAGCCAGCGGCATCGACATTTTGGATGACATCGTCCAAGTCTATGAGGAATTCAATGAGGACTGTCTCTTTCTCAACATCTGGACGAAGCCGCAAACGGGAGAGAAGAATAAAGCCGTGTTGCTTTTCATTCACGGAGGTAGCTTTACTGGCGGCTCCGCCGCGGGCCCTGATTACAATGGCGAGTTTTTTGCCGACCAGGAGGATGTTGTCATTGTTTCTATTAAGTACGTTTGGCAGTTCAAAAAAAAAAAATTAAAAAAGGGAATAGAGGGCTAACGATAGTACCTTAGTTATCGACTTAATATTTTTGGCTTTCCAGGAGGCATTTCTGGTGGGCCCAATAATTTGGGTCTACTCGATCGTAAGTGGTCAACTTCTCCAAGGGAATTTTCGATTTCCTATATTTGACACATCTGGGAAGCAAAAGCTTCACCGGGTTTGAGATGTCTAAAAATTGATTCTGCCATTTTTGATTTTGATATTTTTATTGGAAACTGCCTGCTCTTCATCTCCTCCTCGCAATTAGGCAGCACTGACTTTGAGAAATTGATGAATAGAAAGGCTTGCCGTGGAATGGACTCGAGACAAGTATGTTCTATTTTTTAGTTCTAATATCTTTTATTGGAATGCTGAACCCCCTGTCCTTCGTTTAACCGCTATTTTGGCCTTTGAGAAATGAAGTTCCACAAAGTAGTCAATGCTAACGTTGTATCCTCTAGCATTGCCAATTTTGGCGGAGATCCATCACGCATTACGCTGTTTGGTCAGTCTGCTGGTGGTGCTTCAGTAGAGTGAGTAACCACCCTTGTTTGAAACGGAGAAACTCAATGGCTATTACCGAGTTTTCGAAACTTTCGAGAAATCTTTCCACATTCTTGCTCAGAATTAACATACCGATTCTATAGTATCTATTCATATGCCTGGGAATCCGATCCCATCGTTGCAGGTTTTATTCCTCAGTCTGGCTTGGCTCAGTTAGAGACAGACAATGCTCTGACAGCCGGACTCCGTTGGTACGAAGCTGTTGCAGCCCTCGGATGTGGAAGCATATTATCTTCAAATGCTTCCATCTTAGCCTGTATGCGCGCTCTCGACGTCAACGCAATCGAGACAGCCATCAGTTCTCTCAGCGCCTTTATCCCAATCATCGACGACGTCATCGTCTTCTCTGACTACCCGGCACGTGAATTAGCAGGGAACTTCACTCTCAAGCCAGTGCTTTTAGGCCATAACAACTATGAAGCAGGCTTGTTCATTGTCCTTGAAGCAATGCAGAACATCACGCTCCCTGACGCTGTATGGGATTCTCTTCAAACCAGCATCTATTTCTGTCCCGCTGCTGCAAGGGCAAATGTCAGTGTCTACCATGATCTTCCGGTGTGGAGATATAGGTATTTTGGGGATTTTCCAAACATGCAGCTGGTGGAAGATTGGTATACTGGTGCGTTCCATGGAAGCGAAGTATTCGCGCTTTTCGATCAATTTCCTTCTGGGGAGGGGGTTCCTGTCACCACGAGTCAACAAGCCAGTATTGCAAGCTATATGAGAGGTGCGTGGGCAGCATTTGCTCAGGATCCAGTGTCTGGTTTAACGAATTATGGATGGCCTGTGTTTGATCCAAAGGAAGATACTTTGATCAGAATAGGGTATCAGAATGAGACTGGCACCAACGCGACTTCGGCGACAGCTTATGATTCTTCCTGTGGGACGATATTCGCGGCTTATCAGTAAGACTCCTGGAAAGAACTTGTAGCCCGCAGATACTGGTTCATGTTTACTCTTTAAGAAGTGCCGGACTTTACCGGATAGCTTCCATCTCATCATGCGCAGAGTCTCGATCAGGGCCTGAAAATGTACTTAAATTCTAATCTTAATCGTCGGGGTACTGGTTATGAATCCAATTATCTTGATATATGGAGGGCCAATAAGCACAATTACGGAACTTGATTCGCTATGCTCTTGAGGGCTTGGGCGATCCGGCACCTGGATCGTACTTCAAGTTCTGGGGAAATATCCACAGCTGTGGAAAGGTTCGTGATGGAGATATCTACCGAGAAGATCTCGACCGAGCATTGGCATACACAAGGTGTATATGCACTAGAGAATATGAAGGTGTCAGACATATCTTGACATCTTTGGCTGATTGCCAAAGAACTACTTCAAAAGGAGCGTAAAAACTATGAATCTGTTCATCCACCCTGCGAAATTCAAAGCATCCCCCAAGAATGTACTTTCCTGGATAAGACTAGCATTCTTTCAATTGGTTTTGTTGCATATCTCCAAATAATTCACTCTTTTGTCTTCTCTTTTTTTTTTTTTAGTGAAAGTGGACCGGGGACATTTTCCCACATTGAACCAATTAACCATTTTGCCACGGGTTTGTTGCAGATCTAAGGTGTACAGTATCCACTCTTTTCTTTCCCACCTCAAGTAAGGTACCGTTCACTTTAGATTCAGGCTAAATCGAAGTACCTACCTACTAATCATGATTCGAAATTGTTTGTCGCATATCTGCCAAAAAATTCACTCTTTTTTTTTTTTGCCTCTTATCAGAAATCTACCTAAACAAGAAGACCAATCGTGCCTCTTCCTCTCTGTTTTGTTGCATCTCCTCATTTTTCTCCGCCGCCGTTGCCTCCTGCATCTTCGAGACATATATATCACGAAGTTGAGTATGTTAGGGTTCTTTTGTTGCACCACCTCTCGACTGCTGTTGCCTCTTTGCCACTTTTGTGCTCACACTACTTACTAGTAGCAGACTTCGGACTTCACTTTCCCAACCACTCACTCAGTTTTCGAGGGCCATTGCGCAAATTCCGACATCTCTTTATCCTTCTTCTGGCTCTCTTACCCAACGGCGCTATTCTCCCATTCACTCTATCGGCTTCGCGACGAAGTAAGAATCGGTGTATTTGGAATTTTCTCACAACTACTTCACGCTAACTTCGTGACCAACTAGCTCATAAATTACACTTTGTTCATCTTAGGATTTTTGTTGCATGTAGTCTTTGAGCGGGATATTCTCTCCCCGTCGGACTACCAGAGTTCTAAGCGGGAGCAATTGCTATAGTCCTGTTCATGAAGCCGAAGAACAAGGGTATTATTTCCCGAATTCAGTCATCTATAAGGAAGAGTATTATACAATGACGAAGTAGTGCCACTAGTCGATCCAAAAGTCCATCTGAAGTTATTGCTGCTCAGAACCATGGAGGAATTTCAAGTCACGAAGGTTGAGTTGTGAGCTTCTCATAGTCTGAATGATAAATTCCATCCTATTAGATGCACATTAACCTGTTCCCAAAGTTGGCTATGAAGAAGTGCGAACTCTCGAGACTGATAATAAGCACAGCTGCGCTAGCATTCCTGGTCAATCATGTTAACCGCTGCTCGTCATCAATACCACTTAAAATCAAAACAAAATAGATAGCATTTAATTTCTGCATGCTCCTAATTCTCTGTGGTCAACATGTTTTACAGCTATTTGAGCCCCACTGTTCCATTTTCATCAAATGTTTTTCCGAATTCATAAGGCAACTTGAGAGCAAAGTGTAGCGAATCAAGAAGTTCGAGACCTTCCAATTGCATGCCGCGTTTGCGCATCGAAACTAAGTACTCATACTCTACTTATAGGAATTCAGTCAATATCTTAAGCCCTACCAGACTGCCGTAAGTAGTTTATCATTGTAGAAGGAGTTTGTCCCATAAAAACACGAAACAAAACTTTGTCTTCAACGTTTATGGATTTGGGGAAAAGACGACTAATCCCAAAAAAGATGGCTATGTCCATAGCTAGGAGGATTTGCAAGCCCAATTTGAACAGATAAGCAATTCAAAGTCTTTTAACCTCGTCTCTGTTACGGTTTATAAATGTGAATAATAATGCTTAATTGCTTTCTACGGCAAAATGCTGACTTATATACAATATAAATAATTCCTTTTTTTAATATATTTTCTTTTAAATTATATTATTATTTTTAAATAGCATATTATTATTTTCAATAATAATTTTATTAGTATAAAGAAAATTTTGCAAATTATAATTTTTTCATACAGTTTAATTTTGTATAAAAATTTACATGGCGATTTTAAAGGAAATTGAAAAATAAAAATTGAAAGTGAAAAAAAAGAATATGTTTTAAATTAAATTGTTAAATAATAATTTTACACATTTATATTATAATTTTAAAATGAAAATATTATTTATTTTTTACATGCAATGTATAAAAGCAAATTTATTTATTAAAATATTAAATGTATTTTAAAAATTAAATTGAATATTAAATGTATTATTAATTTATTGTTATCATATTACAATTTATAAATGTGAATGATAATGTTTAATTGCTTTTTACGATAAAATGCTAGCTTATATACAATATGAATAATCCCTTCCCTTAACAATCTCGATATCCAACTAGATTCCGCTAATTTGAAGATCCAAAGAATTTTGATTGATTGGCGCCTGCCTACATAAGTCCTTCAATATCGATTCCCATTGACCTGGAAACTCTGAGTTTGAAATATGAATGCCATGCTAGTAACTACGGTGATGGCAAGTTATCTGTAGAAGCATGAGAAGGGAAGAGTAGCGACCATTACTTATGGTGCACGATCTATATAGTTATTAAAATATTTGAGTCTCCCCATTAAAAGGGATATTGAATACCTAGCTGATGAGAAATGACGTTTTGATCATCTTGATATTCCCCAAGAACAAATTGAATCAGCAAAGATATATGAAACATCCAAATAACAAGCGATTACCGAGTATATGGAGGTGGGTAATGATCGATGCTTCTAGTATGGGTTTCGTGTTCGAAACTTGGGAGCGCCTTTGCATGAATTGAGAAGAAAATGTCTCCATTGTGGTAATAGAAGTGTGTTGTGGTGCACGAAAAGGAGGCGAGGATGTAAGCCGGTAAGCAATAAATTGACTGAACTCCACTGCTCAATTTACAAAGCGAGTACAATTTCTCGATCGCTGAAGACACGCATGCTAACTACAGCCAGCCCTGGTAATGTAAAAACTCTTGTTAACGAGAAAGAAAGATTTTCTGCTAGGGTGGAAAGAGACGTGATGAAATTGTTGTGGAAGATGCCATTCATGATATTGACTAACGCCTTGCTTGAGTTGTCGCTGATCCAGGGGGGGGGCGGGATTGAAAAATGAGCTTGGGTAACAGCTTTGGGAATACACCAGCTGGATAATTGCTAATGCTACATAGTTCTGGGATTGGCTTTAGAAAAGTGAGAGAAATGCATTCAGATTGCTTTGAGATCTCGCAAGTACATCGCATGAATTGAATGAATAGTCTAATTAGGTTCTCTACCCCTTTCCCAAATTTTTATGTTGCCCAGAGGACTAAATGGAAAAACAAGCTTTTTGCAAAGTTACCCCTTTCTAAGCCCACTTCCATTTGCAGAACAAGACAGCCTTATGCTTGTCATCCCAAGGAGACCATTTCGTATAATCATCAACAATTAAAATGTTCCCTAGAAACAACAAACCTTCGGCTCTCCACTTGATACGAAACTTTCACAAGGGACCGAAGTAATCTAGGGAGACACCTTGCCTCGGTAATCCAAAAACTTCGGATGCCTAGTCTCTCGTCTGATGATTATTTCGCGAAATGAAATGATAGACATGCGTCATGCAAAGTATATATAACTCGCGCAATTGACTACAAATGCGCGCTGCCTTTGTACTAAAGTTCAGGCAACAACATAAAACTCTCGCCGAGATTATCTCCTACAGCCGAGAGACTGGGAGGAGCTACGTATAGAAATACGAAAAGTTGGTGATGGAGCGGGAATATTTGCCGGATCCCGATTTTTCGTTGTTTTAGCTTTGCCGTAATGAAGTGTAGGTACGGAAGGATGGCACTTCGAAATTTCCGTTTCCGTGGGAGCCGTGGTAGGCTTAACTAACCTTAAGGACGGATGCCGGGAATTGGAAGACGTAAGATGAAAATGAAAATGAAAATGAAAATGAAAATGAAAACGAAAACGAAAACGATGATGAGATAGATGAGAGGGATCGATATTCTGTCAAGTTCACATTGAAGTCATTGCGTTTGCAGACTTTTTCTTTCTGCTTTCGTTTGCAATCCAGGAAACTCCGTAGTTAAAATGGGCCAAAAGGAGTAACGGAATTTGAGCTTGCCCCTTTTGTTCCATTTCTTTTTCGTGCTCGCTTGAATCACGTGTATCGAGCCCCCCTTTCTTCCTCATTTCCCCGCAACCAGAAAGGCCGCTTTCGGAAGACGTTGCCATCATGACCTTCATCATCCGGGTTTGTGTTTAAGAAAGATCATAAGATATTGCAACAACAGCACATGATCTTACCTTTTAATTATCAATTGCCAGTCAAACATAGCTATCATCCGACTACATGTCTCATTGGCAAATCATCACATGTGTAGCACTATTGCACCCTCTTCTTCTGCATTAAATCATTAAATCCGAAGAAGAGAAAATAAATTCCACGCAGATACTCATCCATTCATCAGCAAGAGCCGAGGAATATATCAAAGCCATTCGGCCGCGATGAGTACATTGTGGCAAGTGATCCATCCCCACTCCGCTGAAGATCTAGATCTTATCTGCCATCTCACCGACTCCCATCAGCTTTTTTCCTTTCATGCGCGCGCGCGCCCGTTCGATCTTAGCTTTTTCTCCATCTTTCGTTATTCTTTGTTACATCGTCTTTTCCAATGCCGAAACAAAATAAACAAAATACAGTTTGCACAACCAGCCTGACTCATTATCTCACACCGCCAGCCTTCAAACCCTTCATGCACCACGACCACCACCACCACCACCATCCAAGTGTCACGACCACCTAATATAAAGAAATGCAAATCCCCAAACCCAAGACCAAGTCATCCTAATATCCTAAAGAGGCATACGTCTAGCGCACACACACACACACACACACACACACACACGGGTGGTTGCCTGACTCACTTACCCTCCTTTTTGCGGCAGGCTGCAATAAAGCCTGCGTGAATCATCGGCAGCGGACATCTCGCATTCTGCCCTATCGCTTGACGACGCAAGTGCTGGGCTTGTCAGGGCAAAGCGGGCAAGCGGGGCATTCATTCAATTATATCTCGAACAAACAAATAATAAAAAAATAAATAAATAATGAAAAAAAAAAAATTAGATGAAAGAATGAATGCCCTGCCCGACTTTTTGCTCTGAATCATGTCTCACTCTGCTGTCCATTTCTTGTTTGCTTGTTTGCCCTAATTGCCCTCGTCTGCCCTACTGCATCAATCAATATCTGCATATGCATCACTATTCATTTCTTCTTCTCCAATCCCCTTCCTGAAATGTGCACCTCTGTATTCGCATCGTGTTCGGAAAGAAGGGGGTACAGTAGGAAGAAAAATAATAATTAGCGTACTCATTCCTCACTTTACTTAATGAATTCTTGGCGATTCCCATCCCATCCCATCCCATCCCATCCCATTGATTCCATTGATTTCATTCCCATCAATAATTCCAGTGCGCCCGCCAAAATGTACCGCAAGCAACGCAACGCAACGCAACGCAACGCACGCGGACTCCACAACGGCAGCTCGGCTTTCCCTTTGAGCCATGGACTTTCCATTCCCTCGGATTCGGCGCTGACATGGGTTCCCCCTTGCTCCCAGCCAGTCATTCCTGACGCACGACCCGGATTTGTGCGTTGTGGTGTGGCTGCCTTGTGATGCGTGTGTGCCGTGCAAGGGTGATCCTTTCAGGGCAGGGCGGTGAGGAGGTGATTTGGCCATGATTCCGCTATTCGGTGAGTTGAGTTGAGTTGAGTTGAGTCAAAGACAGACTTGAGTTTGAGAAGGGATGATGAATCGAAATTTGAGATGGAGATGGAGATGGAGATGAAATGGAAAAAGATAGCGGATTAAGCTTTTTGAGTCA
>Ga0302320_10028094_pt1 | contig 10813 bp, 8 predicted proteins | sample Bog_T0_3_FD_202130 | JGI IMG/M metagenome (GOLD analysis project Ga0302320, IMG submission 202130) | Peat permafrost microbial communities from Stordalen Mire near Abisko, Sweden - Bog_T0_3 | ecosystem: Environmental > Terrestrial > Soil > Wetlands > Peat | place: Sweden: Abisko, Stordalen Mire... | reverse complement strand
AATCGGCGCTTCGACGATGGCCCGCGAGCAGGCTGAACATTTTTGGCCGCTGAATCCGAAGGCTGAAGCCACGACGCCTTCGACGGCAGAGTCGAGGTCGGCGTCGGTGCAAACCACGATGGAATCTTTGCCGCCCATTTCGAGGATGGTCCGCTTGATCCATATCTGGCCGGGCTGGGCTTTGGCTGCGCGCTCGTGAATCTCGAGGCCGACCGATTTTGAGCCGGTGAAGGCGATGAAGCGAGTTTTCGGATGCTCGACAATCGCATTGCCAAAACTGGCACCGGAGCCGGGACAGAAGTTGACCACACCGTCTGGCATGCCGGCCTCTTCGAGGACCTCCACAAACTTGGCGGCAATGGTGGGCGAGTCGCTGGATGGTTTCAGAATCACGGTGTTCCCGGTAACGATGGAGGCAGCCGTCATGCCGGCCATGATGGCGAAGGGGAAGTTCCACGGCGGAATGACCGCGCCCACGCCGAGCGGAATGTACAAGAGCTCATTGCGTTCGCCGGGATACTGGATGGGCGTGGTGGCAGCAGCCAGGCGGAGGGCTTCGCGCGCGTAGAACTCGAGGAAGTCGATGGTTTCGCCTACATCGGCGTCGGCCTCGGCCCAGTTCTTGCCGACCTCGTAGGTGAGCCATGCGCAAAACTCGAACTTGCGCTGGCGAATGATGGACGCAGCCGTCATGATGAGCGAGACGCGCTGCTCGACGGAGACACGGCTCCAGGATTCAAAAGCCCGCAACGCCGCTGTCATGGCTTCTTCAGCGTGTTCGGCGCCGGCTTTCTGGTGCACAGCGACCACCTGCGCGGGGCGCGCGGGATTGATGGAGTGTATCCTGTCCGCGGTTTTCTTGCGCAGGCCGCCGATGATCAGGTCGTATTCGCGGCCCAACTGAGCAGCTACGGCAGCAAGGGCGTCTTCGATGGCGCGCAGATTTTCCGACGCCTTGAAGTTGACAAAGGGTTCATTCAAAAACGCGCTCTGAGGCATGAGCGATTGAATCGAAGCAGTGAGGGGTGTTGTCGTCATAACAAACTAAGTTTAGTCCACGAAATGCGGCGGGGGCCAGCGGGTTCAGAGGGCGTCAGCGTCCCCGGTGTCGGCGGACTTGTGCTCGTGGTAATCCTGCTCGGTGTTGATGCTCCAGATATTTGACTTGTCCGTCCTGCCTTCAACCACATTTTCAACCGCTTGCATGGCGGTGAGCATCGAGTGGTCCTGATTGTTGTATTTGTGCATGCCGTTGCGGCCGATCAGGAACAGGTTTTCGAAGCTGTCGGTGAAGGTTCGAAGCTCGTCAAAGCGATCGTAGGTGCCAAAATAGGCGGGATAGGTTTTGGGCACGCGGACAACGTGACCGTCGAGAACGTCCGCGGCTTTGAGAATGCCGATCTTCTCGAGTTCCTGCGCGCCGAACTTCCTCAGGTCGTCGTCGCTCATGGTCCAGAGCGGGTCGGTTTCATAACAGAAGTATTCGAGGCCCAGCCACAGCTTGCCGGGAACAGTGAGGTAGGGACTCCAGTTGTTGAAGATCTGCAGGCGTCCGATTTGCACGTCGGGTTCCTGAATGTAGATCCATGTATCTTTGAGCAAACCGCCATCGGGCTCTGTCACGGTGAGCTTGTCGGCGAGCAAACCGATGGTGATGAAGTCGCGATAGATGAGGCCGTCGGCAACCTGCTTGGCGTTCGCCGGAATCGCTGTGCCGGCCAACTCTATTGCATTCACCAGGTCACGCATGGGCATGGTGGAGAGGAAATAATCGGCGGCGAAGGTGCGGGACTCGCCCCCATCGCTGACCGCATCGACAGAAATAACGCGGTTGCCTTCCGTGCGAATGCCGACTACTTTCCAGCCCATGTGAATCTCGCCGCCGGCCAGCACGACTTTGTCGGCAACGTGCTCCCAAAGCTGACCGGGACCGAACTTGGGATAGAGAAATCGCTCGATGAGCGATGTGTCAGTCCCCTTCTGTGCGATGCCGCTTTCGCGCTTGCCAAAACTCTTCTTGAGGAAGTGCTTGACGGCGCCGATGAGCGAGAGACCCTTGATGCGTTGCGCACCCCACTCCGCCGATATCTCATTGCAGGCAGTTCCCCAAACCTTCTCTGTATAGCTTTTGAAAAAGGTGAGATAGAGTTGGCGGCCAAAGCGGTTGATGAGGAAATCTTCGAGCGACTTCTCGGGCTTGATCTGCAGGATGCGCGAGATCATGTAACTGCAACCGACCTTGACGGTGCGCGTGATGCCGAGCTTGGTGAGGGTGTCCTTGGTCAAGGTGATGGGGTAGTCGAAGAAGCGGCGCAGAAAGTAGATGCGGCTTTTGCGAGGGCGGATCAGCATCACCAGATCCTGCTCTTCGGCTGTCTTTGGGGCGTTGACGCCCATGCCGGCGATGGAGCGCGACTGGTTCTGATAGGCGATTGCGATGCTATTGTCCACGCCGGCTTCGGTTGGCATCTGTTCGAGCCACCACTCCATGACGCGGTCGCTCTTTGAGAAAAAGCGGTGCCCGCCAATATCCATGCGGTTGCCCTTGTAGCGGATGGTGCGGGAGATGCCGCCGATTTCGCGCGACGCTTCGAGGACAATGGGCTTGATGTTCGATTGTTTTTGGAACTCGAGCGCAGCCGTCAGCCCGGCTGGGCCGGCGCCGATGATCAGAGCAATCCTGGGGGGAAAGCTCATCGAGGAGGGCCTTGGCGGGCATGGATGTTGATATGGGGAACCATCTTTCAAGGATGCACGACGGACGGCAGGTTTGGAAAGAAAACTCGGACGCGGCGTTCCGTACCCGCCAATGCGCTGCAGCGCGCGGAGTCGGCTAAGATACAAAGAATCGAAGGAACGGCACTTTCGGCCGGTGCGCCGATTGGAAAGGAGGATCGATGCGGATTTTCACATTCATCGCCGGCGTAGTCTGCCTGTTTGCCGTGCTGCTCGATGCCTTCCAGACGATTATTCTTCCGCGGCGCGCAACGGGGCGATTTCGACTCACACGCGTTTTCTACATCGTTACGTGGAGGCCATGGGCGTTCCTCACCAAGAGGCTTCGCGATGTGCGGAAACGGGAGTCCGCCTTCAGCTACTACGGGCCGATGTCGCTGATTTTTCTTCTGGCGGTGTGGGCGGGCGCGATGGTGGTGGGCTTCGCGCTCATCTACTATGCGCTGGGGAGCCCCTTTACCGACAGCCTGCAGGGGTCCGGCATTGAATCGGATTTTTATGTGAGCGGAACCACGATCTTTACACTGGGGCTGGGCGACGTGACGCCGCATAGTGCCGCGGCCCGCTTCATCGTGATTCTAGAAGCGGGCACGGGGTTTGGCTTGCTTGCGGTTGTGATGGGATATTTTCCGGTGCTCTACAGCGCTTTTTCGCGGCGCGAGGTGAGCATTTCCATGCTGGATGCGCGAGCTGGATCGCCGCCGACGGCCGCGGAGCTGATGCGCAGGCATTCTTACGATGGCGGAGAGAACGCGCTGTCGCTGCTGCTGGTGGAGTGGGAGCGCTGGTCGGCGGAACTGCTGGAGAGCCACATCTCTTATCCGCTGCTTTGCTACTTCCGCTCGCAGCATACCAACCAGAGCTGGATCAGCGCGTTGACTTCGGTGCTGGACACATCGGCGCTGCTGATTGCCGGCGTGCAAGGGCACGAAGCGAGGCAGGCACAGTTGACTTTTGCGATGGCTCGGCACGCGATGGTTGACCTGGCGCAGATTTTCTCGCTCTCGCCGGTCAGCAAGGCTGCTGACCGGCTCCCTCAGGAGCGCTATGAGCAGCTTTACAAATTGCTGTGCAACAGCGGGGTGCGCGTCTGCCGCGACGGCCGTTCGTATGAACGGCTGCGCGATATGCGCGCGCTTTACGAAGGGTATGCCGAGGCACTGAGCGCGTATCTGTGCATGCCGCTGCCACCGTGGATCGCCGACGTGCCGCACAAGGACAACTGGCTGGCCGTGGCCAAGCTGCGCGCGCAGACTGAGGCGGCCAATCCTTCAACTGGCGAGGCAGTTCCCAGCGTGGTTCCGGCGCAGACGATTGCCGGGCTGGTGGACGATCATCATGACTTTTGAGGAGTTGGACTGGCGTCTCGGGATTCGAGGATGTTGAGGGTCTATGGCAGATATGGGTGTGCCCAATTCGCTGATTCAGGTTGTGGATTCGCATACGGCGGGCGAGCCGACCCGCGTGGTGGTTGCCGGGGGCCCGGAGCTAGGCGACGACGCGCTCAATAATCGCTTGCGGCGATTCGCCGCGGAACACGATGATTTCCGGTCCGCGGTGGTGAATGAGCCACGAGGTTCGGATGTGGTGGTGGGTGCGCTGCTGTGCGAACCTGTGGACCCGGGTTGCGCTGCCGGGGTGATCTTCTTCAACAACGTCGGATATCTGGGGATGTGCGGACATGGCACGATCGGCCTGATGGTGACGCTGGCTCATCTGGGCCGGATCGGCCTTGGGAAGCATCGGATCGAGACGCCTGTTGGAATCGTCGAGGCGACGCTCCACACTGAAGGCAAAGTTACGGTGGAAAATGTGGCGAGCTACCGGCACAAAGCGGGTGTTTCGGTTACTGTGCCTGGCTTTGGGACCGTGACCGGCGATGTAGCCTGGGGAGGAAACTGGTTTTTCCTGACGGAGAGCTCTCCCTGCGAACTAATTTTTGCGAACAGAGATGCGCTGACGGAGTTTGCATGGGCAGTGCGGGTTGCGCTGCAGGCGGCGGGCATCACGGGTGCGGGCATCACGAGTGGAAACGGGGGCGAGATCGACCATATTGAGATTTTTTCCGCGTCGCCTGCAGCGGGCGTTGATAGCCGGAATTTTGTTCTCTGCCCAGGGAAGGCCTACGATCGCTCGCCATGCGGAACGGGGACCAGCGCGAAGCTGGCGTGCCTGGCGGCGGACGGCAAACTGGCTCCGGGGCAGGTGTGGCGGCAGGAGGGAATTCTGGGGACTGTGTTTGAAGGGTCGTACGAGATCGAGGACGGCCAAGTGATTCCCAGCATTTCAGGATCCGCATTTATCACTGCGGAGAGCAAGCTGATTCTGGATCCGGGGGATCCGTTTCGCACGGGCATACCCACATGAGAGACACATGGGATGTGGTGATTGCCGGGGCTGGCATTGTGGGTGCGGCGTGTGCGCTGGAATGTGTAAGCCGAGGGCTGAGGACGGCGGTAGTGGAAGGCCGCGGAATCGGCGGAGGGGCAACGGCCGCAGGGATGGGCCATATCGTGGTGATGGACGATTCCCCCGCGCAAATGGCTCTCACGCGCTACTCGCAGACGTTGTGGCGGGAGCTTGCTGCGAGCCTTCCCGCAAATGTTGAGTACGAATCCTGCGGAACGCTTTGGGTAGCGAGCGATGAAGAAGAGATGGAAGAGGTGCGCCGGAAGAGCGCTGTTTACAGCGAGGCCGGCATTCCGACAGAGATATTAGACAGCCAGATGCTGGCGGAAGCCGAGCCGCAGTTGCGGAAACCGCTGGCCGGCGCACTGCTTGTGCCGTGGGATGCTGTGCTGTATCCGCCGTGCGCGGCCGGATATTTGATGGCGGAGGCGCTTCGGCTGGGCGCGCGGCTCTATGCGCCGCGCTCGGTGTTGTCGGCACGGAAAGGCAACGCCGTGCTGGACGATGGAACCGAGTTGCATGCGGCACACATTGTGAATGCCGCAGGCGTGGACTCGACAAGGCTGCTGCCTGAGCTGCCGATCAGGAAGCGAAAGGGACATCTGGCCATCACGGATCGCTGCAAAGGGTTCGTGCGGCACCAACTGGTGGAACTGGGATATCTGAAGAGTGCCCACTCGCTGACCTCCGATTCGGTGGCGTTCAACGTGCAGCCGCGCAGGACGGGGCAGCTTCTGATCGGCTCCTCTCGGCAGTACAACGATGAGGAACCTGGAGTGGACCACGCGATGCTGGCGGCCATGATCGAACGGGCGCAACAGTATCTGCCGGAGATTGGCGCGCTCTCTACGATTCGCGTCTGGACGGGATTTCGCGCGGCTACTCCGGATAAACTGCCGCTGATTGGGCCCTGGCCGGAAGACGAAACGCTGCTGCTGGCGACGGGACACGAGGGGCTGGGCATCACGACATCGCTGGGAACCGCACGAGTCTTGATTGACCATCTGCTGGGCAGGGAGACGGAAATTCCCATCGGGCCATATCTGCCGGATCTACCGGCACGGTTTGCGAGGGTTGAGGCCAATGCGTGAGCCGGCGCGATCTTTGACACTGCATGTGAATGGTGTCTCCGTGACGGTTGCCGCCGGAACGACGGTAGCGGCCGCAATCCTGATTGCGGGAGCAACTACGCGCAGGTCAGTGACTGGCGAGCCGCGCGGGCCGCTTTGCGGGATGGGGATCTGCTTTGAGTGCTGCGCGACCATCGATGGTGCTTCGCATCGGCGGAGCTGCCAGATTGTTTGCGCGCCGGGAATGGATGTGCGCACGCTATGAACGAGCGCTTTGAGATCCTGGTGGTGGGTGCGGGACCGGCGGGCATTGCGGCAGCGGTGAGCGCCGCGGCGGCCGGATTGCGGGTTGCATTGGTCGACGACAACCCGGCGCCGGGCGGCCAGATTTGGCGCAGCGGGAGTTCTCAGCCAGCCGGAGCCCGGCGGTGGTTCGCGAAGCTCGATGCATCGTCTGTTACTCGGCTGCAGGGTTGGCGCATTTTCGACGCGCCCACGTCCGGGGTACTTCGCGCGGAATCGGACGGCGATTGCCGCGACTTGCATTATGAAAGACTCATTCTGGCAACCGGCGCGCGTGAGCGCTTCCTTCCGTTTCCAGGTTGGACACTGCCTAACGTGATGGGTGCGGGCGGGCTGGACGCGATGGTGCGGGGCGGGCTTCCCATTGCTGGCAAGCGCGTGGTGGTGGCAGGCACCGGTCCGTTGCTGCTGGCCGTGGCGGCACATCTTGCGCTCCGCGGTGCAAAGATCGTTGCGGTGTGCGAACAGGCCCCACTGCGGCGATTTCTACCGTTTGCCGCGCATCTGCTGAGCGAGCCTGGCAAGCTATTGGAAGGAATCGAGTATGGGATGGCGATGCGTGGGGCGAAGCTCTATACCCACTGCTGGCCGGTGCGGGCAAACGGCAGAGAAAAGCTGGAATCGGTAACGCTCGCCCAGAACGGCAAGCAATGGGACGAGCGTTGCGGCTACCTTGCTTGCGGGTATCATCTTGTGCCTAACCTGGAATTGCCGGCGCTGCTGGGATGCCGCATTGAGGATGGATTCGTGGCTGTCGACAATTGGCAACGAACGTCGATGGTTAACGTATTCTGCGCGGGTGAGCCAACGGGAATCGGCGGAGTTGAGCTGGCGCTCCTGGAGGGGCAGATTGCGGGGCTGGCCGCGGCCGGCAGAACCAAAGAAGCGGAAAAGCTGGCGCGGCGTCGAAGGCGAAAACTCGGGTTTGTTCACGCGCTGCGGGCAGCTACAGATCTTGACCCGGAGCTGAAGAAGCTGGCGTCGGATAAAACTCTGGTTTGCCGCTGCGAGGACGTTTCCTTTGGCGCGCTGCGCGAGCGCGGTTCATGGCGCGACGCGAAACTGCACACACGTTGCGGGATGGGTCCCTGCCAGGGGCGCATTTGCGGAGCGGCGGCTGAATTTCTGTTCGGATGGACCGTGGATTCCGTGCGGCCTCCGATTTATCCGGCCCTGGTTTCGAGTATTGGCCGTTTTGTCGAGCCGGTTCAGATCGCGCCAGAGATTTCACATTTCGCATCGGCAAGCACACAAGCAGGACAACAAAAGGAGACGTTATGAATTGGCACGGCGTAATGCCCGCGATGACTACCTGTTTTGACGCCCACCTCAAGGTCGATGCCGCGTTTATGGCGCGGCACGCGCGGTGGCTGCTGGACAACGGCTGCACCGGCATCATTTCACTCGGATCGCTGGGCGAGGCTGCGACCCTCAACTTCGCGGAGAAGGAGGCGATCTTGCGCAACATGACGGCGACAGTTGGCGAGCGCGGGCCGGTTGTGGCTGCGATCTCGTCGCTCTCGACGGATGAATCTGTCGCGCTGGCGAAAGCCGCTGAACAGGCGGGGTGCGCGGGGCTGATGGTGCTGCCGCCCTATGTGTATTGCGGCGACTGGCGAGAAATGAAGGCGCATGTGACGGCGGTGTTTCGCGCCACTCCGCTTCAGTGCATGCTCTACAACAATCCCGTTGCGTATGGAACGGATTTTGTTCCCTCGCAGATTGCGGAGTTGGCCGAAGAAAATGAGAATTTCGCGGCGGTGAAGGAGTCGAGCACCGATGTGCGGCGGGTGACGGCCATTCGCGCCTTGCTGGGAGACAGGATTCAAGTCTTAGTTGGCGTGGATGACGCGATTGTGGAAGGGATCGCCGCAGGGGCTGTGGGCTGGGTTGCGGGGCTGGTGAATGCATTTCCGGCGGAGACCGTTGCGTTGTTTGATTCTGCAATGGGCGGCAAGCGGGAAGAAGCCTTCGCGCTGTATCGCTGGTTTCTTCCGCTGCTGCGGATGGATACAGTGCCGAAGTTCGTTCAGTTGATTCACCAGGTGCAGCAGGAAACCGGAACGGGCAATGCGCGGGTACGGCCGCCGCGGCTTGAGGTGACGGGCGGAGAGCTTGAAGAGACGCGCAGAATCGTTGCTGAGGCGCTGCGAAACCAACCGGCGGTGCGGAGCACGCCGTTTCCGCAGCAGTAGGAAATTGGATGCGCGGCGGGTGGCGACCGCGGATCGCGCCGTGCTCGCGAATTCGCATGGGAAGCATGTTTCACCGTTTTTATCGTTCATGGGGGTTCCAGTCATGTCCGTTGATCGCCGCATTGGCATTGTCTCCTTGATTTCACTTTTTCTTGTGCCTGCAGCTTTGGCACAGGGCGCAGCATCCCTCTCCGGCAAGCCGCATTCTCCGGTTGCGCCGCTCGATGCTCGCCGGGCGCAGTTGCGTGAAGCGATCGACCAGGAATGGCAGCACGAGCTGAAAACGTGGCCCGAATTTGCGAGCGCGATCGGCGATCCGCGCTATAACGATCGGCTCGACTACCGGTCGGCCGCTGCGGCGGAAAGGGAGACCGAATATGAGCGCGGGGAGATTCGCATTTTTGAGGGCATCGACACGCGTGGCTTTCCGGAACAGGAAGCGCTGAACAAGACACTCATGCTTCGCCAACTGCGCGATGACATTCAGGATGCGCAGTTCCGTCCATGGGAGACGCCGGTGAATCAGATGAACGGCGATCACCTTGAGCTGGCCGGGCTGCCGGACCAGATGCCGTTCCACGCCGTGAAGGACTACGAGAATTATTTGGCGCGGCTGCACCTGATTCCGCACGCATTCGATCAGCTAGAAGCCAACATGAAGCAGGGCCTGCGCGACCGCCTGATGCCTCCGAAGTATCTTCTTGAAAAGGTTGCATCCGAGACGGAGGATATTGCAACGAAGCCTCTGGGCGAAAGCCCGTTTACCGGGCCGCTGCAGAAGTTTCCGCGGGAGATTTCGGCGGCGGATCAGCAGCGCCTCAGGCAGGCCATCGAGGGTGCGGTGCGGGACGATGTGGTGCCGGCCTATAGCAAGTTTGCCGCATTTGTACGCAACGATTACGCTCCGCATGGACGAACAGAATTCGGCGTGTGGGCGCTGCCGGATGGCGCGGCGCGGTACCAGTTCGCCGTGCGCCATATGACCACCACCGACCTCACGCCTGAAGGGATTCACGCTATGGGGCTTAAACAGGTGGCTGAGATCGATGCGCAGATGCTGAAGCTCGCGCAGTCGCTTGGCTACAGCGATCTGAAGAGTTTCAACGAACACATTCGGAACGATCCGGAACACTACGGCAAATCGGGACAGCAGATCTTCGATCTCTACAAGCACTACAGCGATCAGATGCAGGCGAAGCTGCCGGATCTGTTCGGTCATCTGCCCAAGACGCGGCTCGATGTTGTGCAGATGGAAGCTTACCGTGCCCCGGAAGCTCCGCCAGCGGACTACTCGCCGGGCGCGGGCGATGGGAGCCGGCCTGGGCGGATCAATGTGGATGAGTACGATCCGACGCATCGGCTGCTGCTGAACGTCGAGGCGATCGCGTATCACGAAGGCATCCCCGGCCATCATATGCAGTTTTCGATTGCACAGGAACTGCCCAGCCTGCCGGCGTTCCGGCGCTTTTCTGAGTACAACGCGTATTCGGAGGGATGGGCTTTCTATGCCGAACGGCTGGGCAAGGAGGTGGGCTTCTACCAGGATCCCTACAGCGAATATGGACGGCTGGAGAATGAGATGTGGCGCTCAGTCCGCCTGGTGGTCGATACGGGAGTCCACAGTCAGCATTGGACACGCCAGCAGATGATCGACTTCTTCCACGAGCACACGGCCATGGACGACAAGAATATCCAGACGGAGGTGGATCGCTATATTGCATGGCCTGGCCAGGCGCTTGCCTACAAACTTGGGCAGATGAAGATTCTCGAGTTGCGGGAGCGGGCGAAGCGGGCGCTGGGGACGCGGTTCGATCTTCGCACCTTTCATGACGCGATTCTGGACGAGGGGCCTTTGCCGCTGGATATGCTGGACGCGCGGATGGATCGATGGATCGCGGAGCAAGGAAAAAAGTGAAGTATGAGTAACGCTTTCCTGAAAACAGCTGGACTTTTTCTCCCACGCGCGAGGCGTGCGCTGATGCCTCGCTGGCTCACGCACCTGGGGGTGGTGGGGCTATTCGCGGTGGCTGTGATCGACTCCTCGCCTGTTCCGCTGCCACTACCGGGGAGCACCGACCTGCTGCTGTTGTGGCTGGTGGC
>Ga0302320_10028093_pt1 | contig 10813 bp, 10 predicted proteins | sample Bog_T0_3_FD_202130 | JGI IMG/M metagenome (GOLD analysis project Ga0302320, IMG submission 202130) | Peat permafrost microbial communities from Stordalen Mire near Abisko, Sweden - Bog_T0_3 | ecosystem: Environmental > Terrestrial > Soil > Wetlands > Peat | place: Sweden: Abisko, Stordalen Mire... | reverse complement strand
TCAAGCATGAGCTGACGTAGATGGGTCACAGAGAGTTCCTCCTCTGCGACACAAACTAGCTCAAATCGTCTCCACTATGCCGGCTCAAGAACACGCGAAGCGTCTGCCGCACAGCGGCTTCGTTCAAATCGCCATGTAGTAAGTAATTCGGGCCGAGCTGCACCTTGGGGTCAGTTCGCGAGTTGGTTTGTTTACGACAGCTTATCGACGCGGGTCAGAAGTCTCGTTCTGGGACACCAGACCGTCAGGTGCCTTCTAGCTCCAGCCCAAGGTCGTCGTTCACCGCTTGGCTTAGTTTCTGCTTGCAGCCGAGGTAGCGTTCCGTGGTCTGAACCGAGGCGTGCCCAAGTAGAAACTGAATCTGTTCAAGTTCTCCGCCCGCCGTGTGGCACAACCGTGCACAGGTGCGGCGCAAGTCGTGGGGAGCAAGGTCCCTGATGCCGGCATGCCTGGCCGCCCCTTTCACGATGTGCCAAATTGCCTTGGGCGTGATTCCGTCGCCCCAGATTACAAATTGATGTTTCAGGAATCCCCGAAAGGGTCTATAGTTGGGGGTGTTGGGAGTTTTGTGCCCCCTTTTTTGGCCTCGAAGTTAGACGATTGACCAACTTCGTGAGCTGCTGCCGGACACGCCTGAATTCGACCCCACGACTCAAATTGCGCCGTGCAATGGCCGCGCATTAGGCTCCGAATTGGCTATTAGCCAGGGTAGGAACACATTACTTGCAGTGCAATCTCGTACCTTGATGAGGAAAAACGCATGATGACGCTCAGTCGTACACGTAAGATCGCTTGTTTGTTGATCTCGCTCCTGGCGCTGACTCTTGCAGGTGGAACGTACGCTCAGGATCAGCACCCGGTACTGGATCAAGTTGCCAACAAGGTCATTCAGAAATACCAGAACTCCACCTGCCAACAGTTGTGGGCGGAGAGAGCGAACAAACAGCCGCCGTCACCTGCGGAGCAAAAGGCAGTTCAGTTTCTGAAGGGCGATCCGCAGATGCGAGCGCTGTTCATTGACAAAGTGGCAGCTCCTATTGCCAACAAGATGTTTGAATGCGGAATGATTCCGTAATAGTTGCTGCTCAGGGCTTCACAACAGATCTCAGGGGACTCTATGACCACGTTTAGGTTCAGTCGTTCGATGCGACTCCTTGGCGCGTTTGGTGTGCTGATAGTAGTCGCGTGTGCCGCTAGCACCCACGGTTCGCCGAATCCCGTACCTCAGTCCGCAACAGATAAAGCAGCTCCGTCCGGGGGGGCGGCAACGGCCCAGGCGCGGCCTGCACTTGAACCCAGGGCCATCGAGATCCTGAAGGCTACCTGCGCGCGCCTGGCTAGGGCGCATTCGATGGAGTTTACGGCGATTGAAACGTTCGAGAACCCGAGCCGTCTGGGGTTTCCCCTCGCTTACGGCACCAAATCGGACGTGCTTCTTCAGCGGCCCGACAAACTTCGCGTGATCACCTCCGGTGATGGTCCTGCTTCTGAGTTCTACTACGATGGCAAAACGATGACGGCATTTGCACCCGCTGAGAACCTTGTCGCAATTGCCGATGCTCCGCCCAGCGTTGACGAAATGCTCGGCACAGCCTACCACTCTGCGGCTATTTACTTTGCCTTCGACGACCTGCTTGTAACCGACCCCTACAAGGTCATCGCGGAAGGCATGCAGGTCGCATTCTACGTTGGGCAGTCCAAGATTGTCGGAAACACGACCACCGATATCGTGGCTTATGAAAGCGGAGGGGTCTTCATCGAAGCGTGGATCGGCGCCGAGGACAAATTGCCGCGACTCATCCGCGCGATTTATGTTGATGATCCATCACAATCGCGCCACGCACTTGTGCTCAGCAACTGGCAGCTTGACGTGCCTATCGCTGCTGGCGCCTTTAGCTCCGCCCAGGCCAGCAGTGCAAAGCGCATTCCATTTGCCCCCCCGGACCGGCCAACCGGCAGCTTCGGGCCGAATAATGCTGCAAAGCCTGCGGCAAAACCGCCTACAAACCAGTAATGGAGAAGTGAAGAGACACTATGAAAAACATACTGTTGAGCCTGTTAAGTGTAATGCTCTCCGTTATGTTGGGTGAAACGGCGTTGCTAGGGCAGCATGTGAACCGATATGGTAGCGGCTCCACCTACCATGCCCAAGGGTCCGATTCCACTACGCGCACAACCGGATACGGCGGAGAAGCAACTCACACTGCCGGACAGGGCACAACATATAACAATAAATACGGCGACACGGCGACCCATACCGAAGGCTCAGGGACCACGACCGGCCAAAACGCCTATGGAGGCACTGCGACGCACACGGCCGGCCAGGGAACATCCGCAACAAGCGCCTACGGCGGCAGCGCATATCATGCCGAAGGGTCAGGAACGACGACCGCTACGGGCGCCTATGGTGGCACCGCGACCCACTACCAGGGAGTCGGCACGGTTGGAACGACTTCCTCGGGTACGACTGCATACGCCAGTGACCATTACTACGGTGGGACAACTGCGGTCTACCATCCACCGGTTGTCGTCAACTCCTACTCTTCGGGTTGCTATAACTGCGGAGGCTGGTCCACAGCTGGTGCAGCAGCCGCAGGCGCCGCTGTTGGCGCAGTAGCTGGAGCGGCAGTCGCTTCGGCGAATAATAGCGCTGCCAATGCCAACGCCTACGCTGCCGGCGTGGCGGCTGGTGCAGCTGGCGCTTCGTATTCAATGGGAGAGATCGTCGCGACGGTACCAGCCGGTTGCGCAACTCCCACTGTAGGTGGCATGACGTACTACTTGTGCGGCAACACCTGGTTTCAGCCATCTTACGGCGCAAATGGCGTTTACTATCGCGTTGTGCCGACTCCGTGAGACTGACACAACTGCGGTGAATCGACGCTTGAGATGCTGAGTCCTGCGGGTCATGACACCTCTATCCTAGCTACCTCGGCGTTCGCAAGAATCAATGGCAATTCAGTATCGGTAGCCTCACGCTCCCGAGGAATGATCAGCTCGACGACCCGATGTTGTGCCTCCCGCTTTGCCTGTAGCCGAGCCTGAGAATAAATCTCCAGCGTGCACCGGCAGTTCGCGTGGCGCATGAGTTCCTGCACCACTTTCACATTCTCCCCGTTTGCCATCAGCATTGTAGAAAAGCTGTGCCGGAACGTGTGCCAGCCGATGTGTTTCTTAATCCCGGCGCGGGCAGCTGCCGGGCGCACCACCCGAGAAAGAAGGATGTCGGGCCAGTACGGGTTTCTGCCCCGACTGTGAGGACTCGCGAACACCCAGTCATTAGGCTGGCCGTACCTGCTGTCCTGCTTCCAGGCCCAGAGCTCAGAAGCCAGGGTCAGATCCAGCGGCACAGGTTTTCGAGACGCCTCGGTCTTGCAGTTGCCCACAACATTCAGATAGATCGAACGCCGGACATTGATTTGCAAGCGTTCAAAGTCAATGTCCTCCCACTTGAGTGCGAGGAGCTCGCTGCGTCGCAACCCGGTGGCTGCATCGAGGAGAACCATCACACGAAAGCAGTCACTCAGCTGGGAGAGTAGCGCTTGCGATTCTTCAGGCTCCAGGTACTCCGGAATGGTTTGCCGCTTAGCCCCTTGGCGGACGAGAAGGATGGGGTTCTTGCCTTGCTCCAGCCATTCATGGCGGATGGCATGATTGAACACGACGCTCATTACATTGCGGATCTTCGCCTTGGTCGAGGGAGCGAGCAAACCGCCGTCGGCACGCCTCAGTTGACGAAGCCATTGTTCTACAGCCGTTGTGCGGACGGCCCGGATGTTCAAGCTGCCCCACGCTGGCCTGACCCACCTCGCAAGAAAGTTTTTGTATACAGTCCTGGTGGCGTGCGACTTTCCACCGTCTGATGGATCACCGCCGAGTTCCGCCCTCGTGTAATGATCCACTAAGTCGGCGACTGTAACTAATTGTTCTCGCTGCCGGTTTCGGGCTTCGTTGATCGACACCCGAAGGCCGTTGGTTGCTTGCCAAGCCTGTTCAATATTCGAGTATTGCTGAACGGTTCCTATGACCGCCTTGCGGCGTACTCTCTGCCCGGTAAGCTCCAAGTCCCACCAAAGAAATTCCCAACAGTCCGGTCCGGTCTTGCGATGGCCAAGCCGAAGATATCCTCGCTGGTAGCGTGCTCGCATTTTCCCCTCCTCCGGTGATGTGTACACCGGAGAAAGGGTATGACTGCGAGCATCAGGAGGGCGACTCGCACTGTGTGTTCGGTGGTCGCTTGAATAGCAAATGGCGTTCGTGGGCACCAGGTGTACCCAAATTTTCAACCCACAATCCAACCCACAAAAAGCGATGTCTTGCACGACTTGCGTGTACTTAGGCAGCTTGACACGGTAGAGGTCAGGAGTTCGAGTCTCCTCGTGCCTACCATTTCTTTCAATGGCTTACCTTGTCGGACCTCGGTCCCCGAGGCTCCAAATGGCTCCATTAAGCGCGCCGAACCGGGGAGGGCAGGCGGCTCCGCACTTCCTCGAACAGGATTTGGACCAACGTCCCTAAGCTGTCGTGAACACGCCAACTAGCGATCTGAACCCGAACGGTTCGTTTGGCCGGAATTACCTACGACTTGGCGATTTCCCACTAGCTAAACGTCACGGCGAAAGAACCTGCCCTTGGCGGGCGGACTGGCCTCAATGCTTCAAATCCCATTCTTTGAGTTTCTTGGCCGCCGTTCCAAACGGGCCGAGTTGGTAGACGGCTGCGCCCGCTGGCCAGAACGTGAATGACTGAAATGGCTCGGCCAGCATTTTGTCGAGATAGTCTATCGGCGCAACTCCGGTGCTAACGTGCGGATTGTAGTTCCCGCCGGACATCTTGGGCACGAATGTCGAAACGTATTGGATGAGGGCCGCGTCTATGGCGGGATCGTCGTGCGGTGCCGTGAATGCGCCGATAGGCCCGGTTTCCACCGTAAACGGCTTCATCGCCGCAATGATATCCGCCTGAAGCTTCAAGATTTCCGGTGTCGGTTTCGCGCAAATGCCAGCGACTCCAACAGCACCAGCCGGAGCATAGTAGTACTTGAAGGCCTCAAGTTTCATGCCATTCAAATTGGCATTGGCGAAGACTTTACCGACCGAAGAGTAGACTTTGTCGAGGTCCGCGGTGCGGACGAAACGCTGAATCAGCGTGATGTGCGGACGGTGCATCGCATCCAAGGCGAAGCCTTTGAAGTGGCGGATGCGGACCAGGCCTTTGGGCAAAACGTGGAGAAGAAACCGGCGTAGGAACTCGTCGGCTGAAACTGTCATGACCCGGTTCTTGCCGCCATGGGCATAGTCTCGCCAGCGGAAGGAGACGCGATCGTTCTCGAAGGCCACGAGGCGATGGTTGGAAATGGCGACGCGATGGGTGTAGCGGGCCAGGTAGTTGAGAACCTGTTCGGTACCGCCGAAGGGTGGCTTGGCGTAGACGACCCAGTCCTTTTGCTCAAGTTGCGAGAGCAAGTTTCTGAAGGCGTCAGGTGAGGCAAGCTGCTGCAGTGAACTGTGGAACTGAAGTCTATGTTGTTGGAACAGTTCACAGAGTTGTTCGCAGAACTTCTTGCGGAACCTATGGCTGAGTGCCTTGACGGGCAGGAAGAACCGGGGCGACGAGTCTATCCATCTGGAACCATCGAGGGCCAAACCTCCGGCGGGAACGATGTAGTGTACGTGGGGATGAATCTGGAGGTTCTGTCCCCAGGTATGGAGCACGCCGAGGAATCCGATGTCGGCCCCCAGGTGCTGTGGATCGCGAGCGAGTTCCAGCAGCGAAGCGGCACTGGTGCGGAAGAGCAGATCGTAGAGCAGGCGTTTGTTCTGGAGGATCAAAGAGCAGAGTTCGTGCGGCAGGGTGAAGACGATGTGGAAGTAAGGCACGGGCAACAGCTCAGCCGAACGCGCGGCCAACCACTTGGCGCGCGCGTTCCCCTGGCACTTGGGACAGTGCCGATTGCGGCACGAGTTGTAAGAGATGGCCTGATGGCCGCAACGAGTGCACTTATCGAGATGACCGCCCAATGCCGCGGTGCGGCAGCGAACGATGGCATCGAGTACCTTGCGATGCACCCATGCAAAGTGCGACTTGTGCTTGTCCCAGAAGCTGTCGCCCGCTGCGCGGACGATGTCGGCCACCTCGAGGGTGGGCCGGCTCATCGCTTCATCCGTCTCCTGGAGCGCTTCACCTTGTCCGGGCTGGACACGGCGATGGCTTCCAGCGGACTGGCAACCGCCTGCAGATGGCGGCGGGACAGATGCAGGTAGAGTGCAGTATCGCTGATCTTGGCATGGCCGAGCAGAACCTGGATGGTGCGCAGGTCGGCGCCGGCTTCCAGCATGTGGGTCGCGAAGCTGTGTCGAAGCAAGTGCGGTGCGACGCGCTTTCTGATGCCAGCGCGCTTACCAGCCTCGTTCACGGCCTTCCACACGACCTTCGCAGTGATGGGCACATCTGCCCGCCAGTTCTTCACCGTACCCGGAAACAGATAGGTCTCAGGTTTCATCCAGCGCCAATACTCGCGCAGGGTCTCCAGCAGCTTCGGGGTCAACAGGACGTCGCGGTCACGACCACCCTTTCCCTGGCGAACATGAATCACCATGCGTTGGCTATCGATGTCAGAGACCTTGAGGTGGCATAGTTCAGCCCGGCGCAGGCCGGTTGCATACAACGTCATCAGCATGGTGCGGTGCATCAGGTTCTGGGCGGAAGTAATGAGCCGCGCTACCTCTTCCTGGCTCAGTACGGTGGGCATCCGCCTTTGACGCTTGGGAAACGGAATGTGATCGGGAAGGTACGGTCGCCTCAGCGTCTTGACGAAGAGAAATCGCAGAGCGGCAGTACGACCTTCGATCGTACCCGGTGAGAGTTTGCAATCGCGAAACAGATGGACCTGGTACTCGCGAATATGCTCTAGGCCGAGGCGGCCCGGTGAACGGTGGAAGTACTTCGCAAAATCCTCCACCGCGTGGATATAGGCGCGGACGGTGTTCTGAGCGTAGTTGCGACGCTGGAGCTCGTCCAGCATCAACTGCCGAAGATGGGTCACAAAAGCCTCCTTGTGACCCAAAACTTACACAAGTGACAATGCTCGGGCGAGCCCACGCGGTAGCATCCGCCGCGCCGGAGGCTTAGTTCAAACGCCCTTGTGGGCAGTCCAGACAGCGCAGCTTGTCAACGTCAATGTAGTGCTCAACGGGCTGCCCAATCTCCCCACGACTGCTTGTAACCACCTGGTCCCAGCATGTTTAAGAAGTCTTAAGGGCATCCATCCATAAACACCTGTTTTTGATGCGATGGGCGCTAATTCAGACATGCAGTCCGGGGACTCGGTACGCTAGCTGCTCCTGCAGCCGCGGCGCCGCTTTAGCCGGTACCGCGTTCCGCTACCCGCTTTCTGGCTTTGGCAAGAATTTCGGCCAAACGCATCGTGCCCTTGGGTTCAACCCGATGAGTGAAGAGATTCAGGTGCCGGCCTAAGCGCTCCAGGTTCCGGCCGCGGTCAGCCACCTTGATTTTGGTCAACGTCCCTTTTTGCAGCGCCCGTCTTTCGCCGCAGTGCTCATACGGCTTCTCAATCTTCATTTCGCACAGGGCTGCTTGGGTCTGGTCGTCGAGTTCGGGAATGCTTTTGAGGGATCCGTCCTCGCGAAAGAACTTTCGGATGTCAAAAAATGCCAAGGTTTTGAGTCCGTTTAGCACTTTTTCAGCAGAAATCTCACATTTCTGGGCAAGTTCTGCCAGCTTTTGGTCGATTGCTGCGCGGATGTTGGCATTTTTTAGCAGCCTGGAGGCGCCCGATCTGGCGCTGTGCGCCGTGTAGCCGGCAGCGATGGCCGCACGTGTGCCATTCAAATCAATGACATACTCGTTTACGAAAACGTCGTGGCGATTACTGGCCATAGGAAATGCTCCGACAGGGCGCGGGAAACTGCCAGCCGGCTACGTCTTTCGCGCCAAGCTCATCTTAATGCTGGCGGAAGGAATCTCCTTCAACACGATTAAGCGCAGACTGCAGACCAGTGCTCCTACAATCATCCGCTGGAAGCAGCGCTTCCTGGAATCTGGTCTTGAGTGAACCGTCAGTGACGCTAAAGGCGCTGAGCCGGTTTCATCATGGATTCGGCCACGATCAGCGTGCGTCCGTCCGGTGTGAGCACCATGCCATTGGGAAAACCAAGCCCGTCGGCCACCACTTTCGCCGTGCCGTCGGGCCCAACGCGGATGAGCACGGTACTGCGGGTCGGGTTGCCGTCATTTAGGTCGAAACCGAAATTGCCCACCCAAGCGCGGCCGTCGTGATCGACCAGCATATCGTTCAAGTGCCACGGCGCCAGGGCGGAGAGATCGGCATGCTCGACGAGCAAACCGTCGGCCTCACGCCGTAGGACCTTACGGTCGCGCATGGAGACAATCAACATCCGCCTGTCTGGCAGGAACCCGAGCCCCGAGGGTTGCTGAGGCACGTTAGCCACTGTCTCTGCCGTGCCGTCCATGGCCACGGCGAGGACGCGGTGCGTGTAGAAGTCGGAAACGTAGAGCCGGCCGTCACACCATCTTGGGCACTCGGTGAATGACAAGCCGCTCATGAGGGTCGCGAACTTCGCCATCATGATCCTTCTTGATCGTCAGTACGTATCTGGCCTTGGTACGGAGCGTAACATGGCCATCCTTGACTATGGTGACTAGAAGACGGGCAACACGAGTCAAAGGGTGATCACACTCCGGAGGGCCAATTGAAAATCAAAGGGAAGTCCAGTAACTCTCTCGGTTGTGAAGTCCGATCCGCAATCTTGTAACGTCGGTTCAGCCTGGGTTACGTTCGAAATATCATCGGATCGCGTATCCACCATCGACGCGAATTGTAGTTCCGGTGACGAAGTCGGACGCCCGTGAGGCCAAATACACAGCGGTTCCGGCAATCTCCTCCGGCTGACCCCATCGACCCCGCGGGGGTCCGCGCAAGAATTTCGTCGTTGAGGGGCATCGTATGCACAGGCACCGTCATGTCGGTTTCAATCCACCCGGGCGCGATCGCGTTGACTTGAATGTTGTGAGGAGCGAGCTCAATGGCCATTGACTTGGTCAGTTGGACGATTGCTCCCTTCGCCGCGCTGTATGAGGGGACGAAGCCCGATCCGAAATACGAGTACATGCTGCCAATATTTATGATCTTTCCACCTTTGTGATTCACCATCGATCTGGCGGCGAGCTTCGAAAGAAGGAAAACTGCATTTAGTTGCGTCTCCATGACCCTGTCCCAATCTTCAGGGTTCTCCTTCAACACACCCCCGCTGAGGGACACGATTCCGGCATTATTTACCAGAATGCTGACGGGGCCGAGCTCGCTCTCAACCTTGTCCATCGCCGGTTCCAACGCGCCGCGATTGCTCACATCAACCCGCATAGCCAACGACAGTACGCCGAGTGCCTTCAGTTCGGAGAGCACCTGCTGGTTCTTCTCTTCGTTTCGTGCGAACACTGCAACGGCAGCCCCCGCTTCGGCCAGCCCGAGCGCAATGCTTCGACCAATACCGCCATTACCACCAGTCACGACAGCCACCCGGCCGCTCAAATCAAATAATGCGGGCATCTTCATTCAGCGCTCCTTTCAATTACCCACAAACAGAATTGATACTGCGAAACAGTCCGACTCAGACCGTTAGCGTGAACCCGCCGTCAGGCGTCAGCGTGGTGCCCGAGATATAGCTGGCCTCGTCCGAGCACAGGAAGACTATCGTTCGGGCGATCTCTTCCGGACGGCCTGCGCGCCGCATGTGAACTTGTGGTATCAGGACCTTGTCGTAAATGTCGTCGCCGAGGAGGCCACGCGCCCGGTAATGCATCGGCGTATCGATGAATCCCGGGCACACGAGGTTGACACGGATTCCGTGTGGCGCCAGTTCAGCGGAAACGCTGGTCGTGAGCCCGATTTGCCCGTGTTTCGAGGCGACATACGCCGAGCCGGTGGGGAAGCCGAGAAAAGAGTTCACGGAACCGACGTTAACGATCGCACCGTCGTGTCCGCCCGCAAGCATAGCCCGCGCCTCGTACTGCAAACACAGAAAGGTCCCCTTCAGGTTGATGTCGAGAACCCGGTCCCATTCCTCCTCGGGCAAATCCGTGATGCCTACGAACGTACCCTCGATGCCGGCGTTGTTCACCGCGTAGTCGAGCCGACCGAATGTCTTAATCGCATGTGCCACCATCTGTTCGACATCCCTGGCGATTGCAACATCGGTGACGACAAAGCTGGCTTTACCTCCGCGAGACCCGATCTCGCTCGTTAGCGTCGCCAACTCAGATTCGCGCCGCGCCGCAAGAACGACATTGGCGCCTCGCGTCGCGAAAAGCTCAGCCGTCGCCCGGCCGATCCCACTGCTGGCTCCGGTAATCAGCGCTACTTTGCCATTCATGTCTGACATGCAGGACCTCGCGTGCGCCGCTTGGCGTGAATCTGGCAACTCACGACCACCGGGGCCGTGATCGCGATATTCTCTTTGCGCTTTAAGAGTGTCATTGTAACGAAGTCGGCTACGTCGCATGAATTGGCTGATCGTCGTCAAGAAGACAGGATTTCCCGAAAGCCGATCCCTGATCGTGGGCGTGCGGTCGGCAATCAGGAACCGGCTCCGAGGAGATTAGGAGAGCGCGAAGCATTCAGCAGCAGCACACTTCCTAGAAGCGGACTTGAACGAAGCCGCTGTGCGGCAGACGCTTCGCGTGTTCTTGAGCCGGCATAGTGGAGACGATTTGAGCTAGTTTGTGTCGCAGAGGAGGAACTCTCTGTGACCCATCTACGTCAGCTCATGCTTGA
>Ga0302320_10028091_pt1 | contig 10814 bp, 13 predicted proteins | sample Bog_T0_3_FD_202130 | JGI IMG/M metagenome (GOLD analysis project Ga0302320, IMG submission 202130) | Peat permafrost microbial communities from Stordalen Mire near Abisko, Sweden - Bog_T0_3 | ecosystem: Environmental > Terrestrial > Soil > Wetlands > Peat | place: Sweden: Abisko, Stordalen Mire... | reverse complement strand
GGCAGAGCGTCTCAGACTCGCCGTGGAGGAACTCAGGTTCATGGCCACGGCGGCGACGCAGCTTGCGCTGACCATAAGCATCGGTGTGGCGTTGAGTTCGCCCACGATGAAGTCAGCAGAAACGTTCCTGGAGGCCGCCGACACGGCCCTTTATGAAGCGAAACGGAATGGGCGAAACCGTGTGCAAATCGCACGGATCACGGAGACTACTTGATTTTGGCTTCCTTGAACGGAACGTGCTTGCGGACAACCGGGTCGTATTTGTTCAACTCCAACTTGCTCGTTTGGGCGCGCGCATTCTTCTTCGTGACGTAGAAAAATCCTGTATCCGCCGTGGATACCAGCTTGATCTGAACGGTATTCGACTTGGCCATCGGCCTGATCCTTAAAACGTCGGGGAACTGTGCATATCCAGGCGGCGGAAGATGCTCAACAAGCCGGTCGCGGTCAAGCGTTTGCTGCCGCTGTCACCCGATGCCCCGGCTTTCACGCACGCGAACGGCCGAGCACGGCCCCCCCAGCAAAGCGGGCTTTGGCGCCGAGCGCTTCCTCGATCCGCAGCATCTCGTTCCATTTCGCCATACGTTCGCCGCGGGCAAAGCTGCCGACTTTCAACTGACCCGCCCCCCAGCCAACGGCAAGGTGCGCAATGGTGACATCTTCGGTTTCACCCGATCGCGCCGAGACAATCGTCGCGTAGCCACACTCCGCAGCTACCCGTCTTGTATCGAATGTCTCGGTCAAAGTGCCGCGCTGGTTAGGCTTCAACAGGACGGTATTTGCCGCCTTGCCGGCCGCCGCATCACGCAGGCGATCCGCGTCGCTGACCAGGAAATCGTCGCCGACAATCTGCACTCTGTCACCAGCCGCCTGCGTGAAAGCCACAAAGCCCTCCACGTCGTCTTCCGCCAGCGGATCTTCGATCGACAGAATGGGATAGCGGTCGATCCAGCCGGTCAGCATCTCGATCATGCCTCCGGTGGTGAGTTTCTTGCCATCCAGCGCCAGTTCGTAACGCCCGTCGCCGCCGAATTCCGAGGCGGCGACGTCCAACGCGATGCCGATTTGCTCGCTGGGCCGGAAACCAGCCCGCTCGATCGCGGCGACCAGCGTGTCAAGCGCCTGTTCATTTGTCTTGAACGACGGCCACCAACCGCCCTCGTCGGCGACACCGGCCAGGCTTCCTGCGGCTTCCATCAACTGTCCGGCAGCGCGATAGACCTCTGCCGTCCAGTCCAGAGCCTGGGCAAAACTTTCCGCCGCCGGACACATCACCATGAAGTCCTGGATGTCCACCCGTCGCCCTGCATGGGCACCGCCGCCGAAGATCTGGATCTGCGGCAACGGAATCAACGCCGCATCAGCGCCTCCCACGAACCGGTACAGCGGCTGCCCGGCCGCAGACGCCGCGGCATGGGCAACCGCCATTGACACCGACAGCAACGCGTTGGCTCCAAGCCGGCTTTTGTTTCGCGTTCCGTCCAACTCGATCAGCCGTTCATCAAGCGCTTCCTGGTCCATCGCATCCAGCCCGGTCACCCCATGAGCAATGATGGTGTTCACGTTCGCCACGGCCTTCGTCACGTCGTAGCCGCCAAACGCTGCCCCGCCGTCCCGGAGATCCACCGCCTCGGCCGATCCGGTTGAAGCGCCGGCCGGTGCGATCGCCCGTCCCACCGCACCGCCTTCGAGCATTACATCCGTCTCGACCGTCGGGCGTCCGCGGCTGTCCCAGACCCGGCGAGCATGGACGTAGGCAATGCTGGTGTCGGTCATGCGGTGATTTCCTCTTTCCAGGCCAGGGCCACATCGGCCAGCCAATCGGATGGATCGGCGAAAAGGCGGTGCGCCACCGCCCGGACTTTGCTCCGCTGTCCATCCTCGGTGATGTACTCCACCGGCGACTTTCCATCCACCCGGGCGAGCAACAAGGCCGGCAAAAGATGCGCGGCGCGGGTTTCCAGCGCGGGCGTTGTTTCCCAGTCGACAAGAGGCAGATAGGCTGCCGTCATGGCATCGAAGCTGTCCAGCAGGAGACGGCGAGCATCCGGTACCCAAAGGCACTTCAGCAGCAGATGATTGAGGCAAAACGCCAGGTCGAACGCGGGATCTCCCCACCACGCGCATTCAGCATCCAGGAACACCGGGCCTTCAGGGCCGCAAAGGATGTTTTTCGGACTCACGTCGCCGTGCACGAGGGCGTGCTTGTTGCGCTGCGTTACCTCGATCAACAGCCGCATCCGATCGGCGAGGGCAGGGTGCATCCGTCCGGTGTGCGTCAGATAGGGTTCCAGCCGAATGTCGTGAAAAATGGCATCCGTGGGAAAATCCTCCGCCAGCGACGGATCAGCGGCCGTCGCGGCGTGGATCCTGGCCAGCGAAGCGGCGACGGAAGCGGCGAATGCGACGTCCACCAGGCCGTCCCGAAGCCGGTCCTTCCAAAGCGGATACCGCGCGGCCGGCAGATACGCCATCGCCAGCGTTCCGCTCGCCTCGTCCTGGCCGAGCAGTGTTGGCGTGCAGTGTGGCACCGCGCGGCCGGCGGCCCGCATCCATCGCGCTTCGTACAGGTTCCGCTCGACCGGCGCCTGCCAGTCCGCCGCCACCCTCAGTTTCGGCAGCGCCCGCTTGACGCAGATCGGGCCTGTCGGAAGATCGACCTGCCAGATGTCGGATGACACGCCGCCAGCCAACGGCTCGCCCATCGGGGTCCCGCCGGTCAATAGCTGCATACGATGCAACACGTCGATGATGTCCCTAGGCGGCGTTCCCATCCGGCGTCCGGCTCCCTGCTTCGTCTCATCGCGCCGCGAAGGTAGGGGATAAGCAGGCCACTGAAAACAAAGAACGACCGTCTCGACTCAAAGGCTCGCGCGGAGACCGTGACCGTAGGATGCCTCAGTATATCAAAACATGGCAGGTGCAGCTACATGGAGGCCGCACGACATATAGGCATCATGGGGCATCAGACGATTTCAGCGCGCCGGTTTAAGGTTGCACGGCTTCGAGTGGCGCCGACGGCCAGGCGCTCCCGCCGCCTCCTGTTGATCGCTCTTGCGCTGTCGGTCGCCGTCCACCTCGCGGCCGCCCTTATGGTCGTGCTGCTGCCGCGCATCCTGCCGAAAGACGCGCAAACAAAGGCGCAAGGAACCGTCGAATTGCTGATGGTTGAGCAAAAGGGCGCCGAACCAAGTCCGGGCGGTCAGCCTAACGACAGCACGGCGGTGCCGAAGCCGCCGCAGAAAGCCGAGACGCCGGCAGCCGAAGACCGGAAGGACGCAACGCCAGCGCGGCAGTCACCGCCACCGGCCGCAGGCCAAGGGACCGAACCGGCGCTGCCGCCAGCCGAACCAGCGGAACCCAAGACCGCCCTGTCGAACGGTCCGCCGGCCGAGTCACAGACTGAGGCACCACCGGCCCCGCCCCGGTCGCAGGAGGCGCCCGTCTTCGATCTGGGCGGCACGGACAGCGAATCGAATGCGATCGTGCTGGGCGGGCAGGTTCTGCCGGCGCTGAAGGACGACCGGTTCCGCAATCGGCCCCCGCTGTATCCGGTCGAGGCAGAGATCCACGGCGAACACGGTTCGGTTGTGCTCGTCATCCATGTTTCGGAAAATGGCCTCCCGACCGGCGTCGACGTCCAGGAAAGCTCAGGATACGATGTGCTGGATCAGGCAGCCGTGACCGCGGTTCTGAAATGGCATTTCCGCCCGGCCCTGAAAGAGGGTCGAGCCGTACCCTTCGACATGCCATTCCGATTTATTTTTGAGCCGTATTAAGGAGTCGTTTCATGGTACGCATCGATCGCGTGGTGACCAGAGGCGGCGACCACGGGGAGACGTCGCTGGGCGATGGCACCCGGGTCTCGAAGGCCGATAAGCGAATCGAGGCCATGGGCGCCGTGGATGAAGCAAATGCCAGTATCGGTGTATTGCGGATCCACACACGACAGCTTGCGGCGGAAGACGCGATGCTTGCTCGGATACAGAACGACTTGTTCGATGTCGGCGCCGATCTGTGCGTGCCGGGGTCAGGCGGGGACCGGCTTCGCGTCACCGACCCTGCCGTTGCGCGCCTGGACGCGGAGGTCCAGGCGATGAACGCGCCGCTGCCCGCGCTCAAGAGTTTTGTCCTGCCAGGCGGCACCGACGCAGCCGCATTCGCCCATATGGCGCGTGTTGCCGCGCGGCGGGCGGAGCGAACCGTCGTGGCGCTCGACGACATTAATCCGGTCATCCAACGCTATCTTAACCGGTTGTCGGACCACCTTTTCGTTCTCGCCCGGGTGCTGAACGAAAACGCCGTCGCGGACGTGCTCTGGGTTCCCGGTGCCAACCGCACATGACCCACGACACTTGACAGCCAGGGCAAGCCCGGCTTCGCATCCGCTCCTCCGATCTGGAAACCTGTCCGTGCCGCAACTTTCGCTCCATACGCCAGTGGGAGACATCACGGTTTTCGAAGAGGACGGGGCCATCGTCTCACTGGACTGGGGCTGGGTGCCGGAACAGACCGCCTCATCCGTGCTGAACAACGCACACGAGCAGCTCCATGCCTATTTCGACGGCGAGCTGACCGAATTCACCCTGCCGCTGGCGCCGGCAGGCACCGCATACCGGCGTACGGTGTGGCAGGCATTGTGCGGCATTCCGTATGGCGAAACCCGCAGCTACCGCGATATCGCCGCCACGGCGGGGGGCAGCGCCCGATCCGTCGGTCAGGCGAACGGCCATAATCCGATCCCGTTGATCATTCCATGCCATCGCGTCGTTGCCGCGACGCATATCGGCGGCTACTCCGGCGGCGACGGTTTGATAACCAAACGATGGCTGCTGGCGTTGGAAAATCCGGCCCGAAACTTGCTCTGAACCCTTACGCCTACGGAGACATGACATGACAAAGGCAATCCGCATCCACGCCAATGGCGGCCCGCACGTCATGCTATGGGAGGACGTGCCGACGCCCGAACCGGGCCCGAGTGAGGCGCTTATCAAGCATGAGGCGGTCGGGCTGAACTTCATCGACGTGTATTTCCGCAGCGGTCTGTACAAAGCGCCGAACATGCCGCTGATCATTGGCCAGGAAGGTGCGGGCACAGTGCTCGCAGTCGGCGCGAATGTCACCAATCTCACCGTAGGTGACCGCGTGGCTTATGCAGGTTCACTGGGCGGCTATGCGACCGAACGCGTGATCGCCGCCGACCGGTTGGTGAAGCTGCCGGACAACATCAGCTTCCAGATGGGCGCGGCGATGATGCTCCAGGGCATGACCGCGCAGTATCTGCTCCACCGGACCTATGTCGTGAAGCCCGGGGATACGATCGTCGTGCATGCCGCGGCGGGCGGCGTCGGCCTGATTATCTGCCAGTGGGCAAAGCACCTCGGTGCCACCGTGATCGGCGTTGTCTCCAACGAGGAAAAGGCGGCCCTCGCCCGTGCCAATGGCGCGGCGCACACGGTGGTCGGGCATGCAACGCTTTCGTCCGAGGTCAAGCGCATCACCGGCGGCGCCATGGTGCCGGTGGTTTTCGACAGCGTGGGCAAGGACACGTTCATGGCGAGCATCGACTCCCTGGCACCGCTCGGTCTGATGGCCTGCTACGGCAATGCCTCGGGTCCCGTGCCGCCCGTTGAACTCGGTCTGCTCGCCGCAAAAGGCAGCTTGTACCTGACCCGGCCGACGCTCGTGACCTACACGGCGAAGCGGAGCGACCTCGAGCATGCAGCGGCTGATCTGTTCGATGTGGTGGGCAGCGGTGCCGTGACGATTCAGGTCAACCAGACGTTCAGCCTGAAGGATGCCGCTGCCGCACACATCGCACTAGAGGCTCGCAAGACCACGGGCAGCACAATACTTCTGCCATAGTAATACCGACCGGACCCTGCGAGCGGCATGACGGTGCCGATGGGTCAATCCCAAGGAATGTGGGTATAACCGAAGGCGACGGATCAGCCGCCTGCCGCGGCCAGACCCATCGCGCGTCGCATGAACACGCGCTTGACCGGAACCATGCGGTTGACCGCTTCTATGCCCAGGTCCCGGCCGACGCGGACAATCCGGCGGTCGGTGCTGAACAGCCGGTCCAACCCGTCAGTCATGGCAAACATCAGCAGATTGTCCGCCTGCCGCACGCGCTGATATTGCCGCAGAAACAGGTCGCTTCCGATGTCGCTGCCGGTCATGGCGCCCTTGATGATCAGATCCGCGAGCTTGATCCCGTCGCGAAACCCCAGGTTCAGGCCCTGCCCCGCGATCGGATGGATCCCGTGCGCCGCGTCGCCGGCCAGGGCCAGACGCGTGTCCACGTATCGGTGTGCGATCATCGCACCGAGCGGGTAGCTCCACCGTCGCCCGACAGCCCGGATCGGTCCGAGGTGCGATCCGAGCCGCCGTCCCGCTTCCCGCGCGAACCGCCCGTCCTCCAGCGCCATGAACGCGGCTGCATCTTCCGTCCGCTCGGTCCAGACGATAGCCGAAACGTGCGGCGATCCGCCGGGTTCGGCGTCGGAACTCGGCCCCATCGGCAGAGCCGCGAAGGGCCCGGCCGGCAGGAAATGCTCCAGCGCCAGATCATGGTGCGGCCGCTCGTGCGCAACGGCGCAGACGATCGCCGTCTGATGATAGGGAATGCGCGTGACCGGGATTCCGGCCTGCTCCCGCAGCGGCGAGTTCCGGCCCTCGGCGGCGATGACCAACTGGCACGTGATCACCGGCCCGCCCTTGAGCCGAACCACCGCCCCGCCGTCCGACCGTTCCGCCACGGCCGTCGCGGGTGCGAACAAATGAAGTCCCGCCTGGACAGGAAAACGGGCATTCAGCGCTTTGCGCAGCGATCGGGCCTCCACCATCCAGCCAAACGCAGTTGGGTCGGCGCTGGCTTCCCGGTGATCGAAATGCAGGTGCAGACGCGACGGCGCCCGGCCGATCCGCCCGTCGCTCACACGAATGTCGCGGATCGGATTCGGCGGAACGTCCAGGACGTCCCAAAGTCCCGCATCCTCAAGCAGTGCCCTGGACCCCGCCGCGATCGCGTAGGCCCGGCCGTCGAACGCCGGATTCTCCATCGGCGGGAGCGCGGCCTGGTCGATCAGTGCGACACTGACGCCAGCCCCTGCCAGACGGCACGCCAGGGTTCCCCCAACCGGTCCGGCACCCATGATACAAACCTGAACGGAAAGACGGTCGGTCATGTCATCCTGACGGTTTCGCCACCTGATTCCAGGTCGAGGCCGGCGGCGGCGGCCCCGCGGCCGGGTTCCAGCGGCCAGACTTCTTCAGCGCGTCGGCAACTTCCTTCGGCATGTAGGTCTCATCATGCTTGGCCAGAACTTCCGAGGCGCGAAACACGCCGTCCGGCTGCTCCATACCCAGCACGACAACCCCCTGGCCCTCGCGGAACAGGTCCGGCAGAATCCCTTTGAAGACAACCGGCACGCTGGCATTGCCGTCCGTGACCTTGAACGTTGCGCCCGCCTGGCCGCCCGAGGACTTTTCCACCGTCCCCTGCGCGACCAGGCCACCCAGCCGAACCTGCCGTCCGCTCGGGCCTGATTTGGCCAGATCGGAGGGTGATACGAAAAACACCAGATTGTCGCTGAACGCCGACAGCGTCAGCGCAGCCGCAAAGCCCAGGCCGACACCGCAGACCAAAAGTACCATAAGCCGCCGCTTCTTGCGGGTCATGCGCGACCCCGGTCTCGCCTTGGGTCGATCGCCTGAAGCCGGCGGCGGGCCGACCGGACACGGAACAGCGCTTCAAAGGACAACACCAGCGGCATGCCAATCGCGATGACATAAGCTCCAACGATATAGGGCAGATGCGTCATGCCGGAACCTCTTCCCCGCTGGCCGACGACGCCTGGGCCATCAGCAGCGACCGGATGCGCCGTTCCATCACCGCCGCCCGGAGCCGCGCGACAGTGATCGCCGCGAACAGCAGGGTAAAGCCGATGGCGGAGAACAACAGCGGCCACAACATGCTGGCGGCGATCGTCGGCGCGCCGGTCAGTCCGATCGACGCCGGCTGGTGCAGTGTATTCCACCAGTCAACACTGAATTTTATCACCGGCAGATTGATCACCCCGACCAGCGCCAGGATTGCCCCGGCCCGGTAGCCGCGGGTCGGGTCATCGAACGCTCGCACCAGAGCGATATGGCCGAGATACAGCAGGAACAACACAAACACCGAGGTCAGGCGGGCGTCCCACACCCACCAGGCACCCCAGGTCGGCTTGCCCCAGAGGCTTCCGGTTGCCAGACAGACTGCGGTGAACCCGGCACCGACCGGCCCGATTTCCACAGCCGCGAGGTCGGCCAGCGGATGGCGCCAGACCAGCGACACAAAACTGCTCGCCGCCAGTGAAAAATATCCCGCCGAGGCGAGCCAGGCGAACGGCACATGCACATACATGATTCGCACCGTGGCGCCCTGCTGCCAGTCGTCAGGGGCGAAAAGCAAGCCCCATATGAGACCGAGGGCGGTCACCAGTCCGCCGACCCAGAACAGCCATGGCACAACCTTGCCGGACAGCCGCAGAAAGCGCCCGGGATTGGCGAAGCGATGCAGCGACCTCCCGGATCGGGGCGGTGCCGCGGATGAGCGAGCGTCCACTGATGTCCTTTACCCGATCGGTCGAGCACGCGAAAGCCAATGTCCATATTTCGCATGTTGCGGCATCGCTTTGATCTCCATCATTGTGCCATGAGGTTGGGACCCGGGCATTGAACAACCCCCACGGCGGGTGACAATATCGGGACGAGAGCCCGGGCTCGGGCTTTGTCATCCTGGGGGAATGATGACCGGCTATTGGTTGGTTAAGTCGGAGCCAGACGCGTTTTCCTGGGATCAACAGGTCGCGAACGGCATCGAGGCCTGGACCGGCGTGCGCAATCACACCGCCAAAAACAATCTCAAGGCGATGCGCAAGGGCGACTTTGCATTTTTCTACCACTCGAATATCGGCAAGCAGATTGTAGGCGTCGTGCAAGTGGTGCGCGAGGCCTACCCTGATCCGACGGCGGACAGCGGCGACTGGGTTTGCGTGGATATGAAGGCGGTGCGGCCCTTGCCGAAGCCGGTCACGCTGGTCGATATCAAGGCCGATCCGGACCTTGCCGACCTTCCGCTGGTGCGCCAGTCCCGGCTTTCGGTGATGCCCATTTCAAAACCACATTGGGACAAGCTCTGCCGCATGGGTGGATGGAAAAGGTGATGCCGACAAAGATGCGGACCTTGTGCCGGGTCACCGATATCCCGAAAAATGGCGCCAAAGGATTCCCGGGACCGGACGGCGAATTCACCGGGCTGATTGTCGTTCGCCAGGACGATCATGTCTACGTGTATGAAAACGCGTGCCCACACATCGGCACGCCGCTGGACTGGACGCCCGATCGGTTCCTTTCGGCCGACGGCCAATATCTCATATGCGCGACGCATGGGGCACGTTTCACAATCGACACCGGGACGTGTCTTTCAGGCCCGTGTCGAGGCGACCGCTTGACGCCAGTCGATGTCGTGGTTGAAGACGGCGTCGTCCACGTGCCGCATGGCGGGTGAAACTCGGGTCGTCCTCAAGACAACCCGCGCGATTTCATCCAGAAATGCGCCTTACGGCCGCATCCCGAACGCCGAAGCCTCCGGCGTCCGCAACGGCGCCGCCAGATTGGCGAAATCGCACAGCAGCCGCCGCGTTTCGCGCGGATCGACGATCTCGTCCACCCAGAATGCCTCCGCGGTGCGGTAGGGGGAGCGCAGCCGGTTCAGCCGGTCCTCGATCTCCTCCAGCTTCGCCTGAGGATCATCCGAAGCATCGATCTCAGCGCGATACGCCGCCTCGATCCCACCTTCCAGCGGCAGCGAGCCCCAACTGGCCGAGGGCCACGCGTAGCGCAGGCAAAGCCGCCCAACCGGCTGGTGGCCCAGACCGCCCACGCCATAGCAATTACGCACGATGACGCTGCACCACGGAACCGTCGTCTGGTTGATCGCCGAAAGCGCGCGCACACCCCAGCGGATCACCGCATTGCTCTCCGCCCGCAGCCCGACCGCGAAGCCAGGACAATCGACCAGGTGAACGATCGGCAGATGAAAGGTCTGGGCCATATCGACAAACCGGATGATCTTGCTGCATGCGTCGGCCGTCCAGGCTCCGCCCTCGAACAGCGGATCGCCTGCCATCACGGCCACCGGCCAGCCGTCCAAGCGCGCAAAACCGGTGACGATCGAGCGGCCGAACAGGGCGCCCATCTCAAAGAAACTGTCCTTGTCAGTCAGCGACGCGATGATCCGCCGCATGTGGTAAGCTTGCTTCTTCACCTTCGGGATGGTCGCGATCAGCGCTTCGTCGCCTCGGTTCGGGTCGTCCCATCCCCGGCTTCGCGGCGGCACGTCGTGGATCGAACTTGGCAGATACGACAGAAACCGCCGCGCCGCTTCGAATGCCTGTGCCTCTGTATCAACCGCATGATCGACCGCGCCGCAGCGAAGCTGGATCTGCCAGCCGCCAAGCTCCTGTTTCGATCGTGGTTCCCCCAGTCGTTCCACCACCGGCGGACCGGCCACGAACACCGCCGCTATCTCCTTCACCATGACCGAGTAGTGCGACGCCACCAGTCGCGCCGCACCGAGGCCAGCCACCGAACCCAGGCCAAGACCGACCACGGGCACCTGCGCCATCTGGTTCGCCACCAGGTCGAACGACGTCGTCTCGGTCAGTCCGCCGGGCAGGTTGGCGCGGCCTGTTGTTTCGATCGTCTTGACCGATCCGCCGCCGCCCGAACCCTCGATCAGCCTTATAATCGGCATCCGAAACTGC
>Ga0302320_10028090_pt1 | contig 10814 bp, 13 predicted proteins | sample Bog_T0_3_FD_202130 | JGI IMG/M metagenome (GOLD analysis project Ga0302320, IMG submission 202130) | Peat permafrost microbial communities from Stordalen Mire near Abisko, Sweden - Bog_T0_3 | ecosystem: Environmental > Terrestrial > Soil > Wetlands > Peat | place: Sweden: Abisko, Stordalen Mire... | reverse complement strand
GCCGTATGCGATACTTTTCATGGATCTTCCCATCCCCCGCCGGGATGGCGGAACTGGCAGACGCAGCGGACTCAAAATCCGCCGATCGCAAGGTCGTGGGGGTTCGACCCCCCCTCCCGGCACCAAATAACCTCTTTTATTTTCTACGGTTTGCAGCCGCCATTTTCGTTTGTGCCCAGAATGTGCCCAAAACGTTGAGGCTGTACACTCGATATTCAGAGGCTCAAGGCCAATCTCAATCGATTCAAGGAGACCGTTGATGGCTGATGACCACAACCGCAACATAGGTTCCTCAATCGTGGCTTTTGTATTTGGTGCGGTTCTCTTGCTTTTCGGTATATACCTACAACGGGTAGACCATTTCGATTGGACCCACTACCGTAAACCCATCGAATTCGGGTCATGCTATGTGTTCGGGGGAGTTTTGATCATATGGGCATTGACGAAAAAGTGGAGCCAGTATGTACCAGGTAGTGTTTTTCGGATCGGCTTCGAGACTGTAACGATGATCGTCGCCGTCGTCACTGCTGTGATTGCGATCCTCACTTTGACCGACGCCGCCACCAGTCACAAAACTGATTCGCCGTTGCCGACGCCCACTGTCAGCTCGGACAAGCACTGAAGCTATTGAACCCGGTTCGCCGTTTCCTCTCGCGTCCAGTTTGCACCCGAATGTACCCGCGACATCAGATCGTCGATGCGGTTCTGGCGGGCAGGGGACCACTTCGCATAATGCTTCCGAACAATCTCCGGTGAGTTGCCGAGAATATCGGCCACGTCTTCGAAGCTGGCACCGTTGCCGAGCAGCTCCGTCGCGAGGGTGTGACGGAAGCGATGCGCGTGAGCATGAGGCACCATCGACGACTTGAATACGGCAGCGAGGCTCCGCTCGGCAATACCCTTCATAGCCCGCTCTGATGAGATACCGTTCCAGAAGAAGAAGCGCGGATTTTCGCCACATCCACGGGGCAGGGGCACCACGTCAAAGGCCGCTTTCAATTCCGCAGGGATCGGCAGGAACACCGGCTTGCCGCTCTTTTCCGTGCGGAGGAATATCCGCCAGCGACCGCTTTCCCGGCTCAGGCGATTGCGTTCGAGGAGTGCCACGTCGCCGATACGCAACGCGGTATAACGCAGCGTCAGGATCATAGCGCGGGCGCGGAGGCGTTCATAAGGGCCGCGACCGATAGCGTCGCACGCCTTGATGATGGCGCTGACCTCCGCCGTCGAGAACGGCTCGACATCGTTCGGCTTGATGTTGCGCGGCGACTTGATGCGCTTGCCGACATTTTCCGGGCACCATTTACGATCACAGCAAAAGCCGCAGAACTGGCGCAGCAGCTCAAGCTCTTTTGAACTGGTAATCGGCTTCAAGGCGCGACCGGCGCGGAATGCGTCCAGGTGATCGGTCGTCAGCTCGCCAACGGAGTCTATCTTTCGCTTGTCGCAGAAGGCCTTGAGATGGTTCAGCGTGTTCCGGTACTTCCGCACCGTCGAGAATTTCAGGCCTTCGCTTTCGCAATGTTCGAGGAACGCATCGACGGCATCGGGGACAGGCTTGAAGATTTGCGCGTCCGGCGACTCCAGGGCGACCGCATGTTTCCGTGCGCGGGCCATATCGCGGGTTTTGAGCGATTGTCGGAGCACCCGCTTTCCATCCACATAGCCATCCGCCCAGAGCGGGCAGGAGCATTTGAGGACATCGCGCCCCTTTGTCCGATGAGGACACGTCTTTGTGTGCCGCCGCCAGATCGTCAACATGAGTCCAATACTAGCGCGATTTCTTGGCATAAACGCGCCTCGCCACGGATTCCGGTATGCGGAGCGTGATGTAATCCCGGCGACCGTCACGGCGGGCAGCATGGCCGAATTTCAGGACGCCCGGTTCATCGATGAAGAGACGGCGGATGGTGCTTTCGTGAAGCAGCCAGAGTTCCGCCAGTTGTTTAGGCGTGAAGTGGCGCTCGAACACTGTTTCGGTATGAGTTGGAGAGCGTTCAAGCGAGTTTTTATGCCTTCCATGAATTCAGTCGCTTCGCCTCAAGCGACGAAAGGCACCTCCGGGCGATAGGGAACAAGCGGCTGAGGTTTGGCGCGTAACTGGTCATTCCAGTCTTTGAAGCCGAAAGGCTCATGCACAGAGAATTTCAGATCGAGACGGCCAGTAAGGGCAACGGCGTGGCGGACGACTTCAGCCAGTCTTGCGCCGTCAGCATCAGCATCCATTGCCGCGATGATTTCGCTGTCTTGGGGCATACGCGCCGACGCAGCCCGAATGAGTTCCGGTTGTTGTGGATTGGGTTTGCCGCCGATAGACGCATAGCGTGTGCGATTGTCGGGAAACAGCACGGCATGGGAGAGCCCATCTATGGCGCTTTCCGTTATTACCAGCTTGTTATCGTCAGGCAATTCGTTCGATAGCCAGAGGGCCTTGGTCCCACCCGGCGCATAGCCGGTGAAGCCAACATTTTTCAATTCATAGCCAGAAAGACCTTCGGCATCGAAATGCGGAAATACCGCGTTGCGATTGTCATCGATGCGGATGCGACCGGCAAACCGCTCCAGCGCGAGCAGGGAGGCCGGTAGAGCGCGTTCCTGTTCAAGATAGGGGTGACCGTCCACCGCGTCCTGCATACGCGCCCAGAGGCCTTCTACCTTCATCCGATCCTTTTCAGTTTTGGCCAGCGCCGCGAAAGAAGGAATGGCGACCGGAGGCTGGTTAATCCAGGGACGGAGTTCCTTTCGCACAGCGCCTATGCTCAGACGTTGCCGGTTCTGCACGAAATCGATGATGGAGCCGTTGTCCCGATCATCGCGCACCGAGAAATAGACGTAATGACCGTCCATGCTGCGCTTGATAACCACCTTGTCATTGCTGAGCGGATGACGCATGACGGCGGTGCCACGCCAGGAGGCCTTGGCATCGAGCTGATAGCCCTGTCCGGCTGCATAGGCGCGGAGATCGATATTTGTCTTGAAACTATTGAGTTCGGCGTCAAACATTTCTTTTCCTATTGCCCGGCGATTTTTCGGCATATTAAGCGCCCCCATTTCATCTGCCAAGTGCCCCCAACAATTACTTCCTTTACGGCGCGAAGCGCCGCCATTTTTTGGAAATTTCACCTTTTGCTTTCATACGGATCGGAGCTGAATTTGCCTTTGCATTCCGGCATCTCAAAATAGGGACGCCTACCGGCGATAATCACGCCGTTTCCGAAGTCTTCGCCGACAACCAGCATTTCACGGGAGCCGACCGCGTAGGTTTCATGCGGTTGGATGAGCGGGTGACGTTGTTTGGCATAGCCGGTTTGCGCGTTGATTCCTCCGGCATCCTTGTTCCCAGGTCCTTGAATGCCGACGCTGATACTGCCGCTCGTTTGTACGGACTCAGTCTCGCCGGATGATCGAGAAAGATGCTCTGCGGTTACGAGATCGCCTTGCCGAGGGCCGAAGTAAATTTGAGCGCCAGCACCACTGAGAAAGGTGCTCCAGTCCTTATATAAAGTTTGGAGTTGTGTCAGATTTTGAAGCACAGGGCAGATTTGGACACCATAGCCTGCGCCAAGGCCCATCACATCGGACATGATTTTGAGAGTTCCGAGCTGGGCAAATTCGTCGAGGATACCGAGGACGCGAACCGAGCCGCGTTCATCCTCACGCAACAGGTCAGCCATCGCCGCCGCGATCACAAGGCGAAACCACCTGGCGCATGTCGCCAGATAGCGAGCCGGGAGGACGAGATACACCGTCGCCGGTTTCTGCCGGAGCCTGGCGAAGCGTAGCTCCGGGCCGACCGCACGGAGGCTGTTAGCAATCGCGGTTATGCTCATGAAGCCGAGCGCCGTTCGCGCCGTTTCGACAATGGACATAATGGTTTTGTCTTCATCTGCTTTCGGAGCTGCGAAGCGTGACAGCCGCGCTTCAATTTCCATGTTGCCGGTCGTGTTCGCTTTTTGCGCGAAGGCGAAGAAGTCAGGGCCGGTGACGATTTCGACCAGGCGCGTGAGGTTGCGGCTTTCGGGAGCGGCATAGGCGGCGATCATGGCAATAACGCCGGAGATGAGCTGGCGGGCGCTATCGACGAAAAAGCGTTGAGCTTCTCCTTCCTCATAAACAATGGCTTCCGCGAGACTGTCACAGTCAGCTCCGAAAGATTCCGCTTGCGGGTTGAGCACGGCGAGGGGATTGAAGCCCACATGAGCCAGCGCGTATAGATTCTCAGCCAAGATTTTGAACGGGTTGAGCACAAAGACCTGTTGACCCATACGGGCGCGATGCGGCCCGGTGACAGCGGCGAGCTGCCCCTTGGGGTCGATGACAATGCAGGAGCCTTCGTATTCCAGCAGGGCAGGGATCAGCAGATCACGCGCTTTGCCGGAGCGGGCCGGGGCGATCAAAAACAGATGCGCCTTGCCGTTGTAGTAGAGAGGCGACGTGCAGGACTTGTCCCAATAGCCGATACGGATTCTTTTCGCGCCGCCGAGCCAGCCCTTGCTTGCAGCTTCGTGCCTTGTCACGAAATGCGCGTTGCCGGGGTTGGGGGGAATGTCGCGAGCGCGTTGCCGTGCGTCATGTTGGCGCAGCACACGATTGCTGATGATCCACAGGATGACAGTACTGGCGAGAGCGATAAACCACATCACGGGAACCTCCGGAGGCTATTTGTTTTTTGGAGGGCATGGGTGAGAAGTCGAGCAATAGTCAGAGGGCGATAGTTTTGGCCAATGCGGATCGACGATGACCGGTGCAGCCTGTGCAGGTTGGGGAGATGCGACGACGTTTTGCGCGGGTGGCGAGCTGACCCGGTCACGGATGGCAAAGCCGGTGATTACGACAAGCGCGACCGCGAGCAGGAACACGAGCCGGAGGCGCGAGCTTTTGGCACGGAACCATTCGGTGGCTTCGGGGATGGCCAGGACGCCCGCAACGAGCACACAGACAATGACGAAGGGCCAAACAGGTTGAGCCAGGGCAGGAAAGGGAGCGCCGCCCAGGACATGCCACGGCGTTTCATGGAAGCCGACGACGTAGCAGACAAACGCGCCGTCGATGAACAGCGCGAGCTTGAGCAACAGGCCGGTAACGCCTAACAGGGGCAGGAGCTTTCGCAGTAGCCACAGCAGCGCGAGGCCCGCCACGACGCCTGTCACGGTTTCGATAACAAAGCCCCCACCCACAAGGGAAAGGGGAGAATGGAACCAGTCTATAAACGATTTCCGGGATTCGGGGTCGTCACCGAAATGGATAATAAGAGCGATCACGATGGAGATGCAGGCAAAACCGATCACCCCCTCAACTGTTTCGCGATCCCAGAATTCCTCCCATATGTCGCGCAGCTCCGCCCAGATGTTCTCATCGTTATCTACATCCTCTTCCTCATCCTCAATTTCGAGCGCAGCGACAGGTTCCGGGAGAGGCGCAAGGGCAACGGAGGCTTGCGGGATATGGAAGTCGTCAAAGAGCGGCGAAGAAGGCGGCGAGGGGGCAGTCGTCGGTATGTCGCCAGGAGCGGAAACGTCTTGCTCGATTTCGGCGGAGCGTTCGGCGACGCGGGCGATGATTTCCTGCACTTCGTCGGCGTCGAGTTCGCCATCGGCGTAGCGGGCGAAAGCCTGTTTCAGATCGTAGCGGAGGCCCGCGCATTCGTCGCGTCGCGCCTTCGCATATCCGGCATCGCCGCATTGGTCACAGAGCAGGTTATGGTTTTTCCGCAAATCCGAGAGCGCCAGACCGAGCAGCTTGTTGGCTTCGTCGCGAAATGGTGAATTGAACATTTCCGCGAGCTTGTAAAACGTGGGAGCGTCGAAAACACCTTCAGTCATTGCGTCCATGTGTTGCGTACCGTCCTTTCGTCTATAACCATCCCTTCGATTTGAGAAATTCCGCGTCGCGAGGAGCCTTTATCGCCCGTCGCAAAACAGCCAGCACCCCGGCTCGTGTTTCCGGATGAATGTCGGTGTCGGCGATGAAAGCTGCTCCGACCAGAATCTTGAGCCGGGTATCTTCCTTGCGGCTTTTCGCCTTTTCCGTTGCTTCAACCTCTGCAATGCGAGCCGCGATTTCTTTTTGTCTGCTTCGGAGAATTTCGAGCTTGCTGTTCGGCATCATGGATTATCCAAATCCCTTCATTCGTGATGATTGAGGATTGACCGATATGTGCCGGATAACAAGATTCTTACTGTCGCCGACCGAGAGTCCGCGTGACCGGGCGACGTTGACCAAACAAGTTCGCAAGCGGTTTTTTCCCCAAATCGCAATTCCCTTGTCCTTTACACTTTGCGTTGGGGTACTCACGGTGAGCGACCGTGACTCTCCGGGAGCCACGAATGCGAGCCACAGTGTTGCCGTCGCAACCGCCGCCGAACGCCGAACAGACTAACCGGTACGTAGACAGGCTTTGCCTCAGCGAGCACATGCAGGGCAATCTGCGCCGTCACCTGCTTCGCTGGTTGATTGCTTATAAAGCCGAGGGAAAGTACAACGCCGAGCCGAGGCCAATCGCAAAAACAATCTATGACGATTTCTACAAATTTGCTGTAGAGCATTCGCACGGCGACATGCCAACGGATACCGAAGCCAGCGGGAAAGGGCTATTCGGCGACCTCCGCAACGCATTGAAGGCTTATTACGATGGGCCGGGTAAGAATGACAGCATCATCATCCTGCTCCAGGGCGGGAAGGGCGGCGGCTATGAACCTCACATCGAGTGGAACTCCCGGCCCGCGACAAATGCACATGACTTCGATCTTGAGCCCGAGAACATTGAGGACGGCATTATCGGCGACGAATATTTCATCTTCCAGATCGAGGCTAAACTCCCGGAAGACACAACGGAAATCTGGGTTGCCGCGCCCGACTTGTCGAATGTCGGAGATGGATCAAAGTTTTCGGATCGGGTGAGGAAGATCGTTCGCAGCAATGCCGCACGCGGCATCAATTACACCTATCTTTGTCCGCGAGGCGAAGCCGGACAGTCGCGAATAAACAGCCTCCGCGATTGTTTCGTCGGCACTCCAGGCAAGCTAAAATTGCTACAGATTTCCGTGGATGATTTTTGCAAAATCACGCTTGTTCATTCGCATTTCAAGAGTTTCAATCCGAAGGCTGCCGAGCCGGAGGCCTATATGCAGTTGCCGGTAGCGCACGCGGAAAAGGGTTGGGTAAAGCTCAATCGACATGATGCGGCGCGTGTCGTCAAAAAGCTGAAGGAATTCATTCCCGAGGATTCGCCGCGCTAATCTCGTCATCCCGAAGCTCGCTTACGCACAGCCGTCAAGTCACGCTCGGGCTCTATAGCTCACCACAAGTGCCTTACATTCCGCCCACACAGCAGCGATGATAATCACATGCTGATGTTGCGTCAGGGACGGAAAGCAACGACGACCGCAATACTCATCACTGCAAACAAGGTTGGTTCAACCACATCCCGAAGCAAGGCTAAGGGCGCACTTATACATCGCAAGCGATGTGTGCGCCGCCGGAGGCGAGTTTCGCGTATGGCTGCCATCCGGCAGCCGAAGCGGAATTGAGAGCGGGTAACACGAGGTTTCCCGATGGCGATCTTTCATCTGTCCGTGAAAACCGTTTCCCGTGGCAAGGGCCAGAGCGTTATTGCCAAAGCGGCCTATAACGCCCGCGAGAATTTACGCGACGAGCAGACCGGCAAGGCAAAGGACTATGCGCGCGCCGCAGGTCTGGTGTTCTCCGGCATCTTCGCTCCCAGGGACGCCCCGGCCTGGGCGAAAGACCGGGAGGCACTTTGGAATGAGGTTGAGCGCAACGAAAATCGGAAAGACGCGCAGCTCGCCCGCGAGATCACGCTAGGCCTTCCCCATGAGTTGACCGACGAGCAGCGCCGCCAGCTCGTAACCGATTTTGTCCGCGAGCAATTCCAGCGCAAGGGCATGATTGCCGACTTGGTTATTCACGCGCCAAGCGGGAAGGGCGACGACCGCAATCACCATGCCCATGTGCTTCTGACCATGCGCGAGATAGGGCCGGACGGATTCGGCCCGAAGGTCAGGGAATGGAATAGCCGCCCGCAGCTAGAAACATGGCGCGAGGAATGGGAGAGAATACAAAACCGCTATCTTGAGCGTCACGGCCACGAGGCCCGCGTTGACCGGCGCAGCCTTGAAGCCCAGGGCATCGAGCGGGAACCGACGACGCATCTTGGCCCTCACGCTCACGCAATGGAGCAAAGCAGGGGCATCGAAACGGAGCGCGGCCAGATTGCCCGCGACACCATGACCGCCGCCCAGGAAACCGCCAAGCTGAAACGTGAGCTTGCCGAGATCGATAAGCTGATTGCCGCTGTAATGCGGGAGAGGCAGAGCCAAGAGAAGTCTTCGGCGCACCGGGAAGCCGCCCCGGAAATCACGCCCTGGCTCAGTGGAACGGCCAAGCTGAAACGCGAGCTTGCCGAGGTCGATAAACTGATTGCCGCCAAGCGCGAAGCGGAAAGGCCCGCGCATGTCGAACGGACGGAGCCGCCGAGCTTCAGAATGACACCAGAGACCTTGGGCTTTCAGGACTCAGCCCGCGTTGTCACGCAGCGCGTGAACGCGGAGCGGGAACAGCCATCGGCACGGTCTGATAGAGCAGCATTCACGGCGAACGATGTGCTCCGGGTGATGGGGCCGGTACTCAGTCGCGGGGCAGGGCTGGGCGTAAGAGCCGCCGCCGTGGTTTTCGGAGCCGCCGCAAATGCTTTTGAAAGCCTGATTGCGCCGCCGAGGACAAAGACCATCGGCGAGATGAGAGAGATAAACGAACGCCAGGTTGCCGCAGGAGCGGAGCGGGATCGGGCGTTTGAGAAATTCCTGTACGACGAGGAGCACGAGTATTTCAAAGGCAAACAACAGGAGCAGACGCAACAGCGCCAGACCGAGCAAAAACAGTACGAACGATTACGCGACGGCGGGCGCGAGCGATAGGCCTTCGAGGGGGTGAGTTTATGAATGTCCGGATGCATATTATTCCTGTCCAGAACGGGATGGGGAGCGCACCGAGCTATCAGCTTTCGCTTGCCGATATGCAGGGCACCGGAGGCGCGGTTGCGACCGCTCATTTTCCCAAACTTGGTCAATTGAGCTATGCCCTTCGGCGCATCGGCTTCGATATGGAGTCCGTCCGCTTCGCCGAGAAAACCCTGAAAGGCGGTTTCACCTTTACCCGCCCCGGCATCGAGCTTTCGGACGGCGATCTTAAAAAACTTGGCATCCAGCAAATGCAGCGCGGACGAGGCGGGCGCGAGCGATAACCTCACGCATCTTTTTTCCTATTGCCCAGCTTGCCACCGTGGAAAATCAGTCCGAGTATCGGACTGATTTTCCAGCATTGCGCTTCCGGATTGTTCCGTAAGTGCAATACAAAATCATTTGCCCTGCGATTGATTCTTCGATTCATTCGCCGAATGATTCTGACGGATAAGAACGACAGCAAGTTGTGCGCGGAAGTTCCGCGCCACGCCACCATGCACCGTCCTTCGGACGGCGCTGTGGCTCAACTTGGCAAGGGGCAGGGCTTCGCCGCTCCCCGTTGCATCCCCTCCCATGCGCCTTTCGGCGCAACGGAAACCGTGCCCGTTTCCGCACCTTTCGGCTTTACCCGCGTTGTCGCGTTTCGCTCATGGGAGACGCGCCCATGACGGCGAACGACAACGCGCAGCCGTCCCGCTACAAGCGGAGCGGCAGCGAACGACGGCAGCGCGGCGCTCCGGTGTCGGTCAGGTTCCTTCCCGACGAACGCGCCGCCGTCGAAGAGAAAGCCCGCGAGGTCGGACTCACGCTCGCCAGCTTTCTTCGCTCAAGTGTCCTTGGTTCACCCGGCCCGCGTGCGCGGCGTAGCCCCCCGGTCAATGCCGAGGCGCTTGCGCGAGCAACAGCGGCGCTCAACAAAGTCGGAGGCAATCTCAACCAGATTGCCCGCGTCCTTAATGCCGGAGGTTCCGGCGTCACCACCCAGGAATGCTTCGCGGCAATGGCCGAAGTCCGCACCGCTCTTATCGGCATTCTGGATATTGTGGGGCGGAAAGACCGCCCATGATTTCCAAGGGAAATACACACGGCGACGGCGCAAGGCTCGCCGCGTATCTGACGACCGGCAAGGCGAATGAACATGCCGAGTTGTGGCAGCTTCGCGGTTTCGGGATGGATGACATTACCGAAGCATTCCGCACGGTTCACGTCATAGCCGAGGCTACCCGAGCCGAGCGGCCTTTCTTCCATGTTCAGGTCAGGAACCGCGACGGCGAAACGCTCACCAGGCCGCAATGGGAAGATACCGCCGACCGCATCGAGGGAATGCTCGGATTGAAAGACCAGCCCCGTGCCATCGCGTTCCATATCGACCGAAAGACCGATGGTGAGCACATGCACGTCGCATGGAGCCGGATAGACGAAGACACCTTGACCGCGAGGCCTTTGCCGTTTTTCAAGGAACGGCTCAAAAAGATCAGCCGTGAGCTGGAATTGCAGTTTGCGCTATCGCCCGTAGCGAACGAGCGCGACAGCGAAATAAAGTTTGCGCCGACCCGCGCCGAGCATGAACAGGCGCGGCGTCTCGGCCAGGATGTTCACGAGCTGCGAAACACGATCCGCGAATGCTGGGATCGTTCCGATTGCGGCAGGAGCTTTCAGGGCGCATTGGAGCATGAGGGCTTTACGCTCGCCCAGGGCGACCGGCGCGGCTTTGTCGTGATCGACGGGGCAGGGGGATTGCATGTTCTCAGCAAACGCATCCTTGATGTTTCCGCAGCCAAAATCCGCGACCGTCTTTCCGATCTTTCAGACGACGACTTGCCGACCGTCGCA
>Ga0302320_10028088_pt1 | contig 10814 bp, 14 predicted proteins | sample Bog_T0_3_FD_202130 | JGI IMG/M metagenome (GOLD analysis project Ga0302320, IMG submission 202130) | Peat permafrost microbial communities from Stordalen Mire near Abisko, Sweden - Bog_T0_3 | ecosystem: Environmental > Terrestrial > Soil > Wetlands > Peat | place: Sweden: Abisko, Stordalen Mire... | reverse complement strand
ATCGCCTCCTTTAAATCCAAGGGAGTGGACTCAATCAACAACCTAGGAAGTGGCACGGTTCCAGCCAGAGGGTCCAACTGAACTCTCACTGACTGGGGCAGGTATCTGAGTAGAGTCTGGACATGATGAATGGAGCCAGAAACAGGCTTCGTCCAATTCCTCGCTTGCCGCTTGAGATTTTGAATTGGCTCTTCAGCAAATACCTTCGAAAAAGGCCCCCGAGATAGGTTTGGAACCCATTTTCCAAAAATACCAGTAAAAACATGCACATGAGTATCTACAACACCATTCATTCCCATCTCCGACAAAGCCTCGAACTGTACCAGGGTTAAAAATGCTGTCAATCTTTCACCAAAACAAAATTTGCATTCTTAAATTCCACTGCCAGTTGTATATAGTTGCCATGACCTGTGCACTCATCAACGGACTAGTGGGTTTAGCTTTATCCCTTTTGATTGGAATGGGAGTTTTAGAGTTCCCTTTCGGCGAAGTCATTTTCATTGTATTGATTTCTAATATTGCTGGATTGGTATCACTTCTTGTAACGCTACGAGCTGAAAAAAGCCCCTGGCTCAAAGAAACTTGGCTCAATCATTTTCTAAAAACCTGGCTTTTCTTGGCAATTCAATATTTTGGAATTCTTCTCGGCTTTTGCTCTTCCCTTCGATCACCTGGCTCCATGCTCTTGCTTGTCTTTCCTTTAATACTTAGCACTGGATTTGGAATTATCATTTTTGGTCCAATTCAGGACATAATAGTAAAAAGAAGTCAGAAAAAAGCCTCTCCATCAGCACCTGCTTTGGAAATGAACGAATACTTCAGTCCTAAAGATATTCATTATTAGTCCCGAATTTCATTTTCTTTATTTGCTGACAGATAGGCCAATGTTATACGAATTTGATTATGGAACAGAATCTAGTCGAAATTTGGCTGCGTCGGGATCCCACACGTTGGTTTGCAGGAGCATTGGCTGGTCTTTTTGCTGGGGCAGTGGCAATGCTTGTGTCTGTGGGAATCACCTCCTCTTTTTCCAACTACGAACCCTGGTTTCCCATTAAGCTCATGGGTACCATTGCTCTAGGTGCATCCTCCACCGAAATAGGCCAATCTCAGGGAATCATTGCTGGCATCCTTGTTTTTGAGATTTTGTCCTTATTCTGGGGATTTGTGTATGCTCACTTTACCGGAACGAATCGACTTTTTGCACTTCTGCCGATGGGGCTAGTTTGGGGAATTTTTAGTTGGATTTTTCTTTGGAATCTTTTTTTGCAATCAGTAAAGCCCATTGTCGCGGCCCATGTTCCAACCGCATGTGTTTTACTGATATGCGTTACTTATGGACTGACTCTTTCCTCTGTCTCGGTGTTTGACCGGATCTTGAGGCGGAATGGATAATCAGCTCAACGTTATCCTTTAGCATTTTTCTGCAGCTCGTCTAAAGTTGCTCGATAGCCATCTCGAATTCGGGTTAAGTTTTCTTCTTGGTTCTTTCGATATTCTGCGATGCGTAATTTCTCGCGTTCCCGTAATTTCTCGAATTCTTTGTCGTAGCTGTCCTTTTCTGATCGAATCTGCTGCTCATGAGATTTTCTCATATCTTCCAAAACTTTCTCGTGTTCTTCAGTCAGGCGTGAAACCTTCACATCGTAAGCTTTCCCGACTTCCTTGACCCGCTCCTCCCCTAATTTACTTAAATCTTCCACATCCTGGCGATTACGGACCTCCAACTCTCGAATCTGATTCGCCTGCTGAATTCTGAGCTGTTGAATGGGGCTTTGGGAACTTACCTCTTCTGTTCTGCTGACGTCCATAATGTAAATTTAATCGAAAATCAATTATGAGAAAATAGGCAGATTTTTCCGCATGAGCACCTCAATAACACTAAGGACTCTTGACTCTCGCAATCATTCCTGTAGTACTTCTTCCCGGGACAAATGAAATGAGTTTCACTTTCCCTCCCCACCCAAGCACTTCCTCCGCCCCAACGACCTGATCTAACTTCCAATCCCCACCTTTTACCAGAATTTTAGGTCTGAGTAATTGAATGAGATTCAGTGGAGTATCCTCTCCAAACCAAGTTACATAATCAACAGACTCTAACGCTGCAATCACTTCCAAACGGTCTTTTAAGGGATTAATAGGACGAGTGGGCCCTTTCAATCGCTGAACCGAAATATCTGAATTCAAGGCCACGACCAAAACATCTCCCAAATTTTTTGCTTTCTCTAAATAAGTCACATGACCTTTATGAATCAGATCAAAGCACCCATTGGTAAAAACCACCTGTTTTCTCCTTTTCTTTAATAAAAGCCTAAGAGTGTCAGGTTTTTTGATCTTTGAACTTAATTTCCGAAAAAAAGGTGGCATAAATATCCGTTGTGATTAAAAACGATAATGGAGCGGCTGAATTCCAACGATTCGATCATGCCAGCATCGCTTCTTAGGGTCAAACACGCCCCAAAGCAATCCCAGTCCAAACAGTCCAAAACTCGGAATAAACAGTATTGACCGAATCAGGATAAGAAAGGCATTTCCATGAAGTCGAAGACCTAACATGCGTTTCCCTAGCGTCGTCTTAAAAATTATTTCCTGAATGACAAGAGTGGACCAGTGAAAAATACTCCAAAAACCAACTGTTACAACAATGACACCCAGATTCGTAAATAACTCAGAATTGAACTCGTCATTCCGAAACCAAAACCGCGCAGCTAACAAAAACAGGGTGGCGCTCAACAAAACATCCATACCCTGCCCAAGCACGCGACGCATCAGATAACCCCAAGTAAAAAACTGAGAAGAAGACGGTTCAGTCTTAACCATGGACTTCTCTGCTACGGAGGCTTGTCTTGCCACAGGTACTGAAATCTGAGGAACGTGAAATGAACGCTGAGACTTTCCATGAGAAGCCAAGACCGGCTGTGGAACTCCAGCAGCCACTGCTCCCGTGCCCATCTGAAGTCCTGCATTTACCGTGGTTCGCTGACTCGGAGCTAAACTACCTGCTGAGTTCTTTTCTGGATTTTTGGCACTCTTGGCCACGGGCGCATAGGGCAGGCCATCTGAAAAAGGGTGAAACCCCAGACCTTCAGAAAGTGGCTGAAAAGAGATCTTCATTTCTTCAGATTTTTGATCCATTTCTTTCCGATTCCTTCCCTTTCAAGCATACCTTTAAATGACTGAAATTTTCTAGAACCGATGACAAAGAATTCCATCTCGTAACTTAGGCTCAAACCAAGTCGACTTAGGAGGCATAATGCCTCCTTGATCAGCAATCTCCATAACATCTGTTAAAGACGTTGGATGAACTGAAAAAGCCACGACAGCTGCACCTGAATTCACCCAACGCTCCAGTTCAGCTGTTCCCCGAATACCACCCACAAAATCGATTCTTTTGTCTGTCCTTGGATCAGCAATACCCAAGATAGGCCCCAATAACAAATCCTGCAAAATACTGACATCCAACCGTGCCCCTGGTTTTTTCTCTCTAGGGGTTATCCGATACCACTTCTTCCCAACATACATCCCAAATTCGCCCTGGTCAGGGATAGAGGAGTCACCAATCTGAATCCGAAATGCACTTTCTACTCGCTCTAAGAACTGATTATGGGTCATTCCAGCTAAATCTTTGACCACGCGATGATAAGGCAAAATCCTCAGTTGGCGAGCCGAAAAAGCCACAGCAAACACAAAATTATAGTTTTCATCGCCCCGATGGCTTGGGTTTTGTTTAGCTAGTTCCGATCTCACGCGACTTGCAGCGGCAGCTCGATGATGACCATCAGCTATATATAATGCGGGTACTTTTTCTGAAAAAAGTCTTACCAATGGCTCCGGATGAGCCATTTTCCATAGGGTATGAACAACTCCATCTTGAGCTGTAAATGAGTAAAGCGGCGCATCAGTCTGGACCACCTCTTGGATGAGCTGATCCACCTCCGGAACATCCGCAAAAGTCAAAAAAACGGGCCCTGTTTGCGAGGACAGCTTGAGAATATGCCGAGTTCGATCATCCTCTTTATCTTTCCTCGTTCGCTCATGTTTCTTAATGAGGTTTGAATCATATTCATCAATAGAGAAACACCCGGCAATTCCTATTTGGATATACTTACCCATTTGAAGTCGATAAATATAAAGTGCAGGTTGATCTTCCTGAATCAAAGGGCAATTTTGAATGAGCTTTTCATAATTGACCTTACCCTGATCGTACACCTGTTCAGAATCTGCCTTTAATCCCTCGGGTAAATCCACCTCAGGACGCGAGACGTGTAAAAAATTCAAAGAACTCTCTTTTGCTAAGAGAGCCGCTTCTTCTCGATTAACAACATCGTAGGGCGGCGCTGCCACCTGGGCAACACGTTCAGGCAATGGGCGCAGTGCTTGAAAAGGTCGAATCAAAGACATGAGACAAACTCCTTGCCCTCAAATCTCATCCAATGAAATGTTTCTGTCAATGCAGGAAACACAGAACCTGCTATAAGATCCCCTCTTAAGGGGGAAAACCGTCATGAAACATGCATCTTTTTTTCTAGCAATCCTCGTCAGTTCGCTGAGTCACGCAGAAGGGTATTACTATGAATACCATACTTTACCATCCAGCTACCCGGGGGAGGCATACCCTTATGGAAGCACAGGTTCCTACAAAAACTCGCCGTATTCCATGAATTACGGTAACTTACCCAAAAAGGACTGCCCTTCGGTGACCTCAATAAATTCCGATGCAAGTGAGCAAGTAAACTCTGCCTTCCGCATTGCGGTTCGCGAAGACCGCACCCAAGATGCCAAACAAATGCTATTTGAGAAAAAAGTGGATATTAATAGTCCCTCCGAAGAAGGCACCACTGCCTTAATGCATGCAGCAAGAAACTGCTCAATCGATATGGTCAAATTGCTTCTCAAATCAGGCTCAGATGTTAACACCCAGGACAGCAAGGGTAGAACCGCTCTCATGCATGCAATCACTGAGAACTGCAAACCCGTAAGCCTAATCTTGTGTCAAAGCCACGATTTGAACCTAAAACTCAAGGATGAGCGGGGAAATACAGCTCAAGATTACGCCACAGCCGAATCTGCATTTGATGTGGCAGGTTCAGCTTCAGAAATTAATGATTTTTTACACAAAACCTCGCAGCCTCGTAAAACTCACCTCAAAAAGGGGGGTTAAAACATCTTTAGTTCGATTTGTGCTTGTGTTTTTTGCCTATTCCTAGTAGGTATTTGCAGCAAAAGGATTTGCTGTTTTGAAAGACTTGGAATCTATATTCAATAGGTTGTTAGCAGAGGGGGGTTCTCCTGGAGTGGATTTTCATCTTTTCTCTAGGAATCTTTGTTCTTCCTTATTTGTACGTTGTTCAACCATGCGGATGCGGCCCTCCGGCTGCTAATTTTGTTTCCTCCCATTTTTGCATTCATTTATTACCAGGAATTCAGGTACAAAACCTGATTTTTCAAACACAGGAGAGACTATGTCCACCTCTGCGTTGATAGAAATTAAAAACCTTAGAAAATGTTATTCCGCTAGCCCAGGCTCGCAAGCGGTACTCAATAACATTAACTTAAACATTCAGCCTACTTCCATCACTGGCATTATTGGCCGAAGCGGTGCTGGAAAATCCACACTCATCAAGTGCCTCAACTTGTTGGAGAAACCTGACTCTGGCCAGATCTTGATCCATCAAAATGATATTACATTGGCTGATTCAAAACTTTTGAGAGAAATCCGAAGAAAAATAGGAGTCATTCCCCAATCTTTAGAACTCCTCAATCATCGAACTGTTTCGAAAAATATCTCACTTCCCCTTGAAATATCCGGCAAAGATTCAGCCACTATCCACAGCAGAGTCGTTGAAATGGCAAAGCTCGTAGGAATACAACCCCACCTGGATGCCTATCCCAAGCAACTCAGCGGCGGCCAGAAACAGCGAGTGGCCATTGCCCGTGCCCTCGTCACTCACCCCCACATACTTCTTTGCGACGAATTCACCTCTGCACTTGACGCTGAAACGACGAGAGAAATTTTAGCTCTCATTAGAAAAGTGAGAGATGTTACCGGAGTTACCGTTGTGCTCATCACCCATGATATGTCCATCGTAACAGAAATTTGTGATTTTATTTATGTTCTCAATCAGGGGGTCTTAGTGGAGGAAGGAAAGGTCAAGGACTTAATTCAATCTCCAAAACATCCAGTTACGCGAGCTCTCCTTCAATCCATTTCAACTCAGCCTCTGGGGGATCGCTTATGAGCGAACTTATTCTAACAGGATTTTTAGAAACCATTTTAATGACAGGACTCTCTTCTGCTATCGGATTATTCTTCGGAGGCCCGTTAGCTGTATTACTCTTCATGACGGGCAAAGAAGGTCTTTCTCAAAACAATACCTATTACCAAGCTCTTGGCATTCTAATCAACTCAACTCGATCCATCCCTTATATTATTTTGACAATTCTTCTGATCCCAGTCACACGGCTTTTAACCGGTTCTTCGATTGGTACTCTATCAGCCGTCATTCCCTTAGGGGTTTCAGCTATCTTGCTAACAGCTCGAATCGTAGAAGAAGCTTTAAAAACTATTCCACGAGGATACTCGGACCTTGGCATTGCACTAGGCGCAACTAAAAAGCAAATTATTTTGAAAATTATCATTCCAGAAGCACTTCCAAACATTATATCTGGCATAACACTTGTCGTTATTAACCTCATTGGATTTTCAGCTATGGCTGGCGCTGTTGGTGGTGGAGGATTAGGTGACTTAGCCATCCGCTACGGATACCAGAGGTACAACCTTTTTATCCTTGTTTGTGTCGTATTGATTCTGATTTTTTTGGTTCAGTTTATCCAGACTGTTGGAGACAAATTAGCAAATCACTTTAAAAAATCATGATAGGAACTCAAGAAATGAAAAAAATTACTATTCATTTTTTTACAATTCTCCTGAATCTCGCCTTCTCCTGCGCTGCACTCGCACTGACTGTAGGAGTCACCGCTGGCCCCCATGAATTCATCATGGAAGAGGTGCAGAAAGATTTAAGTCAGCTTGGAATTCCATTAAAAATTGTAAAATTTAATGACTTCATTCTTCCTAATTTAGCCTTGGACTCAGGAGACATTGACATTAACTCATATCAGCATCAGCCTTTTCTTGACGAACAAGTGAGAACTCGAGGTTATCAAATCCAATCTATCGCAAAAACGATTACTCTCCCCCTTGGGATCTATTCAAAAAAATACCAATCCTTGAGCAATCTTTCTGAAAAAAGCAAAATAGCTATACCGAATGACCCAACCAACGGAGCTCGTGCTTTACTATTGCTAAAAAAAATTGGACTCCTAGAATTGAAGTCAGAAATAAATCCATCAGTTCTTGATATCTCAAAGAATCTAAAAAACATTAAATTAATTGAACTTGAATCTCCCCAACTTCCAAGAAGTTTAGAAGATGTAGACTTTGCTATTATTAATACCGATTGGATCTTGGTAGCTGGTCTAAATCCAAAAGACGCACTAGCTAAGGAAGAGCAAAACTCTCCTTATGCAAACGTCCTTGCCATTAAAAGGGGAAATGAAAATCGAAAAGACATTCAAACCTTTATTTCAGTATATCAAACCAAAAAAAATCGTGACTTCATTCAATCAAAATTTCAAGGAGCCATACTTCCCGCTTGGTAAGCCGGATTATTCTTCAATAGGCACCATGGTCAATAAAAAATTGAGCCAAATCCTCACGATTTGCCCGCCATGCAGCCCCAAGTGCTGTCGTCGACCCGTTTTCAGAAGTCGTTTTAGCATCAGCTCCCGCTTCAACGAGGCAGCGCATGATTTCTATATAGTGGGTCTCTATTCTGTACCGCCGTGCGAATTTTTCAAACATATTAAGAGCTACACTCATAGCAGTAGTACCATCCGGACCCTCAGCATGCACATCCGCCCCTGCTTGAATTAGGTCAGTAATCCCATCCGGCGTGGCATACTTAACAGCATTCATTAGAACTGTCATGCCATTACTATCAACACTATTAACGTTAGCTCCCTGGGAAAGTAGAAATGAAACTATTTCTCGCTGATTAGCAAAACGAAAACTAGCATGCAAAGCATGGATAATATTGTTTTTATCGACATTATGCGAAATAAGCTTTTCTGCAAATTCAAAATAATTATGACAAAGGGCAATTATTAAAGCAGACACATCACCGGAAACTTAATTGGGATTCGCTCCCGCTTCAACAAGAGGATGAATCATATCAATACGATTATAGGCAGCTGCCACCATAAGTGCAGAATAAACTCTGTCTTTAGGATTCTGTATAAAGTTCGTATGAAAAAAAAGGTAGGACTCATCACTATCATCGATCTCATTGAGATTCGGTTTTGATTTGAGCAAAACTGCCTTCAGCAACCGATAATTGTTAAATTTAATGGCATGAAGAAGATTTTCTTCCGGAATGGATGTATAAAATCTTGTCGCATGTGTACCTCGATAATTAGTTTCTACTCGCCGCGCAAGAGTTCGAACCCCTATCGTTATCCACGATGTCTTCATGACAGCAAATGAGCTATTCTCCATCAGAAATACAATTGACATAGTAGAAATAAAGTGACCCATTTTTTTAAATTTAAACGCCATTTTTGCACCTTTTTTGCTTGGCCTGAAATATTATCAAGTACCCAGGGTAATATTTTTGGGTTAGATATATATAGAACTAATAGCATTCATTCAACAAAGAAATCTGAGAACATCTCAAATCAGCAATTGTTCAACTTCTCTAGAAGATTTGGTTTCCGCTAATACAAGCAGAGTGTCTTTTTCACCAATAGAAGTCCCACCCCTAGGTACAATCACATGGCCATCTTGCTGAATCAAAACCACAAGCACATCTTGAGGCAACGCCAATTCGACCAGTGACTTGCCAATCGCTTTTGCACCAGAAGGCACGCTAATCTCCATCAACCGATTGCGCAAGTCCTCAGACGTAGGATTGAACTCAATAGGAAACCGCACCTTTTCTTTTAGGGGCAGATTCACCTGAAGCATCTTAGCAACTGCTGGAATTGTCGTGCCCTGAAGCAGGACTGAAAAAAATGTCACAAAAAAGACAATATTGAAGATATGGGTCGCCCTCGGGATGTGACTTACCAAAACATAGCTCGCTAAAATGATGGGCACCGCTCCGCGAAGCCCTGCCCACGAAACCATTAACTTCTCTTTCGTGCTAAATCGCTTTCCTGGAAAGCACAGAAAAATACTGATGGGACGAGCAATAAAAACCAAAAAAAGAGAAAGCCCTATCCCCAAAGGTGCAACCTGCATAAGCTCGCGAAGATTCACCAGGAGACCCATTGCCAAGAACATCCCAATCTGCCCCAACCACGCGGCACCCTCGTGAAAACGTATCAAACTCTTTTTGTGCAGTACGTTTTCGTTTCCAATAACGATTGCAGCAACATACACAGCAAGAAACCCACTGCCTCCCAATGCTTGGGTCACCGCATACGTCAATACCACCCAACCCAACGTAAGGACCGGGTACAATCCATCATATTCTAATTTAATTCGGTTGATGAGTGCTGCTGCACTCTTACCTGAGCCCAAACCCAAGAATGCACCCACGATCATTTGTTGCAGAAAAGTTGGAACTAGTGAGATAATGGATTGATGCCCTTGAGTGATTGCACCCAGTACAGCAACTCCTAGAAAAACGGCCATCGGATCATTCAAGGCACTTTCAAGCTCAAGAAGAGGTTTCAGCCCCCCTCGTAAACCAACGTTACCTGCTCGCAAGGTACTGAAGACCGCCGCTACATCAGTTGATGCAACCGTAGCTCCAAGAAGCAGCCCTTCTAGCAGCGAGAACCCCATAAACCCAGTGGCAAAGAAGCCCACAAACAAAGAAACAATAAGAACTCCTAGGGTAGCAAGCACCAGCGCAGGCATCAAGACTGGACGAACGGATTCGATCTTGGTGTCGATTCCACCCGAAAATAAAATAAAAATAAGTGCAAAAACACCGAGCTTCTGAGCAAGCTCATAGTCACTGAACGTTGCAACACCTACCCCGTGCGCTCCCGCTGCTAACCCAATCCCCAAGAAAAGTAAAAGCGAGGGAATTCCAAATCGAGAACTTGCTTTACTGCCTACAACGCTTAATACAACGAGAGCACTGATAGTAATCAGTAACTCTTGAAATGTGTCCATGATGGCAGCATAGTTCAAATTTCATGTTTACAGAATACCTTCTGAAACCTACTAAAAAAAAAGTGACCGATGAAAAGTTAGTGCTATTGGCCAGACGCTAGAAGTTACTCACTGTCAGTCCTGCTCCTGCTACCCCGTTAGCCCAACCCGAGAACGTACAATTGGCCGCTCCAGCCGTAGCACTGGGGCAAGCACCTCCCGTTCCATAAGACTTATCCAAACCTATCCACATAGCAATTGGAGCTTATTTCCTGATTCAGTGATGCTGGTTACGAAAACAGGATGAACCCGATTTCGCAGAGCCGTCATCTCCACAGGCGTAAATTCCCGAAGAACTTTCGGTACTGGATTTAAATTGATAGCCGCATTTAAATCGCGGTCTATTTCTAGACTACATTCACATTTAAAGACGCGTTCAGACAATGAGAGAGATTCTTTGACAAGATCGCAATTCGAGCATTTTTTAGAAGAAGGCAAATATCGGTCATGAATAACTATTTTTCCACCTCTCCACTCTGTCTTGTATGCTACCTGTCTGCGAAATTCACCAAAACCAACATCAGAGATAGACCGAGCAAGCTTGTGATTTCTCACCATGCCTTTTACGTTAAGATCCTCAACACCAATA
>Ga0302320_10028087_pt1 | contig 10814 bp, 10 predicted proteins | sample Bog_T0_3_FD_202130 | JGI IMG/M metagenome (GOLD analysis project Ga0302320, IMG submission 202130) | Peat permafrost microbial communities from Stordalen Mire near Abisko, Sweden - Bog_T0_3 | ecosystem: Environmental > Terrestrial > Soil > Wetlands > Peat | place: Sweden: Abisko, Stordalen Mire... | reverse complement strand
ATCTTCAAGACATTGGCGGAGATGAGACATTCGGACATGATGGCCTTACCGGCAAGATTCTGTATCGGGCAAATACGCTGGATTCCGCTCGGTTTGCGGCAGCGCTTGGATCAACCTCCTGGGAAGTGACAGCCCCGGATGCAGTTCACCAGATGAAAAAGTGAGACCTGCTATGCAAGATGTAACGATGCTGCTGTTCACCGCTGTTTTCTTCGTCCTGGCGTTTCTCTACGTCAAGGCCTGCCAGAAGTTGAGGTAATCCGATGCAAATCGACGTGGTCGCATTGATTGCGCTCATCCTTTCCATCCTGATGCTGGGCTACCTTACCCTCACACTGCTGTTCCCGGAGAAATTCTGAAATGTCCGCCAATGGCTGGTTGCAATTTGCCATCTACTCGCTCATCCTGCTCGCAACCGTTCGTCCGGTGGGCATTTATCTGGCTCGCGTGCTGGAAGGCGAACGCACCTGGCTGGATCCTGTTCTCCGTCCCTTTGAGCGGCTCATTTACAAGCTCTCCGGCGTGCACGCGGATAAGGAAATGAACTGGCGCGAATACGCCTATGCGGTGCTGGGCTTTTCCGCTGCCAGCCTGCTCCTCACTTACATCCTTGAGCGCCTTCAGGTACTTCTGCCCTTCAATCCGCAGCATCTCGCCAGCGTGGGGCCCGATCTGGCCTGGAACACCGCCGCCAGCTTCACCACCAACACCAACTGGCAGTCCTACACGCCTGAGAGCACCATGAGCTATCTCACTCAGATGGCTGGCCTCGCCACCCATAACTTCTGGTCGGCGGGAGTGGGCATTGTGGTGGCCGTGTCCTTGATCCGCGGCATCAAGCGAACCACCTCAGCCACCATCGGAAACTTCTGGGTCGACATGACCCGCACCATCCTCTACGTTCTCGTGCCGGCTTGCATCCTTTATGCGCTGGCGCTGGTGGCCCAGGGAGTTCCCCAGAACCTGAGCGCATATACTGCCGCGCATCCGCTCGAACAGCCCTCCCAGGTACAGACCATCGGCCAGGGGCCTGTGGCCTCGCAGGAAGCCATCAAGATGCTGGGCACCAACGGCGGCGGATTCTTTAACGCCAACAGCGCCCATCCGTATGAGAATCCCACACCGTTCTCGAATCTTCTCCAGATTCTGTCCATCTTCATCATCCCCGCCGGCCTTACTTATACCCTGGGCCGCATGACCGGCTCGCCCGGACACGGATGGGCGGTGCTGGCTGCCATGTATGTGCTGTTCGCCGCCGGGTTCGCCACCGTCTACTGGGCCGAATCGCAGCCCCATCCTCTTATCCACGGCGCTCAGCAAACACATACCGCAACCGCGCCCGGAGGCAATATGGAGGGCAAGGAGGTGCGCAACGGCATTGCCGAAAGCGCGCTCTTCGCCACCATTACCACCGACGCCAGTTGCGGCGCGGTCAACGGCATGCACGACAGCTTTACGCCCCTGGGCGGCGGTCTCGTGCTTACCAACATCATGCTCGGCGAATTGGTCTTCGGCGGCGTCGGTTCCGGTCTCTACGCCATCCTCATCTTCGTGGTGCTCTCCGTTTTCATCGCCGGCCTCATGGTGGGGCGCACGCCCGAGTACCTGGGCAAGAAGATCGAATCGTACGACGTGAAGATGTCGATGCTCTACGTGCTCATCTTTCCGCTCATCATCCTCACCCTCACCGCCATTTTCGTGCTCGCGCCCCTCATCGGGCTTTCAAGCCTGAACAACACGGGACCACACGGGCTCACCGAGATTCTTTACGCATTCACCTCGGGAGCGGGCAACAACGGCTCGGCCTTTGCCGGCCTCAACGCCAACACCTGGTGGTACAACGTGATGCTGGGCTGGGACATGCTATGCGGCCGGTTGCTCATGATGATTCCCGTACTGGCCCTGGCGGGCAATCTGGCCATGAAGAAAAGCGTTCCGCCCTCGCCGGGCACGTTCCCAGTCAATACGTCTCTGTTTACCGTGTTGCTGGTCTGCGTCATCTTGATTGTGGGCGCGCTCACCTTCTTCCCGGCGCTGAGCCTGGGACCGATCCTGGAACACCTGCAGTTGCACGCAGGGCAGTTGTACTAACCCTTACCGACACCGCATCAGGACAAGGCGAAACGGACTGTCATGCTTGAAAAAAAGAGTCTTTGGAACACGGAAATCATGGCCCAGGCGCTGCTCGATTCGGTGCGCAAGCTCGATCCGCGCTGGATGGTCAAGAACCCCGTCATGTTCGTGGTCGAGGTCGGCAGCGTGCTCACCACGGCGCTGCTGATCGACAACACCGTTCATCACCGCGCCGGCTTCGGCTTCAACCTCCAGATCACCCTCTGGCTGTGGTTTACGGTGTTGTTCGCCAACTTTGCCGAGGCCATGGCCGAGGGCCGCGGCAAGGCTCAGGCCGACACCCTGCGCAAGGCCAAGGGCGAGACCATTGCCAGGCGCTACACCGCCGACGGCGGGTTTGAAGAGGTCCCGAGCGGCGTGCTCCGCCTGGGAGACGTCATCTACGTTGAAGCCAACCACTACATCGCCGGCGACGGCGAAGTGATCGAGGGCGTGGCCTCAGTGGACGAATCGGCCATCACCGGCGAGTCGGCTCCGGTCATCCGCGAAGCCGGCGGCGACCGCTCCGCAGTCACCGGCGGAACAAAGGTCTTATCCGACTGGATCAAGGTCCGCATCACCTCCAACCCCGGCGAAACCTTTCTCGACCGCATGATCGCCCTGGTCGAGGGCGCAACCCGCCAGAAGACTCCCAACGAGATCGCGCTCAGCATCCTGCTCTCAGGACTCACCATCATCTTCCTGCTCGCCGTGGTCACGCTGCAGCCCTTCGCCATGTACTCCAAGGCGCCGCAAACGGTCTTCGTCCTCGTCTCCCTGCTGGTCTGTCTCATCCCCACCACCATCGGCGGCCTGCTCTCCGCCATCGGCATCGCCGGGATGGACCGCCTCGTTCAATACAACGTGCTGGCCATGAGCGGCCGGGCCGTTGAAGCTGCCGGCGACGTGAACACCCTGCTCCTCGACAAGACCGGAACCATCACCCTCGGCAACCGCCAGGCCGCCGAGTTCCTGCCCGCGCCAGACGTGAGCCATGAGCGGCTCGCCAACGCCGCGCAACTCTCCTCGCTCTCCGATGAAACTCCTGAAGGGCGCTCCATTGTTGTGCTCGCCAAGGAGAAATACAACCTTCGCGGCCGGGACCTGGCCGGCATTCACGCCGAATTCGTGCCCTTTACCGCCCAGACCCGCATGAGCGGCGTCAACCTGCCCGGAACCCTCATCCGCAAAGGCTCCGCCGATGCCATTGCGCGCTTCCTCGAGGAGCAGGGCTCAAGCCTCCCGCAGAAGGTCCGCGAGACCGTCGAAGAGATCGCCCGTCTCGGCGGCACGCCGCTGGTCGTCGCGGAAAACTCCTCCGCCCTCGGCGTGATTTATCTCAAGGACATCGTCAAGGGCGGCCTCAAGGAACGCCTGGCGCGCCTTCGCGCCATGGGCATCCGCACCATCATGATCACCGGCGACAACCCGCTCACCGCCGCCGTCATCGCCCGCGAGGCGGGAGTGGACGACTTTCTGGCAGAGGCCAAGCCCAAAGACAAGATGGACCTGATCAAGCGCGAGCAGGGCAAGGGCAAACTCGTTGCCATGACCGGAGACGGCACCAACGACGCTCCCGCCCTGGCGCAGGCCGACGTGGGCGTGGCCATGAACTCCGGCACCCAGGCCGCAAAAGAAGCAGGCAACATGGTCGATCTCGACTCCAACCCCACCAAGCTTATCGAGATCGTCGAGATCGGCAAGCAGTTGTTGATGACGCGCGGCGCTCTCACCACCTTCTCCATCGCCAACGACGTGGCCAAGTATTTCGCCATCATTCCGGCCATGTTCGCCGGCGTTTTTCCGGTGCTGCGCGTGCTCAACATCATGTACCTGCATTCGCCGCAGTCGGCCATACTGTCTGCCGTCATTTTCAACGCGCTTATCATCGTGGCGCTTATTCCGCTGGCTCTGAAAGGCGTCAAATACGAGCCCAAGGCCGCAGATATCCTGCTGCGCAACAACCTGCTCATCTACGGCGTCGGCGGCATCATCATTCCGTTCATCGGGATCAAGGCTATCGACGTGTGCCTGGTAGCTATGCACCTTGCTTGAACCTTTGTTTTCAAAAGGGCGCGGCTTTAACCGCGCCGCTCACCGGCCGCAAAAAACGGCCGGGGCTTTGGCCCCTGAGGAGTAACGATCGTGCATTCCGTCTGGAAGACTTCCATCCGCTTCACCCTCATCACCGCGGTGCTGCTGGGCCTCGGCTATCCGCTGCTGCTTACCGCACTCGCCGGACTCATCTTTCCGCACCAGGCCGCCGGAAGCCTCATCCAGCTCAAAGATGGCACTGTCATCGGCTCCGAATTGATCGCCCAGAGCTTCACCTCCGACAAATACTTCCATCCCCGCCCATCGGCCGCCGGCAACGGATACGACGCCACCTCTTCCGGAGGTTCCAATCTCGCCCAGTCCAATGCCAAGCTGGTGCAGCGCATTCAGGGCGACATCGACAAGGCGGCACAGGAGAATCCCGGCAAGCCCGTTCCCATCGACATGGTCACCACCTCCGGCTCCGGACTCGATCCCGACATCACCCCGGACAACGCCTACTTCCAGGCGCCTCGCGTAGCCAAAGCGCGCGGCCTCTCTCAAGACGCCGTCCGCAAGTTGATCGATCGGCACATCACCGCACGCCAGTTGGGTTTCCTCGGCGAACCCCGCGTGAATGTGCTGGATCTCAACCTCGACCTCGACAAGCTCGGCAGCAAATAAGGCTCTAGCAACGCGGCTTCCCAAGCCAAAGGACAAGCGGGTCGAGCCAACCAGCTCTCCCGCTTTCTCTTTTTGATTGGAATTGGTCCAGTGCAGGAATTCGGCCGCGTCTAAACTTCCCGCCGGCCCTCGAGCGCCCGCGTCATCGTCACCTCGTCGGCGTATTCGATGTCGCTGCCTGCGGGAACGCCGGTCGCGATGCGCGTGATCTTCACCGAAAAGCCGCGCAATGCACTCGCCAGCCAATTTGCGGTCGCTTCACCCTCCAGCGTGGGACTGGTGGCCAGAATCACCTCGTCCACCTCGCCGCGCTCCACGCGACCCACCAGCGTTCCGGCGCGCAACTGCTCCGGACCTACGCCGTGCAGCGGCGATAGCGTCCCATGCAGCACGTGGTACACGCCCTGGTAGCTGCGGGTCCGCTCCACCGCTTCAATGTTGGTGGGCTCCTCAACCACGCAAACCAAGCGCAGATTGCGGGTCGGGCTGGCGCAGTACGCGCAGGGATCGACGTCAGTGACGTTATTGCAAATGGAGCACAGCCTCAGGCTCGCCTTCAGCCCCCGCACCGCCTCAGCCAGCGCGCCCGCATCTTCATCGCTCGAGCGCAGAATATGGAACGCGAACCGCTGCGCGCTCTTGGTGCCAACGCCCGGCAGCTTCTTCAATTCCTCAATGAGCCGGGCCATCGGCTCGGCATATCGTGACAAAGTGTTGCCTCCCTGGTTTGCGTCGAGCGGTAATTGGATATTCAGCTGAGTCCCGGAATCTTCAGACCGCCCAGCAAGCCTTGCATGCTCGACTTGATCGCCTCATCCGCCTTGCGCCCGGCCTCGTTCACCGCGGCCACCACCAGATCTTCAAGCATCTCCACGTCGGGCTGGCCGCCGCTCAGGCCCACCACTGCCGAGGGATCGATGCGCAGCTTGAGCAGTTCCTTCTTGCCGTTCATGGTCGCGGTCACCGCGCCGCCGCCGCTGCTCGCTTCCACAACCGTCTCGCCCAGCTTGCGCTGCATTTCCTCCTGCATCTGGCCGGCCTGGGAGAGCATCTCGGACATCTTCAGCGGATTGAACATCGCCTGTTCTCCTCTTCGAAACGGTGCTTACTTCTGGCGCAGATCCACGACGCCACGCACTTCAGCCTTGAAGATATCCAGCGCCCGCTGCACCAGCGGATGCTGGAGCGCAGCTTCCTGAATGCTGCCGGCCTGCGGCGCGGCCATCACCGCCGATGCCGCTCCCGCGCCCGGAATCACGAGGAAGCGCGCCGGGCCGCCGAGCCGCTGCAACTCCTGGCGGATAATTTTTTCTGCCGCCGCGTTCACCGTCAGGCTCAGCATCTTCTTTCCCATTCCCGGCGCTTCAATGCGCAGATTTGAGCCTTCCACGCTCCACGCCCCCGCGCCAAGCAGTTGCGCCGCCGAACCATGCCCGGCCGCATCCAGCGCGGAAACAATCGCCTGCCGCAGAATCTCCACGCTGGGCGCGCTCGAACTTGCCGGTCTTACGCTCGCCGCAGCCACTTCCGGCGCCCTGGCCAGCGCGCCTTCCGTGAGCGTCTCGGCAGATCCATACGCCGGAGCGTTTACCACTGGAAACGGCGTAGCCTCGCCGAGCGAACGGGACGATGCTTCAGAAGAAATCGCCGGGCCGGCCGCAGTCGACGGCCGCTCCATCTCCGCAATTGGAGCGGACGCCGCGCTCTGCTTCATACTCGGTCCCGTACTCCATCCTCCATCGGCCGGCTCGAAGGGGGAGAGCGAAGAAACCGTTGATGGGGCAGCGGACGGGGCAGGGGATGCGGCATGAGATGCGGCTGGGCGCGCCGAAGTTGCAGGCGGCCGCGAGGACGCAACCGCGGGTCGCGCAGTCGCCGCTCCGCTCAGCAACTCCTCGATCGGCAACAGCCGCTGCGCATGGATCAGTTTGAGCAGCCCCAACTCCAAATGGAATCGCTGCTCCTGCCGGTAATTCAAATCGTCGAATGTGCGCAGCACGATCTGCAGATTTCGGGTCAGCTCTTCTTCGCTGTAAAGCAGCGCCGTGCGCGCCGCCCGCGCGCGCTCATCGGCGGAGATTTGCAACAACTCCGTCTGCTCGCCGCCCAGCTTGGCCATCAGCGCATTGCGCAGGTAGCGCACCATCTGCCGCGCCAGCGACGAGGGGCTGTGCCCCGCGTTCACCAGCACGTTCAACTGCTCCATCAGCTCCGCGCTCTGTCCCGCGGCCACGGCTTCGAGCAGCCGCTCGAACACCGCGTTCGGCACCGCGCCCATCAGTTCGCGAATCTGCGCCGCGGAGAGCACCGGCATGCCGCCCTCAGCAGGAGCCGACGCAATCGCCTGGTCCATGATCGAAAGCGCGTCGCGCATCGAGCCGTCGCCGGCCTCGGCCAGCAGCGCCAGCGCGGCCTCTTCGGCCGTCACCTGCTCCTCAACGGAAATCATCTTCAACTGCGAAAGAATGTCTTCAAACTTGACCGCATGAAAGCTGAAATGCTGGCAGCGCGAACGGATGGTCTGCGGAATGTCCTCGGGCTGCGTGGTGGCCATCATGAAGATGACGTGGCTCGGCGGCTCTTCCAGCGTCTTCAGCAGCGCGTTGAAGGCTGCATCGGTAATCTGATGCGCCTCGTCCAGGATATACACCTTGTAGCGGTCGCGGGATGGCGCGTAGCGCGCCGCGTCGCGCAGTTCGCGAATCTCGTCGATGCCGCGATTGGTGGCCGCGTCAATCTCGATCACGTCCACCGCGTTGCCCTGGCGAATCTCGATGCACGAGTCGCACTTGCCGCATGGCTCGACCGTGGGCCGCTCCGCAGACCCAACCTCGGTGCGGCAGTTCAGCGCCATGGCCAGAATTCGCGCGATCGTGGTTTTGCCGATCCCGCGATGGCCGGAGAAAATGTATCCGTGCGCGATCCGGTTCTGGCTCAGCGCATTCATCAGCGTGCGGGTCACGTGATCCTGGCCGGCCACGTCGGCAAAGCGCTGCGGACGATATTTCCTGGCCAGAACCTGGTAACCCATGCGCGCATGCTCCTAGAAAGCCGCCCGGGAGAGAGGAGCAGCCTGGAGGTGATTGTATCGTTCCGGGGTGGGATGATGCGGGGGTGGAAAACTGCCTCGCCGTGCCTCTGGCCTGTGCGCAGAGCAGCGCCGCTACGCGCGTAATGCCCTCGTCCTGCTTTTTGTTGAGCCGTTGCCGCGCTTCTTCTTTGCAGCCTTCTTCTTCGCCGCCTTGCGGGTCTTCACCTCTGCAGGCGAATACATCGTGCCGCGGCACTTTTCCGCTCCGCAGTTGCAGATGGCCTCGTCGTCGCCGCCGTCGTAAAGGCAATAATCGTAAGTAATTTCCTCGCCGGCGGCAATATGCCGTATGGCCTTGATCCACACGCGCCCATGTTCCTCTTCGGTCTCGCAGTTGGCCGCGCAACTGTGGTTGATGAACATCGCCATCGCGTGCCCGTCGATCACCATCTCGCCTTTTCCAAGTCCAAATAAATAAGTGATGGGCGAGTCCTCGTAGCTCCGGTCGGCCTCCTCTTTGCTCAACAGGTGGCCGGTGTATTCGGCGACATGCGCGCCTTTGCGGATGGCCGCGGTGGTGTAGCAGCCGGCTGCGTGAATGGCGGAGGAGCGGATCATCAGTCCCATGCGATTGTGCGATGCTTTCCTTTGGCGAGAGATGTGGAAGAATTGCTCTATGGTTGGCATCGTAACATTGAAGCAGTGAGGAAGTTGCTGAATTGGCGCCTGAATCGGTGATGGGGATTGAGAAAAAGCCGGTCTTTTGGGTTGCGCTCGCGCTGGCCTGCTGCATGGCGGCGTCGCCGCGGCTCTCCGCGCAGGCTCCGCCAACCGGCAGCCCCAGCGGCCCCGGCCAGACCAAGCCGGCGCCGAAAGCCCAGAACCCTGCCCCCGCTCAGCCCCAGCCCGGCGCCAACTCCTTCCCTGAGGACACCACTACGGTTCCCGTTCTGCCTTCCGGCAACACGCCCGTTCTCCCGCCTGGAACTTACAACGGATCGGGAAATGCCGGAGCCTTGCTGCCTGCCGAAGACGTTGACCCTGTCGCCAGCCCCGAAGACGAGGCTCCCGCCGCTACCGGGGTGGACTCGATCTCCAGTTCCAGCTCCAGCGGAATGGATAACCTGCTTCCCCCGGATAACGAAGAGCAGGACAGGCACCGCCGGAAGATGAATGTGGTGGCGCCCGATCATAAAGAAACCGCGGCCGAAGACGAAAATGTTGGCGGCTATTATCTCGACCGCAAGGATTGGAGGGCAGCGCTCTCGCGCTTCCAGTCGGCCATGGTGCTTGACCCCGACAACCCCGACGTCTATTGGGGACTGGCTGAGAGCGAGCGCCACCTGGGCGATTTCGCCGCTGCCCGCGCCAACTACCAGAAGGTGATGGAATACGATCCCGGCAGCCGCCACGCCAAAGACGCCGGCAGAACCTTGAAGGAGCCGGAGCTTGCCAACGCCAAGCCGGCCCCAGCCCAGCCACCCGCTCCGCAAACCCACCCATAGCAGTCCGCGCGACCGCCGAATAACCTGCATTTTCGCAGACGGCTCGAAAACCCAGAATTCAGCGTCTGGCGAAGTCTCTGGGGGCCAGGAGGCCCCCAGAACAGCCGGCCAGGACGCCGGCGCTACAATTTTTCGCCGCCTGAGAGAAATGCGGGCTAAAAACCCGACCAGCGCAGATAATCGGCGATGATCGGCGCGCCCCACAGCCCGCTGACGATTCCGCCGATGCAAAGAAACGTCCCCAGCGGCAGCTTGATGTGCGCCCATCCGCCGGCGTCGGCACGCGAAGAGGGAAGTGCGAGCAGAACCAGCGCTGCTATCGAGCCCAGCACCACGCCCACGCCAAATGCGAGCAAGGCTCCCGGGAATCCCAGCCAAGCAGCCAGCATGGCCATCAGCTTGGCGTCTCCCAGGCCGATTCCCTCGCGGCGGCGAAATAACCAGTAGATCCAGCGGATGAGAAGGATGAGGCCGGCGGCGGCGAGGATGCCTATCAGCGAAGCAATCGCGGCCCGAACATGTATGTTGTTCCCGACGCGGGCCAAAGCAAAGGTCCATCCAAACGGTATCGGGACCACGCTATAGGCAAATCCGAGTGCTATGCCCGGCCATGTTAATCGATCCGGCAGCCAGAGATTCTCGACATCAAGTGCCGCGAGAGCTACCAAAAGCCAGCAGAAGATCATTAGGCCGACGCTTCGGGTAATCTCGAAGGAGAAAGCTGTCTCTGATAGGTTCAGTGCCCAATCAAAAAAACGCCATGCAATCAAGGTCCACGTGGCAGCTACCGCCAGTTCCACCAGCGGATATCGCCATCCAATCCAGCTCCGGCAGTCGCGGCACCGCCCACGCAGCGCCAGCCAGCTCACCAGCGGCACGTTTTCCCACCACGCCAGCGTCCGCCCGCAGCTCCGGCAATGCGAACGCGGGCTCACGATGCTCTCGCCCTCCGGCCAGCGGCTCACGCACACGTTCAGAAAGCTGCCGAAGGCCAGCCCCGCAAGCGCCGCAAACACCGTTCCCAGAATGCGAATCATTGGAAAGATCGAGTATACGGTCCCAGCATACGGTGCAGAAGACGCACGCGCCACGGCTGCCGCTCCGGTTACGGTTAAACTGGGCAAAGGTAAACTGGGCAAGGGTAAACTGAAACTGCATGGAACTTCCGCCAGCAAGCTCCCACGCAAAGGCTTCCACGCCGCAAGACATCACCGACCCGGTGCGCACCGACCCGGCGCGGGCCGCGGCGCTCTTCGAGCAATCCGCGGCTATCATGGCCCGTTTGCGCGCTCCCGGCGGCTGCCCGTGGGACCGCGAGCAGACCTTCGATTCCATCCGCAAGTACACGCTCGAAGAGGCCTACGAGGTCTTCGACGCCATCGAGCGGCGCGACTTTCCCCATCTTGCCGAAGAGCTCGGCGATCTGCTGCTCCAGGTTCTTTTCTACG
>Ga0302320_10028084_pt1 | contig 10815 bp, 11 predicted proteins | sample Bog_T0_3_FD_202130 | JGI IMG/M metagenome (GOLD analysis project Ga0302320, IMG submission 202130) | Peat permafrost microbial communities from Stordalen Mire near Abisko, Sweden - Bog_T0_3 | ecosystem: Environmental > Terrestrial > Soil > Wetlands > Peat | place: Sweden: Abisko, Stordalen Mire... | reverse complement strand
GTCTACGAACTGCCGGCCGGCTCCACAGGGCTGGCCCAGGGCCAGCCGCGCGCCGCCACCCTGGAGAGCGGCGCCAGGCAGGGCAGGAATTCCTGGTCCCGCACCGGCTGGAACGGCCCCGACCCGCCGCCCGGCAAGGCCCACCGGTATTTCTTCAGGCTGTACGCCCTGGACGGCCCCCTGGGCCTGGAGCCCGGGGCCACCGCCAGGCAGGTGGAGGCGGCCATGAAGGGCACGGTGCTGGCCCAGGCCGAGCTCATGGGCACCTACGGCCGCTGAGCTACCATGGGTGGGAGATGTACTTATCGATCAGGAATCCGGTCAGGAGCAGCGCCAGGAAGCAGATGCGCTTGCCGTTGCGGACCCATTTGGGGTCCCTGCAGAGGGGGGCGTACTTTGCGTCCGGGACCAGGACGACGGCGATGGCCAGCACGTCCAGGGATAGAGAGAGGATGACACTGCCCTTCATGGCTCACCTATGGATGGGGCCATCATACCGCGGCCCCTGCCCATCCACCGGTATCACCCGGATGGCCGTGGCCTTCACCAGGGCCACCACAACGGCCCCGGCCCGGAGATCGAGGTCTCGGCAGGCCCAGGTGGTGAGCAGGGCCTCCAGGGGGAAGCCGCAGTCCAGCCGCACCCGGGTGAGCGGGCCCTCGGCGCGCAGGTCCTCCACCCGCGCCGGCAGCACGTTGCGGTGGCTCAGGGCGCCCGTGTCCGCCCGCTCCAGGGCCACGCCCTCGCTGCGGATGCAGAGGTGGACTTGCTCCGACACGTTGCCGGGGTCGGCGGCATAGAGCACGGCGGAGCCGGCCTCAAGCCGCAGCAGGCCCTCCCGCCGCCCGGTGCAGCGGGCCCGCACCACGGTCTCGGCGCCGGGGCCGCCGTCGCTGGTGATGCCGGTGAGCACCTGCTCCGGGCGCCCGGCCTGGACGATGCGGCCCTCCTCCATCCGCAGCAGGTGGTCGCCCAGGCTCAGGGCGTCGCCCCGATGGTGGGTCACCAGCAGCGCGGGGATGGCTTCGGCCTTGAGCAGGCTGCGCAGCTCGCGCTTGAGCTGCTCCGCGGAGACCCGGTCCAGGGCCGCGAAGGGCTCGTCGAGCAGGAGCAGCCTGGGCCGGGGCGCCAGGGCCCGGGCCAGGGCCGCCCGCTGGCGCTGGCCGCCGGAGATGGCCCCGGGACGGCGCCCGGCCAGCTCGGCCACGCCCACCCGCTCCAGCAGGAGCCGCACCCGCTCGTCCCGGGCCGGAGCCGGCCAGCGGCGCAGGCCGTAGGCGACGTTCTGGGCCACGGTCAGGTGCGGGAACAGCGCCGGTTCCTGGAACACGTGGCCCACCCCCCGTTCGGGCGCCGGGACCCGCGACCAGGTCTGGCCGTCCACCACGACCGTGCCGCTATCCGGCCGGGCCAGGCCGGAGAGCACCCGCAGCACGGTGGTCTTGCCGCAGCCCGAGGGGCCGAACAGGATGGTGACGGCGAACCGGCCCAGCTCCAGCTCGAAGCTGGCCCGGATCTCGGGGCCGCCCGGATGGCGCACCAGGAAATCCGCGCGCAGGCTCATGCGGGCTCCCGGCCCCGCAGGCGCGCGGTGGCGAACAGCACCAGGAAGGCGAAGGCCAGGAGCGCCAGGGCGGTGCGCTGGGCGGCGGCGAGGTCGAAGGCCTGCACCTGGTCGAACAGGGCGATGGACAGGGTGCGGGTCCTGCCCGGCAGGTTGCCGCCCACCATCAGCGCCACCCCGAACTCGCCGATGGCGTGGGCGAAGGCGAGGATGGCGCCGGACAGCAGCCCGCGCCAGGCCAGGGGCAGGGTCACCCGGAAGTAGGTGCGCGCGCGCCGCTCGCCGAGGGTGGCCGACACTTCCATCAGCCGCCGGTCCACCCCGCCCAGCGCGGCCACCAGGGGCTGGAGGAAGAAGGGCAGGTTGAGGATCACCGAGGCCGCCAGCAGCCCGGAGAAGGAGAACAAAAGCGTCCCGCCCGAGACCCAGGCCCAGGCCCGGCCCAGGGGGCTGCGCGGCCCGAACAGCTCGAGCAGGTAGAAGCCCAGCACGGTGGGCGGCAGCACCAGGGGCATCAGCAGCAGGGCGTCCAGCGCGGCCTTGCCGCGGAATCGGCCGAACGCCAGGGGCCACGCCAGGGCCACGCCCAGCGGCGCCAGCAGCCCCACCGAGCACAGGGCCAGGCGCAGGCTGAGGGCGGCGGCGCTCCACTCCATCAGCGCAGCAGGTAGGCGTCGGCGATCTCGCCGCGTTCCATGGCATCCAGGATGGCGTCCACATCCGCCTCGGTCTCCACGCCGCCGTAGCGGACGCCGGCGGGATAGACCAGCATGGCCGGGCCGCGCTCGCAGAGCTTCAGGCAGCCGGTGGAGGAGACCTGGACCTCGTCCAGCCCATGGTCGGCCAGCTGGCTTTCCAGGTAGCCCAGCAGGCCGCCGGAGCCTTTCTTGTGGCAGATGCCCTGCGGCGCGCCGCCGGTGCGGAAGGAGCAGCAGACCAGGATGTGGGTCTGGAAGTTTTCCATGGGGTTCTCCTTTGAGGGGTCAGGCGCCGCAGCCGTTGCCGGCGCCGGCGCAGGATTCGCCGCACTTGAACGGGCGGCGCTTCTCCAGGTGGCCGGGCGCCCCGCCGGTGAACAGGGCGTCCAGCGCGTCAGCGATGAGGCCTTCCAGGACGTGGACCTTCAGGCCGCCTTCTTCCAGGACCAGCCGGGGCGAGCCGCCCACGCCGTTCACCACCAGCGCCGAGCAGTCCTTGAGGGTGTCGGCCAGGGCCGCCCAGCGGCTCATGCCGCCGCCGGGCTTGGGGGTGGGGCGCTCCTCCAGCAGCACCGGGCCGGGATCGTAGATGCGCAGGCTGCGCGCTTCGCCCAGGTGGGCGCTGACCAGGAAGCCGTCCCGGCTGGCCACGGCGATGCGGGTCCGGGCCGGATCCGCGGCGGGCGAGGGCTCCTCGCGCGCCGAACAGCAGGCCGGGGCGGCCGCCTCGGCCCACTCCGCCAGCAGCTCCGGGCCCTGGTCCTCGCCCAGCAGCCCGGCGGCGTCGGCCCGGCAGCGGGTGCAGTGGTTCATCTGGGGCAGCAGCGCCCCGGCCCGGGCCTTGGCCTTCTCGATCTCCAGCTCGGTGGGCTCGCGCCAGCCCCGGGCCAGCGCCTGGGCGTTGAGCTGGAGCGGCATGCAGTTCATGATGTCGGCCCCCAGCGCCTTCATGCGCTCGGCCACCTGCGGGATGTGGGCCTCGTTGATGCCGGGCAGGATCAGGGTGTTGATCTTCACCGTGATGCCCCGGGCCTTCAGCAGGCTGATGCCTTCCAGCTGGCGCTGCAGCAGCAGGCCCGCGCCCTCCTCGCTGCCCAGGGACCGCCGGCCGTCCCGCACCCATGCGTAGACCAGGCTGCCGATGGCGGGGTCCACGGCATTGACGGTGACGGTGACGTGGCTCACCTGCAGCTCGGCCAGTTCGGGGACGAAGGCCGGCAACTCCAGGCCGTTGGTGGCCACGCACAGGCGCAGGTCAGGGTGGGCCGAGCGCACCAGGCGCAGGGTCTCCATGGTCTCCCCGGCGTTGGCGAAGGGGTCGCCCGGGCCGGCGATGCCCACCACCGCCAGCTGGGGCAGCCGGGCGCGGATCCGCGCCAGGTAGTCCAGGGCTTCGTGCGGCGCCAGCACCCGGCTGGTCACGCCGGGCCGGCTTTCGTTGGTGCAGTCGAACTTGCGGTCGCAGAACCGGCACTGGACGTTGCACCGGGGGGCCACCGGGAGGTGGACCCGGGCAGAGCTGTGGCGGGCCTGGGGCGAGAAGCAGGGGTGGTCTTTCCAGAGTCCGTTCATGGGCGGGTCCTCAGAAGTAGAAATAGCCGATGTCCGACTTGGCCTGGCGGTCGGCGAGGATGTGGTTCACCACGTCGTCGAACAGGCGGTGGCTGCCGGCGTAGCCCAGGGTGCTGATGCGGGCGGCGCCGAACCGGTCGTGCACCGGGAAGCCCACCCGCACCAGCGGCAGGTCCAGTTCCCGGGCCAGCTTGGAGCCCTTGCTGTGGCCCACCAGGAGGGTGGGCCGGGCCGCCTTGGCCGCTTCGCCCAGCCGGCCGAAGTCGGTGTCGGGCAGGAAGGTCACGTCCAGGCCCCGGAACCCGGGGTGGGCGGCGGCGCCGGCGGCCAGGGCTCCGGTGCCGCCGCTGGCCACCAGCACCGGCACCACGCCGATCTCGGCCAGGAACAGGGCCAGGGCCAGGGCCGTGTCCTCGTCCCCGAACACCACCGCCCGCTGCCCGGCCAGCACCTTGTGGGCGTCGGCGTAGGCGTCCAGCAGACGGCCCCGCTCAGCCTCCAGCTCCGGGGGCACGGGCCGGCCGCTGGTGTGGGCCAGGGCGGCCAGGAAGGCGTCGGTGGCTTCGATTCCCACGGGCAGGCCCAGGCTGTGGCAGTGGATCCCGAACTCGCGGTTCAGGTGCCGGCCCGCGGTCTCCCGGCCGGCCTGGCTCCAGCCCAGTTCCACCGAGGCCCGGGCGCGCCCGGCCTGGCGGATCTGGCCGAGGCTGGTGCCGCCGGGGGGCAGGCGCACGTAGCCGGTCCACTGGCCGCCGTCCAGGGTGTCGGAATAGTCCGGCAGCAGGCAGGGCGACAGGCCGAAGGCCAGGGCGGCGCGCTTGAGCCAGCGCAGGTCCTCGGGGCAGACGATGCCCGGGAACAGGTTCACCAGGTCGAGGGCAGGGCCGCCTCCGGCCAGGGCCTGGACCAGGGCCAGCACGGTGGCGTAGTAGCCGTCCAGGTGGGTGCCGGCGTAGCTGGGGGTGCTCACGTGCACCCGGGCGCAGTCCTTGCCGGGAGCCGGCTGGTAGTGCCGGAGGATGTCGGCCACGTCGTCGCCGATGGTCTCGGACAGGCAGGTGCTGGCCACGCCGATGAGGTCGGGGCCGTACTGGGCGGCCACGTTGTCCAGGGCGCGCACGAGGCTGTCCCGGCCGCCGAACACCGCGGCCATCTCGTCGAAGCTGCTGGAGGCGATGTCCACCGGGTCGCGGAAGTGGCTGATGAGGTAGCGCCGGATGTAGGTGGCGCAGCCCTGGGAGCCGTGCAGCAGGGGCACGGCCCCGGCCACGCCCTTGAAGGCCAGGCTGGCGCCCAGGGGCGCGCAGACCTTGCAGGGGTTCACGGCGTATTCGGGACCGTCGCTCATGCCCGCCTCCTGGCCGACCACTTCCAGACGGGGCTGGTGACCGAGCCGTGCACTTCCCGGGCGAAGTTGACCATGCCCTCGAAGCCGGCCAGCGGGATCTTGCGCTCGTGGTTGTGGTCGCAGAAGGCCAGGCCCAGCTTGTAGGCGATGGGCCGCTCCTTGACCCCGCCGATGAGCAGGTCGGCCTTCTTCTCCAGCACGAACCGGCTCAGTTCCACCGGGTTGGAGTCGTCCAGGATGATGGTGCCCGGGTCGCACAGCTGCTGCAGGCGCTCGTAGTCCTCGGGGCTGCCGGTCTGGGAGCCCACCACCACGGTGCGCATGCCCAGGTGGCGCAGGGCCTTGATCAGGGAATGGGCCTTGAACGCCCCGCCCACATAGATGGCGGCGCGGGCTCCTTCCAGGTCCTTGCGGAACGGGGCGAGCAGGGGCAGCACCCGGGCCATCTCCCCGGCCACCAGGGCGGCGGCCCGGGCCGGCATGTCCGGGTCCTCGCCGGCGAACAGGTCGGCCACGTCGTAGAGGGCCTGGGCCATGTCCTCCAGCCCGAAATAGGAGACCCGGCGGTACGGCTGGCCGTACTTCGCCTCCAGCAGGGACGCCAGGCCCAGCATGGAGCCGGAGCACTGCACCACGTTGAAGCGGGCGGTGTGGGCGCGGCGGATGGTGTCCACCCGGGCGTCGCCGGTGAGGGTGGCCACCACCGGCACGCCCATGCGGGCGTAGGCCTCGCGGATCATCCAGGCTTCGCCGGCCAGGTTGAACTCGCCCAGGATGTTGATGCCGGCCACGCTGCGCGGGGCCTCGGGGGTGGTGCCGATGATCCTGGCGATGGCGGCGCAGGCGGCCTTGTAGCCGTCCTTCTTGGTGCCCTTGAAGCCTTCGGAATCCACCGGGATGACCGGGATGCCGCAGTCCGCCTCCACCCGCCGGCACACGGCGTCCACGTCGTCGCCGATCAGGCCGACGATGCAGGTGCTGTAGACGAAGGCCGCCTTCGGGCCGTGGGCGGCGATCAGCTCGCGCAGGGCCTTCTCCAGCTTGGCGGCGCCGCCGTAGATGACGTCGGTCTCGCGCAGGTCGGTGGTGAAGCTGTGCCGGTGCAGGGCCGGCCCGGAGGACAGGGCGCCGCGGATGTCCCAGGTGTAGGCCGCGCAGCCGGCCGGGCCGTGCACCAGGTGCAGGGCGTCGGCGATGGGGTAGAGCACCACCCGGCTGCCGCAGAACACGCAGGCCCGCTGGCTGACCGACCCGGCGGCGCTGCGGGTGCCGCAGCGCATCGCTTCCGGGGCGGCGTCGGCCGAGGTCTCCAGCACCTGTCCGCGCCGGTCCTCCAGCAGGTCGTTGATCGCGCCTTCTTGCATGGGGGTTCCTTTCACATCACCAGTTCGAACTTCTCCTCCGGGGCGTCCCGGTCCTGGCGGTCCATGAGCAGGTCGAGGATCTTCTCCAGCAGGCGCAGGCCGCCTTTGTAGCCCACCGAGGGGAAGTACTGGTGCCCGACCCGGTCGAGGATGGGGAAGCCGAACCGGAGCAGGGGGGTGTCCTCGTCACGGGCGAAATACTTGCAGTGGGTGCCCCCGATGATCAGGTCCACCGCCTCCTGCTTGATCCACTGGTGCAGCTGGTAGAGGTCGCCGGGAATCTTCACGTTCACCGGGCGGCCCAGCTTGTCCAGGGAGGGCCGCATGCGCTCCAGGGTCTTCTTGCCCGGCGTGCCGGAGACGATGTGGATCGGCTGCATGTCCATGCTCACCAGGAAATCCACCAGCGCCACCAGATGGTCGGGATCACCGGCCAGGGCCACCTTGCGCCCTGCGGTGTACTGGTGCATGTCGGTCATGACGTCCAGCAGCTGGCCGCGCTCGCGGTTGATGCTCTCCGGGACGCTGACGCCGGCCACCCGGCGCAGGGCGTCGATGAACTTGTCCGTGGCCGAGAGGCCGATGGGCAGTTCCAGGATCTCGCAGGGCACGTGGCACTTGATGTCGAGCGCCTTGGCCGCGGCGGACGAGGCCATGGGGCCCAGGGCCAGGGTGGCCCGGCTGTCGCCGGCGGCGCGCAGCTGCTCGACGGTGACGCCGCCGGCGGGATACATGCGGAACTTGCCGGTCATGGGGCCGTTGAGCACGCCGGAGGTGTCCGGGAACACGATGGTCCTGACGCCCAGGGCGCTGGCCAGCCGCTTGATCTCCTCCATGTCGGAGGGCTCCACGTAGCCGGGGATGATGTTGATCACGTCCAGCTTGTGCGGGGCGGCGCTGGCGGCGAGGCCGTCCACCATCCCCTTGACCATGGTGGAGAAGCCGGTGACGTGGCTTCCCACGTAGCTGGGGGTGTTGGCCAGCAGGACGGTCTTGCCGGGCGGCACCTTGCCGGACTCGATGGCCTTTGCGGTCATCTGCTTGAGGTCGTCGCCGATGGTCTCGGACAGGCAGGTGGTGTGCACGGCCACCACGTCCGGGGCGTAGATGGTGAAGATGTTGCCCAGGGCCTCCAGCAGGTTGGCCTGGCCGCCGAACACCGAGGCGCCCTCGGTGAAGCAGGAGGTGGCGGCCATGACCGGCTCCTTGTAGTGCCGGGTGAGCATGCTCCGGTGGTAGGAGCAGCAGCCCTGGGAACCGTGGCTGTGGGGCATGCAGTTGTGGACCCCCAGGGCGGCATACATGGCGCCGATGGGCTGGCAGGTCTTGGCCGGGTTGATGGTGAGGGCTTCCCGGTCCACCGCTGGCGCGGCGGGCGTGTGTCTGAGCAGCATGGCGTTCTCCTTGGGGTGCCTATCCGACCCAGGCGTAGGCGGCGTTCAGTTCGGGGCTCTCCTGCCAGGGGGCCTTGGTGAGGGTGAACGGCGTGGCGTTCACCATCCGGTCGATCTCCCGGTAGAAGTTCACGGCGCCCTGGAACCCGGCGTAGGGACCGCTGTAGTCATAGTTGTGCAGCTGCTTCATCGGCACGCCGCTCTTCTGGATGACGTACTTCTCCTTGATGCCCGCGCAGAACAGGGCGGGCTTGAGCTTGTCGATGAGCACCTCGGCTTCGTGATGGTTGAGGTCGTCGATGATGAGGGCGCCTTCGGCCATGTCCGGCATCAGGCCCTCGTAGCCGTTCATGAGGATGCCTTTGGCCTTGAGCGCGGTCTTGGCTTCGGGGCTGAGCGGCTCCCGGTAGAGCCCGGGATCCGGGTGGACTTCCAGTTCCTCGATGTTGCGGCTGTCGGCGTCCACCTTGATGGTGGGCAGCACGTGGCGGCCTTCGTAGTCGTCCCGGTGGGCGAACTCGTAGCCGGCGCTCACCGTCTCCATGCCCAGTTCCTTGAACAGCTCCTGGTAGTGGTGGGCGCGGCTGCCGCCCAGGAACAGCACCGCGGTCTTGCCTTCGGTGGCGGGCCGGTGCAGCGCCTGGGCGGCCTCGACCGCGGGCATCTCCTCGGCGATCACCGCCTCGACCCGGGCCGTGAGCTCCTCGTCGTCGTAGTAGGCGGCGATGTGGCGCAGGCTCTTGGCGGTGGCCGCGGCGCCGATGAAGTTCACCTTGAACCAGGGGATGCCGTACTTCTTCTCCATCATCTCGGCCATGTAGTTGATGGAGCGGTGGCACATGACCAGGTTCAAGTCGACCGTGTGCGAGCTGGCGAACTCCTCGTAGGTGGAGTTGCCGCTGAAGGTGGCCTGCAGGGTGAGGCCGCACTTGTCGAAGATCCGCTCCAGCTCGAAGGAGTCGCCGCCGATGTTGTACTCGCCCAGGAGGTTCATGCGGAACTTGCCGGGCTTGCGGGTGTCGCCCAGGCCCACCACGTCGGTGAAGACCTTGTTGTTGGCGATGTGGTGGCCTGCCGACTGGCTGACCCCTTTGTAGCCTTCGCAGCTGAACGCGAAGATGTTCACGCCGGGGTATTTGGCCTCCATCTCCCGGGCCACGGCGTGGACGTCGTCGCCGATCAGGCCCACCGGGCAGGTGGAAAAGATGTCCAGGGCGCGGGGCTTGAAGATGGCGATGGCCTCCTCGATGGCCTTGCGCAGCTTCTTCTCCCCGCCGTAGATGATGTCCTCCTCCTGCATGTCGGTGGAGAAGCAGTAGGTCATGAAATTGGGGTCGGTGAGCCGCTCGGGCCGCGTCTGGTTCCTGCGGGTGAGCCAGGCGTAGTAGCTGCAGCCGATGGGGCCGTGGACGATGTGCACGATGTCCCGGGTGGGGCCCAGCACCACGCCCTTGCAGCCGGCATAGGCGCAGCCGCGCATGCTGAGGATCCCGGGGATGGTGCGCGAGTTCACGGCGATGGCCGGGACCGTGGGCCTACCTTCGAACTCGCCCACGTGCTGGTTGGCCAGGATCTGCTTCTCCCGCTTGCGGGCCACCTTGGCCGGGTACTTCTTCAGCATCTCCTGCTTCAGTTCCTCGGCGGTGATTTTCGGGGCCATGGGTCCTCCCTTGGGGAAAAAATCTCAACGGTCCAGCAGGCTGTCGCCGGGTTCGCTGGCGCGGATGCGCCGCACTTCATCCACGGGCAGCACGAAGATCTTGCCGTCCCCGGGCCTTCCGGTCTGGTTGCAGCGGATCAGGGTCTCCACCGTGCGGGCCACCATGGCCTCGTGGACGACCACGCTCAGCACCCGCTTGGGCCGCAGCCGGTTGCTCTGGCCCAGCAGGGCGATGGCCTCCTCGCAGCCCATGCCGGCCCCTTCCAGCAGCCGAAGGTCCACCTGGCCCCGGCCGCGGCCCAGGGCCTCCTTGGCGGTCATGGAGCTGATGCCGGCGTCCGAGAGGGCGCGCTTGGTCTTGTTCATCATGTTCATTTTGATGATGGCCATGACTTCTTTCATGAGGGGACTCCTTCAACCACTTCGCTTTCTTCCTTGACGCCGGAGCTGATGGTGTAGACCTCGGCCACCGGCGAAACGAAGATCTTGCCGTCGCCGAAACTGCCGACCTGGCCGCTGCGGGCGGCCTGGATGATGACGCGGATCAGCAGGTCCTTGTCCTTGGCCGGCACCACGGTGATCAGCATCTCCTTGGGGATCTCGTCGTAGACGATCTCGCCGATGCGGATGCCGCGCTGCTTGCCGCGGCCGACCACGCTGATCTTGGTGACGGCCGGAAAGCCTGCTTCCATGAGCGCGGCCAGAACTGCGTCCACCCGCTCCGGGCGGACGATGGAACGTATCATCAACATGGGTTGCCTCCTGGGTCAACTGGCGATGCCGTAATCGATGAGCAGCTTTTCCAGCTCGTCGGTGTGGATGGGCGTGGGGACCACGAACATGTCGTTGCCGTCGATCTTCCGGGCCAGGGAGCGGTACTCGTCCGCCTGCACGTGGCCGGCGTCATAGTCGATGACCGTCTTCCGGTTGATCTCGGCGCGCTGGACCATGTTGTCGCGGGGCACGAAGTGGATCATCTGGGTGCCCAGGCGCTTGGCGAACTCGGCGATCATGGCGCTCTCGTTGTCTACGTTGCGGCTGTTGCAGATGATGCCGCCCAGGCGCACCTTGCCGCCCTGGGCGAACTTCATGATGCCCTTGCAGATGTTGTTGGCGGCATACATGGCCATCATCTCGCCGGAGCAGACGATGTAGATCTCCTCGGCCTTGCCGTCGCGGATGGGCATGGCGAACCCGCCGCAGACCACGTCGCCC
>Ga0302320_10028082_pt1 | contig 10816 bp, 8 predicted proteins | sample Bog_T0_3_FD_202130 | JGI IMG/M metagenome (GOLD analysis project Ga0302320, IMG submission 202130) | Peat permafrost microbial communities from Stordalen Mire near Abisko, Sweden - Bog_T0_3 | ecosystem: Environmental > Terrestrial > Soil > Wetlands > Peat | place: Sweden: Abisko, Stordalen Mire... | reverse complement strand
CACTGGCGCTTCCGCGTGAACGACGGCGAGGTGGTGGAGTTTAACGACGTGAACCTGGGGCCGCAGCGGTTCGTGGCCGGGGTGGACTTTGGCGACTTCGTGGTGTGGCGGCGCGACGGCGTGCCAAGCTACCAGCTGGCCTGCGTGGCGGACGATGCGGCGATGGGGATTACAGAAGTGGTACGTGGCGCGGACCTGCTGAAGTCCACGGCGCGGCAGATTCTGCTGAACCGCGCGCTGGGATTTCAAGATCCGGCGTGGTTCCACTGCAAGCTGGTGGTGGACCACAACGGGCGGCGGCTGGCCAAGCGGCACGACGCGCTGAGCCTGCGCGCGCTGCGGCAGCGGGGTCTGACACCGATGAATATTCTGTCAGCAGAGCTGCCGGTAGAGGTGTGAGGAAGCGTTGCATCTGATACCTCTTAACTCGCCGCAGTAGTCCAGGAATCGTCCGAAATCGGATTGCGGTGTTCGGATTCGAACGACGGTGATTGGGGGCTGCAAGTTCAAATGTTGGGCTGAGCGGTGTTCAAATTGTGAGATAAATCACATTTCTTCAATGATCTACCGGGATATACTAAATTCAATATGATAATCTCTTTCTTGGTATCTCGAATCCCGTTTTCTGCATATTGGGGCGACATCTTGAGACGGCGCGATAACTTTTTGCAGGAACCAAAGTCCATATCCTGCGTATTCTCTGTTGATTGCCCATAGAATGACAGGAAAGCCCCCCAGCAGCGCCTCCTGGCAATCGACGTGCAAGCTAGTTTATTGACGTAAAGAGCATACCCCTCATGGAGACCAGCCTCTTCAACCGAGTGCAGGCGACCCTGCTGGCCTTGGCCACGGCAGCTCTGCTGGTATTGGCTGTCTTCAACCTGATCCAGGAACGGCAATATGACCGCCCCGACGACGGGGTTTGGTGGCGCGAAGCCTCGGGTGGTCTGCTGGCCGAGCGGGTTCTGCCCGGCATGCCGGGCAAGCGTGCCGGTGTGCAGACCAACGACCTGCTCACCGCGGTGAACGACAGGCCAGTGACGCGCGTAGCGGACCAGGAGCGGGCTCTTTACCGCACGGGCAGTTACGGCCAGGTCAACTACACCATCACGCGTGACGGGATTCCGCTGGATACACCGGTGAAGGTGATTCCGGTGCCTGTGGACCACAGCCTGGCGCTGGGGCTGCGCGTCATCGGGCTCATCTACCTGATTATTGGGTTCTATGTGCTGTTCCGGCGCTGGGGCGCGCCGCGGTCGACGCACTTTTATCTCTTCTGCCTGGTCTCGTTCGCGTGGTACGCGCTCAAGTACACCGGGATGTTCGACTGGCTGGACCAGACGGTTTTCTGGACCAACGTGGTGGCCGAGTCGCTGCAGCCGGCGCTGTTTTTGCACTTCGCGTTGAGTTTTCCGGAGGAGCGTTTCAAGAGGCTGCGCCGCGGCTGGTTGCTGCCGCTGGTTTACGCGCCGGGAGCGGGGCTGCTGGGACTGTGGATCTGGGCCATGCATTTCTGGCAGGCCACCGGCGTGCTGAAGCTGCGGCTGGACCAGACGGGCACAGCGTACATTGCCGCGTATTATCTGCTGGCCGCGATGCTGTTCCTGCGCAGTTACAGCCGCGCCGATTCCCCCTTGCTGCGCCAGCAACTGAAGTGGGTGACGCGCGGAACGCTGCTCGCGGTTTTGCCCTTTACGCTGTTCTACGCGGCGCCGTTTCTGCTTGATCTGCATCCGCCCACGCTGCTCACCAACCTGGCCGGACTGTCGCTGGTGTTTTTGCCCCTGACCTTCGCCTGGGCCATTGTGCGCTACCGGCTGATGGACACCGACCTGATCTTCAAGCGCGGCGTGGCGTACACGCTGGCCACGGGGCTGCTGCTTGGCGGCTACGTCGGAATCGTCGCGCTCATCTCGTTGCCGCTGCATAGCGTGATGCCAGAGGCCATGCGCGATTGGGGCCTGGTGTTAGCCGTGGTGGGCACCGCAGCCATCTTCGATCCGCTGAAGCGCAAGATCCAGGGATGGGTTGACCGGGCGTTTGACAGGCATCGCTACGACTATCGCAAGGCTCTGGTGGAGTTTGGGCGTGGACTGAGTTCGGAGACAGACCTGAATGCACTGCTGCATTCCATTGTGGAGCAACTGCCGCGCACATTGCAGGTGGCGCGGGTAGCGATCTTCCTGGCACGCGATTCGGATGGGGAAGATTTGTGTGGAGAGTTCCGGCTGCACCTGGCGGCCCAGCACGGGCTGCCGGCGGAGGTGAGCGCGGCGCAGGACCATCTCTCGCTCGGCTTCCTGGACTTTGATAAAGCCCAGGATCACTCGCACATCTTCCTGGAGAACGCGCAGCAGGCTCTGCATCTGAGCGAGGACGAGCGGCGCACGGCCGCATTGCTGGACTTGAACTACTATCTGCCCTGCCGCGTGGCCTCAGTGCAACTGGAGAATGGGCGGGCCGCGGGGCGGACGATCGCCGTGATCGGGCTGGGGCGCACGCTGGGCGGGGATTTTCTTTCCAGCGAGGATGTGGAGCTGCTGGAATCGCTGGCCAGCTACATCGGCATCGCGCTGCAAAACGCAAGTCTGTATGCGCGCCTGGAGAAAAAGATCGGCGAGTTTGAGCGGCTGAAGGAGTTCAACGAGAATATCGTCGAATCCATCAACATCGGAATTCTGGCCATCGATCTTGAAGACCGCATCGAAAGCTGGAACGCGCAGATGGAGGCCATGTATGCGCTGAGCCGCGGTGAAGCTCTCGGCCAGGAGCTTCGTGCTGTTTTTCCTTTGGAATTTATAGAGGCACTGGAGGGATTCCGGAACGAGCAGGGCGTGCATCACTTGTACAAGTTTCCGCTGACCACGCGCGCGGGCGAGCAGCGAACAGCCAACATTGCCATTGCCCCGCTGCTGTCACGGGATTTTGTTTCGGTGGGGCGCATCATCCTGGTGGACGACATTACCGAGCGTGTGAGCCTGGAATCCCAACTGGCGCAGGCCGACAAGTTGAGCTCGATTGGCTTGCTGGCGGCTGGCGTGGCGCACGAGATCAACACGCCGCTGGCGGTGATCTCGTCGTATGCGCAAATGCTCAGCAAACAGCTGCGCGACGATGCGCGGCTGGGCCCGGTGCTGGACAAGATTACGCAGCAAAGTTTCCGCGCCGCGGAGATTGCCAACGGGTTGCTGAACTTTTCGCGCACTTCGTCAACCGAGTTTCGCGAGACCAATCTGAACCAGGTGATTCGCGATACGCTCTCGCTGCTTGAGCACCAGTTCAAGACGGCCAACATTCGCATCGATCTTGATTTGTCTCCGGAGCTGCCGCCTATCCATGGCAACCCGGGGAAGCTGCAGCAGGTTTTTCTGAACTTGCTGCTCAACGCCAAAGACGCCATGCCTGGCGGCGGCCAACTCCGCCTGACGACGATGGTGAATGGCCACGTTGAAGCGCATATTGCCGATTCCGGATCGGGAATTGCGCCCGAGCATTTGAAGCGGATTTACGATCCGTTTTTTACTACCAAGACGACGCCGAAACCGGGCGACCGCCGCGGCACCGGGCTGGGGCTCTCGGTCTCCTACGGCATCATTCAGGAGCATGCGGGCAAGATTCAGGTGGAGAGCGCATTGGGCGCGGGGACCACATTCCACCTGCAGTTTCCGCTGCTAAGGAAGCAAGTCCATGCCTGAGGTTGAATCAACATTGAGCGCGTCCGCATCCTCGACAAACGGGATCCAATCCGGATTGCCCTCGCGCATCCTGGTGATCGACGACGAGAACTCCATTCGCGAGTCGCTGGAAGTGCTGCTGACTTTGGAGGGGTATACGATCTCAATGGCCGTGGACGGCGAAGAAGGATTGCAGCGGATCGAGACGGAAAGCTTCGACCTGGTGCTGCTCGACCTTGCCTTGCCCGGCCAGAGCGGCCTGGAGCTGCTGCCGCAGATCAAGGAACGCCAGCCCGAGTTGCCGGTCATCATGATCACCGCCTATGGCACCGTGGACAACGTGGTGGAAGCGATTCGCGCTGGAGCAGAGAATTTTGTCCAGAAGCCGTGGGACAACGAGAAGCTGCTGGCCGACATTCGCTCCGCGGTGGCGCGTCATCGGGCTGAAGAGGAAAATTTACAGCTCAAGCGCACGCTGAAGCAGCGCTACAACTTTGCCAACATCGTGGGCAAGAGCGAGAGCATGCTGAAGGTGTTTGACCTGGTGGCGCAGATTGCGCCCAGCCGGTCGACGGTACTGATCCAGGGCGAAAGCGGGACCGGCAAGGAGCTGATTGCCAAAGCCATTCATGCCAACTCGCCGCGGCGCGACAAGCCGTTTGTGCCCATCAATACCGGGGCCATGCCGCCGGAGTTGCTGGAGTCCACGCTCTTTGGGCACGTGAAGGGCGCGTTTACCTCGGCCATCGCATCAAAGAAAGGCCTGTTTGAAGTGGCCCACGGCGGCACGCTGTTTCTTGACGAGATTGCCACCATGGGGATGGACACGCAGGCCAAGATTCTGCGCGTGCTGCAAGACCGTAGGTTCATGCATCTGGGCGGGATTCAGGAGATGCAGGTGGACGTGAGAATCCTGGCCGCGACCAACGTCGATTTGCGCAAGGAGGTCAGCGAGGGCCGATTCCGCGAAGACCTGTTCTATCGGCTCAACGTGATCGCCGTCGATTTGCCGCCGCTGCGCGCGCGCCGCGAAGACATACCGCTGCTGGCGCAGCATTTTCTTGATTTCTACGCCAACGAGAACGGCTTTGAGCCGCGAAAACTTTCAGCCGACGCCCTGCGCGCGCTGGTGGATTACGACTGGCCGGGCAATGTGCGGGAGCTTGAAAACTCCATCGAGCGCGGCGTTGTGCTTTCCAGCGGCCCGGTCATCGGCTCCGACCTGCTTCCCGGGCACATCACAGGGCGCAGCTTTCAGGATGCGCTGCTGGAACACAATCCCAACTCGTCGCTCTTCGACATTCTGGAAGTGATTGAGCGTCGCATCATTATTGAAAAGCTGGAGCGCTGCAACTGGAACCAGACCGACGCCGCCGAGCAGTTCAGGATTCCGCTGTCGACGCTGAACCAGAAGATCAAGCGGCTGAATATCGAGATCAAGAAAAAGGCCAAAGAGTAGAAAACAGGGAATAGGGAATAGGTCCCGGACCAACTCCTTCAGAGCGGTATCTCCGCTGCTGTGCGCAAATCAATGCTGGCAAGGTATCCGATTGCTCAGCGTGTTTGGCTGCCCGCATGGAATACTGCGGAGTTAAGAGCGCAGGCAACTGCAACACGTGGAGCCCTTTGAGTTGCGGCCCTGAGTGAAGGAGCTCTGAGATGCTTATCCTGGTTATTTTTCTCGCACTCGCGTTCGCCGTGGGCGGAGGGTACTTTGGCTACAGCCGGTGGGGAACCAGCAGAGGAGTTTTTACAGGGCTTGTCCTGGCCGCGCTGATCTTGCTGCTGTGCCGCCTGTTGAGAGTCTTCTAGTAATGAGAGGCCTGCAAGCAGCAAGGCGAATTAGAAGCGGCGGCGGGGTGAAAGGGGTGCGCCTTCTTGGGGTATCTCCCCTGCCGCCGCTATTGGCGTGGGCACCTGACGATACTTTATTTGCTCCGCCGAGGGCGCGCTGTGCAATATTGCACAGTACCCTCAATAGAGTCTGACTGGGTTCACTCCTCACGAGTGTCCGGCGACCGGCATTCACTGCAAATTCCGCTATTTACCCTCCTTGCCGGCAGGCTCGATTCCCTATCGAGGCGCGCAGATCCGGCGATCGCACAAGCGAGCCGGTTTTATGCGCTATTCTGTCCTCGGTAGCTGCGCAAATCTCACTCTTCCAGGCCGGCAAACTTCATGGCGACAATTCCGCTCGATCGAACCGCCAAACAAATCGTGCTCACAGTGCAGGACTACTCCCTGTTTGTGTGGCAGGCTATGCGCAATCTCTTCCGGCCGCCGGTTTACTGGACAGACTTTCTGCAGCAGTCTGACATCATCGGCGTGGGTTCCACGTCCATTGTTCTGCTCTCCGGCTTCTTCACCGGGGGCGTGCTGGCACTGCAATCGGCGGCCACGCTGGCGCAGTTCGGCGCTAACAGCCTCACCGGCCGCTTTGTCTCGCTGACCATGATCAGGGAACTGGGCCCGGTGCTTACCGGCGTCATGGTGTCGGGACGCAATGCCTCCTCAATGGCCAGCGAACTGGGCTCCATGGTGGTGACGGAGCAGATTGACGCCATGCGCGCGCTGGGTGTGGACCCCATGCGCAAACTGGTGACGCCGCGCCTCTACTCCTGTATCACCATGCTTTTCTTTCTGGTCATCGTCGCGGATGCCTTCGGGATCATGGGCGGCGGATTTGTGACTATTTTCTTGAATCACCAGAACGGCACGGAGTACTTTTCAACCGCGTGGGAGGCGCTGCGCTGGCCGGACGTTGTGCAGGGATTGGTGAAGCCGCTGTTATCCGGCTTTATCATCGCTTCAATCGGCTGTTTCTATGGGATGAGAACCTCGGGCGGCACAGAGGGCGTGGGCCGCTCCACAATTCAGGCGGTGGTCACCTCTTCGGTGCTCATCATCTTTGTCGATTTCATTGTGACCCATCTGCTGCTCACGCTTTTGGGGACAGGATGAGCGGCGCCCCCATGAGCGCGCCGGAAGCACTCTCCGCGAGCCCGGTGGTCGACGTATGCAACGTTACGCTTTCCTTCGACGGCCCGCCGGTTCTCAAGGACATCAACTTTTCCGTTGCCAGCGGGGAGACGCGCATCCTGCTGGGCCCGGCGGGCGTGGGCAAGAGTGTTCTGCTCAAGGTTGTCAACGGGCTCATCCGCCCCGACCAGGGCAGTGTGCTACTGTTTGGCGAAGACATCTTTTCCATTCCCGAGGAGCGCCTCTTTGCGCTGCGCGCGCGCACCGGCATGGTGTTTCAGGAAGGCGCACTCTTCGATTCGCTGACCGTGCGCGACAACGTCGGCTATCAGCTCTTGCAGAACCGGAGCATCACTGACGACGAGGTTGATACGCGCGTTCACGAGGCGCTCTCGTTTGTCGGCCTTGCAGAGACCTTCTCGATGTATCCCGCCAGCCTGTCGGGCGGCATGAAGCGGCGGGTAGCAATTGCGCGGGCCCTGATCAACAATCCGGAGCTCATACTCTACGATTCTCCGACGGGCGGTCTCGATCCTGTCACTTCTACCAACATTATCGAGTTGATTATGAAAGAGCGCGACGTGCACGCCACTCCTTCGATCATGGTCACTCATCGCTTGCAGGATGCGTTCATGCTCTGCACGCATCGCTTCGATGCGGGGACGAACTCCATGGTGCAACTTCCCACGGGGCAAGCGGATCCCCATACCACTTTCCTGATGCTTGAAGAGGGGAAGCTGATATTCGATGGTTCACTGCACGATCTGGTGCACAGCGACGATGCCTTTGTGCGCGAGTTTATTGAGTAGCACGTGGGCGAGCCCGCGAAGGGTGCGCTGCCTGCCTCCCGGTGTAGACTAATTGAGACCCCAAAAGCCGGTCCGCTGCGGCGGACCGGCTGCATTGTGTCGGGACGTGGCTCAGCCTGGTAGAGCACTCGCTTGGGGTGCGAGGGGTCGGCAGTTCAAATCTGCCCGTCCCGACCATTATCAGAATCAATTATTTACGCGAATTCCCTTCCTGCCCAAGGTTCCAGGGCGAGTATTCAATTTGTGCAAGGATTATCGCGCGATGCAGCAACGAGCCGCCGGGAAGAACTGAGACATGTTCGATACGGTAATTCTGGCCGATGATCTTTCGGGAGCAGCGGACTGCGCGGTGACCTGCGTGCATTGGGGGCTGAATACTCTAGTGACACTGGGCGCACCCGCGGCCGGCGCCATTGCTGACGTGATTTCGATCGATGCCGATACGCGTGGGCTGGATGCGGCAACGGCCGCGATCCGGATGCGATCGCTGACCACGGCGTTCGCTCCGGATGGCGCCACGCTGCTCTTCAAGAAGATTGATTCGTCACTGCGCGGGCACCTGGGCACGGAGCTGGCGGCGGTTCTGCAAGCGAGGCGCGCAGCCGGCGCCGGGAAGACGGTTGCGGTGATGGCTCCGGCATTACCTGCCAGCGGGCGCACCGTGCGGCGCGGCTGCGGGCATTTGAATGGCACGCCGTTGCACGAATCAGAGCTGTGGCGGGATCAGAATATGGCCGGAGAAGCCTATATCCCGCGCATGTTGCAGGAAGCCCGGCTCACTTCGAAGTGCTTCGATCTTGCATTGGTGCGCGGAGTGAGGCTGGAAGAAGCGATGAGGGAGGCGGCGTCACGATTTGACGTGCTGGTGTGCGATTCCGTTGCGGACGAGGACCTCGAGTTAATCGCGCTTGCGGCCCGGCGGCTCAAGAACGATGTGGTGTGGGTTGGTTCGGCAGGGTTGGCGCGTTATTGGCCGTGCGCGCCTCCAGCATCCGGCGCCGACGCGGTATCGTCACTGCTGCTGGCCCCAACGGCGCGGCCGGTACTCTTTGTAGTGGGCAGCATTTGCCAAACGGCCCGGAAGCAGGTGGCAATGCTCGCGAGCGGTGGAGCGGTACGCGCCGTGACCGTCTCCCCGGAGATGCTGGTCAACGGCAGAGATTCGGCGGAGTGGCGCAGCATTTCAGTCGAGTTACGCGAGGCGCTGCGCCAGGGACAGGACGTTGTGCTGACGCCCGCATCTTCGCTGGTGCTGGAAGTTGAGGACAGGCTGAAGTTATCCAGCTCGCTGGCTGCGATGACGGCAGACCTTCGGCCGGAAGTGGGAGCGCTCGTGGCCTGCGGTGGTGAGACCGCACGTATGGTGCTAGGCTGTTGGCAGGTTTCCGGGCTGCGGCTGCTCGGCGAACTTGAGCGAGGAGTAGTTATCTCAAAAGCGATGAACACGGACATCGACTTAACGGTCGTGACCAAGGCAGGTGATTTTGGAACTCCGGAAACACTCGCGCAATGTCAGAGATGGCTGCACGACGGGAAGGAAGTCCTTCGGTGAGTAGTCCTATTATTGCGATCACTATGGGAGATGCAGCCGGCGTGGGACCGGAGATTATCATGAAGAGCCTGGCGCGGGAGGAGCTTTATGCGATCTGCCGCCCGGTCGTCATTGGCGATGCCATGCGGTTGAGAAAGGCAGCTGAGATCTGTTCGTTGTCGCTCCCCGTCGCGCCATGTCAGCGACAACACATTGCCGAAGCTGGGAAGCGGCCGGGCCAGGTTGACTGCATCGATCTGGGACTGATCCCTGAAGATTTGCCTTGGGGAAAAATATCGGCGCTGGCCGGTGACGCGGCATATCGCTACGTTTCCGTGGCGGCCAAGCTAGCACTGGCAGGGGAAGTGGATGCCATCTGCACGGCGCCGCTGAACAAGGCTGCGCTGCATTTGGCGGGACACAATTATCCCGGACATACGGAACTGCTGGCGGCTCTGACGGGAACGGAAGAAGTGTCGATGATGCTCAGCACGCCCAAGCTAAAAGTCGCCCACGTGACCACACATATGGGTCTCCTTGACGCGATTGCCAAGATCGAACCTTGCCTGGTGGAGCGAACCATCGCCCGCGCGCATGCGGTGCTACAGAAGCGGGGCAATGCGAATCCGAAGATAGGTGTATGCGGAATCAATCCCCACGCGGGAGAAAACGGGCTCTTCGGTCGCGGCGAGGAAGAGGAAAAGATTGCTCCGGCAATTGCGCGGTGTCGCGCGAAAGGATGGAACGTGATTGGGCCTCTTCCGGCTGACGCGCTTTTTTTTCTTGCGCAACGCGGCGACTACGATATGGTGATCGCGATGTACCACGACCAGGGACACGGTCCGGTTAAGGTGCTGGGGCTGGAGGCTGGCGTAAACATCACGATCGGTCTTCCAGTAGTGCGGACGTCGGTGGATCACGGAACAGCGTTCGACATTGCAGGAACGGGCAAGGCGGACGAGAGAAGCATGAGCGAGGCGATCCGCCAGGCAGTGGAACTGGTGAGCTTGCGACCGAACTGATGAATCGAAAGGCGTCCGCGAGCGTGTCCAGCCTCATGACAGAAACCAGAGGACAGACGGGCCGTTCCTGGTGAATTCGAGGGAATCGTCTGGCGGCTGGCCCGAGCCTGGGGCAATCCAACCAAGATGGGGATGCCCCGGGGTCTCGCGCCTGAGACTGGGATCATAGACTGTCGACTGGCCAAGCGTGGGCAGGGGCTGCGCCTTCGAACGTTCCGGGCTGAAAGACAAGAGTTCTAAAATCATCCTCCAGCGCTGGCCATTCAATTTTGCAATCCGAAAACCCTCGAACGAGCACTCATTTCCACTGCGCCGATGAGCCCTATTGGGCTGGGGGAACATACTCCGAGGGCAACGCGGAGCCGGAACCAAAGAAAAACTCCTCCATCTGCTCGACGAGGAAGGTCTGCGCCTGCGGGGTCCAGGGCTGGAGGCGGTACTCGTTGAGCAGCATCTTTTGCCGGTCGACCCACTCGGCCCATGCGGCTTTCGACACGTTTTTGTAAATCTTCTGGCCAAACTCGGAGTCGAAGGGCGGCTCGTCGAGGCCCTCCATCTCTTTTTTGTTGCGAACGCAAAAAACGGTGTGCGCCATAGCTGCTCCCGGACTCTGATCTCTTCTCTATTGTATTGGATCGGATGCATCCGGGCTCGGCGTCAACTTGAGCAATTTTGACCGTCCAGATTGGCGTGGGGACGTCCACAATTCCTTTAGTGCGCTGTCGGCTTTCCAACTCCGGGCGGTTCCCGATCAAGCGCTACGCTAAAGGAGCTACCATGTCCGATCTGAACCCGTACGGC
>Ga0302320_10028081_pt1 | contig 10816 bp, 10 predicted proteins | sample Bog_T0_3_FD_202130 | JGI IMG/M metagenome (GOLD analysis project Ga0302320, IMG submission 202130) | Peat permafrost microbial communities from Stordalen Mire near Abisko, Sweden - Bog_T0_3 | ecosystem: Environmental > Terrestrial > Soil > Wetlands > Peat | place: Sweden: Abisko, Stordalen Mire... | reverse complement strand
CTCAATGGACGGTGCTGAACGCGACCACCAGCGGAACCGGAGTGCGCGATGTCTGCGCGGTCACGGGTACCTCGCCGTTCGCCTCGGGCTCTCAATGCGCCGCCTTTGTCGATACGACGGGCACGGCCGCGGGGTCGCCGCTGCAATGGAGCCAGAACCTGGCGACAGCCTGGAGCGCAAGCCAGGGCTGCGTCTTTACATTCGATTGCCAGATGAATCCCGCCCGCACCGGCATCACAGCCAATCTATGGGCGCGGCTCTTCGCCAATGCGGGCGGAGAAACGCCTTGCGCCATTCTACTGAGTGGCAGCGGCAGCAACAGCACCTGGCAATTGAGCGGGTATCAAGGCGGAACTTTGAAAAGCCTGGCCACGCTGACGGTGGGCACATGGTACCGGATGCAAGCCGTGGTCCCGCCTCCGGGCACGGGCGGATCGGTTACCCTCTCCGTGACGCCCTGGACCGGCGCGGGCCCCGGAACGACGGCGACTTATACGCTGGACGGCGAAGCCGGCGTTTCGGCCACCGGCTTCAACCAAGTCAGCTTCAGCCTGACTGGGGCCGGCCAGAATACCGACTGCAACTTTGATAACATCATGATTAACTCGAACCCGCTTTACACGGCGCCGTAGGGGTTCATGTTCAAGTTATAGTGTATGTTCAAGTACACGCTGGCGCGCGAGAGCAGGCTCCGGCGGCTATAGTTCTATTTAGAACCGGAAGTAGATGAACGCGGTGTAATGCTGCGGCACAAACAACAGCGCGACCGCAAAGGCAGCGCCGTATCCCGCGGCGAATACCGCGTCCGGACCCCGCCGCCACCATTGGGCAAAGACTCGCTTCCAATTGAGCCAGTGGACCGCCGCCAGCACCACGAAAAGCCCCGCCAGCCAATGCGCCAGCCCTTTCGTCCCGCCGCCTTGGAATAACAGCAGCGCCTTGCTCACCGTAACGGCCGTCCGGAAATCCGGCGCGCGAAACCAGCCCCAGCAGAGGCAGACAAAGTAAAAAGTCGATACTGTCGCCAGCGCTTCACCGGGCGCCGGCAGCCAGCTTTGCGGGTTCCGCGTCTGGATATCCTTCACGACCGGAGAGACCTCGCGCCCCGGTTTTTGCTTCCCGCCGCCGCGCCGCCGCACCCACTCCCGATGCGCCACCAACGCCGCGCCGTGCAGCGCTCCCCAGACCACGAACCCCCATGCCGCCCCGTGCCACAGGCCGCCCAGCAGCATCGTCAGCATCAGGTTGCGGTATGTAAATGCCAGCGAGCCACGGTTTCCGCCCAGCGGGATGTAGAGGTAATCCCGCAGCCAGGTCGAGAGCGAGATATGCCACCGGCGCCAGAAGTCCGTCGGATTCCGCGCGAAATAGGGGAAATTGAAATTGACCGCGAGGTCATAGCCCAGGAGCCGGGCCGAGGCGATTGCCATGTCCGTGTAGCCGGAGAAATCGCAGTAAATCTGCACGGCGTACAACATGACCGCGAGCCAGGCGCCAAGCGCAGTCTGCGTGGGCGCCGCCGCAAAATAGTGGTCCACGTGCGGCGCGACCAACTCCGCCACGCACGCCTTTTTGACAAATCCCGTCAGGAACAGGACCAGCGCGCCCCGCGCATCCACGTTTTCCCAGCGCCGCGCCACCTTCGTCTGCGGCAGAAAAGAGAGCGACCGCACGATCGGCCCCGCCACCAGTTGCGGAAAGAACGTGATGAAAAACGCAAGGTCCAGGAAGTTGCGCTCCGGCTCGATGTGCCGCCGGTAGACCTCGATGGTGTAACTCATCGATTGGAAGGTGTAAAAGCTCACCCCGCACGGGAGGATGATCGCCAGGGTATGCACCGAAACCGGCAGCCCCGCCCACGCAAGGAATGAGCCGGCCGAGGCCAGGAAGAAATTGAAATACTTGAACCAGCACAGCACGCCCAGGTTGATCCCGAGGCTGACGAGCAGCCACCCCTTGCGCGTTGCCGGCTCTTCACCGGCCCCCAGACCGCGACCCACGATGTAATCCATGCAAGTCGAGCCCATCAGCACGAGCGGAAACCACCACCCCGCCGGCAGATCGCCCCAGCGATGCTGCGCGAGCAGGCGCACGAACTCGAGGGGCGGCCCGATGAAGAAGCAGGCATAAAAAAACTGGCCGCAAGCCAGCAGCCAGGCCTTGCGCGCCGTGTTCGAGCGCAGCGTCCACGTCACGCAAAACACTACCGCGAAAAAAACGAAAAAACGGAACTCGACGAACAGCATTGCTATCTCTCACTCAGATACGACTCGGCCAGTTCCTTGCTGAAAATGCGCGCTCCCGAGTCGTTCAGGTGATCCGAGTCGGACCGGTGTCCCGGGTCGAAGAGTTCCGGGTGCCGGTCCGGATCGTCAAAAGCCAGAATCCTCATCCCCGGCGGCGCATCGACCCGGGCGTGGTAATCCCGCAATATCTGCGGGGCCGTCACCAGGATCAGCTCAATGCCGTGCTCCTTGAGCAAATCCCGCGTGCCCGCATATTCCTCCTCGTTCAGGTCATTTATTGGACGCTCCTTGACCAGCCCCTCGCGGATCAATAGCTCCTGCTGCGCCAGCTTACGCCGCGATTTTTCCGTCATCCCGTTCATAGCCGGGATATACCCGTCCTCAGCGGGGCCCAGCATCAGCCTTCCGAACTTCTGCGGCTCCTCTGCGGTAACCCCTTCCGGCACCAGCCGCCCGATGTTCAATTCGTTGCGCACAAAGACTGTCGTGGTCCACCGCACATCGTCCCAAACCTGCTGCGAGCGGAACCCCGGCGGCGTCGTCTGGAAATCCAAGAGCGCCTGGTTCCATCCATGGATCAGCGACTTTCCGTCCTGCGCGTAGATATCGCGCACGGTCAGATTATTCATGTCCGGCATGGGCTGCTCCGATGCCACCTCCAAAAAGACCGTATGCAATCGCGGGGGCCGCATCGCCAGCAAGGTGCGTGTCATATGCAGACTCTCCGGCGGCATCATCCCGTCCACTGCCAGGTTGAAGGAGCGCCTTGGCTTGCCGGCTGCCGCCATCGCCGCGTCGAACGCCTTCGGCGACAACCCGTGATAAAACCTGCTCGACCCGATGAACACCGTATCGAAATCCCCGCGGTGCGCTTTGAGGTAAGCGAGTTTCGGCGTCACCTCCGCCACCTGCAGCGGCAGAACCCGGTGCAGCACCACGACCATCGCCGCGAAGCCTCCCACCGCACATGCGCAAAGCATTAACGCCCGCATCCCACGCGCCCAACCCCGCGCCGGCACGGACGCGCACGCTTGCGCGGCGGCGGCGAGTTTCGGGACGGAATCGTTCACATTAAGGGGGCTCGGGCCTTGTTTTTTTGAGGAAAACCGTGATGTCCATGGAAGACGATGCATGGACCATCGGAATCCCAGGAACCTAAATTGAAACTGAACGCAACGCGCCTCTTTGGCAAGTTACCTATCTTTCCGAAGCGGAAAACCTCCAACACTTTCCGTCCTTTCCGCCCTTCATGCCAAAACTCCATCCAAAACCTTCGTTCGGGTGTTCTACAGGCTTCGCGTAAATCGGGCCTTGAACCGCGAGCAAGGCCGCTCAATCAGGAAGAAGGAGAGCGAGGCTGCCAGGATGCTGATTGCGAGCGTGGCAACCGCGTAGAGTTGCCAGTGCTCCCCCGTCACGGAGCGGTTGGATTGTTTGAAAAGCCAGACGCAATGGATGACCACCTCATGCCAGAGATAGAGGCTGTAGCTGATAAGGCCGAGATACCGTAGCGGCCTCCACTCGAAAAGGCGCTTTACGCCTCCGACGCCATGCAGATGGGCCGGGAGGAACAGCGCCCAGTATAGCGCGCAGAGCGCGATGCCGCTGTGCCACCCCGGCGCCAGGGCTTTCGGCAGCATCCGCGCAATGCCCGGCAGCAAAAGCAGACTTCCCGCAAGGCTCGCGATGGCCGCCGCCTCCCAGGCCCATGGCACAAAATGGGATCGTGCCGGATGCAAGGCCAGAAACGCAGATAACGCTCCCGCGCCAGACCCGAGCAGGAAGACCGGCAGATAAGAGCGCAAGACATGACCGTCCAGCGACCACCAGCTCCCGTCCGCATGAAAGAGCGTCAGGAGGACTCCCGCCAGGCCTGCTGTGCAGAATGTCCCAAGGAGGGCACTTCGGCGCCAGGCCACTAGAAAGGTCAGAAGCACCAGCGGCAGAACGAAATAGTATTTCGTCTCGATCTCCATGCTCCAAAAAATGCTTTCGCCCTTGCGGAGCAAAAGGTGATTTGCGATGTCCGCCCAGGAAAAGCCGATCCCCGCCAGATGACCGGTGATCAGGACGATGGCGTACAGCGGGTAAATTCTCAGGAACCGGCGCCAAAGATAAACGCTCCAGGTCTGCCACTGGAGCAGGGACGCGGGGCTCTTGAAGCAGAACGGCTCCGTGAGCAAAAATGCGCTCAAGGAGAAAAAGAGATAAACGCCGACGTGGCCGGCGCCGCGCAGGACGGGGTATGGGATTAACTTTGCGCTGCTGAAGTGATCGAGCAGGACCAGCAGGATGGCGAGGCCGCGCGCACCATCGAGAGAAGGGAAATAAAGCCGCCGCGTGGAGCCAACCACCGGCCGCAACGGAAGCGGCGGCATGATGAGGGGGAGAGTCGCAGGGAGGCCTGCGATGCTCAAGTCCGGAATGCGGCACCGAGCGGGCATGTTTTTTTCCTAAAGTTTTCGCAATTTCGTCCGAATCGGATGGAAATATGAGCAGCTTGAGCACCGCAGATGCTGGGGGATTTCCAAAGCGGTTCTTAAAAACCGCGGAGTGCGGAGGCCATTTCCTGGCAGCTTTTTCCGCACACTTTGCAATGATCGCGGGATGAAAGTTCCATTGCGCGTTGCCTGGGTCGCACTCGCAAGTATCACACTCCTGGCCTGGCAGGCCGCCGCGGACGAACCGGCGCGGCAGGCGCTCGCGTACGCGCCGGCCCCCCTGGACAATCCGCTGAAGGGGCTGGTCCCTTATGCCAGCAATGTTTTTCGCGACCAGTTTCCGCACAGCATGGAGTTCAACTATATCCCTTTCTCGGCGCTCGTAACCGGGTACGGCCAATTCGATTGGAGAGCGCTCGAGAGCCTGTTGAATACTGCCGCAAGCCGCGGGCGCCAAACGGTCTTCCGGGTATATCTGGAGTTTCCCGGCAAGACCGGAGTGATCCCCCCGTTCCTGATCAGGGACGGGTTGCGGGTCCGCAAATACATCAACACGAACACCCAGCCGCTGCCGCCGACGGAGGTTGAGACGCCGGACTACAATGACGCCAACCTGCGGAAGGTGATCAAGCAGTTCATCGCGGCGCTGGGCAGGAAGTATGACGGCGATCCCCGCATCGGGTTCATCACCGCCGGGCTGCTCGGGACCTGGGGCGAATGGCACGACTACCCGCACGACGAACTCTTCGCGAGCAAGGAGGTGCAGGCCGAGGTCATGGACGCCTACGAAAGGGCTTTCAAGAGAACCCGGGTGTTGGTGAGATATCCGGCAGGAGATAAGTGCCCGCAGTGGGCGCCGAATGCTGCCCGGCGGTTCGGTTACCATGACGATTCATTCGCCTGGGCGACCCTCGACACGAACAGAAAGGGTGACGACTGGTTCTTCATGGCGCTGATGAAGGCGGCGGGACCCGGGGCGCTCGACAAGTGGAAGACAGAGCCGATCGGCGGTGAAATTCGTCCGGAGGCATGGGGCAAAGTTTTCGACGCAGACCCGGGCGGGCGGCAAATCCAGGATTTCGGCGAGTGCGTCCGGGCCACCCACGCGACCTGGCTGATGGATACCGGAATGTTCCGATGCAATTTCCCCTCCCCTTCGAGCGCCGAGCGCAGCAGGCGGGCCGGAGAAGAGGTGCGGAGGATGGGTTACGAGTTCCACGTGCCCGCCGTCACGATCAGCCCGGTGGCCAACGAGATGCTTTCGGTGAAGATTGAAGTCGTAAACCGCGGAGTGGCGCCGTTCTATTATGACTGGCCGGTCGAATTCGGGCTGCTGGGCGCCGGCGGCAGCGTGATCCGGAAATTCGAGAGCGCGGCAAGTCTCACCGGTCTGCTGCCCGGCGCCACGCCGCGCGTTTGGGACGAGAGACTCTCTCTGTACGGGCTCAAGCCCGGCGCGTACAAACTCGCGGTCCGCGTTCCAAATCCTCTCCCCAATGGACTGCCGGTGCGCTTCGCGAACAAAACCCAGGACCAGGACGCATCCGGTTGGCTGACTCTGGCGCCGGTGGCGTGGAGGCAAGAAATATTCCGCTTTACTTATATTGTCGCATGCTTATATTGGCTGCGTGAAATTGATCGCGATATACAAATGCCTCTGCGATGAAACGCGGCTGCGCATCTTGAGCCTGCTGTGCGAATCTCCCCTGTGCGTCTGCCACATCCAGCAGGTCCTCGGAAAATCGCAGGTCATCGTTTCGCAGCATCTCGCTTATTTGCGCGAGCGCCGCATGGTTGCCGGCCAGCGTTACCGGAATTGGATGATTTACTCGCTGCCCCCCTCCCCGCCGCCCGAATTGGAGGCCAACCTGAAGTGCCTCCAGGACTGCGTTCAAACGGAGCCGCTCTTCAAAAAGGACCGGGCGAAGCTGAAGAAGCTCATGGGGACCAGGAGCGCGCGCGCCTTGCTGGATGAAGGATGTTGCGCCCGGCCTGCCATGCCGCTCCGCAGGAGCCGGAGGAACTTGACCAATCTATGAACCCGAAAAAAATCGAAGTCTATGACCCGGCCATGTGCTGCTCGACAGGAGCATGCGGCTCCGATGTCGACCCGAAATTGATCCAGTTTGCCAGCGATCTGGCATGGCTGAAGCAACAGGGCGTTTCCGTCGAGAGATTCAACCTGGCGCAGCAACCGGCGGCTTTTGCCACTAATCCCGTGGTCGGCGAAGCGCTCAAAACCCAAGGCAACGACTGTCTCCCGCTGGTGCTCGTGGATGGCGCGATTGCCACACGCTCGATTTATCCGAACCGGGAGCAACTGGGCGTGCTTGCCGGCGTGCGGGATGAATCCTCGGGGTGCTGCGAAGAGAGCGAAAAGGAAGGCTGCTGCGGAGGAGAGAAAAGTTCCTGTTGCGGCTGATGAATGCGCTCCTTGAAGCAGCGCCGCGCTTTCTATTCTTCACCGGAAAGGGCGGTGTCGGAAAAACCTCGATGGCTTGCGCAACGGCGGTAGCGCTGGCCGGCGCGGGCAGGCGAGTTTTGCTGATCAGCACTGATCCGGCGTCGAATCTGGACGAGGTTCTCGAAACTCCATTGGGGCAATCCCCGAGACCGGTCGCCGGAGTTCACGGCCTGGACGCAATGAACATCGACCCGGAAGAGGCGGCGCTTGCGTACCGGGAACGCATTGTCGCGCCGTATCGCGGGATTCTGCCGGACGCCGCAGTGACTAGCATCGAGGAGCAACTCTCCGGCGCATGCACTGTCGAGATCGCAAGCTTCAACGAATTTACCAACATCATTGGGCACGACGAGGCGATTGCCGGCTACGACAATATCATTCTCGATACCGCGCCGACGGGGCATACGTTGCGATTACTGAGTCTGCCGGCGGCCTGGAACGACTTTATTGCAAACAATAAGACCGGCGGTTCCTGCCTTGGCCCGCTGACTGGATTGAAGGATCAGCGGCTCATTTACGAGAAAGCGGTCGGCACCCTCAACGACACAAGCCTGACCATGCTTGTGCTGGTGACCCGCGCGGAGACGAGCGCCCTGCGGGAGGGGGCGCGGGCGAGCGCGGAGCTTGCCGGGCTGGGCATTCGCAACCAGCACTTGATTGTGAACGGGGTGTTCAAGGCCTCCGATCCCGATGATCGGGTGGCGGCGGCGTTCGAGCAACAGGGGCGCGCAGCCCTCGCGCTGATGTCTGAAAAACTGGCGGTGCTCCCGCGAACGAGTATCCCGTTCCACCCGGAGGGATTTATTGGAATAGAGGCGCTTCGCGGCGTATTCGGGTCCGGTCCGGTTCGCGCCAGGGAGGTCTGCGCGAGCGTATCGCTGCCATATACGGAGGATTTCAACGCGCTGGTGGATCGCCTGGCGGAAAATGGCAGCGGCGTCATTATGACGATGGGCAAAGGCGGAGTCGGCAAGACCACCCTCGCCGCGGCAATCGCCATCGAACTGGCCCGGCGCGGATTTCCCACGCATCTTTCGACCACCGATCCCGCCGCGCATGTCGGTGAAGCCGTCGGAGAATCCTTGCCCAATCTCCAAGTCAGCCGCATCGATCCCGCTGCCGAAACGCGCGCGCATGTTGAGCGCGCAATGGCAACGGCGGGCGCGAAGCTCGACGAGGAGGGGCGCGCGCTGCTCGCCGAGGAGCTTCGCTCGCCCTGCACCGAGGAGGTCGCCGTGTTTCAAGCGTTCGCGCGGATGGTGGCGAAGGGGCGGGATTGCTTTGTCGTGCTGGATACGGCGCCCACCGGCCACACGCTCCTCTTGCTTGACGCAACGGAAGCTTACCACCGCGAGGTGTTGCGCAGCGGCAGTGAACTGCCGGAGGCCGTGCGCGAATTGCTTCCGCGACTGCGGGATTCCCATTACACGAAGGTTCTCGTTGTAACCCTGCCGGAAGCCACGCCGGTTCACGAGGCGGCGCAGCTTCAAAACGATCTGCGCCGCGCCGGGATCGAGCCTTACGCTTGGGTCATCAATCAAAGCTTCGCCGCCGCCGCTCCATCAGACCCCATGTTGAGGGTGCGAGCCGAACGTGAAGTCCGTTACATCGGTGAAGTCACCCGTGAGCTTGCGGAATACGCGGCAATCGTCCCTTGGATGGAAGGCGAGCATTCGGGTCACGCGGGATTGCAGCGATTCGTCCAACCTCAAACATTAAAATGAATACGACCAAACCGACCGTGTTGATCCTTTGCACCGGCAACTCCTGCCGCAGCCATCTGGCCGAGGGCATTCTTCGCCGGGCCGCGGGCGACTTGATCGAAGTCCGGAGCGCCGGCTCGAACCCGGCCGGCTACGTCCACCCAAAGGCCATCGAGGTCATGAAGGAGATCGGCATCGACATCTCCGGCCATGCCTCGAAGCACATGAACGAGTTTCTCGATCGCAATATCGAAACTGTCATCACGGTTTGCGGCAATGCCGACCAGGCTTGCCCGATGTTCCCCGGCCAGGTGAACCGATACCATTGGGGCTTTGACGATCCCGCCCACGCGACCGGCTCCGAGGAGGAGCAACTCGCCGTATTTCGCCGGGTGCGCGACGAGATGCGGCGCGTTTTCGAAGCCTATGCCGCCGGAAGGCGCGACCAGCACCAATTCGCGCAAAGATGAAACCGGCAACCAAGCCCTGGCCGTGGATATGCGGGGAAGTGCTGGGGACGTTCCTGCTGGTCTTCTTCGGTTGCGGAAGCGTCTGCGCCGCGGTTCTGCACGGGGCGCAGGTCGGCATCTTCCAGGTGGCGATTGTTTGGGGAATCGGGATCGCCCTTGCCATCCACCTGACGGCGAGCCTGAGCGGCGCGCATTTGAACCCAGCGGTGACGCTGGCCGCGGCGCTCTTCACCGATTTCAAACCATCGAGGGCGCTGCCTTACATCGGGGCGCAAATGGCGGGGGCGTTCCTCGCGGCGGCTGTTCTTTACATGATATACGGCGGCTCGCTTGCCCAGTTCGAGAAGAAACACGGCATCGTTCGCGGCCAGCCGGGAAGCGAGGCGAGCGCGATGGTTTTCGGCCAATTCTATCCCAATCCCGGCGGTGAAGCGCTGACCCCGGACAAGCTCGAGAAGGTTCCGGCATGGAGAGCTTTTGCGGTCGAAATGATCGGCACGGCCATACTGGTGATGGTGATCCTTGGGCTCACCGACCCGCGCAACACCGGCCGACCGCAAGGATCGGCTCCGGTGCTGATCGGGCTGACGGTGACCTTGCTTATCTCCCTGCTCGGCCCGCTGACGATGGCCAGCTTCAACCCCGCGCGCGATCTGGCGCCGCGAATCTTCTCGAGCCTTGCCGGATGGGGCGCCGTGCCATTCACCGCAAACTCGTGGGGCTGGCTGACGGTGTATATCTGCGCCCCGCTGGCCGGCGGGATCGTTGGCGGCGCATTTTGGAAGACCTGCCTGACCGCGCTCTACCGGACGACTCACGACGAGTTGGTCTGAAAATCCTTACGCACAAATGCGGAGATCGCCGCACCTCCCCGGCTCGTGAATCCGACAGCCGGCTCGCATTCGAATCATATTACGCCATGAACTCGAAACTTCTTGCCGCAATGGCAGGGGTGCTGCTGCCTGCCGCTGCATTGGCTCAGGCAGGCGGGGGCGCTATGGTATTCGCGCCCCGTATCTTCCCCGACAACTACAATGCTCAGCCTGCGCCGCCGATCCCGCCCGAATACAAAGCCTCGCCGATCAAAGAAGTGCAGGCGGACCTCGCCTGAGTGGGCTATTACCACGGACCTATAGACGGCAACGCAAATCCAGGCACCTTGACCTCGGGGGCCATAGCCAGCTACCAGCGGGCGCACGGAATGCCCGTCACTGGAGCCATCGACGGTGCGCTTATTGCCTCCTTGAGGAATCACTAATCACGATCAGCGCCGGGCGGCTTATATGACTTATCCTCCGGGCGATGAAATCCGATCCGCGGCTTCGGCGGCTTCCACCGTATTTCGCGGCCTTTTGATCTGCCAATTTGGAATATCAAATCGTTAAGTTCCTTGCGCGTAAGCACAAAAGCTACGGGCGCAACCGCAGCCAGAGCGTCTCGGCACCCTCGCGCGGCGGGAAATCAGGGAGTGCCGGCTCCCGGTGAAAATCCC
>Ga0302320_10028080_pt1 | contig 10816 bp, 4 predicted proteins | sample Bog_T0_3_FD_202130 | JGI IMG/M metagenome (GOLD analysis project Ga0302320, IMG submission 202130) | Peat permafrost microbial communities from Stordalen Mire near Abisko, Sweden - Bog_T0_3 | ecosystem: Environmental > Terrestrial > Soil > Wetlands > Peat | place: Sweden: Abisko, Stordalen Mire... | reverse complement strand
GGCTTCTGGCTGGCCGTCGTTTGGGGCCTCGGCAAACTCACCGAAAAATCGCGCAACCGGCAGAACCTCGCCTGGGCGGCTGGCGCAGCGGCTGCGGTTGCCTGCATCGTCCTGACCGTGCGCCAGATAAGCTATTGGAAGGATACAGCGGCGTTGTACGCCCATGCGCGGAATGTCACCCAACACAATTGGATCGCCACCGCCTCGCTCGCCGCCGCCCTGCAACAAGAAGGCAAAGCCGACCAAGCCGTGGCCATGTATCTCGAAGCCCTGCAATTTAACCCGCACCGCACCGAGGTGCGCTGCAAACTGGGAGACCTGTTGTATGATCAACGGCGCGTTACCGAGGCCCTCGCACAGTTCCAAAAGGCAGTCGAACTCGACCCCACTGATGTCTATGCGCACGCGCGATTGGGCGGCATCTCCCAGGACCTGGGCAACTTGGACGAAGCCATCAACCAATTCAACCAAGCCATCCGCCTCAAGCCCGATTACGCCGACGGCTACAGCAACCTGGGCAATTGTTACGGCATGAAAGGACGCACCGATGACGCCATCGTCTGCTTCCAACAGGCCGTGAAACTAAAGCCGCTGTCAGCCCAGAACCATCGCGAACTCGGCGTGGGCCTGGCCAACAAAGGTCGCTTGGACGAGGCCATAGACCAATTCCAACAAGCGCTGCAATTAGACCCCACCGACACCCAGGCACGCGGAAATCTGAATCTTGCCACGCAGGAAAAAGCCAAGGCCACGAAAGGGCTCCCACAATAAGGTTCGGCTTCTCTCTGGACCTCCGGCAGACGTTGCCACAACCTTATAATTACAAAGACGAATTCCAGTCTGCGGGCAAATTCCAGTTACGGCGCTGGCAAGGCCAGCAACCTGTAAAACCGTTGCGGCGAAGACTGCAAGGCGTTCGTATCGGTCGTGGTCAGCGTGGCGGTGTTGGCGGGGGTCGAGATGCCGAGATTAATCCAGTCAAGCTGGCTCAGATTGGTTTTGTATTGAGCCTGATAAACGACACCCGTGCTGGTGTTCCAGACCAGCTGAAAGTCATCGGACTTTCTGGCTGCGAGTTTGATGGAAGCGTTCGCGACGGGCGTCATGCTCACGTCGTCCAGGCCAAGCGCGTCCTGGCTGCCTTGAAAAGCCAGTTGCAACACGGAGGTGCCGCTGGCGGCGGTGACGAGAAATTGCAAATTGGTCCAATTTTTGTTAGCGAAATTGGTGAGCACAAACATGGGCGCGCCATTCCATCGCACCTGAAACCAATTGGGCACTCTGCCGTTATAATTGCGGAGCCACAAGGACAGGAGGTAAGTTTGACCCGATACGGTGTTGGCGGCTTGCGACAAATACCCGGCCGAACTCGACGGTCCCAATTGCGCGCCATATATCCCGCTGTGAACAAAGGATGGATTGCCGCGTATCACCAAGACGGTGCTGTTTGCAGTCTTCGTCCATCCGGCGAGCGTGCCGGTTTCAAAGCCGCCATTTTGTAAAACCGGCGCGGTTATTGCCAAGGTGAAGGGCACCACGGCAATTAGTCCCGCAGTACTGTTGAAGCGGATATTTGCATTATACACCGCGGCCTTGAGTGATTTGGCCGATGAGGACAGGCTCACGGTTAAAATGGTGGAGCCGCCGGCTTTCAACGAACCACCGACCGCCGAAACAGACAGCCACGAAGATGTGTTCACGAGGCTCCAATTCATCGTGCTGCCACTGAAATTGGTAATGACAAACACCTGCGAAGCGGGGGTAAATGTCCCGCCCGTCAAGCCAGCAGCGGTGAACCCTTGGACCGGCGACAGTGAAATCGGCTGAACGACTTGCAGTGTGACCGGAATACTCTGGATCGTATTCGCTGACAGATTGGCAAACCCAAGCGACGTTGAATAGCTGCCCATTGTCAGTGCTTTGGCCGCCGGAGACAGAGTCACGCCCACACCAATCGTCGAGTTGCCCGCCAGCGTGCCGTTGGTGGTTTGCACCGTGAGCCACGCGGAAGTGCTCACCAACGACCAGTTACCGCCCGAGGTGGACCCGTTGGTTAGTTGGAATATCTCTGAAGTTGGAGCAAACGGGCCGCCTGCCCAACCGCTGAAGGTAAATCCGGTTCCAGGTGAGATGCCAAGGATGGCCACCGAAGCTGTGCCGGTGTTGGTGGAGCCGCCGCTGGAGTTAGTCGTACTTACCGAGGAGTTATTCGAACCAGAAAGAGCACTGATCAAGCTCACGCCATTGGGCGTTCCCCAGCCGGTGCATAGATCGTACCCGGCCACCGCCGAATAATTGCCGGGGCTGTCGGACGAGAAATTATTTCCCGTGGTCGTATCATGAAAACAAGCCGCGTAACTGTAATTGGTATTCTGCCCCTTCCCAATGGCATAAACCGCGGGATTGATAAGCCCGGCCGGTGAATTCCCCTGGCTCGCCGCCTGCTGGTTGACCAGCGCCATGAATCCCGCCCACAATGGCGCGGCGCAACTCGTGCCGCCAAAATAGCCGTTCCCTCCGTTGCCGTAGTAAACGGCCACATTATCCGCGGTCAATGCCACGTCCGGCACGTTGCGATAAGTGGTGGAACCCTTGTTGGCCGCCATGCTGATGCCCGCCTGCCAGCCCGGGATGGCGTAACCGGAGCTGATGCCGCCGCTGCTGCCAACTCCCCCGCCCCAATTCCAAACCGTTTCCGAGGCGAAGGACGACCCGGAGCCGTTCATGGACAGGGTCGTGCCGCCTACTGCCGTTACATAGGGCGAACTCGTAGGTGCATTTTCGTTGTTTGGATTATCGAGGCCATTGACCGAATTCGCGCCGGGCGTAAAAGCGCAACTGTCGCCGGCAGCCGTAAAGTAGGATTGCCCCTGCGCCGCCATCTCCTGAAAAATTTCGTCGGTGGTCGAGTCTGGCCCGCCGCTCCAGCCCCAGGAGGAACTGAGATTTTTCACTGCGCTGTTCTGCACCATGGCATCCAGCACATCGTTCGGGTAACCATTGGGACCAGCTTCAAAAACTACGATCTTGTCCAGGCCCGGCGCCATGGCCATGGCCATCTCAATATCCAGTGACACCTCGGGATTACCCGCGGATGTCGGCGTCCCGTCGTAGCCGTCCAGCAGCACCCTTTGCACCACGATGTTAGCCCGTGTGCCGCCCGCGTCCGCCACATAGGCCGCGATGTCGCTGGGATAATAGCCGTCAAATTGCAACAGACCCACCATCTGGCCCGCGCCAGTCAGGGTGGTGCCCGCCGCGTAAGCGTTCCGAAAATCATCTCCCATATAAGCGCCGCCAAAACCAGTGCCGTCCTTCGGCGCGCTCGTTGCCATCGCTTTTTTCAAATACGAATGCGGCTTGGAAAAATCGCTCAACCCCTGGATGTCGGCCACGCGGAGGTCCGCCGGCACGCTCGGCTCGGTGTCCGGCGCAAAAAATCGCCGCGCCTCGGTCGGATGCTGGTAAGTTTGCAGCCGGATGTGTAACGCAGTTTCCACCGCCGCCGCCGGGCCGGCCACATCCAACACCAGCCGGTTGCCCTGGGTCTGGAGGACGGTCAAACCGTTGGCTTGGGCAAATTCCTTCACCGCCTCGTAATCCCGTTCCGTGGGTCCGAACCGGGTCGTAAACTCCTCTGGCGTCAAATATTTCCGGTAGTCCGGACTGGCAGGGTCATAAAGTCGGGCCAGAAATTCGTTAAGTCCCGCTGGATCGCGCAGTGATAAACCTATCGCCAGCCGTATCTGGTTCGTGGCCGCCAAACTGCCCACTGGCGACAACCGCGCCACAGCGGCTGGCACGTGACCTGATAAAAATCTCAAGTCCGCGCCCAATACCGTGCCGTTCATCAACGAACTGACCAATGTCAGCACGCTGAAGATCAGCACAACAGATTTTTTGTACAACATGGCTAAATCTCTTCGCGAGTCCGCTCCGTGACAGACAAAGCAGATTGCATTCCAATCGTAGCAAGGAGAGATTTCCCCAGATGGATTCGCGCATCAATCCTAGGAAACCTTGGTAGGTCATGCATTGGCCAATCGTCGAAACGCGGGAACAACTTCCCCCTCTCCCCGGGGGAGCGGGCCGGGGTGAGGGCGAGCGTTAAACAACTGTTTACCATTTATTTACGACACGTGTCGTGTGGCCTTTCGAACTTCCCGTTCGCGCCTTACCCATCTTGGCCGACTGTTTGTGAACCCTCAAATTCAGTGACATTTTCAGCATACCGGACGAGAATCGAAATGAACTTGAGACCGAAATAAAACAAATCCTCTAATAAGCCATCCCCTCCCGTGTCATAAAAGTGGAATACAGATGTCTTAACGGATTGGGAAGTCCTGACTGATTGAGCCCATCGTAATTATGGAAACCAGTTCAGCATGGCCGTGATGCGACCAACCAAAGCCAGCACTGAATCGCCCGGGCCGGAAACGATCGAAGAGCTCTTCGCCGCTCTGGAATCGCCGCTCTTGGGCTATGCGTTCCGTTGCGCCGGTGAGCTGGGAATGGCCGAAGATGTCGTGCAGGAAGCGTTCATGAAATTGCATGCCCAATTTGAGCAAGTCGAAAAGCCGCGCCAGTGGCTGTACCGGACCGTTCACAATCTCGCGTTGAACCGCCGGCGCGATACCAAAAAAACCGTCCCGCTCGAACCCGATCCTGACCATGAAAATTCTTCCGCCATTGAACCGCCCGATCCCGCCCTGCCGCCCGATGAACAAATGCTCCGCCTCGAAGGCATCGGCCTGGTGCGCATCAGCCTGGAAACTCTGGACGGACGCAGCCGCGAACTCGTCCGGCTGAAATTCCACGATGACCTTTCCTACAAGGAAATTGCCGCGCGCACCGGGCTGACCACCGGGAACGTCGGCTTTATCTTGCATCACGCGCTGAAAACCATTGCCGCCGAGCTGGCAAAAACGGGAGTTACGCCATGAATCCTGACCAGCCTTCACGCGAACAAATCGAAACGCGCATCACCGCGTTGCTCCTCGGCGAACTGCCCGCCGACGAAGCCGCCTTGCTGCGCTATACGATTTCACAGGACCCCGCGCTGAAAAAACTTCACGACCAATTGGAGTCCGCTCTCCCGTTGGTGCGCGAAGCGGCGAAACATCCGGCGGAAGCCCTCGTGGAAAAACCCGCACCGCTCAAACTTTCCGCCAACCGCCGCGAACAACTGCTCGCGCATTTCAAGACACCCCGACCGCAAGCGACGAAGGAGCCATTGTTTTGGTTGAAAAAAATAAGAGTGCCGTCACTGATCGAGGTGCTGGTCGCCGTCGCCATCGTGGCAGTTCTTGCTGCAATGTTGTTGCCCTCATTGAGCAAGGCCAAGCTGAAGTCGCAGCACGTCGCTATGTTGGGCGAGATGAGGCAAAAGGCGTTGGAAGACCAAGTGGCGGCAGAAGAAAGACGCGATTCTTTGCAAAGCGCATCAGCCACCCCACAACCCAGCGCACCGGCGCCCGTCGCAGTTGCCGCACCGAACAATTCACCTGTCGCGGTCACACTTGGGCCTGAACCACAGCTTGCTCCGCCGCCAGCTACACCGCCAAACGTGCAGATCGTTTTGCCACAGCCAGAATCAACGCCCGGGGTAGTCGCCCAGTCGGCAACACAGGAAAACACAGACACACATGGCGTTTATTCACAAAGCACCGTCGGCTATGTGAATGTTTCTCCGGGCGGTCAAACTTCGACGGCAGCACCCGCGCCCGCAACCGGAACGTTCGCGCTACAGTCAGCCGATTCGGAAGCTGTTCGGAGACAGGGGTTGGTCGCGGCGGGTGAAAAGCAATGGAAAGTACCATCTCAAGCCATCGAGCCCTCAAGTAGTACCGGTACTCCGCCTGGCGGTGCCGGCATAAGCAGTGAAGGGTGGGCTTTTGGCGGCGTTGGTTATGGTGGCACATCCCCGACGGAGCAACCTAAGAAAATTGCCCCCCCGACTACCGCGACCCTCGCACTCGACGATTCAAGCGGGAACCGTGCAATCAGTGGTTATCTACCTTATACAGCAGAGCATGGGTCTCCCGCGGCCGGAGCGATTAGCCAACGCGCGAAAGAAGCACCTCAAGTTACCACGCTGTCCGCCACACCAGCCGCTTTACCATGGGGAGCGCCGCCTGACGGCAACGAGAACTTTTTCCGCCTCACCAACGGACTGGCAGATTCAAATCCCGGTCCCGACAGCCCTTTTATCTCGCGTTACGCTTATGTTGCTCCCAGCCCCGCTCCAGGGACCAATATCTTTGCATTCGACAGCGGCAAGATCGATACCTTTAATCCCGGCGTGTCGGCCATCACACCGACTATGAACTATAATCTAACGCCGCAAGACAAACTCGGCGTCGCCAAATCTACCAGTGAAACACTAAACCTTAATGAAGCCTTGCAGCGCTATGGCGAGTTGACCGGACGAAGCGTTCTACGCGACAGTTTGCCTGAAGGCGGTGAAATCTCCCTTCCAAAATCCCTGTCGAAAGAAGACGAAACCAAGGCCCTTCAAGCGGTATTGGCCCTAAACGGCGTTTCGGTGGTCAATATTGGCGACAAGTTCGTGAAACTTATCCCTTTGGATCAAGCTGGTTCGGCGGGCGGGGACATTGCCCGGAATCCTGTTGCCACCGCGCCGACGCTTGCATTGGACACTACGGCCCAGTCCTTGGAAGCAGCCAGACAAAAAGACCAGGACGGTGTCAAAAAGAATGGCCCGTACGAGACCGCGTTAGCCGACTTGGAACAAAAAAGAAGAATGCATGAACTGCTCTATTCCAAGCTCGAGGCCGAAAAAATTGATTGGGAACTCCCCAAGAGCAGCATGGTTCAAATCACTGAACCGGCACAACCGGGCAAGAGCCAGAACACTTGGCAACGTCTCACCGGCCAGGTTGAAAGCACCGCTCGCGTGAAGGTTGAGAATGACGTCACAGATACTCCAGGCATCGCGGGGGCTCCAAACGTTGCGTACGGATATGACCCATATTTCATCCAGACAACATTCGAAATCATGCAGTCGGAGCCAGTGCTCGGCAAGGTGGTTGATGCGTTGAACCTGCAATCAGCCTGGGCAAAAAATAATGGCGGTGAAAAATTAAACCGGACTCAAGCTGTTGAACTTCTCAAGCAGCGTCTTGATCTTAGACTCGTAAAAAACACAAAGCTGATTGCGATTAGCGCCAAAAGCAGCGATCCGCAGGAAGCCGCAGATATCGCCAATGCTGTTGCCAAGGCTTACGCCCAATACCGCATCGAGACCCGCCAGGCTTTGACCACCAACGGATTTGCGGCACTTGAAGATCAGTACGCGCGAGAGGCGGAAGACCTTCGTGTTGCTCAGGAAAAAGTGGATCGCTTGCGCACGGAAATCGAACCATCAACTTCGCCCTCCGCGCCTGCAGAATCCGACCTCCCTATCCGCAAACCCACACCGGACACCCCCCTCCCCCAGCCGGAAATTCTGACGAGCAACAATGCGTTCTCCACCTTTTCGCTCAACGTCAGCGATGTGTCGTTCAAGCTCGCCGAAGCCAGCCTGCAAAATGGCAAGCTGCCGGATACCGCTTCCATCCGTAGCGAGGAATTCATCAACGCCTTCGACTATCGCGACCCCGAAGCCGCGCCGGGCCAGCCCATGGCGTTCACGGCGGAGCGGGCGCATTATCCGTTCGCGCAAAACCGCGATCTCCTGCGCTTCTCCATCAAGACCGCCGCCGCCGGCCGCGAGGCGAACCGGCCGTTGAACCTCGTGCTGTTGCTCGATACTTCCGGTTCCATGGAGCGCGCTGACCGCGTGGAAATCGTCCGCGAAGCCCTGCGCGTGCTGGCGGCGCAGTTGCGTCCGAATGACATCGTCAGCGTCGTCAGTTTCACGCGCACGGCGCGGCTCTGGGCAGATGGCATCAGCGGCGACAAGGCCGGCGAAACGCTGGGCAAGGTCGGCAGCATCACCCCCGAAGGCGGCACTAACCTGGAAGAAGCCATGCGCCTCGCCTACGAAACTGCCCGCCGGCACTACCTCGCCAACGGCCTGAACCGCGTGGTGCTGCTCACCGACGGCGCGGCCAATCTCGGCAACGTTGACCCCAACGCGCTCAAACAAAAAGTGGACGCCCAGCGCCAACAAGGCATCGCCCTCGACTGCTTCGGCATCGGCTGGGAGGATTTTAATGATGATTTGCTCGAAGAACTTTCCAGCAATGGCGACGGGCGTTACGCCTTTCTGAACTCTCCTGAGGACGCCGCCAAGGATTTTGGCACTAAGCTTGCCGGCGCGTTGCAGGTGGCCGCGCAGGATGTAAAGGTGCAGGTGGAATTTAATCCGCAACGCGTCATTTCCTACCGCCAAATCGGCTACGCGAAACATCAGCTCACCAAGGAGCAGTTCCGCGACAACACCGTGGCCGCCGGCGAGATCGCCGCGCAGGAGGCCGGCAACGCGCTGTACACCATCGAAACCAATCCCAACGGCGACGGCCCGGTTGCCACGGTGCATGTGCGCTACCGGATTCCCGGCACCCAGGATTATCGTGAACATAGCTGGGACGTGCCTTACACCGGCAACGCGCCCGCCCTCGAAAAATCCAGTCCCGCGATGCGGCTGGCCGCCACCGCCAGCGCCTTTTCCGAATGGCTCGCCGCCAGCCCTTACGCGCAGGAAGTCACCCCGGATGAACTGCTCAGGAATTTAAGCGGCGTCCCCGAAGTTTATGGCGCCGACGACCGTCCTAAACAACTGGAAACCATGATTCGCGAGGCAAAAAGTTTGGAGGGGAAATGAACGCTGAAATTTTATGCACAGCGTCTTGGTGGAAGACCGTAAAAAAAGCGCCAGAGGGCTGGACGCACTCCAAGACGCTGACGCGAATGCCCCAGACCCCGTGTGCGCGAAGCGTCTTGGAGTGCGTGCGGCCCTCCGCCGCTTTCGTACGGGCAACGGCATTCAACCCCTCGTTTGCGTATCGTGCAGACGAAACCGCCGGTCCCGCAGCGCTCTGCCACCGCAACCCAGCTCACCTAACAAATTTTTTACAAACCTGTGACCCGCGCCTGACAACCGGCAGCCGTCGCGGCTGCAAGAATGAACTAAACTATGAAAACGAAAATTGCTGAAAGAATTTCTGTTTGCTGCCGCAGCCTCACCGCGCGCTTGTCCATGGACTCCAAATCCAAAAGCGGTGCTGAAGCCACCGCACTCCAAACGCTGTCGCGACGGTTCGGGGTCTTCGATCTGCGCGAAGCGTCTGGACTGCGGCGCGTTCACCGCCGCTTTTTCGACCAGCAAACACAAACCCGCCCAAACACCAACGGTTTCCGCGCCACCGCATTTCTTCTCCTTTTTCTCTGCCTCACCGCCCACGCAGACATCACCCTCCAGGACTTCAAACTCACCGGCGACCTCAGCGGCGATGTGGCCGCATTTACTCTCACCGGAAATGCCAAGGTGGACGACTCCAAAGGCGGCTCTCTGCAACTGCTCACCGGCCCCGTGGCCCTCACCAGCCTCGGAGCGCAACAACACTGGCACATGGATGCCGACCAAAACCGTTACATCGCGCGTTTTGACCGCAGCGGCACCTTTCCCATCGAGGTGCATTTCAACGCCGCGGTCAACAAGAGCAACGACTGGCAGGCGGTGAATTTTCGCGTGGCGACCAGCGCGTTGCAACCCGTCGTGCTGCAAGGCCTCGCGGCGGACACGGAATTTCAATTCGCCAGCGCCGCGCGCCCGGAGCGTTCCGGCAGCAACTTCGTCAGCTACCTGCCCGTGGACGGCACCGTAAGTTTCGCCTGGAAACAGGCGCGGCCGGAAGCCGAGGGAAAATTATTTTACGCGGCGGAGATGATTTCGCAGATCAGCGTCAGCCCGGGCCTGATGCAACAATCCGCCCTGCTCAACGGAAAAATCATGCAGGGCGAAATGAGCAAGCTCACCCTGGAACTCCACGGCGCGGGCGAGGTCACCCGCGTGCAGGGCGATGAGGTGCTGGCCTGGAATGTGGAAGCGATGACAAATTCCAACGACCATGAACTGGTCGTTCAGTTCAACCAGCCGCAAAAAAATGATTTCGCCATTTTGGTGCAGATGCAAACGCCGCTCGGCGCCTTTCCGCAGGCCGCCGATGCCATCCAGTTGCAGCCGGAAAATGCCACGCGCTTTGACGGCACTTTTCGCATCGTGAACGATGGGGCGGTGCGGCTGGAAGTGTTGACTGCAAGCGGACTTTCGCAGATATCGCCGGAACAATTCCCCGAGGCGAACCTCTTTCATGCGACCGGCAGCCAGCGCTTTGCCTATCGTTTTTCCAGCGCGGAGTTTGCGCTGCGCATCCAGGCGGACCAAATTATGCCGGAAGTCGGGGTCTCCGAAGTGCTGGCTTACAATCTGGGTGACAGCGACCTCGCCGTGGATGCGGAAATCGAACTGGATATCCGCGATGCGCCGCTGCGCGAATTGCTGCTGAACATCCCCAAGGGCTACGCGGTCGCCAAACTCTCGGCCTCGGGCCTGAGCGATTATTTTGCCGGCGATACGCCCGACCATACTGGCGCGGAACTGCGGCTGGTGTATGGCCAGCCTGTTTCCGACCGGCAGGTAATCCAGTTGCGCCTGGAGCGCAATGAGTCGCTTGGCGAAACGAACTGGACCCTCCCGCGCATTGATGTCGCGCGCGCAAAATCCGTGCGCGGCTTTGTGGGCGTCTCCGCGGACAACGGTTTTCGCCTCACACCGGAGCGCACGCAGGCATTGACCGAGATCGCCACGGCTTTTTTCCCAAATCAATTGGCAGGCATCCAGTCGGCGTTT
>Ga0302320_10028078_pt1 | contig 10817 bp, 15 predicted proteins | sample Bog_T0_3_FD_202130 | JGI IMG/M metagenome (GOLD analysis project Ga0302320, IMG submission 202130) | Peat permafrost microbial communities from Stordalen Mire near Abisko, Sweden - Bog_T0_3 | ecosystem: Environmental > Terrestrial > Soil > Wetlands > Peat | place: Sweden: Abisko, Stordalen Mire... | reverse complement strand
ATGGATTGAGATGGGAGCTTTGCGGTCGCTTCGCGACTCGTGCAATTGATTGGAGCGGGAGACCGGGATCGAACCGGCGACATTCAGCTTGGGAAGCTGACGTTCTGCCACTGAACTACTCCCGCCCTTTATTATCAGCTATTTATCTTGTTCTGTCTCGCTTACTATCCGCCTTACTATCCAAATCTGCTAAAATTGCCCCATTAGCGGCTCCTGCGAACACGGCTAGGAGAGGAGCGTGGATAGTATGGCTAGTAAGCACGGCCAAACAGCCAACTTAAAACAGTATCGCCGAATTGACGGCAGATGGCAATTTGTACCCGTTGGCCGGAGCAAGGATGGGAAACCCGACCCGCGCTTTGTCATCATCGGCGGGGAGCCCACCAACTCCAAGGGTGGCACCTTCTACCTCGATTGGCGAGAGGGCGGAAAGCGTAACCAGAAGCCGTGCGGGACTACGTCAAGGGAGGCGCTAGACGCATGGCATCTCCAGTCTGGGATTCTATCTGGTGCTGTCGAGCAACCGGAAGAGACAAAAAATGAGTTGGAAGTTGGCACAAAAACCATCGACACCGCCATTACCGACTACCTGCGCGACGTAAAGGCAACAAAGGGGGCGGCAACTCACACCGCATATCAGCGTGACCTGAAGTGGTTTCGCTCTCACTGTAAAAAGAATCTTGTCTCCCGGCTTGACCGCTCAGACGCAATGTTGCTTTTCGAGGATGGCAGGGCTGCGGGCCTCAACCAGAAGACAATCAACAAGCGTGTCATCGTGATGCTGCAAGCGATGAGAGCGGCGGGGGCTTCAGTTGACCTCCGAAAGGGCGACTGGCCGAAGCCCGTTGAAAAAAAGGTTGAAATCTACCAGCCGGATGAATTGAAGAGGTTCCTCGCAACCTGCAATGATGAAGAGCGTCTACTCTTTCAAGTTTTTCTTTGCACAGGATTCCGCAGCCGCGAAGTCGCAACGCTAACGTGGGCAGATATTGATTGGCGCGACGGAAAAATTGGTGTCAACCCGAAGCCCGGATTCTCTCCGAAAAATTATGAAGTGCGGAGCGTCCCTGTGCCTCGTGCCCTGATTGATGCTCTCAAGACCCGTCAGAAAGAGAGCTACTCAATTCTTGTCTTTCCTACCACGCCGCATCCGACACGGCCAAACTATGGAGGAGATGAGCAGAACGGTCACATTCTCGAACTCTGCAAATCCATCGCCCTTCGCGCTGGCTTGAACTGCGGTCGATGCCATGGAACATTCAACGCAAAACGAGGCAAGGCCAAAAAGGAACGAATCTCCTATACATGCAAGACACACCCCCGCTGCGCTAACTGGTATTTGCACAAATGGAGGCACACGTTTGCAACTCAACTGCTTCAGAGCGGACTCGACATCCGCAGCCTTCAAATCCTGCTGGGGCACAAGAATATCAGCACTACCGAGAAATATCTGAAATCCCTGCGGCTGGATGACCTTCGGGACAAAATCGAAAATTCGTCACTCGCTGGTTATATGTAAGAGCGAACCGAGAGCCAAGAAGCCGAGGCCATTGCCTCAGCTTCTCATGTGGTCAGCTTAAATTGCCGAGCGGCGACTGCAAGCTGAGGCTCCTTCTTGCACAGCCACATGATAAGAGTAGAAGGGTCGAACTTACGAGTACCTCCGAGCATGAAGCACGGAATCTGCCGACGCTGAGCCATCCGGTACACGGTGAACTTCGACAAGCCAAGCAACACCGCGACTTCATCGACGGTCAACAATCCGTTGATGCTTTCCAACTTCGCGATAATGTTGAATGGCTGGCTCATGTACAGTACCTAATCTCGTTTCTTCCACTACCAATACGCTGTTTCTCTCCAACTGCGTCGTGAACTTTTCCGCTGCTGCCGGTCTTCAGTGACATCCTGCCGCCTGAACATTCCACCGGGCACGTTGTTGGTGTACTCAGGTGCGATGTCTCCAGCGTCGGTTACTGTACTCACCGGGCTTGATACCATGCCTTGCTTGCACTAATTCAGCCGCTGACATCTCGGTCGAGCCATCGTCAATTTCATCCTCGGCAGCGGCGGCCTCAGCCGCGTCTTCGAACTTCTGTTCGAATTTCTGGTGTTCCTGTTCCGCTTCGTCCAGAGCCTGACGGAGCCAATCCGGGGCGGGATGGGGACCGTCGGCGTCTACCACGTTTTGATTCGCGTCGATAACGAATGCAGATAAGGTTCCGGCTCCACGCGTCATGCGCTCTAACTGTTCGCAGTGACGAAGTGCCATCGGCAAGTCACAAAGCCACTCCACAACCGCTGTGGGTGCATAGGTGTCGATGAGGACAATCCGGTAATGAGCTACTCGCCTGTCGGGACGGAAGTCAACCGTCTCCACTTCGTCCTCGGCGGTCGCAGGTATTACCTCGTTGCCGTCTTCATCGACAACGATGAGTTTCGCTATTCCTTCGGGGCGGGTAGCGATGTAGCGGTGAAAATGTTCCGCATCCTCCGACCAATCTGAATCCGGTTCGCCCGTGTGGGCAAACATTAAACGATACTTCATACTTTCCTCCTAGAGCACGTCGGTGGCATTGGCTTTGAGCGGGGGAGGATGTTATTCGCTCCCCCGCACAGGGAGCCGGGGATGATGTGCGGTCATCCCCGATTCGGTACCATACTCGGGCGGGTATGGTAGGTAGCTTGGTGCCCCAATCTACACTTCTGTAAATACTGCGTTTTAATGGCGCGTGGATAACAGTGCCAACAACTGATAGCTTCTTCCTTCATGTTGATGAGCGGTGACCGCCGTCCTTGGTGTTATGCCGTCGGCTTAACCTCAGTGGAAGCCGCGTTCTCGGCTCCAACGGTGCTTGATTGCTGCAAGTTGTTGTTGGTTCTTCCAATACGATTGCTGTCAGCCTCTCTACTGGTGGGTTGTTGTCGCGTTGTCAGCTCGACGGTAACTTTCGCGCTGATTATGCGGCCTCACTCGCACTTACAACCTCAAGTCGAGTGGACGCATGAAGCATGAGCAACATTTCGTGCTCTCCACGACCAGACTCGTGGATACGTGCGTAGACATCCTCACGGCGCACCTTGGTCTTATAAATCGTCCCGAGCCCATGCATCCGGTTAGCAAAACGCTTGGCAATGTCAAGGTCAGTCGTCCACGAGAAACCGTGAGGATTACCGTTGCCCCCGATACCCCGGTACAGTGTGTACGTATCGCCCTCGGGGAACGGGTCACTCCAGCGCAAGAGTTCAGCCCGGTCGGACATGCACATGCACCAACACATCATCGGGCCGGACGGAAATGTCCACTGCTGGTTGCTCCAAGCGGTCAGCAATGCCCTCTCAGCAAGTCCACGCGCCTTGAACCATTCCCAATTGCGATAAATCAGATACATGTTCGCCATGGATTCCGCGCAATTGAAAATGCGTATGGGGTCTTCTTTCGCGTACTGCCGTGCTCGCGACCACAGAACGGGCAGGATGCCTTGTAGTCGTAGTCTAGGTGTAGCCATCTCTTTCTCCTTCTCCGAATAGTCATCGTGACGAAACCAAAACATCCTTCGGGCGATTGCCAGCTACGGCTGGCCGGTAGTGGCCGGTGGGTGGCACCGGCTTTTGCCTTGTGCGGCCTTGCCATCGTGATGGTCAAAGCCAGTTTGCCTTTACTTTCCCAGTATGAGATTTCTGATGGTTGTTTCTCTGGAATAACTCGATGCGATGTGCGACGAATTTATTCCGTAAGAACGCAACTAGGTTGGTGAAGTATCTACACACGCATATTCACAGAATGAACTGCAACGTACTAGTTCGACCGGAATAACTTCGGTATAATCTGTGGCATTTCTTCCGCCAAGAGCGCATTGTCGGTGCTATACTGTTCTCCAAATGACAACCAAGCTCAAGGCGGTCAAAGCTCCGAGGGTTCTTCGGGAACCAGTTGACTTCGAGACGTGGAAGGCAAATCTTTCTCCGCTCATCACACGGCGCAGTCCCGAACTCGATGCTTTTGAAAAGTGGATACAGCATCACTCGGCGTACTTCGCTCAAATTGGGCGGTCGGATTTGACCGATACGAACACACTTCTTGAAGTGGCCTTCCAATGCACTCAGCCAGAAGTTTCCTCCAACAAGGAAATACGCAAGTATGAAGTCGCTGTGAACAAATTTCGTGAACTGCTGCCTGAAATTGATGCTGCCATTGGGGCACTCAAGTCTGCTGGTTCATGCATAGTTCCAAAAGACGGAATGCCGGGTAAGCGTTTCTATAAGCTGCAACGCTCGATGGAGGAAACCGCAAATCAGATTCGATGGGCACTAATCCTAATCCATAGGCCAAACTCGCACTCTGCGGACCTTGTAAGTCACTGCATTACATTCCTAGCCTCTATATTCGCATGTGAAGTTGATGAGAGTTCCGCTCTTGCTCTGACCTGCACCCTAATGAAAGCACACGGATTTACCGATGATGAACTTGTTGTGTTTGGCAGTGGAGCGGTCGAGAGCGGAAGATTTCGTAAGCGTGTTAAAGCGTATATCAAGGCAAATGCCGATATTAGGAAAGCGCAAGAGGTGTTCTTGGAACAACAGCGAAGCCGAAAGACTGGCGACGTGAAAGTTCTCTCTCACAAGCTTGCCGAACTCATGAAAGAATACACTCCCAAATCTGTGTAGCGCCGGAATAAGTTCCCCTGTTTTTGCATCAACTGATTCCGAGAGCCGCAGCCCGTTTCCGTTTATTACTATACTCAGACGTTCTGATTCTCAGGTGTCTAGGTAGTAAGTGGGAGACAATGAGCTACGGAATAATATCCCTGTTTTTGTTCACAATGATTCCGGGAGTCGTAGCTCATTTTCCGCTTTACTATACTCAGACGCTAGAAAAAGAGCGTCAATTTGGTAAGGAGGAAGCAATGAGTATCAACAGCAAAATTGAATGGACAGACGCATCGTGGAATTCCGCGAGGGGCTGCACCAAGATTAGCCCCGGCTGCAAGCACTGCTACGCTTGCACCTTTGCAGAACGGTTTCGTGGAGTAGCTGGTCACGCCTTTGAACAAGGCTTTGACCTGCGCCTCGTGCCGGAGAAGTTGGAAGAACCGTTGCGTTGGAAGAACCCGCGCAAAATCTTCGTCAACTCCATGTCCGACCTGTTTCTCAAGGACATTGATGACGACTACATTGTTCGCGTAGCCGAAGTCATGATGGAAGCCAACTGGCACACGTATCAGGTGTTGACCAAGCGGTCTGAGAGGATGCGCGACCTGCTCAACTCGAAGCTCAGCTTTGCCGCACAGGCTCCGCACATCTGGTGGGGGGTATCTGTCGAGGACAAGAAGTACGGCGTCCCTCGCATCGCCCACCTGCAATCTGCCAATGTGGCTGTACGGTTTGTATCGGCGGAACCTCTTCTCGAAGACCTCGGCTCCGTCAACCTGAAGGGCATCGACTGGCTTATCATCGGCGGCGAGAGTGGTCACGGCGCACGGCCCTTTCATCTGGACTGGGCACGGAATCTCATCGGCGAGTGCAAGCATCAGCAGGTGTCGTGCTTCATGAAGCAGGTTGGTCGTCAGCCATGGGATGGTGGTCATGCAATGGACACATCATTCTTGTCCGCGAGGCTCTGCAACGCCTCGTACTCCGGTTTGCCCAGCGAGACGGACAGCCGCACGGTATTTTGGTTTAGAGGGGGCATTCTCAGACCGAGTGGTGCAATCATCATCACTTTACACCGCTACCCTCGGACACGCAAGTGGCACGGTTCCGCAGGTTGCGCTCAACAAACTGAGATGAAAACTTTGGGAATTTGCGTCAATTCGGAACTGGAGGGTCGTTGGGGAGTCAAAGGAGGTTGGCAGCGGAGGATTTGCGAACCGAACGCTACTAGCGTATCCCCGAAGAATCGTGCAGCCGCCCTCTCGCGAACTGCTCAGCACTCGGCCAGTCTGGCGAGACGTACAGTTCTTCCGATTTGCCATCCTTGGATTCAACAACCACGAAATAGGAACTCAAGGTTGGGGACTGGCGCACGTCTTCAACGGCTTCCTCACAAATCTCGTCCCAAAGGAAGTCCTCGTAGTCTGCGGCGTCAGGAGCTGGAATGTCGTTGGCCTCGTACTTATCCTCAAGGCTCAGGGTTGCCGCGAGAGCCTTCAGGGCCTCAGAGTCCATGCCCCGTAAGACATCTTGAGCGAATGCCCTGTCGTAGGTCTTGATGACCTCGACTTCAACTCCATTTGCCGTCTCGTGTAGAAACGTCTCTTGCCTTGGCATGTCAAATCTCCTGCTTAGGTGGTGCTCGGTTTCCCTAAACTGTGCCGGTCGTTGCCGCACCCGCTGTAACGGAGGCGCCTCTAATCGCCTCAACGATGGCCGGAATATCCTGACTGTCGCTCGGGCATTTGGTTTCCAAGGACGACACAATCTCTCCATCGGAATCGACCACAGAGGCACCCCAATTGAAGTCTGCTGTCCCCCAAATGATTTCGCCGCCGCCCTTGCGTTCCAGAACGACACAGCAGATGCCACCACCCGTATCCTGCGAACTCGCCGAGAAACCGCTGGCGGTCAGTGCTTCTGCCACCAATTCAACAATTTCCTCCTCGGACTTCCCATTCTCAGTGTTCATAGTCCCTCCTGCTGGACTCCCTAAGCCTGTGCTCAACGTTGTCGTCAGTTGAAGTATACCGAGCACAGTCTCAATTTGGCTTTTGGCTCAAAGTCCGCTGACCGCGCCTCTTCTTCTTTGCCTCTCGCGTCCGCCCATCGACGCCGCCCTTGTCCCACAGGGTGCTCCGGCACTGTTTGCTGGCACACAGCTTCGGCTGCTCGACGGAGGGAATCCAAACGTGTCCGCAGACATCGCAGACTGCCACCTTTTGCATTCGCCAGCCCATGGCTGCATTATACATAATGCCCAAAGCGCATAATACTCTTGATTTCGAATCTGCACACGTCTATAATATGTCCTATGGGCATTATGCGTCAAGAGCATATCGTATGGAGTGCTAGCCAAGTTTGGCAGCGGCTTTGGGTGGGAGGGCTTGCCGACGCCGAGGAACTCGCGGAAGGCAATCCCCACCACATCTCGACGGTTGTGTCGCTGTGCGAGATTCCGGTCGAGGCCAAGCGGCGTGGCATCAACTACCTTCACGTACCCATCGAGGACGAAGAGCCGGTTCCCGTCGGTCAATTTAACGCCGTGATGAATGCCATTGCAAAAAGCATCCGCAACGGCAATCTGCTTCTTCACTGTGGCGTGGGCGTCTCTCGTGCCCCAAGCTTTGCTGCGGCCTACATGGACGCTTGCGGATACAAGGGCATTGACGCCGCACTCAAAGAGATTCGGAAGGTTCGTCCGTTTATCCATCCATCGACAGTCGTGGTTAACAGCCTGAAGGAGCATCTCAAATGAAAAAGTGCGCGATATACGCCAGAGTGAGCACGCCAGACCAACGGGTGGACAATCAACTGTACGACCTTCGGCTGTTCGCCCAGCAGCGGGGCTTCGAGGTCGCCGCTGAATTCACAGATGTTGGCATCAGTGGCTCCAAGGCTCGTCGCCCCGGCCTTGACGCCATGCTGCGTGATGCGAGGAAGCGGAAGTTCACCGTCCTCATCGTCGCGGCCTTCGACCGGCTTGCTCGGAGTACAAAGCACTTCCTCACGGTCGTGGATGAATTGGACTCCCTCGGCGTCGAGTTCATTTCAAAAAGGGAGAACATTGAAACCTCTGGTGCGATGGGCCGATTGTTCCTGACCCTTATCAGCAGCATTGCCGAACTCGAAGCCGACCTGATTAAGGAGCGTGTACGGGCCGGAATAAGGCGGCGGAAGCTTGAAGGACTCCCGGTAGGCCGTCAGCCACTCGATGTTGACCATGCAAGCCTCGTAGAGGACCGCATGAGAGGCATGAGTTTGACGGATGTTGCCAAGCGGTACAGCGTAAGCAGGGCGTCCGTCGTCCGCTGGGTTCGCATGGCTCGGCAAGCGAATCCGGCGCTGTCCGTCGTCAGTGAACCCGTTCATCAATTTGAAGAGGAGGTCGCAGCCTAATGCTCGATAGGGTCATCGTCAGATTCAAACGCCCGAGCGGCTCTCAACAGCATGAGCCAAGCATGGCAATGACGGAAGCACTCCGGCGTCTCAGCGAGACCACAGAAATGCAGCCCCTCCTCGCTCAAGCCACCAAAAGCGGAAAGACAGTCGCCATCGAGGTTTTTCAAAGCCGCGATGGTCAACCACTTCTCATTCACATCAAGAAGGAGGCAGCATGAAGAGTTTCGACAACAACGGCAAGCTTGTCGGCGAGATTAACCACTTCCGCACGGCAAACGGTTCGAGCGTCACCACGAACACCCAGTACAACACCTACAACGGTCGCCCGGCCAGCCAGACGGTCAGCGTGTCCGCGTCAAACGGCAAGGTGAGCACAACCACCACCCTCGGCGGCAAGCTGCTTCCGTAGAATCCCACCCACATGTACTTCCCCCCGCCAGACTGCCACACCGCCCAGTCCTTCCCTTGCTCGGAGAGGGACTGGGTGCAGTGTGTCGAGTGCGGTCGGCTCATCTGCCAAGTGCATGAGGAGGTCGCCGGTGTCCGCCACGCTGGCATCTACGCCGCCAGCACTGACAGCGTTTGCGCCTCCTGCGTTCAGGTGCTCTACGAGCGTGGGGAGGTCTCGGCGATTCGCCATGGCTTTCAATTCATCAACCGGCGCTGACTCAGGAGCGGCGGCGGCGGAGTGGCGTCACCGGCTCCGGCTTCTCGTGAATGACGGCGTGGTCTGCGGCGGCAGTGCCACCATCCACTGTCGCCGCAGTTCTCAATGACAACGTATCAGAGCGACGGAAGGACGCTATGCCCACTCCAGAAGAAAAATACTACGACAGCATGAACACTCTGCTGGCTCCGGTTCGCTGGGCAAAGAGCCTTGTACAGACATTCATCATCATCCTGCTGCTGATTGGAGTCGGGTTGCTCTACCCCATTATCCAAGTAGTTCGTGACGGCCACATGACCATGGGCGGGTTTGTGGTGAGTTTCCTGACCGCCCTTTTCATTTTCACCTTCTTCTACGCCCCTTGGTACACCGTCTTGGGTGGGATATTATGCTTCGTCGTGTTTTACGCATTCTGTTTCAGCCAATCCTTCGTAGATAGTTTGACCGGGACTGGGTTCTCCATTTTCATTTTCATCTTTCTCGCTGTTGGCATCCTTCAGCGATACATCCGCCATCGCCTGTTCGACGCACCAAGGGAGCCAAGATTAAGCTTCATCGGGCAAATAAATCAAGAGCATCAAGAACTCCTTGCCCGAGAGTACGAAGACTTGAGCGAGGAAGACCGCGAGACAATGATTCGTCTCCACGGTGAGAACTACTTCACGTGGCCGAGGCCGTGGTCATTGCCAACAACTGGCGAAAACCATGAACCCTCACAAAGTGTCTCTTGGCTAGATGCTGAGGCAGAACCCTGCGGTGAACTCTCTGAATGCTACGCCACGCTCAGCGTTCGAAGTGATGCAACACCGGAGGAGGTCAAGCAAGCGTACCGCGACCTCGTGATGGTCTGGCATCCCGACCGATTCACTGGCGGCGAGGCTCGGCTCAAACGGAAGGCGGAAGAGCAGCTAAAAGCCATCAATGACGCCTACGAGCGCATTCAGGAACATCAGCGATGTCAATGGCAAGACAGTGCCGATGACGCGGCTGCTTCCCCGGTGAACGACTTCAGTGGCGGTGGAGAATCGCAAGCCACTCGCCAATCGGCAGCGGAGACGACGGCAAGAGAGATGGCTGGGCACTATCCTCCCACGGCGTCGGCTCCTGACGACGGCAGAGTGGCGATGCACGAATCCGCGCCCAAGGTGCAGACCGAGGAAGAGTTGATAGAGGCGATTGACGCCACACGGAGACGGGTGGACGCATCCACCAAGAAGATGGAAGAGTTTCTTGAGCAGATGCGAGAGCAGATGCAACGACGCTAAAGCGCCGGAGATGTTCGAAGGTGTCAAGCCGCCGCGTACTCTGATTCTCAGTCGTGGAGTCGGCAACGCCGACCGGGTCGGACGGTTCCGCCACCTGAATCCCGGTTCTATAGCACCCCGCCCACACTGGTTCAAAGACCCTCCGCCAGAGAGCCCACAAATCTCAATATTGCTGGGCTTTTTGAAGGTTCGTTCCGGGCACGTTGCCGGTCAAATAGGTCTGGTTAGTGGACTCTTTCGAATGCCAAGAAGCAGGAGAACGCGATGAAGATTGAGCGAACAGACAAGGACGAGATTGTCGGCCTGAGATGCCCCAAGACCGGAACCAGCATCCTTTGGGACGATGAGGACATCGCCGACGCGCTGCCGGGTACGGTGGTGCAAGCCGTCATTACAAGCATGTGCCCGGAGGAATGTGCGGTCGAGGGGATGCCACTGGCGGCGGCGTGGAAGTCGCACTACACCAGTGCGAACACTCGGAAGATGACCTTGGACGAAGTTGTCGAGGCTTTCCCCGCATCCGGGAAGGCGCTCAAGGTCAAGGGCGGCGGGATAGCGTGCGTACGACGTGACCTACTTCGTTCTTCCGGCTGACCTGCCGGATGGGTGCTTCATTCGAATTGATGACGGCGACGAATAGATACTGACCGCACGCAGATTCGAAATCCAGCGTCACCTATATAGCCCACAAACCCCTCGGATTATCGTAAGCGTCTCGTCTTCCCATCTGGATATTGGTCGGATTGTTGCACGATGATGACGAGATGGGGAAACAGAACAGCGAAGTTGGCCGCAGGATTCGGGTTCAGCGGCCGGCTGCGGAGAAGCGGCGG
>Ga0302320_10028077_pt1 | contig 10817 bp, 9 predicted proteins | sample Bog_T0_3_FD_202130 | JGI IMG/M metagenome (GOLD analysis project Ga0302320, IMG submission 202130) | Peat permafrost microbial communities from Stordalen Mire near Abisko, Sweden - Bog_T0_3 | ecosystem: Environmental > Terrestrial > Soil > Wetlands > Peat | place: Sweden: Abisko, Stordalen Mire... | reverse complement strand
TGAAATACAGCGAAGGGATCGCCTTCTGCTTTGCCTTCTGCACGACAGGCGTGGTGCCAATGGCGAGATCCGGCTTGAACTCATCGATTGCCGCGAGGTCCATCTCCAGCGACGCCCGGTATTGGACGCGAGTACCCTTGGCCTCCAGCCATTCGCGATCGGTGTCCGACCATTGCGTCCTTGGACAGGCGGTACCGACATAGGGCACCCTGGCGCCGCTCTCAATCAGAAGACGCGCTACCAGCAATTCCGAACCTTCATACCCGGAGACGGTGATGCGGGCATCGATCGGCTTGGCCGCAAGCGCCGCTTTTATCATCGGCAAGAAACGGTTCTTGGCAGCATCGATCTTGTCGCGCGCGACATTACACGCGGTTCCAATCGATTCGAGCCAGGCTTCGGTGCCGTCGTGGCCGACCGGCGCCGAGCCGATGATCTTCCTGCCTGCGAGGTTGAACTGACGAAAACTCGCTGTGTAAAACGGATGTATCGCCGCGACCACCGAGCAATCCAGCGCGGCATAGAGTTCGCGCCATTCGCGCGTCGGCACTACGGGGCCGGTGGCCAATCCCAGCGGTTCCAGCATCATGCCGATGCCGACCGGATCGGCGGGAAACATTTCGCCGATCAGGGTTACGGTCGGCCGTTCGCTCTTGCCGCCGCGTGGCGCCTGAACGGGCCCTTGTTCGACTTCCTTGCGGGCATATTCGAGCATCGCAGCGGCGAGCACGTCCTTGGCCTCGGCATGGGTCGGCACTCCGAATCCGGGAACATCGATTCCGATGATTCGTACGCCGTTGATTTCGTCGGGCAGCAGATCGAGCGGCACGCCCGATGCCGTTGGCACGCACAGATTTGTGATGATGATGGTATCGTACAGCGCGGGATCAGCGAGCTTGAATACCGCTTCGCGGATATCCTCAAACAGTTTCCCGGTCACCAGCGTTTCCGAATTGAAAGGCACGTACCCCACGGTACGCCGCGCCCCGTAAAAATGTGACGTAAAAGTCAGTCCGTAGACGCAGCAGGCCGAGCCCGACAGGATCGTCGCGGTGCGACGCATCCGGAGCCCTACCCGCAAGGACCCGAAGGCAGGACACATGCTCTGCGGCTGATCGTGCGGTCCCTTGGGATAATCGGCGGCATAACGATCGAGAATATCGCTCTTGCCTGCCGCACTCGCTGCTGCTTTCAGTTCCGTCGCGCCGGCATGACAGCCCAAGCCGTCACTTTTCGTTGCAGCAGCGTTGATGGCAGGCGGAACCTGCATGGCTGCATTCAATTCCTCAACGACAGCATCCACCTCAATTGGCTCGTTCACGACAGACTCAGCTATCGCGCCGGCGTATCGGGGCATAATGACGTTCATGTCGCGCTCCGCATCATGCTTCTCTCACGCTGCGTCGTAGACGACTTCGAGGGACGGCTTGTTCACGACCGACTTGCCGCACATATCTTCCATGGTGGCAGGATCCAGCACGACGCCGCGACCCACGACTTCGCCCTTGAACAGGCCGAGCAGACCGTCCTGCGTCAACGGCGTCGGACGAACCGGCGGCGCCAGACCGACGTTCATCGCAAGCTCCTCGAACAACGAAGACCACTGCCCCCCTGGCAGTCCGATGATTTCGTAATTGGCGCTCTTCTTGCGGATATCGTCATCGGCAGGAATCGCCGCGAGCACGGGGATGCCGACGGTTTTCGCGAACGCGGCAGCTTCGCCGGTGCCGTCATCCTTGTTGATGACCATGCCGGCGACACCGACATTGCCGCCAAGTTTGCGGAAATATTCCACAGCCGAACAGACATTGTTGGCGACGTAAAGCGACTGAAGGTCATTCGATCCGACGACGATGACCTTCTGGCACATGTCGCGTGCGATCGGCAGGCCGAATCCGCCACAGACGACGTCGCCCAGGAAATCGAGCAGTACGTAGTCGAAACCCCATTCGTGAAAGCCGAGTTTCTCGAGCAGCTCGAAACCGTGGATGATACCGCGGCCGCCGCAGCCGCGGCCGACTTCGGGGCCGCCGAGTTCCATGGCAAACACGCCGTCACGCTTGAAGCAGACGTCGCCGATCTTCACTTCCTCGCCGGCGAGTTTCTTCTTGGATGAAGTCTCGATAATGGTCGGACAGGCTCGGCCACCGAACAGCAGCGACGTCGTATCGCTTTTCGGATCGCAGCCGATCAGCAACACTTTCTTGCCCTGCTGCGCCATCATGTAGGACAGGTTTGCCAGCGTGAAACTCTTGCCGATTCCGCCTTTGCCGTAGATCGCGATGATCTGGGTTTCCTTGGTCACGGGTGTTGTCACCGGTGCGTTCGGCTCGATCGCGGCTTCCGCGCGCAACGCGTCCTTCATACTGATGTGAGGCACGGCATTCATGAGAGCGAACTCCAGTTCAAGACCATTTTGAGACAGGTGGGGTCTTCGAAGGCGATGCGGTAAGCATCGGGTGCAGCCTTGGCGTCGAAGCGATGCGTGATCAGGCCATCGAGTGAAAGCCGTCCGGATTCGATCAGCGCCCTGGTGGCGACGAGATCGGACGGTTGCCACTCGGCTGCAATACGAAGGCGGGCTTCGCGCATGAACGCGGGCGGAAAAGCAAACGACAGCCGCTCGCTGTAAAATCCAGCAAGCACGATTTCACCGCCCGGTGCGAGGCGGCCAACCAGCGAATCCAGCAAGCCCGCATCGCCGCTGACGTCATAGATGCTCTTGTAATCGCGGCGCGTGTCGTGTTCGGGATCGAGCACGCCGTAGTCGATCGCTCCTCCAACGCGGGCGGGGTTCTTCTCCCACACCACCGGCGGATCGTTGCGAACCGCGATCGAAATGCGCGCGAGCAATCGGCCGAGAACGCCGTGACCGACGATGCAGTCCGGAGCAGTGGCGCCCCGCGCGGCGATGGCGTGATAGGCCGTCGCGGCCAATGCCAGCAGAATCCCCTGCTCGCCGATATGCTGATCGAGCGGCACCACACGCTTCGCAGGGACCACCAGACGCGAAGCCGAAGCGCCGAACAGGCCGCGAACTTCGCCAAAGCATTTGGCGCCGGGAACGAATACGCGCTGACCGGGATGGAGTTCGGTTGCGGCTCCGGCTTCGACAACGCGGCCCACCGATTCGTAACCGGGGACCAGCGGATATCCCATTCCCGGGAAGGCCGGCATCCGTCCCGACCACAGCAGGCGCTCGGTCCCCGTGCTGACGCCGCTCCAGTCGACATCGACCACGACGTCATCGGCGGTCGGAGAAGTCAAAGCAAGGCGATTGAGCTCAATCTGCTCCGGCTGCTTCAGTACTACCGCGATGGTTTCCACCGCCCACTCCGATCATCGAGCATGCGGGAGCTGAGCTCCATATGTGTCATGCTAACGTTACGTTCTGAAGTGTCAAGTCAGATTAACAGAATTGTCAGCCCGCCCGGGCGGTAATCACACTTGTGAGCAGGGGCATGCCGGCCGGACGCAGCACGACATCCACGAAGCCGGCTTCGCCAAGCATCTCGCGCAGCCGGGCAAATGTTCGAGGCCGGCCGCTACCCATCGCCAGCAGATAAAACGCGAAATATGCGTCCCCGATCGGTTCGGTGCCGAGCACGCCGGAGATCGGCTCTGCGATCAAAAGCGTTCCATTGCCCGGCAACGCACGGCGAACGGCGCGCAGCAGGGTCATTACATTGGAATCATCGTGATCGTGGATCACCCGCACCAGAGAGACGATATCGGCGCCTTCGGGCAGCCGGTTGGTCAGAAAGCTTCCGCCGATAGCCACCGCACGGGATGACAGCCCGGCGTCGCGGAACCGTTCGCTCGCCCGGTCTGCGACCGCGGGAAGATCGAACAAAACGCATCGCAGCTTCGACGCTTGGGCGGCAACGGCCGCAATGAATGAGCCGTCGCCGCCACCGATATCCAGCAGACAGCGATGCCCGCGGAATGAATAGGCCGACAGCACCTGTTGGGCGATCATCGGCTGTGATGCCGCCATCAAGGCGGTATAGGGCGCGATCGCTTCGTGGGAGAGATCGGCAGGCCGGCCGCCTTTGGCGTAAGGCCAGTAATTTGCAAGTTGCCCTGTCCCCGCTTCGCCGCGCAGCAGCGCCACGGGATCCCTGAGATCGCCATAGAGCATGGCGTGGTGCTCGATCATCGCGATCACGCCAGGATTGCCGATCAGCGCCGCACCGAGCGGGCCGAGGCCGTAGCGACCGCCACTGCGGCGCTGCGCCAGTTTCAGCGAGACCGCCGCATCGAGCAGCAGGCCCGTCGTAACAACCGGCAGCGACAGCCGCGACGACAGCTCAGCGGCGCTGAGCGGTCCATCAAAAAGCTGTTCGAAAAGCCGCAGCCGCACGCATGCGAGCAAAATCTGCGAATAGACGAAGCCGGCGCAGAGATCGAACAGGGCGCCGGCCCGCCGCCGCGCGATCGGCCGCGTCAGCGCGAAAGTGCCTGCGAATCGCTGAAACCCGGGATTGGCCAGTATTTTGTCGCGGACCCCAAGGAGCCGGTCGTGCAACGACAGCCGCGATGAGGCATGTATCGCCGGTGCGGTCGAACGGCGATCCTCCTCGCCGCGCCGCGGCTCGGGCGTCTCACCCGCCACTCCGCGATGCGCAATCGTGGCCACGGTCTCTAGGCCGCGAATTGCGCAAGCTTTGCCGGCACCAGCCGCTTGGCTTCCGAGAGCATCAACGATCGCAGTTCGGCCCCATTGGGACAGGGCGGCATCGCATCGATCGCGCCACGTACCAGATCATGCAGCCGGAAGAGCGCACCATCCATGCCAAGTTCAATCACGGCACTCGGACGTCCCAGCGCGAAATCGCGTCCCACGGGCTTGCCGATTTCGTCTTCATCGGCGGCGGCATCGCGAATGTCGTCGGCTACCTGATAGGCCTCACCGAGTTTTTCACCGACCATCCGCCAAGGCTCTGCCTCGGCGCCGGCCGACGCCGCGCCCGCGACTGTGGCCGCGGCAAACAGCGCACCGGTCTTGGCACGGTGATAGTGCGCAAGATCAATCTGGGATTCGCATTCCCAGGCCTGGCCCGCGACGATGCCCGAGGGCACGCCGACCGATTGCGCCACCGTCAGCGTAAGCGCCGCGAGCCGTTCCGGCGCGCATGTCACCCGCGCCAGCGTTTGGAACGCCAACACGATCAGCGCATCGCCGGTCAGAACCGCGAGCGGTTCGCCGAATGCCTTGTGAACCGAGGGTCTGCCGCGACGGGTATCGGCGGCGTCAAAGCAAGGCAGATCGTCGTGCACAAGCGAGGCGCAATGGAGCAGTTCAAGCGCAGCACCTGCGGCTTCCGTAGCGGCTGGATGGTCCTCGCCACAGGCCACGGCAACGCTGTGACAAAGCCGCGGCCGAACGCGGGCCCCTCGCGGGAACACGGCATATCGCATCGCCGCCGCCAGCCGCGGCGGACATCCGGGAACTTCGGCGCGGGCTACCGCCTCATTGAGGGCGCGCTCGATCCGGTTGCTAACGTCCATGGCAGGCTCCCGCGTTGGACACGGAGAAGTGTCAATTTGACTTGTCGATCTGGAGTGTAAATAATTATAGACACCTGTCAATCGACAACGCGGAGCCGGCGCTAAATGCCCAGAGATCGTGTCGTCATCGTAGGCGCGGGGATCGCTGGTCTCGTTTCCGCCTTCGCACTCGCAGCACGCGGCCTCGACATCACGGTTCTTGAGTGCGGGTCGGCGCCCGGCGGCAAGATGCGGCAAATTCCAATCGGCGCTTCAATGATAGATAGCGGGCCGACGGTTTTCACCATGCGCTGGGTATTCGACGAATTGTTCGCCGCAACCGGCAGGAACTTCGCAGATCACGTCCGCCTGCGTCCCCTTGATATCCTGGCGCGCCACGCCTGGGACCAACACGCCCGACTCGATCTGTTCGCAAGCGAGGAGCGATCAGTCGAAGCGATCGGGGATTTTGCGGGGGCCGCGGAGGCCGCGCGCTACCGCGCATTTTGCCGCGATACCAAACGTATCCACGACATTCTCGAAAAGCCGTTTCTGCGCGCGCCGCAACCCAGCATGGCTGGGCTGATCGCCTCCGATGGCTTTCGCGGGATGATGCGATTGCCGCAGATCAGGCCATTCTCGTCGATGTGGTCGGCGCTCTCCCAATATTTTCACGATCCGCGGCTGCGCCAACTGTTTGGGCGCTACGCCACCTATTGCGGTTCCTCGCCATTCAAGGCGCCAGCGACACTGATGCTGGTCGCTCACGTCGAGCGCGAAGGCGTCTGGAGCGTCGAAGGTGGCATGCACGCTCTCGCCGGCGCACTGGCCGATTGCATAAAATCCCTCGGCGCCACGATCCGCTATGGTCAGGATGTAAGCGAAGTTCTCATCTCCTGCGGCCGCGCCAACGGAGTGAGGCTGTCCAGCGGTGAACGCATCGAAGCCGACGCCGTAATCATGAATGCCGACGTCGCGGCTGTTGCGAACGGAACGTTCGGCATCCCCGCCCGCCGCGCCACACCGGCCATTCCTCTCCGCGCACGCTCGTTGTCGGCGATGACATGGAGCGCTGTTGCAAAAACAAGCGGATTTCCGCTGAGCCGTCACAACGTGTTCTTCTCTGGGAATTATGCCGCCGAGTTCGACGACATCTTTAACCGCGATACCCTGCCGCAGGAACCGACAGTGTACGTCTGCGCGCAGGATCGCGATGACGGCATCGCCATCGATGGCGAGGAAAAGATTCTTGTTCTTGTCAATGCTCCTGCCAATGGCGACCGGCATATCTACGATACCGCGGAGGTGGAACAATGCGCGCAACGGACATTCGGCGTGCTGGAGCGATGCGGCCTGCAGATCCAGCGGCGGGCGGAGGCGACCAGGGTCACGACGCCGGCGGATTTCAACAAACTGTTTCCGGCGACGGGCGGCGCGCTGTACGGCCGCAGCTCGCACGGATGGACGGCGTCGTTCCAGCGCCCGGGCGCGCGCACCAAAATTCCCGGACTGTATCTGGCGGGGGGCAGCACGCATCCGGGGCCGGGCGTGCCGATGGCGGCATTGTCGGGCCGCTCGGCGGCAACCAGCCTGATGTCGGATTTGGGTTCGATCAGCCAGTCGCCAAAAACGGCTATGCGTGGTGGTATGTCGATGCGCTGAGCGACGATGGCGAGAACGGCGTTACCATTATCGCCTTCATCGGTAGCGTGTTCTCGCCCTATTACGCCTTCGCGCGGCGCCAGGGCCCGGCCGATCCGCTCAATCATTGCGCCATCAATGTCGCTGTTTACCGCAAGGGTGGTGGCCGCTGGGCGATGACCGAGCGGCCTCGTGGCGCGGTCGCTCGCACGCCCGATATATTCGCTGTTGGCCCAAGCAATCTGTCCTGGGACGGCACCGCGCTGACGATTCGTCTCGACGAGATATCGGTACCGATCCCCCGGCGCATTCGCGGCACCGTCCGCGTGGTGCCAACCGCGATCACGCAGCAGGCCTTCGTGCTCAACGAAACTGGCAATCACCTGTGGTGGCCGATCGCCCCGTGCGCGCGGGTGCAAGTAGCGCTCGATCATCCGCATTTGCGCTGGCAGGGCGACGGCTACTTCGACACGAACCGCGGCGATGCACCGCTTGAGCGGGGATTTACCGATTGGCAATGGGCACGCGGCGCAACCCGCGACGGCGCGTTGATCCTCTATGAAGCAAAACGCCGCGATCGCAGCCGCGTCGATCTCGCCATGACGTTCGATTTACAGGGGCGGATGCAGGCATTCCAGCCGCCACCGATGGTGGCTCTGAAGCCGACAGGCTGGCGGGTCGAACGAAGTATCCGCAGCGAGGCCGCGGCAGATATTGTTCGAACCCTGGAAGACGCTCCGTTTTACGCACGCTCGGTGGTGTCGGGTCAATTGCTCGGCGAATCCGTTGCCTTGATGCACGAGAGCCTGTCGCTCGATCGTTTCAGGATGCCAATCGTGCAGGCAATCCTGCCGTTCCGGATGCCGCGCACGACAAGATAACGTGCAAGTCAGGACAATTTGGAATCCTGCTTCGCGCGTTCCCCCTCCTTCTTTCGGTCCAGCCGTCGCCCTACCAGTTCAAGCACGCCCCACGCCATGGCGAACAGCGCGACGAGAAGGAATTCGATAAAGCCGAGATAGCTGTCCATGGTGTGCCCTCACCAAAACGGCCGCTAAGCCCAACTCACCAGCGGCGGCATGGAACTCAGGATGGTCTCGATGTTGCCGCCGGTCTGCAGCCCGAACATGGTGCCGCGGTCGTACAACAAATTGAATTCGACATAGAGGCCGCGACACGCCAGTTGCTGCGCGCGCTCGGCCTCGGTCCACGGATCCATCATCCGTGACCGCACGATCCGCGGATAGACATCCAGCAGCGCCAGCCCGACAGCCCGCGTAAAGGCAAAATCCTTTGCGAAATCGCCGGAGTTGAGATGATCGTAAAAGATGCCACCGACGCCGCGCGCCTCACCCCGATGCGGCAGGAAAAAATAAGTATCCGCCCAGGGTTTGAATTTGCCGTAATAACCGGGATCGTGCGCATCGCAGGCCCGTTTCATCGCAGCATGAAACGTCACCGCATCAGGCGCATCCGCACAGCGCTGTTCCGGCAGCATCGGAGTGAGATCCGCACCACCGCCGAACCAGCCCCGCGCGGTCGACAGAAACCGCGTATTCATATGCACGGTCGGAACCCGCGGGCTGCGTGGATGCATGATCAGGCTTATGCTGGTGGAGACGTAATCGAGTTGCACGCCATCGCCCGGCAGCGTCTTTGCCATTTCGGGCGTCAGCTTTCCGTTGGCCGACGAGGTATGAATGCCGACCTTCTCGAACAGCCGCCCCCCGTTAAGGAAGCCGCCTGTGCCGCCGCCGCTACCGGTCGCGCGGACCCAAGGTTTGTAGGTGAACTTTGCGGGTTCGCCCGGAAAAAGATCGATCGGCGCCTCGCGCTCCAAAACTTCGACCTCCGCGCAGATTTTGTCGCGCAGCGATTCGAACCAGACCTTTGCCTGGGCACGCTGCTGTTCGGCCGAAGAGAGCGTATCGATGTCTAAAACCGCATTCATATCCGACTGCGTTGTAACTGGTCTCGCCGCTCAAGCCTCGAAAACAGGTCGATCACCCAGACCACACGATCCTCGATCGGCGTTGCCCTGATTTTTTGCTCGCGATGTCGCGCCGGCGTTGCAGCGACTGCCTCGACCAGAAATCGGGTTTCGTCGATCTGACCGCTCGCAGGCAGGTTTTTTGCACGCTGCCATTCGGTTTCCATCAAGGCCACCGTACGCGCCAGCACTTTGAGCTTGCGGCCCGTCGAAACCACCGCACGCCGCGAAATCGAATCCAGTCCGCCACGCTCCAGCTCCCGTCCTATTTCGGCATAGAGCGCCCGCGCCGCATAGATACCGGGTCGGCATGACAGGGGAAGGTTTTCGATGCCGAGCGTAGCGCGACTGTACAGGCTATCCGCTGCATCGAGCAGGCGCTGCACGATCGTTGCGATTTCGGGGGTGAAGACCGGACTCTTCAGCCATGCCTCGGGTTCGATGCCACTGTCGCGCAACCAAACCAGCGGTAAATATAACCTGCCGGCGCGGGCATCCTCGCCGACATCGCGGGCGATGTTGGTCAGCTGCATGGCGACGCCAAGATCGCAAGCCCGCGCGACGATTTCGGGCGAGCGTCTTCCCATCGCCAACGTCATCATCCCGCCGACAGCGCCGGCGACCCGGGCGGCATAGGCGTACAAGTCGGCCAGGGTCTCGTAGCGGCGGCCCTGGGCATCCCACGCCAGTCCGTCAAGCAACGCTTCGGGCAATTGGCGCGGAATCGAGAAACGCGTGACCACATCGGCGAAAGCGCGATCGGCGGCAAAATTCATCGGCTGGCCGCAATAGGCTCGATCGAGCCGATGCCTCAACCGCTCGACCGCCGCAGCTCGATCGTTTCCGAGGTCCACTGCGTCATCCGCCAGCCGGCAAAACGCGTAGAGCGCGATAGCGGGATCGCTGACCCGCCGCGGCAGCACTTTTGAGGCGGCATGAAAGGTGCGCGAACCGCCTTTGAGCAACGCGCGGCAGGCGATCATGTCGCCGGAATCGGGTTGTTTCGTCATGCGGTCACCAGATCGAAGCGCGAGAGATTTTGCGCGTCGGGAACGAGGGAATCGAGCACCCGCGCGGATGACAGCACGCCGGGCAAACCCGCACCGGGATGGGTACCGGCGCCGACCAGATAGAGCCGATCGACATCTTCGCTGCGGTTGTGCGGACGGAACCAGGCGCTCTGTGTCAACACCGGCTCCAAACCGAACGCAGCCCCCCGGAACGATGATAGCCGATCCTGGAAATCCTGGGGCGTCAGCATGCGCGACGTGACGATCTGGCCTTCCAGATCGGGAAGCATGGTCGCTTCGAGTTCGAGCGATATCGCACGACGGTATTTTTCAGCCATGACGCTCCAGTCGGTCCCACTCTGCAGATGCGGCACAGGTGACAGCACGTAGAACGCATCGCAGCCATCTGGCGCCAGCGATGGATCGGTCGCGGTCGGGCGATGCAGATACAGGCTGAAATCTTCAGCGAGAATCTTTCGTTCGAAAATATCCGTCAGTAATTCCTTGTAGCGTGGCCCGAGCAAAATAGTGTGATGCGGCACCGTGGGGTATTTGCGTTTCGTGCCGAAATACCAGACGAACAGGCTCATGGAATAACGTGCGCGTTCGATGCGCTTGTCGGTCCAGCGTGATCGGACTGATGCCGGTAGCAAATACCTGTAGGTCCATGCCGAATCGGCATTGGA
>Ga0302320_10028075_pt1 | contig 10817 bp, 9 predicted proteins | sample Bog_T0_3_FD_202130 | JGI IMG/M metagenome (GOLD analysis project Ga0302320, IMG submission 202130) | Peat permafrost microbial communities from Stordalen Mire near Abisko, Sweden - Bog_T0_3 | ecosystem: Environmental > Terrestrial > Soil > Wetlands > Peat | place: Sweden: Abisko, Stordalen Mire... | reverse complement strand
GCGCTTGCATGGCTGGATCGAGCCGCTGAGGACATCCGTGCCGCTCGCCACAGCCGCGACGGCGGGTTCTGTCGAAACGCCCTCTTCCTGTGCCAGCAATGTGCGGAAAAAGCAATCAAAGGCTTGTTAGTCCCGTTGACCAGGAACTCGTCAAGGTTCTTCAGAAAGCACTGGGACTTAGCAAGTACGCAGTTGCTATGCGGTATCCGGGATCTCCTTACGAGCCAGACACAATTGAGACTGATTCCGCACTCGCAATTGCCGAGTCCGTCTTGAGCGCCGTCAATAGCCGGCTAAGCTAACGCGTCATTACAGCTTGATCCGCTCTAACTTCCGGTACAGCGTCTTCCGCTCAATCCCCAATATCGCCGCCGCCCGGCTCTTATTCCCACCTGTCGCGGCCAGCACCCGCCGGATCTGATCCGATTCCGTCTCCGCCAGCGTCTCGCCCCCGCCATCCTTCGGTTCCATCGCCGAAATCGCGTCCTGCACGGCCTCCGCATCAATGCGATCGTTCGGCGCCAGAATTGTCAACCGCTCGATCAGATGCTGTAACTGCCGCACATTTCCCGGCCACGTGAAATCCTTCAGCGCCCGCAGGCCGGATTCCGTCAGCTTCGTGTTCCGGTTATAGCGCGCGTTGTATTTATTCACGAAGAAATGCGCCAGCAGCGGCACGTCGCTCCGCCGCTCCCGCAGAGGCGGCAAATCCAGCCGCACCGTATGCAGCCGGTACCACAGATCCTCGCGGAACTTCCCTTCCTCCACCATCTTCTGCAGATCGCGATTCGTCGCCGCGATCACCCGCACATCCACCTTCTTCTCGCGCGCCGACCCCACCGGCCGGATCTCGCGCTCCTGCAGAAACCGCAGCAGCTTCACCTGAAACGCCGCGTCGATATCGCCAATTTCATCCAGAAACACCGTGCCGCGATTCGCCGATTCAAACACGCCGATGCGGTCACGGTCCGCTCCTGTAAACGCGCCTTTCATCGCCCCGAACAATTCGCTCTCGAGCAGCGCGGCCGGAATCGCACCGCAATCCACCGGCACAAACGGATGCGCGGCGCGGTTGCTGAACCGGTGAATCATGCGCGCCACCAGTTCCTTGCCTGTCCCCGTCTCGCCCAGAATCACCACCGTCGCATCGGTCGGCGCAACGCGCGATACGGTCTTATAAATCTCGACCATGCTCGCCGCGCTGCCGATCATCTCACTCTCGGGCAGTTCCTCTGGCTCAACCTCATCGTCGTCCGATTGCCGGGATTCGATGGCGCGCTTCACCGCCTGCAGCAGCGTGTCGAGTTCAAACGGCTTGGCCAGATAATCGAACGCGCCGTTGCGCGTGGCGGCCATCACGGTTTCCATGGTGCCGCGGGCCGTCATCAGGATCACCGAGCAGTTGGGATCCTGCTTCTTCGCCGCCATCAATACATCGATGCCCGTGCGGTCGTCGATATAAATGTCTGAAATGACCAGCGGGAAGCCATCCTTCGACAGCCGGTCGATCGCGTCGCGCGTGTTAGAAACGGCCTCGACCGCGAAGCCCTCCAGCTCCAGAAACGTGACGATTGTCGTTCTGACGCCGTGGTCGTCTTCCACCACAAGAATCTGGTCGCTCATGATGCCCGCTTCAGAATCAAAGTAAACCGCGAACCCTTGCCCGGCTCCGATTCCACGTGGATCGAACCACCATGCTGCGTCACAATCTGCTCCACAATGGAAAGTCCAATACCGGTCCCCGCCTCGCCCGACTGCTCAGCGCGCTTCGTCCGGTAGAATTTTTCGAAAATGCGGCTCACTTCTTTTTTATCCATGCCGATTCCCTGGTCTTCCACGCACAGCCGCACTCCGTCTCCTCTTTCATCTTCGCCGAAGACCTTCACGCGCGTCTGTGGCGGCGAGTACTTCACCGCATTTGTCAGCAGATTGTAAACCGCGTATTCCATCAGTTCGCGATCTCCGCTCAGATCGCCCTCCGGCAACTTCACTATATCGATCCCGATCTGTTTGCGGTCGCCGTAAGGACGCGCGCGGTCGCAGCAGCGCTCCACCAGTTCCGCCAGAGCGAAGCGCTCCTGCTTCATTTCCATCTGCCCCGCCGACAACCGCTCCACGCTGAGGAAGGTCTCGATCATCCTCGCGAGCCGCTTCGATTCCGAGTTGATCAGGTCCGCCATCTGCTTGCGCTTCGCCTCAGGCATCGACGCATAGCGTCCGATCAGTTCGCTCGACCCCTGAATGGCCGTAAGCGGCGTGCGCATCTCATGCGTCACGAACTGCATCGCCTGCTGATAGCGCGTGCGCTGGCGCTCGGCCTGCACCAGATCGCGCCGCACCATGAAATGCCGCGAGGTGGCCGCGATTGCCACTGAAAAAATCGCCGCGAACGTTCCCGGCAACCACGGCCAAACGACCGAGTGAGCGAAGGCGAACATCGGGATCGCCTGCGAAACGACAACCAAGCAAGCGGCCAAAGCGTTCGAGATCCAGCCCGAACCCCAGCCGTAAATCAGGCTCGTCGCCAGCGACAGGGCGAACGCCGCGGCCACCACCGCAAGCGACGACGCATCCACCAGAAACGAGCCGCCGGCCAGCGTTTCATAGAGGCTGGCGTTAATCTCTATCCCCGGTGTCGAATTTCCGTTCGAATAGGGTGTGGTCCAGCTGTCACGCGCCTGCACGGTTTCGCCCACAAAGACAGCCTTATGCGCGAACTGCCGCGCCAGGCCGGGATCGTGGTCCAGTTCTGCAATCGAGACCTGCGGAAAAGGCCCCGTCTTCAGAAAAGGCGGATAGCGAATCCGGATGGTGTGCTCCTCGCCGTCCATGGTGGGAATCGTGACCGGCCCCGCCACGATATCGTATGGGGACTGAAGGTCGACGTGCAATCCCTTCGCGGCAAGGAAGGCGTCGAAAGCCAGCGCCCAGCGCTGATCGATCCCGGCCACCTTGGCCAGCGGCAGCGTGCGGCTCACCGCATCGTAGCGGTCGAATTCCGCGTGAACCTGCCCAACGTATACGGCATACTTTCGAAAGCGCGCGATCGGCTCGTTCCAGGTGTTGTTACGAAGCACATAACTGGCCAGCACCAGATTATGCGTCTCCGAAAACGCACGCTCCAGGTTACGGTCGGATTCGGCCGAACCCGGGTCCGCAAGAATCACGTCCACCGCCACGGCGGCGGGCTTCGCAGGCGCGATCTTCTCCAGTCCGTCCGCCAGTGCGTCGCGGATTCCACTCTGTCCGCCGTAGTTCGTCAACGTCTGATCGTCAATCGCGAGGATGATGGAACTGAGCGGCCACGGTGCCGGCGGCTCCAGCCGCACCAGAAAATCATAGGCGTATTTATCGAATTCCTGCCCGAACGAAAGGTCGTCGAGCACGATCGCGAAGCAGACCGCAATCGCCGGCAGAATCGCGAGAACGAGGTAGCGGCTATTTCTTCTGCGCCAGAGCGCGCTCAATTTCATCGGGATCCACCGGCAACGCGGCGCTCAATACCCTGGAACCCGTTGCCGTTACCAGTACCACGTCCTCAATCCGAACGCCGATATTCTCTTCGGGAATATATATGCCCGGCTCAATCGTGATCACCATGCCGGGTTTCAGAGGCTCTCTCGCATCCGACGCATCGTGCACATCGAGCCCCACATGATGCGAAAGGCCGTGCGTAAAGTACTTACCCAGAGGTTCGCCGTGCAGGTCCTTGCCGTGCGTATTGATGTAATCGTAGGCGATCTGATAAAGGCTGTTGGGGGCACGCTTGCCCAACGACATGCCCGGTTTTACCGCCGCGATTGCCGCCCGCTGCGCGCCCAGCACCACATCGTAAATCTCGCGCTGGCGCGGCGTGAACTTCCCGCCCGCCGGGACGGTCCGCGTGATGTCGCTTGCATAGTTGTCGCATTCCGCCCCCACGTCCATCACGACCACTTCGCCCGCATCCATACGCCGCGAATTGCGCGAATAATGAAGTACGGCTGAGTTCGGCCCCGACCCTACGATGGGCGCATACGCGCTGCGCTGGCAGCCCTCGTTTTCGTAAGTGCCCACCATCGTGGCGGCCACCTGATACTCATAATCGCCGGGATGGATCATGCGCCAGGCAGCGCGGTGGGCATCGATGGAAGCGTCGGTCGCGCGCTGGATCGTCGCGATCTCTTCCGGTGATTTCTCCATCCGAAGCTTCGAAAGAAACGGACGCGCGTCGGGCATCGCGTAGCCATGCGCAGCTTTCGCCAACAACGGCGAATTCGCATCGGCAGGGAGCGTAAAGAGGGTAGGATAGTTCGCGAGGAGCGCCTTCAGTTCCGCATCGAAGCTGGTAGTGGGCAGGACCTTCGCAAATCCCGTGATTTCGCGTGCCTGCGCATCGTCCGGCCCCAGTTTACGCCCGGTCCACTTCTCTTCGGCTGGAACGCGCGGCGGGACGAAAAGGACGTCGCCGTCCTTCGCGGGAGTCACCACCACAATCGCCCCCGGCTCCTGCCAGCCTGTGAGGTAGAAGAAGTTCGGTTCCTGGAAAAACGTGTAATGCAGGTCCTCGCTCTCCTTGGCGCCAAAGAGGACGACCACGTCCTTCCGGAGCATTCCGCGCAGCTGGTCGCGCCGCGCCGCGAAGTCCGGCGACACGGCGGCGCCGAGCTGGAATCCGAGGGTGAGAAGGAGCAGGATACGCCGCAAGCCTTGAGTATAACGAGGCGCGGGAACCGCAGATCGCATTTGCTTGCTAGCATTGAAGAAGCCATGGAAGTACACTTCACTCCCGAGCAGGAAGCCCAGCTTTCGCAAATCGCCCACTATTCCGGGACGGACATGGAGCAATTGGTGAAGGACGCGGCGTTGCGCCTGGTCGAAGACGACGCTAAGTTCCTCGCCGGGGTCCGGCGGGGAGTTGACCAAGCCAACAGACGTGAACTTTTAAGTCACCGCGATGTGAAGGCTCGTATTGAGCACCTTCTGCAATCCTGCCTGCCGCAACCCTGATGGACATTCGGTGGACTCCGGAGGCCAGCTCAAATCTTGAACAGATCGGCCTGCGCATCGCACGGGACAACCCTGAAGCAGCGCTTAAGACCATTGGCATCATCTTCGAACGCATTGAGCAACTCGCGATTTTTCCCCATCGTGGCCGCTCAGGCCGCGATCCCGGCACGCGGGAACTCGTTCTTGCGCCTCTGCCGTACGTGGCAGTGTACCGGGTGACGGATTCAGTTGTCGAGGTCCTGCACATTTGGCATGGCGCTCAGAGCCGCCATTAGGCAGGTTGCTCGCTATTGTCCCGCGCTCCGCACAGGAATCCACGGTCGCCGTACAGACTTCTTTCCCCTTCCTACCACCCCATAGCCAGGTTCACAAAACTCCCCAGCGGAATCCCCGTCGGCCCCTTGGCCAGAAACGGCTTCTCATCGTCCAGCCACGCGGTTCCCGCCACATCCAGATGGATCCACGGCGTCTCGCCCGCAAACTCCTTCAGAAACATCGCCGCGCTGCACGCTCCGCCCCAGCGTCCGCCAATATTCTGAATATCCGCATACACCGTCTTCAGCTGATCCCGGTACTCATCGTCGAGCGGCATCCGCCACATCTTCTCGCCCGCATCTTTCGCTGCGCTCATCCAGCGCTCCAGCAGCGCTTCGTCGCTTGCGAACACCCCGGAACTCGTGTGCCCCAGCGCCACGGCAATCGCTCCCGTCAGCGTCGCCGCATCCACTAGATGCGTGCAGCCCAGCTGAATCGCGTACGTAATCGCATCCGCCAGAATCAGCCTGCCCTCGGCATCCGTATTCAGGATCTCGATCGTTTTCCCGGAAAGCGAAGTCACAATATCACCCGGCCGCTGTGCCTTGCCACCCGGCATGTTCTCGACTGCCGGTACAATTCCCGTTACCGCGATCCCGGGTTTCAGCCGCGCAATCGCCTGCATCGCCCCGATTACCGCCGCGCCGCCGCACATGTCGTACTTCATTTTTTCCATGCCCTCGGACGGCTTGATCGAAATTCCGCCGGTATCGAAGGTCACGCCCTTCCCGATCAGCCCGAGGTGCGCGGCGCCGGTGGCCTTTTCAGGCTTGTATTGCATCACGATGAACGCCGGCGGTTCCGCGCTGCCCTGCGCCACGCCCAACAGCGCGCCCATGCCGAGCTGCCGCATGCGGTCCCGGTCGAGCACTTCAAACGAAAGGCCCGTGCCCTTCGCCATCTCCCGCGCGCGCTCCGCCATCGCGGTCGGCGTAAGAATATTCGGCGGTTCCACCGAGATGTCCCGCGACAGATTCAGCGCTTCGCCAATCACCTTGCCGCGCCCGAACGCTTTCTCCAGACCGTCGCCAGCCGCCGACACTGCAATCTCAACCGACGCGACAGCCTTACCCGGCTCCTTCTTGCTCTTCAGGCGGTCCGGCTCCCAACTGCCCGCCACAACTCCCGTCGCAACCGCAGCCACATTCGCGGCAGTCGCTGCGCCGCCCTCCAGCGCGAACACCGCCGACTTCACGCCCTTCCCCTTCAGGAACCGCACCGCCGCCGACGCGATTTTCCGCAACCCCGCCGCATCCAGCTTCTCCGGTTTGCCCGATCCCGCCACCAGCACCCGGCGCGCCCGAAAGCCCTCCACGCCATGCAGCAGCGTGAACTCCAGCAGTTTCCCCGAGATCTCGCCCGACTCGTACAACCCGGCCAGAGGCTTCTCCAGATCCGCGCGTTTCTCGCCCTCGGCTTCGAGCAATATCAGCGCGTCGGTTTCCACGCCTGCAAGCTGCGGACTGCCCAGTGTTAATTCCATTTCGATCCCTTCTTGTGAACGAGCTTGTGTTGAATTATGAACGAGCTTTGCTCTCGCGAACCGCCGCGCGCGCCTCGGCCTCAGCCGTCTTAGCCCGCTCGGTTTCGCGCTTATCGTGGAACTTCTTGCCCTTCGCTATGGCAATCTCGCATTTTATCCTGCCGTTCTTCAGGTACAGACGGATCGGAACAATGGAAAGCCCTTTCTCGCGAATCGCCTCGTGTAGTTTATCGATTTCGCGCCGGTGCAGCAGCAGTTTGCGTTGCCTTACGGGACTGTGATTGAAGCGGTTCCCGTGGCTGTACTCCGCGATGTGAGCGTTCAACAGCCACGCTTCGCCACCTTCGACGGACGCATATGCGTCGCGAAGCTGGACCTTTCCCGCCTTCGCCGCCTTTACCTCGGTCCCCGTCAGCGCTATCCCCGCCTCGTACCGGTCCAGCAGGAAAAAATTATGCCCCGCCTGGCGGTTGTCGCTCAAAATCTTCGTTGCTTCGCTCTTTGCAGCCAAATCTACCTTGTTTCCCCGGCGGCCCGTCCGATAGCCGTCCGCCGATTCCCTTCAACGCCTTCACCGTGCCGTACGTCAGACATTTCGATGATAGTTCAGCCGAGCGGTACAGCGCACCTTGGGCGGTTTTTCCGATAACCGCGCGGTAACCCCATAAAATGAGCCGCCTCAATCAGTTAACAGCAATTCTCCTGGCCGCCTTCCTGATTCTGCCACCCGCGCCACTGGCGGGAAAGACACGGAAGGGCGACAAACTGCGCAACGAAGCGCGCAACGAAGAGCTGAAAGGCAACTTCGACCACGCTCTCGAACTGGCGGAACAGGCCATGACCACAGATCCGTCTGACCCGTCTTACGTGCTCGAAGTCCGCCGCGTGCGCTTCGAAGCCGGCGCCGCCCACGTAAAGGCCGGCCAGAAGCTCCGGTCCGATGGCAAGCTCGACGAAGCTCTCGCGGAGTTCCAGAAAGCCCTCGGCATCGATCCCTCATCCGACATCTCCGAGCAGGAAATCCGCCGCACCAAAGAGATGATCGACCGCAACAAGAACGGCGGCAAGCCCTCCGCGTCCAACATCTCTCCCGAAGAGATGAAAACTCTGACGCCCTCCGAACTGGCCCGCAAGGAACAGCAGCAGAGAATCGATTCGCTTCTGCCTGTCCCGGAACTGCACCCCATGAACAACATGGACCCGCTGAAAATGCAAAACCAGAAGCCACGGGTCTTGTTCGAAACCGTCTGCAAGCTCGCCGGCGTCAACGTTCTCTTCGATCCGGAATATACCCAGCAGCAAACCATCACCCAGGTTTCGGTCGATCTCAACAGCACCAGCCTCGAGCAGGATCTCGATCAACTCTCCGTAGTGACCAAATCTTTCTGGAAACCGCTCTCGTCCAACACGATCTTCGTTACCGTCGATAATCCCACCAAGCGCCGTGAGTATGCCGAGCAGGTGGTCAAGGTTTTCTATCTGAGCAACGTCACCGGTCCGCAGGAGATGCAGGAGATCCTGACCGTTCTCCGCACCGTGGTCGACGTCCAGAAAGTTTTCAACTACACCGCGCAGAACGCCCTGATCGTACGTGCCGAGGCCGACACCATGGCCCTCGTGGAAAAACTGATTTCGGATCTCGATAAACCCCGCGGCGAGTGCATTATCGATGTCATGGTCATGGAGGTGAGCAGCAGCTACATGCGCACCCTCTCAACCGGCGGCATCGGCGCGACGGGCCTGAACACCTCCGCCGTTTTCGCGCCGCGCCCCGGCATCACCACACCGGGCATCCAGTCCTCCAGCAGTTCGTCGACCTCGACGACCGGAACCACCACGACGACCGGGAGCACAACCACCGGCGGCACGACCACGGGAACCACAACAGGAACTACGGGCAGCAGTTCCGTGACGACCGTGCCGTTCAGCGCGCTGGGCCATATCTCCAGTGCGGATTACTCGCTCACCAGCCTTCCCGGGGCACAGTTCGAGGCCATTCTGAACGATTCCAGCACCCGAGTGCTCCAGTCTCCGCAGATTCGCGCCACCGATAACGTCAAGGCTTCCATCAAGATCGGCGAGAAAGTGCCCACCGCCAGCGGCAGCTTCCAGCCCGGTGTCGCGGGCGTCGGCGTTAGTCCCCTGGTGAACACCCAGTTCACTTACCTTGATGTCGGCGTCAACGTCGATATTCTACCCCGGATTCATGAGAACGGCGACGTTTCCGCCCACATGGAACTCGACGTTTCCCAGGTCGATAACTACCAGAATCTGGGCGGGATTTCCGAACCCGTCATCGGCCAGAACAAGGCCACCGCTGACGTAACTCTTAAGGATGGCGTGGTCAACCTGATCGGCGGCATCATTCAGGACACCAACAGCAAGGCGATCACCGGCATTCCCGGATTAGCGAACCTCCCCATCCTCGGCCGTCTTTTCAACTCCGAAAATATACAGAAGAACAAAACGGAACTCGTGATTGCGATCATCCCGCACGTCGTGCGCATCCCGTATTTCACCAGTTCCAATCTCAAGGGTGTGGCCGCCGGTAACTCGACGCAGATCAAAGTGAACTACGCTCCCCAGGCACCCGGCGCTCCCGTCGCGCCGCAGAGCACCGGTCTGGTGACAACACCGGCTTCGACTGGTCCGCCCGCTACCGCGCCTCCCATGTCCGCGATGCCGATGCCGCCGCCGGTCACCGCTCCTCCCGCGCCCGCCGGTCCTCCGGCCCCGGGCGGTCCGGCCCGAATCAGTTTCCTGCCTCCGAACGGCGTCGATACGCAGCTCAGCCAGCAGGTAACGGTGTCGCTCTACGCCGAGAACGTGTCGGACCTGGTCTCGGCCGCCGCGCACCTTCAGTTCGATCCGCGGATCGTTCGCATCACCAACATCGTGGCGGGCGATCTGCCGCAGAAGAACGGCGCACAGCTACAGCCAGCCAAGAATATTCTGAACGACACAGGGACAGCAGACGCTTCCGTCAGTCGCGGACCGAACAGCGGCGGCGTTTCGGGGTCGGGCAATCTTCTTTCGATAACGTTGCAGGCCGTCGGGCGGGGAACTACTTCGATCGCCGTTTCGGGCGTAGCGCTGACGGCGTCTACCGGCCAGCCCATCGCCTCCAATACGCCGCCGGTTCTCGTAGTAAATGTCAGGTAGAAGTATGGTGTTACGTGCCAGCTCCCGGCTTCGGCCCTGTCTCAATGGGCGTCGTGCCGACGAACGGCAGGAAAACCCGGGCGGCCTTCCGCTCGGCGCGGAGCGTGCGTCGCCGCCCGTGTCTATCGGAACCTGGATCGTTTCCGGACAATGGTGGCCACCGTTCGGAACCTGGATCGTTTCCGGACAGTGGTGGCCAGCGCTTCCGGCCCGCCGCCCGGCCACTGTCCTGCGCGGAGCGTGCATGGAGCCTGTATTTTCCCGACCGGCAGTTCCGAAAAACCCGCGCAGCGGCATGACGCTGGTTGAGTTGATTGTGGCGTTCACAATTCTCATGATTCTGACCACCATGGCCGTGCCGCTCGCCCGCTCCAATGTCCGCCGGCATCAGGAGCGCGATCTGCGCCTCGCACTGGAACAGATACGCGCCGCCATCGATAAGTACAAAGATGCGGCGGATGGCGGAAAACTGGGCCCCGACGCTATCGGAATCGACACCTTTGGCTATCCGAAGACTCTCGAATCGCTGGTCGAAGGCGTAAAAGGCACCGGGCAGGGAGCCGATACCAAACTCAAATTCCTGCGCCGCATCCCCATGGACCCCTTTACCCGGACCCGCGAATGGTCCGTGCGCTCCATGCAGGACGATCCGAAGAGCACCGGCTGGGGTGGACAAAATGTTTTCGACGTTTATACCAAAAGCACCGAGAAAGCCGCGGATGGAACACCCTATGCAGACTGGTAGACCGGGTCAAACTCCGGTCCTGACGCGCCGCGGTTTTACGTTGATCGAGATGATGATCGTCATGTCGATCATCGTAATTCTGATCGGTATCGCCATCCCGTTTTATCAGAAATCGCTGGTCCG
>Ga0302320_10028073_pt1 | contig 10818 bp, 9 predicted proteins | sample Bog_T0_3_FD_202130 | JGI IMG/M metagenome (GOLD analysis project Ga0302320, IMG submission 202130) | Peat permafrost microbial communities from Stordalen Mire near Abisko, Sweden - Bog_T0_3 | ecosystem: Environmental > Terrestrial > Soil > Wetlands > Peat | place: Sweden: Abisko, Stordalen Mire... | reverse complement strand
CTTCGAGGCCGGTTTTACAGGGGTTTCGACTTATCACGCTCCTATGATGACCTGGACAATTGTGGCAAAATACAGAAAACACGGCACTTATAGCCGGACACTAGTGCCACAAAATCTCCCCGCACTCGAGCGGCACCGACGCCCCCTCACGATACGGAACGATCCGCGGCGTGAACGCCTCCGCCGGACGATCCGCCGGCACCGCCGCCACATACACGTATGTATTCCCCGATCCCGCCAGCGCCTGGCCCCGCGTCATCATTTCCCGCACCATCGGCAGATTCTCCCCCGGGTCCGCGTACACCTCCGCCCGCACCGCATCGACGCTCAATTCATCCAGATAAACCTGCACCGTAAACACATGCCGATTCGCGTCCGACTCCACCTTCACAGCCGCGACGCGCAGATTGCGCCAGTGCGCCTCCACTTCGCGCCGCCAGTTCAGCACCTCGATCCCGCCCTTGCCCTTATCCTGCGCCCGCGCCAGATAAGCCTGCGCCATCGGCAGGTAATGCTGCTCCATATATTGCCGCACCGCGCGATTGGCCGAAAACTCCGGCGTCAGCGTTCCCAGGCTCTCGCAAACGCGCGCGATCCAGCCTTCCGGTACTCCGGCCTCGTTGCGCCGGTAAAACTCCGGCACGATCTCCGTCTCGAGCAGCGTATACAGCCGGTCCGCCTCCGCCGCATCCCAGCCGGTATCGTCGCCGTGCTCCCGGCCGTCGCCCAGCGCCCAGCCCACGTGCGGCGTCCAGGCCTCCGCCCACCAGCCGTCGAGCTCGGAGCAATTGAGGCCGCCGTTCACCAGCACCTTCATGCCCGACGTGCCGCTCGCTTCCCACGGCCGCCGCGGCGTGTTGAGCCAGAGATCGATCCCGCCCACCAGGTGCTGCGCCATCTGCATGTCGTAATCGCTCAGGAACACCGCCTGGCTGCGCGCCGGCGTGTGCCGGATGAACTGGATCCACTGGCGAATCATGTCCTGCCCCGCCGTGTCTTCCGGATGCGCCTTGCCGGCCACGATCAGCTGCACCGGGTACTGCGCGTTCATCAGAATGCGCTGCAGCCGCTCGGGATCGTGGAGCAGCAGATTCGGGCGTTTGTAAGTTGCGAAGCGCCGCGCAAACCCCACCGTCAGCGTGCCCGGATCGAAGATGTGGCGCGCCATCTCCACCTGATCCGCCGGCGCCCCGTGCGCCGCCAACTGCCGCGCGAGGCGCTGCCGCACGTAGTCGATCAGCGTCCTGCGCGACTGCGCCCGCATGGTCCAAAGCTCGGTGGCCTCCACCTTGCGGATACCCTCGTTGACGTTATCGAGAGTGCCGCGCCACCGCCCCTTGCCGCAGGCGCGCGTCCACAGATTATCGGCCTCGCCCGAGTCCCACGTCGGCACGTGGACCCCGTTAGTCACGTGGCTGACCGGCACTTCCGCTTCCGGCCAGCGCGGAAACAGCGGCTGGAACAGCCGCCGGCTCACCTCCCCATGCAGCCGGCTGACCCCGTTGACGGCCCCGCTGCCGCGCACCGCCAGCCACGCCATGTTGAACGGCTCGGCGGTATCCTGCGGATTCACCCGGCCCAGCGCCAGCAGGTCCGCCAGCCCAATGCCCAGTTCCTTCTCACAGTACTCGGTAAACTGCTGCTCCATCGTGTCGGCCGTAAACTGGTCGAACCCCGCGGCCACCGGCGTATGCGTCGTGAACAGGTTGCCGGCGCGCGTCACCGCCAGCGCTTCGGCGAAGGGGACGCCGTTATCTTCCATGAAGCAGCGCGCGCGTTCCAGAATCGCGAAGGCGGCGTGCCCTTCGTTCAGATGGCACACTTCCGGATCGATCCCCAGCGCGCGCAGCAGCCGCCACCCCGCGATCCCCAGAATCCGCTCCTGGGCTAATCGCAGCAACGGGCCGCCGCCGTAGAGCTCGCCCGTAATCCCGCGGAATTCCGGCAGATTGGCCGGGTCGTTGGTATCCAGCAGAAACAGCTTCGCCTGCCCCACCTGCGCCAGCCAGGTGCGCACCCAGATGCGCACGCCCGGCAGATTAATAGGAATCCGCAGCCATTCGCCGTTACTCTCGCGCAGCGGCGCGATGGGCAGCTGGCCCGGATCGTTGTATGGATAGAGCGCGTGCTGGTTGCCCTCGGCGTCGATGTATTGCCGGAAGTAGCCCTGCTGGTAAAGCAGCCCCACCGCGAAGACGGGCACGCCCAGATCGTTGGCCGCTTTCAACTGATCGCCCGCCACGTTGCCGAGGCCGCCCGAGTAAATCGGCAGCGCCTCGGAAAGCATGAATTCCATGCTGAAATACGCGATGGCCCGCAGTTTCGAGTCGGGCCACGACTGCTGAAACCAGCGCTGGCGCTCCCGGCGCGCCTCGCCTTCGTGCCGCAGCGTTTCGAGCAGTCCCGTGAAGGCTTCGTCGCTCTGCAGGCGCTCCAGTTTCTCCTGCGAAACGGTCTGCAGCGTCACCCACGGATTGCGCGTCAGTTCCCACAGTTCCGGGTCGAGTTGCCCCCACAGATTGTCGGCCGCGTGATTCCACGACCAGCGCAGGTCCAGAGCCAGATCCCGCAGGTCGCCGCTCAGTTTTTCCGTGTCCATATTCCCTTCAATTCTCGCGCCTCCGGCCTCCCGTTCGGAAGCCCCGCATTTGCCGCGCAAAGGACTCTGATTGAACTAGTACGGCCTGAAACGTAACTGACGCTTGAATAATCTCGCCAAATCAAGTGAAATAGGAAGCCACGGTGTAATCCCAGATTGTCTGTCGGCGCAGCTTCGGAAATCGACTCCTTACTGGAAGTCTCAGCTCGCATCGGCGCCGAACCGTTACTGGTCCAGGCGGCGACCGGGAACACGTCCGTCAAATTGGATGGCGTTCTCTGGATCAAGGCTTCCGGCAAATGGCTGGCCGACGCCACGCGCGACGACATCCTCATTCCGGTCAACCTGGCGGAGACGCGCCGGCGCATCGAGCACAAGGCCGACCCCGCCGGGCAGGCGGCCATCGTCGGCGGCAAAACCATGGGCACGTCCGTCGAGACCGCCATGCACGCCGTGCTGCCACATCGTGTGGTTCTGCACGTCCATTCCGTCAACACCATCGCCTGGGCGGTGCGGCGCGACGGTCCCTCGGAACTCGCGGCCCGCCTCGAAGGAATCGACTGGGCGTGGATTCCCTACGTGTCTTCCGGGCTTCCGCTCGCCGCCGCCATTCAGTGCGCCATGGCCCGCAATCCCTCGACCGAAGTGCTCGTGCTCGCCAATCACGGCCTCGTCGTCTGCGGCGAGGACTGCGAGGCGGCCGAGAATCTCCTGCGTGTCGTCGAGCGCCGCGTGGCCATCGCACCGCGTTTGGCTCCCGCGCCGGACTGGCCGCTGCTCGCGCGCCTCTCCGAAGGCGGCCGGTGGCAGATTCCCCAGCGGCTGCCGCAGAACGCCGCCGTCCATGCCATGGGTACCGACCCGGTGACACACGGCATCGTCTCCCACGGCGTACTCTATCCCTGCCAGGCAATCTTTCTCACGCCGCGCGCCACCACACTGCCGCATGCGGCGACTCCCGCCGACCTGGCCGGGGTCGCCGAGCCGTTTGTCATGGTGGAGCGCGCCGGGGTGCTGGTCCGCGAAAAGGCCAATCCCGCCGAGTCTGCCACGCTGGCCGGTCTGGCGCAGGTGCTGCAGAGAATTCCCGCCGATGCCCCGCTCGAATACCTGCGCGACGATCAGATCGGCGATCTGCTCTGCGCCGACGTCTACCACTACCGCGATATGGTCGAAGGCAACAGTATGGTACACGCGACTTCAGTCACGTTCCAGCCAGTCACAAAAAATCAATAATTATTTTTCGCGCCGTTCCAACCCCCGTTTTCCTATACGAGTCAATGCATTACAGACGCTCACGCTCCGCATCGCCAGCTGCGTACCAGCGAAAAGCGAACCTCCTCATGTCATATTCGGGGCGGAGAGAGGCCCCCACCCGGGCCGTCTCCGAACAATTCGGGTCCTGGCCTGGCCGGCGCTTTCCCACAAGAGAGCGCCGGCTTTTTTCTTGAGGAGAATTCTGAACCATGAAGATCGCGATACGGGCCGTTGCGGCCCTTTCTCTCGCTTGTTTCGAGTTGGCGGCGCAGACTGGCGCCGTCCCCACGTCTTCCCTTCATCTCACCGTCACCTATCCTTCGGCTTCCGTCGTGTCGCCTATGTTCGGCACGCTTCCGAAGGACGTCACAATGATCGAGATCACGGCGTGCAACGATACCCCCAACACTCTGGCGCTCCCCAACGGGCGCGTCATGCAGGCGCTGCGCAAAAGCGGCATTCAGGCGCTCTCGCGCGATGCCGCCATCTCCACCCTGCAGTCTTCCGAATCGAAAACCTGGCAGAGCCTTCTGCTGCGCAACGCCACCCACGGGATGAACATCGTCAACTTCCTGGTGATTTCGAAGGCCGTTGCCCTCGGCCCCGGCCTCAGCAAAGCGCTGCCCAGCGTGCAGGCCCTGCTCGAGGCCGTGGTGCCCGAGTTCGGCCGCGACGTCCCCGACCACCAGTACCTGAACTTCGACCATGACGCTCTGGCGGACAGCCTGCAGTTAACGCCCCTCGCCTGTGCGACCGGGCTGATGTTCACCATGAAGTCGGCCGCCGCGGCGCCCACCGATCTGACCGTCGATGTGCCGTTGATCACCGTAACGTCGGCCCCGGCGGTGAACGCTGGCAAGTAACCTGCATGGCTGCGGGAGAGAGGGAAGCGGGGCTCGCTCCCGCGGCCGTTTTGTTATTATGAAGTTCTCGCCCTGAAGCTGGCGTAGCTCAGCTGGTAGAGCATCTGATTTGTAATCAGAGGGTCGGGGGTTCAATCCCCTCCGCCAGCTCCAAATCCCCTCAACACGCTTGTTAACCGACGTGGACCCCGGCCTGTTACGGCACGGATTGCGCCCGCTGGTTTCCGTGCATACTATCGGGCTGTAAAAGGAAAGACCGCAGGAGGTTCGAGATGATCCGAAACGAATGGCTGGCCGTGGAACACCATCGCATACACGTGATGGAGTTGTGGCCGGACGGCCCCCGCAAGGAAGCCGGAATTGCCGCCGCCAGAAGCGCTATTGAAAGCCTCGCCCCGGCCCTGCCCGGCGGAGCGTCGTTCTGTTGTGCCACCTGCGCCGCCCGAGCTGCCGCGCCCCTGAACCGCGCCGCCTGAAGAATTCGACCCGTTACCGAGCCGCGACCGCGAGGGAGCGTTTACAAACCGATTTTCCGCCGTCTCTCAGCGCCATCGGATAAGATTGACGCCTGTGCCTGGTAAGCCGCCGAAAAGCGTGGCGGGATTTTCCGCCTGGATCCTCGTCGGCCTTTTATTCTTCGCCGCCATCGTCAATTACATCGACCGTGGCAGCCTCTCCGTCGCCGCCCCCCGGCTCGGCCCCGACTTATCCCTGTCGCCCACGCAAATGGGCTTCCTGCTGTCGGCCTTCTTCTGGACCTACACCGCCTGCCAGTTGCTGTCGGGCTGGCTCGCCGACCGCTTTCCCGTCGTCTGGGTCTTCGGCATCGGATTTTTCATCTGGTCCGCCGCCACCATCGGGTCGGGCTTCGCCGGCGGCCTCGTTTCGCTCGCTGCGCTCCGGTTCCTGCTGGGCGCGGGAGAGAGCGTCGCCTTTCCCTGTTATTCGAAGGTCGTCGCCGCCGGCTTCCCCGTCGACCGGCGCGGCCTGCCCAATTCGCTGATCGATGCGGGCACCAAGCTCGGCCCCGCCATCGGAACCCTGGCGGGCGGACTCCTCGTGGCGCGCTACGGCTGGCGCGCGATGTTCATCGGCGTCGGCCTCGGCAGTCTCGCATGGCTCGTCCCGTGGCTGCTTCTCGCCCGGCGTTTCCAGCCCGCCGAGATTGCCGGCCCGCCCGATCCCGGTCCCTCAATGCTCGCCATCGCCGCGCGTAAAGACGCCTGGGGCACCTTCATCGGAAATTTCTGCTACACCTACGCGTACTACTTCCTGCTCACGTGGCTGCCTTCCTGGCTCGTAACGGCACGCCACGTCTCGCTCGAAACCATGGCCGTGCTCGGCTCGCTGCCCTTCTGGGGCGGCGCGCTCTCGGCCGTCGCCTGCGGCTGGATCTCCGACACCTGGATCCGGCGCGGCGGCTCGCCCACGCGCGTGCGCAAGACGTTTGTCGTCGCCGGCCTGCTGCTTTCCACCGTCATGGTTCCGGCGGCCATGGTCCCCGATCTGCGCCTTTCGATCACGCTGCTCTGCGTCGCGTACGCCGCGTTCGGCATGTATGCGTCCAACCATTGGGCCATCACGCAGACGCTCGCCGGAACCGCCGCCGCGGGCAAGTGGACGGGGCTGCAGAACACTGTTGGAAGCCTCTCCGGCATCGTCGCGCCCATCGCCACGGGCATGCTCGTTCAAAGCACCGGCAGCTTCTACTGGGCCTTCGTCTCACCGGCCGTTCTCGCGCTGGTCGGGGTGTGCTGCTATATGTTTCTGGTAGGCGAGGTGGCGCCGGTAAAGTGGAAAAACGAATGACCAAACCAAAGCGGGTTCTGATGCTGACCAGCGGCGACATGCGCGATCCCGCCAACCGGATCTGCTGGCCCGCGCAGGAAGAAACCGAGCGCCGCGTCCGCCAGGCCTTCGAATCGCGCGGCGTCGAAGTCGTCCGCGCGCACCCCTGCGACGCGGCGCGTGGCCACGGCTTCATATCCAGCCAGCGCATGGGCATGGACGTCTTCATGAACATCCCGCCCGACGCCTGGCTGGTGGTGGTAATCGCCGCCTGGCAGTACACACATCACGTATTGCCGGGCCTGCGCAGCCACCGCGGGCCCATCCTCACGGTGGCCAATTGGTCCGGGCGCTGGCCGGGTCTCGTTGGCCTGCTGAACCTCAACGGATCGCTGGTCAAGGCGGGCACGCCCTTCAGCACCGTATGGAGCGAACAATTCGACGATCCGTTCTTCCTCCACGCCATCGACCAGTGGATCGAAACCGGCCGCATCGCGCACGACCTCAGCCACGTGCGCGACCTCGACCCCGCGCGCCTGCCCGCCGCCGAAGCCGAGCTCGGGCGCACCCTCGCGAAGGACCTGCGCCACCGCAAAGCCATCCTCGGCGTCTTCGACGAAGGCTGCATGGGGATGTACAACGCCATCTTCGACGACGAGCTGCTGAATCCCGCGGGCATCTTCAAGGAGCGCCTCAGCCAGTCCGCGCTGCTGGCCGGGATGCGCGAGGTGACCGACGCCGAAGCGGGTGCCGTGCGCCAGTGGCTCGATGCGCGCGGCCTCCACGTCGAGACCGGCCCCGACCCCGAAAAAGACCTGACCGACGCGCAGATTCTCGAGCAGTGCCGCATGTATATCGCGGCGCTGCGCATCGCGAAGCAGTTTTCCTGCGACGCCATCGGCATCCAGTACCAGCTCGGCCTCAAGGACATGACCGTCGCCTCCGACCTGGTCGAGGGCCTCCTCAATAACGTGGACCGCCCGCCGGCGTACGATGCAGCGGGGAACGAGCTCTACCCCGGCGCGCCCCTCCCGCACTTCAACGAAGTGGACGAAGGCGCCGCTGTCGACGCGCTGGTGACCAACCGCTGCTGGACCGCGCTGGGCCTCGACCCCGCCACCACCCTGCACGACGTGCGCTGGGGCGAACGCTATCGCGGCGACGGCATCGACGGATTCGTCTGGCTTCTGCAGATCTCCGGCGCCGCGCCCCCCTCGCACTTCGTGGGCGGATACGCCGGATCGGGCAGCATGCGCCAGCCGGCCATGTATTTCCCGAAGGGCGGCGGTTCGCTGCGCGGCGTCGGCAAGCCCGGCGAGATCGTCTGGAGCCGCGTGTTTGTGGAGGGCGGCGCGCTGCACGCCGATCTGGGGCGGGGAACCGTCGTCTCGCTGCCCCAGGCCGAAACCCTGCGCCGCTGGCATGAGACGACGTTTGAATGGCCCATCGTAAACGCCGTCTTCCACGGCGTAGGCCGCGACGGTTTCATGGCGCGCCACCGCGCCAACCACGTGAGTATCGCGTACGGCGCCGACCACGCTCTGGCCGTCAAAGCCGCCATGCTGGCCGAACTGGGCATCCGCGTCCACCTCTGCGGAGTCTGACGTGGGGTAAGTTGATGACTACGGGCTTCAGCCGGGCTTTAGCCGCCTGAAGCCTGTCCGGGCGAGCGGAGCTCGCATGTCTTCAGCAGAGCGGTAAAGTGAGTCGCCACGGTTTGGCTGCGGCTTCGCTGCTTTGTGGGGCAGGCAATCCTGCCTGCGGACCGGCTGTCCAGCCGGTCCCGCCGCCAGTAAGGCGGCTGGGCCACGATTGGCCGCTTCAGCTTGTCCAGGCGAACTCATCGCGTCCCCCCCGAATTACGCACCCCGCCAGGTCTCCCGCTAAACTGGGGCTTGTCTTCGCCCGCCCAAACCAGGGAAAGCACCGCCTTCAGCGTCCTGCTGGCAATCAGCTTCTGCCACCTCCTGAACGACGTGAATCAGTCCATGATCGCGGCCATCTACCCGGTCCTCAAGAGCCAGTTTCACCTCGACTTCGGCCAGATCGGCCTCATCACTCTCACCTTCCAGATCACCGCCTCCCTGTTGCAGCCCCTCGTCGGCATGTACGCCGACCGCCACGCCACACCATACTCTCTCGCCTCCGGCATGGGCTTCACGCTGTGCGGCCTGCTGCTGGTTTCGATTGCGCCGAGTTACTGGGTGCTGCTGGTCGCTGCCGGCCTCGTCGGCATGGGGTCTTCCGTGTTTCATCCCGAATCGTCCCGCGTCGCCCGCATGGCTTCCGGCGGACGCCACGGACTCGCGCAGTCGCTCTTCCAGGTAGGCGGCAACGCCGGCACAGCGCTTGGCCCCCTGCTCGCCGCCTTCATTGTGCTGCCCAACGGACAGCACAGCATCGCGTGGTTCTCGGTCGCCGCGCTCCTGGCCATCGCGATCCTGATCAAAGTCGGGTCCTGGTACAAAGCACATCAGGCCGCCCGCACAAAGAAGCCCGCCGCCGCGCACGAGCACGTGCCCCTGCCGTCGCGCAAAATCGCCTTCTCCATCGCGATCCTGGTGGCGCTGATCTTTTCCAAATACTTTTACCTTGCCAGCATCACCAGCTACTACACGTTTTATCTGACCGGCAAGTTCCACATCCCCCTGCGCAACGCGCAGCTTTACTTGTTCCTGTTTCTCGGCGCGGTCGCGGCGGGCACCGTAATCGGCGGCCCCGTGGGCGATCGCATCGGCCGCAAGTACGTCATCTGGGGCTCCATCCTCGGCGTGCTGCCCTTTACCTTGGTTCTGCCCTACGCGAATCTTTTCTGGACCGCGCTGCTCACGGTGGTGATCGGCGTGATCCTCGCCTCCGCCTTCTCCGCGATTCTGGTCTATGCGCAGGAACTCGTGCCCGGCCGCATTGGCACCATCTCCGGCCTGTTTTTCGGCTTCGCGTTCGGCATGGGTGGTATCGGCGCGGCGGTACTGGGCGCGTTGGCGGATGCGACCAGCATCGGATCTGTATACCGCGTCTGCTCGTTCCTGCCCGCTATCGGACTCCTCACCGCGTTCCTGCCCAACATCGAAAAAAGCCCTCGGTAAAAAAACTTGTGAAACGCGCGCGGCACGTGGTACGTTGAAAGTAGCTTTTGACACCCGCTGTTATTTCCTCCGACCTGCCACGATCCACGACACGTAGTTCGTAAGTTAAGATGATTGCCGCCGGGAACTCCAATAAGCTGGAAAAGAGACACAGATACACATGAAAGAAACAGGAACGGTAAAGTGGTTTAATGCCGCCAAAGGATTTGGATTCATTCAGCGCGAATCGGGGGAAGATGTCTTCGTACATTTTTCCGCGATTGAATCCAGCGGTTACCGCTCGCTCGACGAAGGAAGCAAGGTTTCGTTTGTCGTCACCCGGGGGCCGAAGGGCCTGCAGGCAGAGCAGGTAAGCCCGGTCTAACGCAGGGTTCAAACTCAACAACATTCAGCTCGCGCGGGGCGGCTCTGCTGTGATATCGGCGGATTCGTTCCCGCGCGTTCGCATTTCTGCCCACCTCCCTCGTACCGGTACCGCCCTCCTCGAAACTTCCCCTTCAATTTTGCATAATCAAATCCGGACGAGCGCAGGGAACGGAGGCTCAAGCGCTGACAGTCTATCCGGGCGGCAGCGTCTTCCTCGCGCTGCCGCCCGTTGATGTTTATCCCGAAACTCCTGAATGGTTACCCCGACTATGGAATATCCCGACATTGATCGCCGCGTCCACCAGCGGTTCCCTTTACACCTTTCCGTCCACTGCGCGCCGCGCGGCCGGCACTCCGATTTCAGCCACGCGAGCGGCACCAGCCTCAACATCGGCAGTGGTGGAATATTTCTCCGCATCCCGGAAGGGAACGAGCGCTTCAGGCCGGGACAATTGATGCGCGTCGCGATAGAATGGCCCGCCCGCCTCGACGGCAAGGTTCCGCTGCAGTTGATTGCGGAAGCCAAGGTCCTTCGCTGCTTCGGCGCTGAGGCCGCCCTCGAAATCGTCCGCCACGAATTCAGAACCTGTGCCGCCGGCCACGGCGAATAAGATCGATAGTAGATAATCCTGGAGTAGATGTCCCGCATCGTGTTTCGCGTTCTGGTGGCCGTCACGGTACTCGTGATGTGGTACGCCCGGTTTTCCGCCGGACGCTTGCCGGCCGCCATCGCCCTGCCCTTTTATTACTGGTTCATGGCGTCGGTTTTCGTTTTCGCCGGCTTCGGCATAGCCGCGGCTGTAAAGGCCTGGCGCGAACCGGTCAACCGGCGCGCTTACATGTTCGACATCCTGCT
>Ga0302320_10028072_pt1 | contig 10818 bp, 7 predicted proteins | sample Bog_T0_3_FD_202130 | JGI IMG/M metagenome (GOLD analysis project Ga0302320, IMG submission 202130) | Peat permafrost microbial communities from Stordalen Mire near Abisko, Sweden - Bog_T0_3 | ecosystem: Environmental > Terrestrial > Soil > Wetlands > Peat | place: Sweden: Abisko, Stordalen Mire... | reverse complement strand
TTGCTTCGTGGTGAAGAAAGGTTCGAACACCCGCGACACGATTTCTGCGGGCAGGCCCGGTCCGCTGTCGGCCACGCTGAGTTCCAGCCCCGCGGGCGTGACGGTCGAGCCCACCGTCAGCGTGCCGCCGTCGGGCATCGCGTCCAAGGCGTTGAGCACCAGGTTGAGCACAGCCCGACGGAGCATCTCGCGATCGGCCCGCAGCACTTGGAACGGCGGGACATCGAGCTTGAAGCATATCTTCTGCGCCGCGAACTGCGGGGCCAGCGCGGCCTCGACATCGGCCACGAGTTTGCGCAATGGGAACCGGCTGAACTGCGGGTCGCGGTCAGAAGTGAAGTGCAGCAAGTCGTTGACCATCACGTCCATCGCCAGGAACCCGGCATTGACTTTTTCCAGCATGCCCAGGCTCTCCGGGTCCTGGCTCAAGTGGCGGCGGAGCATGCTCAAATAAAGCGTGACCGGCACAAGGTTGTTGCGGACCTCGTGTGCCACGTGCGAGGCCATCTGCCCAAGGTCCGCCAGGCGATTCTTGCGAGCCAACTCGCGGTTCTTGACCTCCAGTTCAGCGGTAAGCTGTTGGACCTCGTCGCGCAGGGCGTTGTGCGTCTGCTCCAGGCGGAGCGTGACGGTGTGCCATGCGGCCAGGATCGTTTGCAGGTCGGCGCTGGCGTCCAGCGTCGCTGGATCAACGGCAATCACGGGTTGGCTCATGGTTCTCACCTTTCGGATGTCAGGTCGAGCTGGCGCATGCCCGCGCCGGGGTACCCGGTACTCCGGGTCGCCGCCGTGTATGCGCCGTGCGCCTGTCCGGCCGCGCGCAGCCGTTGCAATTGCAAGGCCGTCGCGTCGCGCTTCTCGACCATGGTCTCTTCGCAGCGTTTCTCCTGCGTCACGATCTCCTTGAGCAACGCACTGCACTGCTCGATTAACCGGGCGCAGGCCGCGCGGTCTTCGCCCGACCGCCACTGCCGCTTCTCGGGGTCCTGGTCTCGATATGGGTCCAGGGCCTTTTCGATCCGCTGGATATCATGCAAAGGCTTTTGCTTGACCGTAAGCACGTCGAGCAGGCCCGTGACGTTTCCCTGGTCGATCAGTTCCATCTGCCGCCGCCCCAGGTCGCGGAGCTGCACCAGGCACGTGTACCGCGCCCGCACGAGCTGCATCAGGATGTCGGTGGACAAGTCGTTCATTTTCAGTGGTTAGTGGTTAGTGGCTAGTGGTTAGTGCTAGCCACTAGCCACTCCTCACAAGGCGCACAAGCGATCCAACAGATCGCCCCATTGCTTGCGGTTGAAATTCGTGGTTTCTTCGAAACGTGCCTCGGGCGGAATACGCCGTAGGGCGATGCGGGCCTGCTCCAGCGAAGTGCGGGCCTCGGCCGGCCGGTCCATACGGCGATAGACGTTGGCAATCTGCAAATAGGCGTCGAGCACTTCCGGTCTGGCCGCATAGTGGTTGGCCGCCGACTGGTAGGCCCGCAGGGCTTCCGGGTAGCGCTGCAATTCGAAATAGACGTCGCCCAGGCCGAAACGGGCGTTCCGCAGCACGGCCGTCTCCTGCTCCGTCAGATCCTCCGGGTCGCGGCGGCTGAGCTCGTTCTGCAACTGGGCATATACCTCCAGGGCGCGAGCCAGATGGCGGTCCATTTCCGCCCGCCGCTCGCTCTGCGCCGCGGACGAAACCTCTTTGCCCACCCCGGCACGCATGGCCAGCGCCAGGCGGCGCGAGCTGTCGGCCAGCAGATAGCGCGCGGTGTGTGCCTGCGGGACCTTCGGATAGCGATCCAAAAACTCCTCCAGGCGCGCAATCGCCTCGGTGTCGCGGCCCACGACGTGCAACAGATCGCCCAGGGCGAGCAACGAGTCCCGCCACTCCTTGCTTGCCGGGGTCAACTGCTCGCCGTTGAGGTTATCCAGGAGAAAGGCTTCGGCCTGCTTCAGGTCGCCCAATGCGATCGATGCCCGGCTGGCCAGCAACCGCGCGCGGTAAACGGCCACGTCGCGGGGATGTTGCTGGATGCACTCCTGGAACGACAGCAACGCCTGCTCCGTGTGGCCCAACGAAAGTTCCGATTCGCCCAGATCGACCAGGGCCTGGGCATGACGCATGCGGGACTCGTTGGCGAGGTACAATCGCAGCAGGCGTGCGGCATTGCGGAAATCGTGGCCGGCGAAATACTCGCTTGCAGCGCTCCAAAGCGGCTCGGGATAGTGACGACTGGTGAACAGTTCGCGGGCCAGAAGCGTGTAGGTGTCGCCCGCGCGGCGCAACTGCACGCGGGCCTCTTTGCGGCGCTGCTCGGCTCGTTCGGGCTGTAGTTGCTCCGCCTCTTCCATGAGGTTTTCTCCCCAGGTACGATAGACCCCGGCCGTAAGCTTCAGGGCATCGATCTTGGGCAGCAGATGGGCCAACAGCTTGCTGAGCAACACGGCCGTTTCGTATTTTTCCGCTTTCAGGTATTCGCGGCAAGCGTCTTGGATGGCCGCCCGAATCTGCGGGATGTTGATCCACGGGTTGTGGAACTCGTCCATGCGGGAATAGGCCGACATCAGCCGCTGATAGGCCTTCACCGCTTCGCCATGGCGGCCCATGCGGCGGGCGATTTCGCCTTCCTGAAACAGCGCGGCAAGGTATTCCGGCGACTCGGGGAAGAGCCGCGTGGTGCGCTCCATCTGCGCCAGCGCCGCGGGCAAGTCGCCCGATTCCGCCAGGCACAGTCCCGTGAGGTAGCTCGCTTGCCGGGCGACGCGGTTGTCGCCCGCGTCCTGGCTGAGAGCCTTGCGGAACCAATCGATCGCCAGGCGGAATTTGGCGACGGCATCTTTCGAGGCGCCGCTGGAATGGCGAAGGCCCTGCCCGGCATTCGTCATTTGGATTTCGGCATTTCCCCATTGGGCTTCGCTCATGGCAACCCTTCCCTTGAGCAGCGAAACGTCGCCGCGCAACAAGGGATTGTCGGGAATCTTATCCAACGCCGCCGCGCACTCCTGCGTACGGTCCATGCGGACGAGGATCTGCGCCTGCCGCAGCACCGCATCGCGTCTGGCCTCCTCGCCCAATTGTGGGTCGGCAAGCAGTTTGCCGCTTTCGGCCAGGGCCTTGTCGAGTTCCGGCGGATAGACGCCTACAAGGGAATCGATCAGCAACGAACGGAGTTCCGCTTCATGGCTGGCCGGTTCGTGCAGCGCCTCTTCCAGCACCGGCAAGGCTTCGTCCAAGCGACCGCACAAGCAAAGGCTCTTTCCCAGCAGGTAAAGTCCCGTGGCTTCGCGATGCGCGGGAAACGTGCGCTCGCGGGATCGCTGCAAGTAGAGCGCTGCAACGCGGTAGGCTTCACTACGTTCCTTGCCCCCGGCGGCCTCCGCGGCATTTGCGGAGAGGGCGCCGAGAATGTAATCGGGAGTGCCCCATTCTTCGTTAGAAATGTTTCGTTTCGCGGCTAAGCGTTCGGCCAGGTGGCGGGCTTCGTCGGCATTGCCACGGTCCAGCGCCGCCAAGGCTGCTTCCTGTGTGGCCGGTTTGGGCCGCGGCTTGTAGTGGCGAAGTATTACAGCCGTGCTCGCGATGGCCACCACCACCATCACGTTCACCCCCACGACCACGGCCAGACGGAACGGATCGGCAAACAAGGGCCCCACGGCCGCGCGCAGTTTCGCTACAATGCCTTCGCGGGGCTTGGCCTCCGCGGGCAACGGCTCATCCGACGAGTTTTGGCGTTTTTCGGCCATGGAAAACGTGCACGCAACAAGCGTTCAAACGCCCGCCCGGCGCCGAAAACGGCGCAAGGACCGCGCAGAACGAGAATTAGGCGGGGAGTATGTACCCGAAACGCCGTGCGCGTGTCAATGCACGTTTGGGGGGGAAGAGGTGATTTGCTCGATGATCCACGCATCGACGTCCGCGAGCATCTGCGTCGAAATCTCGTGGCCGCAGCCATACAGCCGCAGGGTGATCGACATGCCCGCGGTGTGCAAGAGCCGCAGATTATCGCAAACCTGGGCTTCGCCGAAGACCTTGCTCCGCCGGCCCACGGCCAAAAAGATGGCCAGTTGCCTGGCCTCCGGCAAGCGGGAAAGCGGGGCGCCGCCGGTGGGCAGCGATCCGCCCAGCGAGATCACGCCAGCGAACTTGTAGGGATGATTCATGGCCACGCGAAAGGCCAGCGTGCCGCCCGTATCGAACCCGCCCAGGAAGATCCGCCGCGGATTGATATTGAAGCGGCGGAAGGTCATATCGATCGAGTCGAAAATCCGTTGCTCGGCCTGCTGCAAGCCCTGCTCATCGTGCGACCAACCGTAGGCCACCGGCTCGGGGCACCCGCTTGCCGGGCCGGCGGGTGGGCTTGTGGGTGCGGACGAAATCACCACTCCCCGCGGCGCGACACCCACATGGTTCCGCATGCTCACCAGCGGCATGATTCGCAGCAACTGGCGCTCGTCATTGCCGGGGCCGTGCAGCCAGACGATCAGCGGATAGGCATAGCCGGGCGTATAGTGGACCGGCGCGAAGGTCGCGTGGACCGTGTCGCCCTGGGTCGTACTGAACAGCCCCGACTCGATCTCGAAGGTTGCCGGTGACGCCGCATGGGGCAGGAGAGACAGCGATTGCCGGGGTTGGCTCATCATGATGCGCGATGCTTCCCAAAATGTGAGGTCGCGAAAAAGATCTCGAAAACCGATCGGAGAACCCTCGGGCCAAAGCACGAACCGATGTACGGCCGAAGCATGAATCTCCAAACTCTACGCGCCGGCTCGCACTCTGTCAACTGCATTCTACCAGGCAACTGTATTCGGGAAAAAGCGGCTTGACGAAAGTGTGCCCTGGTGGAAAAAGTGTAAGCAGTTGCGGCGCGCGTTTTGCACGCGCCAGCACCGCTAGCATTGCTCCTTCGAGTATCCGTATCGCTCGAAAAAGGTTGCCCAGCGACCGGCAACTTCGGCCGCCAACTCGGCCGGAAGTTGATAGCGGTTGGTCTTGTAATCCGCCTTGGCCGCAAAATAGGCCTCCATTTTCGGCCGCACTTCGTCGAACCTGCCCAGATGCAACTCCTCATAGACCCGCTGCATTTCGGCCAGGGGATGGGCCACGAGCTCTTCATAGCGCACCTCGCACAATTGACCGGCCGGTATCAGGCTGCGATCGCGATCAAAAACCTCGTACATCCGCAGAAATGTCGTGAAAACGTGCTCGTCCAGGCCGTCGTAGGTCGGAACCTGCAGCCCGTCGTTTCGATACAGCCGCTTCCAAAGATTGATCGTCGATGGGAAAATCACGAACGGGTTGCGGATAATATGAATGAAACGCGCCTTGGGGAACATCTCCAACAGGAGCTTCACGCGAAAAGTGTGCGGCGGCGATTTCAAGACAATCCGCCGCGGCGTGCGCACCGTCAGGCACTTGAGAAACCACGTCATCCCCCGCTGCCAACGCGCACGCTCGCGCGGCGACACGTCCTTCAACTCGAAAAACTCCTGGTTTTGCGGGGGACGATTCGGAAAGGCGATCGTCAGGTAGGGTGATCGCATACCCAAGTTGCACAGCGCGAACTCGTCCTCTTGCGGGCAGTCCCACCCCGCTGCCATGTTGTCCATGGGCCGCTGTTTGGGCAAGAGCGCCTTCAACAGCGGTCGAAAGACGCCCGCGCTCGCCAGGAAGTGGCTCGGCGCAAAGCAGTCGTAGGTATTGGAATAGGTATGTCGCTCGTCGAGAACCAGCAGTTCGTGAAGCAACGTCGTGCCGGAGCGCCAATGGCCGATCACGAACACGGGATCGCCCTGGAGTTGGGTACGGGCGATGCGGCGGCCGAAAAAGAGCATCTGCAACAGCGACAGGCCAAAGTTCATGATGCTCAGGCACGACATTAACAAGGCCATCGCCCAGCGCCGCGGCGCGATGCAAAACCGGTTCCGCAGCAAAAGGGGAAACCAGCCCGTGGCGGTCATGCCGTCCCAGAATCGCAGGAACCACGGCTTGTCGACATACCCTCCCGATCCTAGACCTTCGGATTTTTTTTGCATTTCTCTTATTCTTCAGGCAGGAGGCGTAACAACGCGGGGTCGTCGATCAGGGAAATTGCCAACTGGCCGCGCTCGGCGCGCATGCGGACCGCCGTGATGCGGCTCACGACCCATCCGTCGCGATCGGGCGGCACCGACTGATAGTCCGCGTCCAGCAGCCGAAAAATTTCGGGCTGCCTTGTATCCCGATCGATGATCCAGACTTCCGGAATTTGCAGTTGCGCGTAGAAGGGCAGTTTCTCGTACGATTCGTCGCCCGGACTGCGGATCTCCACAACGACGGTCGGACCGCCGTCGAAATACTCGTTGCGGTCGATATGAAAACGATCGGGCGTGAGCAGCACCAGGTCTGGAATCCGATAATCGTCGGGCCAGCGACCGGGCATCGCGAGATTGATGGGCGGGTAAACTTTATTGCCCCGGGGCCGGGCCCAATAGGTCCTGAGCCATGCTCCCATGTCCAGTTCCAGGTCCTGGTGCGAACGATTGGGCATCGGCGGCATGTGTAAAACTCCATCCCACATTTCATCCCAACGATCGGCGCCCGTGCGGCGACGCCCATCGAGGATTCCCGGTTCAATATCCAGCAAGATCGCTTTCATGGGAGGCATTATAGCACGAAACAAGCGGAAGGCGAAAGGCGGAAGGCGGAAGGCAGAACTTCCGCCTTCATCCTTCCGCCTTCCACCTTCGGCAGGCAAATCGCCCTGGACATTCCCGCCGTTTTTCGCTACGCTCCCCGCGCGGAAGGTGGAAGGATTAAGGCGAAAGGCGGAACTTCCGCCTTCATCCTTCCGCCTTCCGTTGAAACATTTCCGGAGAAACAGAATTCCGGCTGAAGCCGGTACTACAAACAGATGTCTTCCGGGCTAGCATCAAAATCCGCATTGTCTGCCGGCCGCACCACGCGGCTGCAAGACCTGATCTTCCCGGTGGGGATCGTCGCCAGCGTGCTCGTCATTCTGGTGCCGCTGCCGACCGCGCTGATGGATTTGCTGCTCTCGGCCAATGTGGCCATCGCGGTGATCATGCTGCTGACGACGATCTACGTCCGCACGCCGCTGGAATTCAGCATTTTCCCCTCGCTACTGCTGGCCACCACGCTCTTCCGCCTCGTGCTCAACGTGGCCACGACGCGATTGATCCTTACCCGCGCCTCGGCCGACGGCCTGTTAGCCGCCGGCGGAGTCGTCAAGACCTTCGGTCAATTCGTCACCGGCGGCTCGACGGGCGTGGACAAGATTGTCGTCGGCCTGATTATCTTTGCCATCATCGTCATCATTCAGTTCGTCGTCATCACCAAAGGCGCCACGCGCATCAGCGAAGTGGCCGCCCGTTTCGCTTTGGACGGCATGCCTGGCCGGCAAATGGCCATCGATGCCGACCTGAACGCCGGCACCATCGACGAGCACGAGGCCCAGCGCCGCCGCAAAGAGGTTAGCCGCCAGGCCGACTTCTTCGGCGCTATGGACGGTGCCAGCAAGTTCGTCCGCGGCGATGCCATCGCCGGCATTATCATCACGCTCATCAATATCGTGGGCGGTCTGTTCATCGGCATGTTCGAGTCGGGCATGTCGCTCGGCCAGGCCGCGTCGCTATTCACCACGTTGACGATCGGCGACGGCCTGGTCAGCCAGGTGCCCGCGTTCCTCATCTCGCTGGCGGCCGGCCTGTTGGTCACGCGCAGCAGTAACGAGAGCGACCTGCCGCGGGAGTTTATCCAGCAACTCTTTTCGCGTCCCCAAGCCTTGGCCGTGGCCGGCGGGTTCCTCTCGATCCTCATCTTTACGAGCATGCCGCGGATTCCGCTGTTGGCCATCGGTGCCACGTGCATCGGCGCCGCGTTGAGTTCGACCCGCCGCGGCACGGCGGCCAAAGCGGCCAGCGAGGCCAAAAAACAAGCCGACGCGGCCAAACCGCCCGAGACCCGCGTGGAAGACTACTTGAGCGTCGATCCGATGGAAGTCGAAATCGGCGTGGCCCTCATCCGCCTGGCCGATCCGCGCCGCGGCGGCGACCTGCTGGAACGTATCCAGCGCGTCCGCCAGAACGTGGCGGGCGAGATCGGCATCATCCTGCCCAAGGTCCGCATCCGCGACAACATGCGGCTCGACCAGAACCAGTATCGCATCAAGATCGCCGACATGCCGGTGGCCGAAGGCACCGTCTATGCCGCCAAATTCCTTGCCATGGACTCGGGTACCGGGGCACCTGGTACTCCAGGTCGCGGCAAGGTGCCGGGCGTGGCCACGCGCGAGCCGGCCTTCGGTACGCCCGCGGTCTGGATCGACGCGCAGGTTCGCGACCAGGCCGAGTTGAACGGCTATACGGTGGTCGAACCAGGCAGCGTGATCGCCACGCACCTCACGGAGACCATTCGCCGCCACGCTGACGAGATCCTCACCCGCGACTCAACGAAGCACCTGATCGACGAACTGAAGCGGACCTCGCCCGTGGTGGTCGATGAGTTGATTCCCGGCGTGATGAAGCTCAGTGAAGTGCAGCAGATATTGCAGATGCTCCTGCGGGAAAGCGTGCCCATCCGGCAGCTTGGGCCGATCCTGGAGACCTTGGGCGACTATGCCCCGCGGACCAAGGAGCCGATCTTGCTGGCCGAATACGTGCGGCATCGCCTGGCCCGCTCGATCTGCACGCGGCACCGCGACGTCCAGAACCGGCTCTACGTCGTCACGCTCGATCCGTCGCTGGAGGACCGCATTCGCGCGGGCTTCGAGCATAACGAGCACGGCTTGTTCGTCCGCATGTCGCCGCAGGCCATCGAGGCCACCTGCCGGCAGATTGCCGTGGGCGTCGAACGGCTGACGCTGGCCAACCATTCGCCCGTCGTGCTGGTGAGCCCGCAGATTCGCGCGGCTCTGCGGCAGATGACGGCCTCGCACCTGCCGAACCTGATTGTGCTGAGCTACAACGAGATCACGCGGGACACGAAGATCGAAGCCATGGCGATGGTCTCCGACGCGAGGTAGAGAAGAAAGAAAGTGGCTAGTGGCTAGTGGTCAGCACTACGCACTAAGCACTAACCACTAAGTACTAACCACTAACCACTGAAAACTGCCATGGAACTCAAAACCTACCGTGCCCCGACCATGTATGAGGCCCTGGCGATGGTCCGCCACGACCTGGGCCCTGACGCGGCCGTGCTGCATACCCGCGAAGTCCAGTCCCGCCGCTTCTTCGGCTGGTTCACCGGACCACGGGAAATCGAAGTCACCGCTTCCTGCGGCGTCAACGTGCCCAGCCGCCTGCCCGGACGAGGAGAAGAAGGCGAAACGCAAGCGGAATTTATGCCTTCCGCTCCGCCTTCCGACTTCCGCCTTCCGCCTTCCCATGACGCCATGCAGAGCCAGTTGAGCAATCTGCAACAGATGGTCGAGGAGCTTTGCCACCGCAACGACGCTCCACGACCCGGAGTACCGGGTGCCCCCGAGTTGCCCGAGGAGTTGTTTCAGCTCTTTACCGAACTGCTCGACTCCGACCTGAACGAGGAACTGGCCCGCGAATTGGTGGAACGCGTGCGGATCGAAACCAAAGGCTCGCACATCGACGACCTGCTGATGGTCAAGGCACGGCTGGCGCGGATGATCGAGTCGGAAGTCCGCGTTTCCGGGCCGATCCAGATGGCGCCCGGCCGCAGTCGCTTAGTCGCCTTGGTCGGGCCGACAGGCGTGGGCAAGACGACGACGATCGCCAAGCTGGCGGCCAATTATCGCCTCAAGGAAAAACGCCGCGTAGGCCTGATCACGGTCGATACCTACCGCATCGCGGCGGTCGAACAGTTGCGGACCTACGCCGACATCATCGACCTGCCGATGCAGGTGGTCTCCACGCCCCGCGAAATGCGCGAGGCGGTGGGCCGCATGGACAATCTCGACCTGATCCTGCTGGACACGGCTGGCCGCAGCCCAAAGGACGAAGTCCGCATTCAGGAGCTCCGCGCCTTCCTGACCGAGGCCGACGCCGACGAGGTGCATCTGGTGCTCAGCAGCGTCGCCGGCAGCCGCGTGCTGGAACAGACGGCCGAACGCTTTGCCGCCGTGGGCACCACCGCGATGATCCTCACCAAGCTGGACGAAGCCAACGGCCTGGGCAACATTCTGCCGCTGGTCCGCACCAGCCGCTTGCCCCTGAGCTATTTGACCAACGGCCAGAACGTGCCGGACGACATCGAGGTTGCGGAATCGATGCGGATCGCGAGATTGATACTCGGGATGGAAGGAAACTGAAACGTAAAGAACTTAGATCGTAGAGCTTAGACCTTAGATTCGGAATCTGAGGACTAAGTACTAAGCACTAAGTACTAAGTACTTTCTATGGACCAGGCCACCGAACTCCGTGTACTCGCGCGACAGGTTGCGTCGTCGCGCGCGCCGACCGCGATACGGCCGCGGCGGATCGTGGTTTTCGGCGGCAAAGGGGGCGTCGGCGCCACGACGATCGCCGTGAACCTGGCTGTGGCCTTGGCCCAACAAGACCAACCGTGCCTGCTCTGCGATGCCGCGGGCGGCGACGCTTCGCAGCAACTCCGCCTCGATCCGCGGCATTCGCTGGCCGACGTGCTGCGCGGAAATCGCAGCCTGGACGACGTGATCGAGTCCGGCCCGGCCGGCGTGCAAGTCCTGGCCGGTTCGCGCGAGCTGATCTGCCGGCAGGACACGACCGAACACGCTTGGGGACAACTGCTCGCGCAACTGCCCTCGCTCGGCGTCGTGCCCGAAGCGGTGGTCATCGACGCCGGCAATTGCCCGGACGCCTTGTCGCGACAACTCTGGCAGACGGC
>Ga0302320_10028071_pt1 | contig 10818 bp, 8 predicted proteins | sample Bog_T0_3_FD_202130 | JGI IMG/M metagenome (GOLD analysis project Ga0302320, IMG submission 202130) | Peat permafrost microbial communities from Stordalen Mire near Abisko, Sweden - Bog_T0_3 | ecosystem: Environmental > Terrestrial > Soil > Wetlands > Peat | place: Sweden: Abisko, Stordalen Mire... | reverse complement strand
GTGTTTCCATCCATGCTGGACGCGTTCACGGGCAATCATCCGTTGCCGCCGCCGACCGCTGCTGAAGCGGCAGAATGGGAAGCGAAAGCCAAGGCCTCCGCGACCGATGCGGATTTGGTCATTGCGATCGTCGGTGAGTTGGCGACCATGAGCAGCGAAGCATCGTCACGCGCGTCGCTTGATCTGCCCGGCATCCAGCAACAGATGCTGGAAGCGGCTGCATCAGCGGGCAAGCCGGTGGTTGTCGTGCTTGAGAACGGAAGGCCGCTCGACATTCGCTGGCCGGCGGAGCATGTTCCGGCCATCCTGGAATCTTGGTACCCTGGTACGGAAGGAGGCAACGCCATTGCAGACGTGCTGTTTGGCGATGTGAATCCGGGCGGCAAGCTGCCTGTGAGCTGGCCGAGCGTGGCTGGCCAGGAGCCGCTCTACTACAACCACAACCTCACGCATGAGCCGGAAGATCGGCCCACGTTCACCTCTCGCTATTGGGACCTGCCAAGCAAGCCGCTCTATCCGTTTGGATACGGGCTCAGCTATACCACATTCAAGTTCGGCAATCTGCATTTGAGCAAAGACAACTTCAAAGCGAATGACGCAACCGAAGTCACGGTGGACGTGACGAATACAGGCTCCGTTGCTGGAGATGCAGTGGCGCAGGTGTACATTCATCAGCGCGCGGGTTCAGCGTCACGGCCGGTGCGGCAATTAAAAGGCTTCCGTCGCGTCACGTTAAAACCCGGAGAAACGCAGTCTCTGAAATTCCAACTGGGCAAAGACGAGTTGCAATATTGGAATCCGCAAACCAAAGCATGGGGCGTGGAACCGGGCAGCTTTGATGTGTGGGCGGGGCAGGACTCGACCGCCGATCTGCATGCGGAGTTTGCGGTCTCGCAGTAAGTGCGGGCTGAAAGCAATCGAACAGCTATTCGTAACGCAGCGCCTCGGCTGGCAGGACGCTGGCCGCGGCGTACGACGGATACAGGGTAGCCAGCAACGAGATCCCGATCGATACAGCAGCGACGATCACGCCATCCAGGGGACGAGGCGCGAAGGGAAGCGTGTCGATGGAATAGACCTCGGCGGAAAGCGGGATGTGGTAATGGCCGCCGGCCCATGAAGCTGCGTAGCCGAGGATGAGACCGATCGCAGTGCCGATGAGGCTGATCAGCAGTCCTTGCAAAAGGAATATGCGGCGTATCTGGCCAGGCTCAACGCCGTAGCTCATCATAACGGCAATGTCACGCGTCTTCTCCATCACCATCATCGTGAGGGCAATGAGAATATTAAGCGCGGCGACCATTACGATGAGCGCAATCACGATGAACGTGACCACTTGCTCAAGCTTCAGCGCCTTGAAAAGCTCGCGGTTCTCCTCCATCCAATTGGTGGTCATATAGCCCTTGCCGGCAGCCTGTTCAATAGAGCGGGCAATTTCAGGTGCATGATCAAGATCGTCGACTTTGAAACTGATCACCGACAGCAAGTCCGGCTCGGCGAAGAGGCGTTGAGCGTCGGCCAGGCGCAGAAAGCCCATCTGCGCGTCGTATTGATAGAAGCCGGAGTGAAATATTCCCACTACTTTGAAGGGCTGATATTTGGGCAGGATGCCGAAAGGGGTTGACTCCCCCTGCGGGCTGATCACGGTTACCGAATCGCCCACACTCACTCCTACGGCCTCCGCGAGGTCCTGTCCAAGGATTAATGGTGGCGGTCCCTTGGTCTGAGAAGCGGAGTCCGGTTGCGGTTCCAGCTTTTGCACAGAGCTGGGCGTGGCTGTGGTAAGCAGGTCGCTTACGGTTTTTTCATCGGCTGGCAGAATACCTTCCAGCAATGCGCCTCCGCCGCGCGCGCCGCGTGCGATAAAGACAGGTTCGTAAATTCCCGGAGAAGCGGCGGTCACGTGCGGCAATTGGCGTAGCTTCTTAAAGAGAGGTTCCCAATCGCGAATGCCGTCGGCGTTTACGCGCATCAGGCGGACGTGCGCTGTGGATCCGACTAGCTTGTCCTGCAGGTCGCGCCGCATCCCGTTGGTGATGGCCAGCGCGATGATGAGAGCAGCTACGCCCGCGGCCACTCCAGTGATGGAGATGGTGGTGACGACGCCAACCACAGCCTGCCGCCGCTTGGCTTTCAGGTAGCGCGCCGCGAGAAAGAGTTCGAATCGCATTCAATCTGCCTTGCTTGCGCGGACTTATTTCGCGGGAACAAAGAATACTGTTTTCGCCACGCCCACGTTGTCATGCCGGTCATAGACGCGCACGGTGATCAAAAGCTCGCCGCTCTTGCCTTCGAGCGCCTTGACTGGAAGACGAATTTCATAATGCTCACGCTTGGAATCAGAGAGGCTGCCCACCGGCTCGATGAACTGCCACGGCCCGGCGTTGAGTGAATACTCTGCGTGTGCGATGGGAGAGATAGCATCTTGCGCGTCAAAGGTCACGAGCGGCGCCGCTTCGGCGGTTGCCTTCAGACCGGTGACCACGGGCGGAGTGGTGTCCACTTCGAAGCGTTCGCTTTCCTTGTATCCAGAGAGTGCATCGCCGGGGGAATGCGAAGGCGCGTCTGAGGCGACAACCTCGATCTGGTACCCGCCGTCGGGAATGAGCGTGGCGTCAAAGCTGTATGCCTTGTCAGTGAGGTTGTCTTTCAGCAGGCGCCACATATGTTCGCCGTCTCCGCGCAGAAAAAGAGAATAGATCAGGTCGTCGCCATTGTCGTCATGCGCAGCCCAGCGAGCGGTAATGGCGGTGCGGTCTTTGATAGCAGTCAGAGCTCCCGCGCTCCCAGCGTCGAAGGTCATGGCCGTGTTCTGACTGGACGACGGGAATGCGATGTTGATGGTCTGCTGCTGATTGCCTGCCTGGTTCGGGGGATTGAGTCGTGCTCCCGGTACGACGACAAGATCATCCACCACGGGCGCGGCATTCACAGGAAGGTAGTTCACGCCGATGCTTCCGAGGAACGCATCTTTGTGCAGCACGGCTTTCCATTCGAAGAAGCGACCGGTTGGCGAGATTGCAGTGCCGTCTTTCAGCGGCTCCCAGTCAGACCAGCCGCGAATGGGCTGCTCCACATTGCCGGAACGGGTGAAGAGCTCGTATCCGGATGAGCCAGGTGCGACTTCGATGCGTCCAAAGCGCGCAAGAGCGCCGGCATCGAGCACGTCGCTCACGTATTCGTGCTTGTCTGCAGGGGTACCAAAGCGCAGAAGCTTTCCGGTATTTCCGGTGCCGATGAGCATGTCGTCGAGCGCGTTGCCGGCAGGCGTGAGGGCGAGACTTAGTCCTTGCTGAGCATCCAGATGAGCGACGTCGGAGTACGAACCGTCCTCCGCTATTTTGAATACGCGCCCGCGATTGCCGCTAAGCGCGAGCAGACCATCTTTGCGCTCAGCAAGGGCATAAACGATCTCGTCTTTGCCGGACCAAATTTTTCGAGGCGCCTGACCTTCTTTCAGCGCATAGATCTCGCTGCCTTCCGGGATAGATGCGCTTGAGTTGGCCGCCTGCAGGGAGCCAGGCTGGACCACCGTGATTGTGACTGAGCCTACGCCCTGCACGGGCAGTGGGGGAAGCGGGTTGCGGCTTTTGTCGCCGACGTTGGATGCGTAGATGGTGCCGTTGGGGGCCACGGCCACTGCGGTGATTTCGCGCTTGGGCGCTTCAAACAGGACATAACCTTTACCTTGCGGATTGATGCGGTATACGAGGCCGGAGCCATCTGACCCGGCGATGAGATCGCCTTTTGCATCCCAGGCGAGCGAGCGAATGTGCTGCTCATCGCTTCTGAAAAAAGCTTCGGGCTGAGCGCTGGGCCGGGATGGATCCACGCGATAGATCGCCCCCGGGCCGCCCGTTGCAATGTAGAGGCGGCCAGAGGAATCAAAGGTCAGGTCCCAGATGTAGTGCGTCTTGCCGTCGGTCTTGTTCGATTTTGGGTCGCCGGCTTTGTTTGTACTGGACTTTGGATCGGATTTTCCCGTATCGCCCTTTGCGTCATCGAGCTTAGCCACGTCAAAGACCACTGTGGCAGTGGCCTCGTCCTGTTTTGCGGTGGCATCGGCCTTGAGCTTGTAAACCTTGCCGCTGGGCAGTGTGGCTGCGTATAGGGTCCCGTCCGGGCCCTGCTTCACAACCTGGACGCTTACGTCCTTGGTTTCAAAAAGCGCGAACGGGTTGCTGTCGGCACCGATACGCAGCACCGTGGCAGGCGCGGCGGTTCCCAGGTAGGCGGTCCCGGCCTTGTCGACGGCGACCGACCAAACAAACGTGGAGGGCGTGGTGAGGATTTCAGAAGTTGCGGGGCCTTCAAGAAGGTGGCCATCGCTGGTCAGCGCTACTCCTTGAGGCGTCCCTTTTTCAAATTCCTCAAGTCGCGACTGGGTCCAGAGATGCGTGCCCTGGGCAGCGACGAACTGCGATTCTGCTGCCGAGGCAAACAGTACCGCGGCAACAAAGAAAATCCATGAGGGGGCTTTCAGGCGAAGGATGGGGGCGAAAACAAACATGCTTCCGTTGAGTCTACTAAAGTTGGGGGCAGCGTGGCATGACGGAGTGAACGGCGCTCTTAGCGGCCGCGGAACTGGATGATGCGGCGGCGGTCGCGCTTGGACGGGCGGTGCTCGGGTAGGGGTGCGAACTCCTGCATGGCCTTGCGCTCTTCGGCGGCTTTGATGCGAGCGGCTTTGCTGGCCTCCGTTTCGCGATAAAGGGTTTGCGCTACGGCCGCCGGACCGCGCATCTCACTTAGCAATAGAACCTCGATTTGGAATTCACCGCCCTCATTTTTTATATGCAGCATATCGCCGATGCGCACGTCGCGCGCGGGTTTCGCTTCAATGCTGTTGGAATGAATGCGACCAATGTCGCAGGCTTTCGAGGCCTGCGCGCGCGTCTTGAAAAAGCGAGCGGCCCAAAGCCATTTATCCATGCGCACGGTATTCATGCTTTTCCTTTTATAGCAGGGCGTCTTGTTGTGCGGCGAGACTTCAGGATCTACAGTCGTTGTCTGCGAGCGAAGTTGCGTCTCGCTGCGTCCAGTGCATGCAAATGCGTAATGAATCCATTTCAAGGTCGAACAAGAATGATCTCTCGTAACCTCTCGCAATTGATTCTTTCAGGTACTCTTCTCTGCACGATTCCAGCAGGCGCACAAGTCCACTCGTCGCGCCATTCGCGGTATCCGAACGCTCCGTCCAATGATCCTCAATTGCTGATTCCGGCGGACCAGGCGCAGTCCTGTTTTACGCCGGAAAGCAGCCTGATCGGCTATGACCAGTTTCAGCAGTTCGATGTTTTTGCGCAGCCGGCCAGCAAGGGATATCTATGCATCAACATTCCCAATGGACGGACGTTCGTGATTGACCACCTGTTCGCCGAAGCTGACTACGACCAGGTGCTGCCCGCTCCTGCGGAATGGTATTTGAACACGGCGGTTGGACACTACGAGCAGTTGACCGGCTTTGCTGCGGAGCGCGTGGGCTCCGAAACCGCCAACGCCCATTACGTGCTTTCGCAGCCTGTTCACATGGGGGTAGCAGGCGGTACTCGCGTCACGCTGATCATGCATAGCTATTTTGTCGGGGCCAGCAGCGCCATCACTGAAACGCCGGGGACGGCGAGCGTGGCGCTGATTGGGCATTGGGAGTAACACCATTGCCAGTCAAAGCAGGGGCCTGGAGGGGTGTTCGCGCGCCTCGTCACGCGCCGGAAGGCTCTTGCTGACGCCGTCCTCCGGGGACGCGGCTCCTTTAGCTTGATTCGAGCTTGGCGGAAACGCCATGTTTGCGGCTCTATCCGGTTTGGGTGCTCGTGAAGGCGATTCAGGATTAAGGTTCGACTTTCCAGATATAAAGGTGCTCTGCATCGCTGGATGTGGCGACCTCAATACCGAGGTTGCGGGTTGCGCGGTTCAGAGCGGATCGGACATTCTCCTTGCTGTCAGGCAGCTCCTCCAAGGGAACTTTGAGCGCTGTGCCGTGTGGCAGTTGCTCAATATCGCTTAACAGGAGTGTCACGATCTTCTTATGCTTGCCGTCCCGCCCCTTGGGGACGTCGTGTTGGAGAACCGCTTGAAACTTCATTGGGCCCGATGTAGTACCTCCGTTTGTTGCCATTGGGTCGCTCCTTTCCTTTTCGCTGATCGCAATGATTCTTTCTGCCAGCTTAGCTTATTACTTAACGTATCCTTAAATTATCGTAAAGCTACCCTAAAATTCAAAGCCTACTATCGACCAGAGGAATTTGCAAGGTTGTCAAAATGTATTTTTTTACCACCGCAGAAATCCGACGCGGCCGCTGTGTGTACTATGAAGCAGACATTCAAAAGAGGCTGAACATACCTCGAAGAGGTTCCCCGTATCGCGAGGGGATTGCTATTGTCCATTCAGAGGTCGACTTTAAATGAGCAAGAGAACGAGTTTCCCCACAATTCCGGTCGCGGAGGTTCCCATGTCTGAGATGTCCGATTCTAGCAACACCTATCGTCCGTCCGTTCTTGTTGTTGACGACGAATCCGCAATCGCCGACACTTTGGCAGAAATCCTTAACCGCAGCGGATACAGCGCCAGGGCCGCATACGACGGTCCGGGTGCTCTGGAAACCTCGTTGATGGTGCCTCCGGAGCTGCTGATTACCGACGTAGTGCTGCCCGGTATGAACGGCATTGATCTCGCGATCCAGATGAAGCGGATTTTTCCGGATGTGAAGATTCTGCTGTTCTCAGGACAGGCATCGACATCGGACTTGCTGGCTTCTGCCAACGGCGCTGGTCATAGATTTGCTCTGCTCAGCAAGCCTGTGCATCCGAAAGATCTTCTGGCACGCGTTTCGGAGAGCTTGAAGTCGCGGCGACCGCACCATGTTTCCGATTCGAACGGCAAGGGCAATCATTCGGCCATTGTTTCAAACGGCGACTAGGGGCTTGACCGCGTAGATTTGTGCATTGCCAGGTCCTGGAAACGGGATCTGGGGCACCCAAATCCGTGACGATTAATTATGAAACCACATAATCGCTGAATCAGGGGCCTGAACCGGCCTCAAGCTTGATGCGCCGTTCGGGACATGCGAGGCAGGACCGGAGCTAGTTGGTCAGGACTGCGCGATAGCGAACCTTATTTTTCTTGACCTTCTCGATAGCCTCGTTCGCCTTGGCCATTGGAAAAGATTCGGTCTGAGCCTTCACGCCGTGCCGGGCGGCAACGTCCATCATTTCTTTCAACCTGTGCGGACTGCCGACCGGGCTTCCACTGATGGAACGGAGACCGGCAATGATCGGAAAGGCCTGTACAGTTACTGGTGACGGTGGCACTCCCACAAAACACAAAGTGCCGGTGGGACGAAGCGCCTGAATGTAGATGCCCCAGTCCTGGTCGGCATTGATTGTGGTCAGGATGAAGTCTTGCGTCCCGACCATCTCCTTCATTGCTTTTGATTCCCGAGTGTTGACGAAGTTGTTCGCGCCCAGGTCGCGCACCTCTTTTTCTTTCCCCGCGGATGTGGAGAAGGCGGTGACCTCGGCGCCAAAGACGCGCGCAAATTGAATGGCGATGTGTCCCAGGCCGCCGATGCCGACGATCCCCACGCGCGAGGCCGGATTGACACAATGCGTGCGCAGGGGACTGTAGACAGTGATGCCGCCGCACAGAAGCGGTGCCGCATGTTCACTTGAGAGAGCGTCGGGAATCGGGATCACGAAGCGAGCGTTGGCCCGAACGCTGTCCGCATAGCCGCCGTGCCGATGGAGACAAGTGCCCTCGAGAAGCGGACAGAGGTTTTCCATGCCGCGTGTGCACCATTCGCAGATGCCACATGAATTTGATTGCCATCCCAGACCTACGCGCTGCCCGATCTCGAGCCCCTTTACGTCGGTGCCAACGGCGGTGATGGCACCCACGATCTCATGGCCGGGGATGAATGGATACTGGCTGATGCCCCAGTCGTTTGATATGAGGTGAAGATCGCTGTGGCATACGCCGCAATGAGTGATTGCGATTTCTACTTCCTGCTGTCCAAGCGAGCCTGGATCATAGTGATAGGGCAGCAGTTCTGCTCCTGCGGCGTGCACTGCAAGTCCTTGAATTTGAGCCATGATCTTTCCGGAAGTCCTCGTTTGAGCGGCAGAGAATCGACGGCGGCCACGGGCGCCGGCCCCAAAGTAATTCCGGGGATAGAGCTTCTGAATGATCTTAGTTTAAACTGCCGCCCGGCTCAACGTGCAGGTTCAAAATCTGGAAACCGTTCAGAACCCCTCCGGCGGGCGCATCGCCTTCCAGGTCCGCCGACTCGCCGTTGAGATTCACGTCCTGGGCCGAGCGCAAGGGCTCGAGCGCATTTGCCATGGATAAGGGGACGCTGGTGAGGGTTTGTCCTGCAACATCAGCCTGGGCATCAGGAACCAGGAGGCTGACGTAGATGCGATCCGCGGCATGTTGTCTGCGGTCTTGTGCGAGGAGGGTATCAAGATCGACTGGCCGGCTGGAGAATCGGGGCTGATCGAGAGTGCGGTCAAGTGTTCCCGCGTCCGAGACCAGAATGCGCAGGTTGCCGGAGCCGAGCCGTGCGGGCAGCGTGATGGGGATGCGCACATTGCGCGCCGCCTGCTGCCAGGGTCGAACTGTCGCTTCCACAACGACGGTGTCTCCTGAGTGAACGATGTTGTTGCTTACCAGGCGCGCCGTCTCCAGTTCAACCTGGACGCGGTGGGGAATGGCTTCCGCGCGCACATCGATTCCACGGACTGTGCCATGGCGCGCTCCGTTCGTGTAGAGCTGCGAGAAGTGCGTTCCCACTTGAAGAGCCGCGTTCAGCGATGCCGGCAATTGGTCGCTGGCGGAGACCCACAGGTCGAGCGGCGAAGGCGCGTGCTCGTCGAGAGCGATGCTGCCGGTGACGTGGTAGCTGGTTTCGGCGGTGCTGTCGTTGTTGGCGAGCAACGATTGATAGAGCGAGACCATCACGGCAAGAGGGGTGAGCGAGGGCAGATCGACGACCTCTATGTTGAGTTCGCGGTCCGTTCCGGCGCGGCGAACGTCCATATGAATCGGGATCATATGTGCGGTCTGCCCGAGAACGCCGCGAACCGCTGCGTCGCGGTCTTCAGTGAAGGCGCCAATCGGTTCGCCGGTGTTGATGATCTTGAACGCATTGAGCGGCGAGGCCAGGGTGGCGATCACATCGGCGGTCGTCATTGGCATGGAGACCGGGCCAGCCTGCAGAATCGGGTGTCCGCAAGCCAAGAGCTGTTTTGGGTCGACGTAGGTCACGGTGCAGGTGGCGGCTATCTCCAGATCTCCGCGCACCAGTTGCGCGCTCACTGCCGATCCGGGAGTCACCCTGGCGATGGCAGCGGCGGAAGGGGTGGTGCTTTGTTTCGAGGAACCGCCCCCGGCCGCGACCATTTCAAGGCTGGTGCCGGCCATCTTCTGCTGCCAAAAGCGGATGGCTTCGGGGCTGAATCCGTTCATCACCAACGGAGTCTCCATGGCCTGAAAGCTCATGCCGCTGCTGGACACTGCGGTGTCAGGCGTGGCGGAAGAAGTGAGAGGAGAACTGACGCCGGGGCTCGACACGGCTTGGAGGTCGATATTGCCAGAATCATCCGTGATCGGAATATCGCGAACTTCGAGCATCTGCTCAATGGGAGTGATGCCGGCGATGGGGTCCTTGCTGAACTGGCCAATGCGGTAGGAGAGCGAACCCAGCAGGCGGTTTCCAACGTAGACTGGGCTACCGCTCATGCCCGCGACGACGCCGGTGTATTCCGGTTTGGCACCATGAAGCTGGGCGAGGATCATGTCGTGGCCGGGGCCGCGCCCGCCGCGCAACACACCTAGAATCTCAACCTGCATGGATTCCGGCTTGTTTCCCTGAAAGACTGTCCATGCGGTGGCGGTCATGCCGGCTCTTACCTGACTGAGCGGGAAAATGCCCCCGCTGGACGGTGGCGGGCCACTGGGCGGCGATTGTGCGATGGACGGGGACAAAAACGCAGGCAGGAAAAGCGTCAGGCTTGCCGCGACGGCAAGCGCAGACAAGCGGTTTCTGGTTTCCTTCAGGCGAGTTCCCACGTCTATAAGAGTACAGCCCGCTGCACGGGTTCAACGGAGCCGCACGCCGCGAACGCCGCTTCGGATGTCTGAGCAGTTTGACGCGAAAGTAGGAGCATCCGTTAATGCCGTATAGTGCGGTGGCTGTCGTTCGTCCAAGGTGATCCCGTATGCTGTTGAGCACAGAGGTCGTCATGTCCACGTTGCGCCCATTTATTTCCGCGTTTCGAAGTGTTTCGCTTGCAGGATTGTTTCTTGTTACTGCGGCGGCGCCGGTTTTGCGGGCGCAATCGTCGCCCCAGCCGACGAACCCGCAGCCGACGCAGCCGCAGCCCGACCAGGCCACGCCGGATGCGGGCGGTCCCGGCGGCGACTCTGGCGTCATCGCCTTGCCAAAAAAGAAGGATGCGCCGGAGGAGCCTCCGCCACCCCCGGCGCCGGTTGCGCCGAAGATCAAGAACCCCGAGGGGATGGGGGATGTCTCGATGCGCATCAACGTCCAGGAAGTGAGCGTGGACGTGGGCGTATTGCTGGAGAAAACGCACCAGTTTGTTCCCAACCTCAGGCCCGGAAATTTCCGCGTGTACGAAGATGGGGTTCCCCAGAAGATCACCGGATTCAAGCGCGTCGAGGCACCCATTACCGCGCTGATGATCTGCGAGTTTGCGGCCAAGAGCTACAGCTTCATTTACGACATGCGCAATGCGGCGTTCTCCTTTGCGGAACAGTTGCGGCCACAGGATTACGTGGCCCTGATGACGTTCGACATG
>Ga0302320_10028067_pt1 | contig 10819 bp, 8 predicted proteins | sample Bog_T0_3_FD_202130 | JGI IMG/M metagenome (GOLD analysis project Ga0302320, IMG submission 202130) | Peat permafrost microbial communities from Stordalen Mire near Abisko, Sweden - Bog_T0_3 | ecosystem: Environmental > Terrestrial > Soil > Wetlands > Peat | place: Sweden: Abisko, Stordalen Mire... | reverse complement strand
GATTATTGGGAAGTATGTGAAGTGAGCCAAAAGCTTTTCACCGCAGAGGGCGAGGAGAAATTCCGAAGAGGACGCCGAGAAAAACATTAAGATGAGGTTGGAGTGTCGATGAGCATTGTCGTTGTCGGTTCGGTTGCGTTTGATGACATCGCGTCGCCTTCGGGCAGCGTGAAGGGGATTCTGGGTGGGGCGGCGACTTATTTTTCGCTGGCCGCCAGCTACTTCACCGAGGTGCGCGTGGTGGCCGTGGTGGGCGAAGATTTTGGCGCAGCGGAGGAAAGCGTTCTGAAGAAGCGGGGCGTGGATACGCGCGGCATCGAGCGCGCTGCCGGCAAAACGTTTCGCTGGGGCGGAATCTATAGCGAAAACCTGAGTGAGGCCAAGACTACATTCACCGATCTGAATGTGTTCGAGAAATTTCAGCCGCGCATTCCCCCGGAATACGAAGACAGCGAATTTTTGTTCCTGGCAAACATCCAGCCCACGCTGCAAGCGACCGTGCGCCGCAAGATGAACCGCGTTCGGCTGACCGGATGCGACACCATGAATTATTGGATCAATAGCGCACGCCCGGAACTGGCCGAGACTTTGAAACTTGTGGATGTGCTGCTGATCAACGACACGGAAACCAAGATGCTGGCGCACGAGACGAACCTGCCGCGCGCGGCGCAGAAGGTGCTGGCCATGGGGCCGCAGGCGGTGGTGATCAAGCACGGCGAATATGGGGCGACGATTTTCTTTCGCGAGGGCGCGTTCGGCATTGGCCGGCATCCGTTTCGGGCACCGACCTTGCCGCTCGATGAAGTGAAGGATCCCACCGGAGCGGGCGATTCCTTCGCCGGCGGGTTCATGGGCTATGTGGCGTCGCAGGAAGAATTGAATCGCGAAGTGCTGAAGCGGGCGCTGTTTTACGGCGGAGTGATGGGATCGTTTGCCGTGGAACGGTTTGGCACGGAACGGCTGCAAGCGCTCACGCGCGAACAAATCGACGAGCGCTTTCAGATTTTTCGCGAACTGACCCACCTCGAATGAAGCCGCAGAAGCCGCCCGCGAAGCCGTACTCCGAGAACGAGACCGTTCGGCTGGTATGGCTGGCGATCTTTGTCTCGGTATTTTCTTTTCTCTTCTACCTGCGCAACGGGGACGCGCTGCTCTACGGCGATGCCGTGGCGCACATCAACATTGCGCGCCGCGTCTTCGATTCAAAAACTCCAGGGCTGCTGCAGTTGGGCACGGTGTGGCTGCCGCTTCCACATTTGCTGATCCTCCCGTTCATCGTTTCCAAGCAGATGTGGCAGACCGGGTCGGGCGGCTCGATTCCGTCGATGATCGGGTTTGTGTTCGGCGTGCTGGGCATTTTCCGGCTGGTGCGCGTGGGGTTGAGCCGCAACGGCGAAGTGAGCAGCGCGTCGCGATTTGGGGCGTGGGCGGCGGCGATTGTGTATGCCGCGAATCCGAATTTGATTTACCTGCAGGCGACGGCGATGGGCGAGTCGCTGTATCTGGCGTTTTTCATCTGGAGCGTGGTCTTTTTCGCGGAGTGGGTGCAAGGAAACCCGAAAGCGCTGGCTCGGTGCGGGTTGTGCCTGGCAGCGGCGTGTTTGACGCGGTATGACGGCTGGTTTCTGGCGGCGGTGATGGTCGTGGTGGTGGTGGTGCTCCCGCCCCTCGCAAAAGATGCGGGAAATGGGGCATCCCAGTCTTTGCGGGTATCGCCGCCCGTACCTGTGCGGCCCAGGCTCGTCAAGTTTATTTTGCTGGCTGCGTCCGCTCCTGCGTTTTGGCTCGCTTACAACGCGATCGTCTATCGCAATCCGCTGGAGTTCGCGAATGGGCCTTACTCGGCCAAGGCCATTGAGCTGAAAACGGCGACCGTGAATCCGGCGAAGGGGAATCTGTTCGCCGCCGGCTCTTATTTTGTGAAAGCTGCGGAGTTGAATGTGAGCCAGGTGAACTGGCTGGGGCGCTTGTGGCTGGCCTTGGCTCTCGTGGGAAGTTTAGCAGCAGCTTTCGGAGGGCGCGGACGAGTGACTTTACTGCTGTGGACCCCGCTGCCTTTTTATGCGTTATCCGTGGCCTACGGCAGCGTGCCGATCTTTCTGCCCACGTGGTGGCCGTTTTCGGAATACAACGTGCGCTACGGGCTGCAGTTGCTTCCGGCGTTCGCGGTGTTTGTTCCGCTGGGGATTTGTTTTCTGATACAGGCCGCGACGAAGATACAGGACATTCCAGTTTCCTGGGCACGCTGGGCGGACGTGGCGGCATTTCTGGCCGCCGCCATTTTTGCCGCGGCAAGCTATAGCATGATCTGGCGCGCGGATCCGATTTGCTATCGCGAGGCCACGATCAACATGCGCGGGCGGGTCGCTCTCGACCGCCAACTGGCGGGCTGGATCAAATCCTTGCCGCCGGATTCCACGCTGCTGATGTATCTAGGGGCGCACTCGGGGGCGCTAGAGCAGGTTGGGATTCCGTTGGCGCGGACGATCAACGAAGGCAATCACCGCGTGTGGAAACAGCCCGCCGATCCCGAGGGTTTGTGGGAGCGTGCGCTGGCCGATCCCGCCCAGTATTCCGACTACGTCATCGGGTTCGAAGGCGATCCGGTGTGGAAGGCGGCGGAGGAACGGCATCTGAAGACGTTGGTCGAGATTCACACTACGGGGCAGCCGCGGGCGGTGATCTTTCAGGGACGAACCCGAGCGCGGGCCCAAGACAAACGCAAGGGCCTGTGTCAGGGGGCGCAAGGTAATCAGGCGGGTTAACGCCCAGGGCCGGGTTAGGCGGGCTGCAGTGATAAAATCCGGCCATTGGAAGGCTTGGTCGACGAATCGTTTCGAGCATGAACTGGCGACATATTTTCGAGATGCAGTTGATCCGTGTTCAGTTAATCCGTTGTAGCGCGGCGCTGTTCACTCTGCGCCGCGAACCGAAGGCTGCGACGGTTCTAGGCAGCATGACTTCGCTGGAACCGGCGGATTCGGAGTGAGCTTGCCTTCCGCAACCATTCCATTTGTGAAGGCCAGCGCCTGCGGCAATGATTTTCTGTTGATCGATGCGGCCAGCGTGGCCGGCTCGGCGGCAGCGGATTGGGCGCGGCTAACCCGCCGCATGTGCGACCGGCACGAAGGTGTGGGAGCGGATGGAGTGGAGTGGATGGTTCCGCACCCGGCGGCGGATGTGGAAATCCGGCTCATCAATGCCGATGGCTCCGGCGCGGAAATTTCCGGCAACGGCACGCGCTGTGTGGCGGCGTATGTTTGCGCGGAGCGCGGAAAAGAAAAGATTACGATCCAGACCGGAGCTGGAGTGAAGACTTGTGTGCTCACGGCGCGGAACGACGCCGAATACGAGTTCGAAGTGGAGATGGGCGAGGCTGCGGTGGGAGCGGAGTTGGCAGTGAAGTTGGAAAAGGGCGAGGTGCGCGGGATTCCGGTGTCGATGGGGAATCCGCATTATGTGGTGTTGGTGAATGAGTTTGCGCCGAGCTGGCAGCGCGAAGCGGCCGAGATTCAGGCCAGCTCCGCGTTCCCGCAGGGCGTGAATGTGGAGTTGGTTGCGGTCGATGGGTCGCATGATGTTCGAGCGTTATTTTTTGAACGCGGCGTGGGAGAGACGCAATCTTCCGGGACGGGTTCTTGCGCGTCGGCGGTGGCAGCGATGACGACGGGCCGGGCGGAATCGCCGGTGCGCGTGCATGCTGCGGGAGGAATCCAGACAGTGCGCCGCGAAGGGCATCTCGTGTTTCTGCGCGGCACAGCGCGCTTGGTGTGCCGTGGGGAATTCTTTCTGGGCTAGGCTGGTCAGGCTTCTAACTGCATGTCTTCCTCGACATTTCCGCGCGTGAAGCCGCCTGCCCTCAAGCTTGGCGATACGGTGGGTATTGTCGCCCCCGCCAGCTCCGTGGCGCGCGCTGATCTGGAGGCGGGATGCGTAGCGCTGCGGCGTGCCGGGTATAAGCCGTTTTATTTCGACTCGATTCTTGATCGCGATCTTTACTTTGCCGGGACCGTGCAGCGTCGAGCGCGCGAACTGGAAGAGATGTTTAGCCGCGACGAAGTGCGCGCGATGGTTTGCGCGCGCGGCGGGTATGGTGCGAATTATCTGCTGGAAGCGCTGGATCTGGAGAAGATCAAGTCGCACCCCAAGATTTTTGTGGGCTACAGCGACTCGACCTGCCTGTCTACTCATTTTTTGGACGCTCTGGGGTTGGTGAATTTTCATGGGCCCATGGTGGCAAAAGATTGGGCGCAGGAACGTGGCGTGGATTTGCCTTCGTGGCAATCCGCCCTGGCAGGAACGCTACCCTGGGAACCCGCGTTGGGCGCTGGTTCTGGAGCGAGCGGTTTGGTGGATGGCGCGGCCGAAGGAATTCTTTACGGAGGGTGTCTTTCGATCTTGGTGGCTTCCCTCGGAACTCCGTACGAGGTCAGGACCGAAGGAACGATTCTATTTCTTGAAGACCTGGCCGAGAAACCATATCGCATCGATCGCATGCTGATGCAGTTGAAGCTGGCGGGAAAGTTCGAGGGCGTGCGGGGAATTGTATTTGGTGAGATGCGGGATTGCGTGCAGAATGCGAATCAGGAATACACATTACAAGAAGTGGTGCTGCGGATTGTGGGAGACTTGGGGGTGCCGGTCGCCTATGGCGTGCGGTCAGGACACGTTTCCGCGGGAAACATCACACTGCCGATGGGAGTGCGTGCTGGGTTGACAGTGCGCAATGAGCAAGTGAGTTTGAAGATTTTGGAAGCGGCGGTGACATAGGCCGGGGAAGAGTGGCCCGAAGAAAAAGCATGGACCAGAAAAAACATATTCATCTGATCGGCATTTGCGGGACGGCGATGGCGTCGCTGGCGGGGATGCTGAAGCAGCGCGGGTTTCGCGTGACCGGTTCGGACGCGGCGGCGTATCCTCCCATGTCGGATTTTCTGGCGGAACTCGGCATTCCCGTGGCGCAGCCGTTTGATCCGCGGAACCTGGAGCCTCGTCCGGACCTGGTGGTGGTGGGCAATGCCATGTCGCGGGGCAACGCCGAACTGGAGCAGGTGCTCGACCAGCGCATCCCGTTTTGCTCGCTGCCGCAGTTGCTGCATCAGGAATTTCTGCGCGGCAAGGAAGTGCTGGTAGTGGCGGGGACGCACGGTAAGACCACGACCACTTCGATGCTGGCGTGGATTTTTCATACAGCCGGAATGCAGCCTTCGTTTTTAATCGGCGGCATCGCGGAGAATTTTGGCTCCAGCTTTCATCTGGGGCAGGGAAAACATTTCATTCTGGAAGGCGACGAGTACGATACCGCATTCTTCGATAAAGGTCCGAAGTTTCTGCATTATTTTCCCGATGCCGTGATTCTCACTTCGGTCGAATTCGATCACGCCGATATTTACAAAGACCTGGATGCGGTGGAGACCGCATTTAAGCGGCTGGTGAATCTGGTTCCGCGACGCGGGCGGATTGTGGCGTTCGATGGAGTCGCGGGCGATGCGGCTGAAAGCCCGAGCCTGGAGCGCTGCTTGAGCAAAGCGTTCTGCCCGGTAGAGCGGTACGGAGTGGGTGAGCACGCGGAGTGGCGCATCGCCAACCTGAAATTCGAGCCGAGCCGGACTTTGTGGTCGGTGTTGCACAACGGCCAATTCTGGGCTGACCTGGAATTTCTGCTCGCAGGTGAGTACAACGTTTGGAACGCAACCGCCGCCGCGGCATTGGCATTTGAATACGGCATTTCGAAGGAAGAGATTGCGGCGGCGCTCAAGACCTTCAAGAGCGTGAAGCGTCGCTTGGAAGTGAAGGCGCAGGTGAATGGCATCACGATCATTGATGACTTCGCGCATCATCCTACTGCGATTGCGGGCACGCTGAAGGCGCTGCGGGCGCGTTATGCCGGCGCGCGCTTGTGGGCGATTCTGGAGCCGCGCTCGAATACGCTGCGGCGACGCGTGCTGCAGGCCGAACTGGCCCGGAGTCTGGCGCTGGCGGATGAGGTGATCGTGGCGGGGGTATTCCGCTCGGAGGCGGTGCCGGTGAATGAGCGGCTGGAATTGCCGGAACTCGCCGGGGATATTCAGAAGCACGGCAGCCGGGCGCGCTTGCTGGCAGACGCAGATGAGATTGTGCAGACCATCACTCCTGAGATGCGCAGCGGCGACGTGGTGGCGATTCTTTCCAACGGCGGCTTTGGCGGAATTTACGAGAAGCTCCCGGCGAAGTTGCGGACGCTCGCCGGCGAGAGCGCCAATTCAGCCAATGCGGCGGCGACGCGATGAAGCCGTCGACCCCGCGACTACATCCAGTGCGGCTAATGACTTTCGGCACACTCCTGTTGTGTCTAGCCGCTATTCCTTCCTACGCCGCCACAAACTACACAGTTTCTTTGGTAAACCCCGAGCAGCATCTGGTCGAAGTGCAAATGACCCTGCCCGAAGGGCCGGGACAGCGGGAATTGCAGCTTCCGGTATGGAACGCGCTCTATCAAGTGCGCGACTTCGCGCAATACGTAAACTGGGTGCGCGCGAATGACCGCGCCGGACACGTCCTGACCGTGCGCGAGGTGGATAAGAGCCGCTGGCAAATTGCGGGTGCCCAGGGCGGCGCCATCGTGGAGTATCAGATCTATCTCGATTCCTCCGGCCCCTTCGGCGCGCAATTCAATTCCCATCACGCTTTCCTCAACCTGGCGCAAGTTCTTATGTATCCCGTGGACGCGCGCAACCAGGCGATGGTCGTCCGTTTTAGCCGGGTTCCTCAAGGTTGGCGAGTGGCCACGCCGCTGGCTTCCATGCCCGAGGGTCGATTCGGCGCCGAGAACTATGACCGACTGGCGGATTCTCCGGTCGAGATCGGAGACTTCAGGGAATCCGATTTCGACGAAGGCGGGGCGCACTATCGCGTCATCGTCGACGCCGAACCTGGCGATTACGACATGGAAAAAATCACTGCGATGCTGCACAAGATCGTAGCCGCCGCCACCAGTTGGATGGACGATCGCCCGTTCGACGACTATATGTTTCTGTATCACTTTCCCCGCGGCCCCGGCGGAGGAGGCATGGAGCACGCCTATTCGAACGCGATTGCGCTGAGTGTGGAGGCGCTCACCAAGGCCCCCGACGTGCTGCCGTCGGTAACCGCGCACGAATTTTTTCATCTGTGGAACGTGAAGCGCATCCGCCCGCAAACGCTGGAGCCCATTGATTACACGAAGGAGAATTACACCCGTGCTCTCTGGTTCAGCGAAGGCTGCACCAGCACCGCGGCAGACTTCATCGAATTGCGCGCTGGCTTAATCGACGAGCCGCACTTCGAGCAGGATTTGGCTTCGGGCATCGCAGAACTGGAGCGGCGTGCCGCTCACCTCACGCAATCGGCGGAAGAATCGAGCCTGGATGCGTGGCTGGAGGGCAACGCCTACTACCGCCGCCCGGAGCGCAGCATCTCTTATTACAACAAAGGCGAGTTGCTCGGCATCACGCTGGATCTAGCGGTGCGCGAGGCCAGCCATGGACAAGCGTCCCTGCGCGAGGTTTTTCAGTGGATGAATCAGAATTACGCGAAGAAGGGACGGTTCTTCCCTGACTCCGATGGCGTCCGTGAGGCCACAGAAGCGGTGACCCATGCCGACCTGGGATGGTTCTTCACGAAATATGTCGCGGGCACGGAAGAGATTCCGTGGAACGATTTTTTTCGCAGCGTCGGATTGCAGGTCACGCCCGCCACGACCACAGCGGCGGACCCGGGATTCGCGGCCTCGCGAAATTTCGATGGTCCCGTGACTGTGTCGTCGGTGGCGTCCGGCAGCGACGCGGACCGAGCCGGCCTTCAAGTAGGTGAAGCAGTTCTTGAAATCAACGGCAAGCTGGCGGCGCAGGAATTCTCTGACGAAATGGCGCGGCTCGCGCCGGGCGACACGATCCTGTTGAAAGTCCGCGGCCGTCGCGGCGGCGAGCGCGAGTTGCGTTGGAAGGCAGGGAGCCGCGAAGAAATATCGTACGAACTCAAAGATATGGAGAACGTAACGGCGCAACAGCGCACGCGCCGGGCCGCATGGTTGAAGGGCGAGGCGGAGAAGTAGCTGCGAGCCGTGAGCCGTGAGCGGGCGGCAACCTCAAAATCGCAAAAGAATTTGAACTCTCGCGGCTCCTTGCTCGCAGCTAGAAGCTCACTATGATTCGCACCATTGCGATGCTCACGTTCTGGGGACTGGCTGCGCCCGTCGCGGCGCTGATCGGATTTCCCTGGACGTTCCTCACCGGCGATATTCGCTTGCTGTACTTTTTGTTCATGACTGGTTGCCGGATTGGCGTGAGGCTGGCGGGAGTGCGGGTGCGGACCGTCGGACTGGACCAACTCGATCCCGCCCGCACCTATATCTTCCTGTCCAACCATGTTTCCAACCTCGATCCCCCGATCACGGTCCCTCTGATTCCGCGGCGCACCTCGGTCATGGTGAAGAAGGAATTGTTCCGCTTTCCAATTCTAGGCCGCGCCATGCGGATGGGATCGCTGGTCCCGGTCGATCGCGGCAACCGCGATGCAGGCATCGAGTCGGTTCGATTCTCGAAACAGGTCGTGCAAGAGCAGCGGCTCAACATGACGATCTATATGGAAGGCCATCGCTCCTTCGATGGCAAACTGCTGCCTTTCAAGAAGGGCCCGTTCTACTTGGCAATGGAGTGCGGCGTCCCGGTGGTTCCCGTAACCATCACGGGCACCCACTACCTGATGCCGAAAGGAAGATTTGCCATCAAGCCAGGAACCGCGACGGTAATTTTTCATCCCGCGATTGAGCCCGAGGAGTTTGTCAGCCGCGATTGCCTGATGGAAAAAGTCCGCGCCGCGATTGAGAGCGGCTTGCCGCAGGAATTCCGGCACAGCGCGTCGACTGCCCAGAGTACGCAGCCTCCTTCGTGAACCTCTCAATTTCACGCTTCCTCCAAAGGTTTTTGTCATCCTGAGCGAGGATTGGACTTCGCGCCTCAAGCGCGAAGCCCAACCGCAGTCGAAGGATCCCTGCAGTCTATTTATCGTTAAATGCGTTGCAGGGAATTCTCAAGATACTCCGGCCTCATCGTGATACCTGCAATTTGAACTTACGACCACCGTAGGCGCGCCACTCGCAATCAAACCAAGGAGCCGTTAGACTGACCGAAAATCTGCGGGCACTGGACATCCCAGCACCAAGAAAATGCCGGCTCCCATTGCAGGAAGCCGGCATCTTCTTAGTGCAAATCCCAGTTACGGTGTAACTTCGAACACGACCCCGTAGTTACCCGCACCGCCTTCGTTCGTCGTACCGTAGAGTTTGCCTTTCTCCAGCACCAGGTTGCTGAACGAGTAAAGCCCGTCCGTTCCACCGGTAAAGGTGTAGAGCAAAGTGTAGTTCCAGGAACCGGCAGAAGGCGTCAGTTCCCAAACCGTTCCGGCATTGTTGTTGCCGTCGCAGTGTGTGGTGCCGTAAATAACGCCCGCGGCGCTCAGCATCAAATCGCGAAAGCTTCCCGAAATTCCCCAGCCCGGCACGCTGTACAGCACATTGAAGGTGTAAGTGCCGCTCGAGGGTGTCAGCTCGAAGATCGTGCCACCGCCGCCGTTGCCGCCTTGTGTGGCTGCGCCATACAGGTTGCCGGACTTATCGGCGATTAGGCCCGCGTAGACGACGGAACCATCGTCTCCATTCGCGAAATTGTGAAGGATCGTTTCCGTCCAGGTGAGTCCCGAGCGGGTCAATTCGAAAACCGTGCCGTAACCATAAGTTCCGCCGGCCGAGGTAGTCCCGAAAACATTTCCGGTTGCGCCAAGCGTGACCCCGGCGACCGGGACTGCGCCATCCGTGCCAGTGCCGAAGCTGTAGAGCACAGTCTGCATCCACCTGCCGCCAGTTTTCTTCGGAGGAGACAGCCGGAACACTACGCCGTTGCTATACACGCCACCCGCCACGGTAGTGCCGTAGAGATTGCCCGCCGAATCGATCGCGAGCGTTGCCTCGGGATCAGAACCGTCATTTTTTCCGGTGAAGCTATACAGCACGCTCTCCACTCCAGTCGCCGTCACTTCGTAGACCGTTCCTGCGCCGGAAGCGCCGCCCGCCGTGGTTGCGCCGTAAAGGTTGCCCGATTTGTCCCGGATCAAACCTCCAGCGGGATTGGCTCCGTCGGTTCCACCGGTGAAGGTGTGCAGCACGGTCTCCACGCCCGCGCTGGTCATCTTGAATACAACTCCATAGTTGGAGGTGCCGCCGCTGTTGGTAGTGCCGTATAAATTGCCCGCGCTGTCGACGGTGAAGCCGTTGAGCGGGCCGCCGCCGTCGCTTCCACCTGTGAAGCTGTAAACTACGCTGAAAGTTTGTGCTTGTGCGGTTGGGAGCGCAAATGCCGCCAGCGCGAGAACGAATGCTGACGCTACCATTAACTTCTCTGCAAACAACTTTTCTGCGAACAACTTGTATTGAGATTTCACGACGCCACCTAGCCCTTGGGATTTAGGTTCGCAAGACTCTCCTAGGTTGGCGCCTTTCCTGAAGAAGCCCGCTATTAAACAGAATCTTGTTTCATTTCGGGAAGTTTGTCAAGATGCAGGAAGTTGCAATACCCTGCAGCATCTTGCGCAGGCAAAACCAGCGCCAGTAGCGGCTTTCGGGGCTATGGCTTCGCTTTTTTCGGCAGCAAAGACCGCACTGCGCGGGCAATTTCCGGCAATTTCGGCAGGATCGCCGAATACTTCAGCCACAACTTGTGATCGACTGCGGGCGCTCCGCTGACCAGCGCTCCTGCGGGAATGTCTGCAGCAACGCCGCTTTGCGGGGTGACAATTGCAGCTTCAC
>Ga0302320_10028066_pt1 | contig 10819 bp, 10 predicted proteins | sample Bog_T0_3_FD_202130 | JGI IMG/M metagenome (GOLD analysis project Ga0302320, IMG submission 202130) | Peat permafrost microbial communities from Stordalen Mire near Abisko, Sweden - Bog_T0_3 | ecosystem: Environmental > Terrestrial > Soil > Wetlands > Peat | place: Sweden: Abisko, Stordalen Mire... | reverse complement strand
CGGCGGTTTCAACGATGAAGGGAATCTTAATTACATAACGGGCTACGTCATTGAATATGATCCAAACACGGTTTATGACGTGCCGGATACCGCTTCCACGGGAGTGTTATTGACGGGCGCGTTTGGCACATTGGGTCTCGTTTCCCGCCGTCTACGCAAGTAATCTCGGCGATTACCAAAAATTGAAAAGGCACAGCGTTATCGCTGTGCCTTTTCTGTTTAAACAACCGGCGGTCGAGAACTCCCCGGCAAATCGATCTTTTAGTCCAAGTGGTTGGCGACGTCGCGGATACCGGCCATGATTTCATCGCGGGTTTTCAAGTTGCGAACGCGGACGTAGGAGTCGCTATCCAGTTTGGCGGTATAGCCGACTTTCAGTTCCTGGGCGCGTTTGAACTGTTTATCGGGTTTGGTGGGGGTCATGGGATACTCCACGGCATAGCCCGCCGCGCGCAGGTCGTGTACCAGCTTAAGCGAATGGACGCGCAGGGTTTCATCCTCGATGAGGACGAATACATCCATTTGGGAGTCGAATTTGGGCAAAAGGCCGCGCTCCTTCAGCAATTCGAGGAGGACGACATCGCCCATGCCGAAACCGAGGGCTGGCAGGTCGACCTTACCGTTGCTGATGAGCTTGACCAAATTATTGTAGCGGCCGCCGCCGGCGATGGCGCGGAACTCGCCTTTGCGATCAAACGCCTCAAAAACGACGCCGGTATAATAGGCCAGTCCCCGGATAACGCGGTAATCGACTTTGACAAAGTCGCGCAGGCCACGGGCGGCGAGGTTGTCAATGATGGACTTCAGCTCCGCCGTGGGTTCGCCTTTTTCGATAAAGTCGGTGACGGAGGCCAGGGAAAAACCGAGGTCGGCCAGCTTCTTTTCGCTGTCCTCGGGGCTGGAACGTTCCAGCTTATCAATGGCCTGGAAGAATTCGTATTCGTGGGTGACCGCCACAATGTTTTCGGCGCTTTCCGGCACTTTGCGGCCCTTTTCATAGTACTCATGCCAGGCATTGCGGCTGCTCAGCCGGATGACAAAGTCTTCAGCGGTAAGGCCAAAGGAACGGAGGGTGTCAACCAGGAGGGCGATCAATTCTGCGTCGGCAGCCGGGTCCGTTTCACCGATCAGGTCGGCATTGAACTGGAAGTGTTCCCGCAGGCGGCCTTTTTGCTGGCGTTCGTAGCGGAACAATTGGGGGATGGCGAACCACTTGATGGGCTTCTTATAATTGCGCTCGTGGGCGGCGACCATTCGGGCCAGGGTAGGGGTCATTTCCGGGCGAAGGGAGATGGATCGGTCGCCTTTGTCGGTAAAATTGTAAAGCTGGCCGACGATTTCATCGCCGCTCTTGGTCGTGAAAAGTTCCAGGGGTTCGAGCGGGGGACCGTCGTATTCGCGAAAACCGTAGCGGCGGGCCATGGTCCGCCATTTGTCAAAAATGTACTGGCGGGCGTCGCAGCTCCAGACATCATTATGTGGTAAAGGCTCGGGATAAAAATCACGAAAGCCGGGCAGTTTTTCCATGCCGGAGAGAATAGATAAAAGCGGGAATCGGGGAAAGCAGTAATCTACCAGTGACACATCTCTTCCCCGGTCACAAAGCCAATGAATTTCCTTGGCCGTTTAGGCCGTCTTTTGTAAGACTATCCGTTTACGGGAGTTAGCTTAAGCACATCGGCGCGCATTTCTTTCCCGGCCTTGAATTTCACGGTGGCGCGGGCGGGAATGGGCACGTCCGTGGCCGGAGCATTCGGATTACGGCCGACCCGGGCTTTTCGGATCTTGACTTCAAAGACACCGAAATTACGGAGTTCAACTTTATCGCCTTTGGCCAAGGCTTCGGCGATATAATCAAGGGTGTTTTGGACGACGTCAAATACCTGTTGTTGAACCAAACCGGTTTCTTCGCTGATCCGCACTACAAGGTCCCGTTTCGTAAGAGTCATAGTTTTAGGCTTTTCTGGTTGCTGACTATCTCGATTTAAGCACGAAAGCGCTAGTTTTTGCAAGAAGATTTGATGCTAACCTTGTCAAGCTTTGTTTAATTACTTTACAGGTTCGCCTCTCAATCGCAGATTAATCAGGTGTTGACTGATAGCGAATCGAGGGTTCAGCCGGCGGCTGCCGCCGCTGCTGGCCCCCCCCTTCAAGACGAATTTACGACCAACCTGCGCGCGGCGATAACGCGTTCGCAGGCATACCTGCTTGGTGAACAGACGCCGGACGGCTATTGGGTGGGGGAATTGATTGTGGACAGCACGCTGGTTTCCGACATGGTGGCCTATCACTATTGGAGCGGGAAGATTGACCGGGAATGGCAGCGCAAAGCCGTCAACCAAATCTTCTCCCTGCAACAGCCGGATGGCGGCTGGAATATATATTATGGCGGTCCTTCGGAGGTGAACGCCACCATCAAAGCCTATCTGGCCCTCAAACTGGCCGGCGTGCCGGTGACGGATTATCGGATGCTCCGCGCCCGCGAAGTGGCACTCCACTTGGGCGGCGTGCCCCGGATGAACACTTTTTCGAAGCTTTACCTGGCCTTGATCGGACTCTTCCCGTGGGAATATGTGCCAACGATTCCGTGCGAGGTGCTGATGATCGGTAAATGGTTCCACGTGAACTTTTGGGAAATGAGCAACTGGTCCCGGGGAATGCTGGTGCCGCTGGCGATCATCAACCATTTTAAGCCGACCCGGCACGTCCATGTGAGTTTGGACGAGCTGTATCCGTCGGGGATTCATGAACGGGAGCTGGCTTTGCCGCCGGATCCCGAGAAGCTATCGCTCCGGAATTTTTTTCTCTGGCTGGACCGGTTGCACAAGTTTGCGGAATGGTTTGCGGAGCATAATATTCATCCGTTCCGGAAGCGGGCGTTGCGCAAGTGCGAGCACTGGATGTTGGAACGCTTTGAGGGTTCGGACGGGCTGGCGGCCATTTTCCCGGCGATGTTGAATTCTCTGATTGCCCTGAAAGCCCTGGGATATGCGGACGACCATCCGCAGGTGGTTCGCGCGGAACGAGAGTTGAAACGGCTGGAGCATGAGACGAAGGATGCGCTGCGCATTGAACCTTGTTTTTCGCCGGTCTGGGATACGGCCATTGTGAGCATTTGCCTGAGTGAATCGGGGGTGCCGCCGCATCATCCAGCGATGAAAAGGGCAACCGAATGGCTGATGCAGAAAGAGATTCGTTTTCGCGGTGACTGGCACCACAAGAATCCGGTGGACGTGGAGCCGAGCGGTTGGGTGTTTGAGTATGCGAACCAATGGAATCCGGATGTGGATGACACGGCCATGGTCCTGCTGGCATTGCGGAAGGTGCCGACCGACAACCAGCATTTGCGGGATGAATGTTTCAAGCGGGGCTTGAATTGGATGATGACGTTCCAATGCAAGGACGGCGGCTGGGCGGCATTCGACAAGGATTGCACCAAGAACATTTTGGAGAAAGTGCCCTTTGCCGATCACAATGCGATGCTGGATCCCGAGTGTGCCGATATTACGGCGCGGATTTTGGAACTGCTTGGTTATGAAGGGTGGAAGACCGACCATGGCCAGATTCAAAGAGCGCTGGATTACCTTCGCTCGCAGCAAGAGGCCGATGGTTCGTGGTACGGTCGCTGGGGGGTCAATTATATTTACGGCACCTGGCAGGTTTTGCGCGGAATGCGCGCCCTGAACCTGGATATGAAGGAGGCCTGGATGCAGCGCGGCCGGGCCTGGCTGGAAAGCGTGCAACATGAAGACGGCGGGTGGGGCGAACGTTGCAATACTTATGATGATCCGGTCTTCAAGGGGCAGGGACCGAGCACGGCTTCCCAAACCGCCTGGGCCGTCATGGGACTGTGCGCATTTGACGATCCGGAGAACCCGGCGCTCAAGCGGGGTATTGATTATTTGACCCGCACGCAGAATCCGGATGGTTCGTGGACGGAACATGAGACCACTGGGACGGGTTTTCCCAAGGTTTTCTATCTGAAATACGATATGTACCGCAATGCCTGGCCGTTGCTGGCTTTGGCCACATATCGGCAGATCGCCGCCAAAGCCGGGAGCCAGCCGGGGGCGGTCCGTTGATCTCATGGTGTTATAAGAATTTTGTTCGCCGGGTTTTGTTCCAACAGGACGCCGAGAAGGCGCACAATCGCGCGCTCAGAAGTCTGGGATGGTTGAGCCGGAGCCGGATCGCTTGCGGGGCGGTGGGGGCGGTGTATCGCTCGCCGACCTTGCCGGTGGAACTTTTCGGTTTGCGTTTTCCCAATCCCGTCGGGCTGGCTGCCGGAATGGATAAACATGCGACGGCCGTCCCGGGATGGGCGGCGCTGGGATTTGGTTTTAGCGAACTGGGTGGAGTCACCTGGCATGCCCAGCCCGGAAATCCGTTGCCGCGCGTCTTCCGGGCGGTTGCGGACGAGGCCATCGTCAATCGCATGGGCTTCAATAATGCCGGTGCCCAAGCCCTGGCGGAAAAACTGGCCGGTTGGAAAAAGTCGGGTCGCTGGCCGGATCATCCGGTGGGAATCAATCTCGGGAAATCGAAAATCACCCCATTAAATGAAGCGGCGGGGGACTATGCCAAGTCTTTCGGAGTTTTACGCGAGCTGGCGGATTTTTTCGTGGTGAATGTCAGTTCACCGAATACGCCCAATCTGCGCGAGCTTCAGGACAAGGCGGCGTTGGATGAGATCCTGGCAGCGCTGCAGTCGCAAAATTCCGGCCGCAAACCGATTCTGGTCAAAGTGGCGCCCGACCTGGCGTTTGAAGCGCTGGATGAGATTCTGGAATTGGTGGGACCGCGGCAGCTGGCGGGAATTGTCGCCACCAATACGACGATCACGCGGCCGATGTCGGAGGATTCCGTGGCCCGGCGGATTTATGGTGAAGCGGGGGGGCTGAGCGGAAAGCCGTTGCGCAATCGCAGCACCAAAGTGATCCAGCATCTCTACCGTCAGACCCAGGGCAAGGTGCCGATTATCGGTGTCGGGGGAATTTTCAGCGCCGCGGATGCGTGGGAAAAAATCACGGCGGGCGCCTCGCTGGTGCAGCTTTATACCGGCTTTGTTTATGAAGGACCGGGCCTGCCCTCACGGGTGGTGCGTGGCTTGCAGCGCCGGATACAATTGTCGGGCTGCAAAAGTATTGCTTCCGCTGTCGGCACGGCGGCTTAATATGACCTCATGTACGAGCACCGTTCCAAACCGCTGCTTCCGCGCGCGGAATTTTATCGCCGGGTGGCCCGCAGCTTTGCCTTGGGAATGAGCGTGGCGGCGGGGTCATTGGCCATCGGCATGGTCGGCTACCATTATTTTGAAAAGATGGGTTGGGTGGATTCCTATGTGAATGCCTCGATGATCCTTTCCGGCATGGGGCCGGTGGGAAATCTCACGACGGATGGCGGCAAGGTTTTTGCGGGCTCTTATGCCTTGTTCAGCGGGCTGGCGTTCATCACCAGCATCGGCATCATTTTCACGCCGATCTATCACCGCTTCATGCACAAGTTCCACCTGGAAGATACGGAATACGACGGGAAGAAAGATTAGAGCCTTTTAGATGCCCAGACGCTTATGAGCAAACCTGCCGCCTGTCCCATGTGCGAAATGCCCGAGATTTTGGAACATGCCGAACGCTATGAATGCGTCACGTGCGGCCATGAATGGGAGCGTGCCGCCGAGGTCGAAGCACCCGCCGGTCCGCGCGTCGTCAAGGACGCGAATGGCAATGTGCTGGCTGATGGCGATTGTGTGATCTTGATCAAGGACCTGAAATTGGGCGGCGGATCGCAGGTGCTCAAGGGCGGTTCGAAATCGAAACCGATTCGGCTGGTGGATGGCGATCACGAAATTTCCTGCAAAATGGACGGCATGGCGATCGGCTTGAAAGCCTGTTTCGTAAAGAAGGCCTAGCAGCCACTTGACAAAATAATTACTTTGTGGCACAAAGTTAATATGAAAACGATGACGCGATCGATAGCTGCTTTCGAAATACTCTTCGTATTTCCCGCTGTATTGTTCATGACCTCGCTCGTGGTGCGGAGCATTCAGCCTACGCAGTATGAGCCAGCCAAAACGGCTGCCCGCCTGATCGATTGGTTTAGCCATCACTTGCTGCTCGGGTTGTACGTTTCTCTCATTGCCATGCCGTTGATGGCGATCGCGCTGGGTGGCCTCGTCGTGTTGCGCCGTTGGCGCAGTGATTCCGGGTTGCGGAGCGACATTTATGGGGCGGCCGCGGCGGTTCGCCGCCACCTGGCGGTGCTTTTGATCACCGGAGCGACTTTTACGGCCGGAACCATTCTGGCGATCGTGGCCCTGCACATGATTACCGATTGAGGAAGCCAAACAACCACGGTTCCCAGCTGGCGCGATATTTCAGTATTTAACCGGCATTTGTTGTAGAATTGACAACCCGGCCTCACATCTCTAGCTTCTTGACGCAAAGAACCCGCGCTTTGCCCCGAATCAATGTTCGGGGATTTTTTATGAACCGATCGCGGAGTTCTTTCAGATATTTATGGCAAATACGATTCTGGTTGGTGCCCAGTGGGGCGATGAAGGCAAAGGCAAGATTATTGACGTGCTCACCGAGCAGGCCGATGTCGTCGTCCGCTATGCGGGCGGCAACAACGCGGGGCACACGGTCTTTGTTGGCAAGGACAAGTATGTCCTGCACCTCGTCCCCTCGGGCATTCTGCGCAAGAACAAGCTTTGTGTGATCGGCAATGGTGTGGTGGTGGATCCGATCGGCCTCGTCAACGAGATCGAAGGTCTGCGCAAAATTGGCGTGAAAGTGAAAGACAACCTGCTGGTCAGCGAAACGGCGCATCTCGTGCTCCCTTATCACCGCGAACTCGACGCCCAGCGTGAAGTGTTGAAGGGCAAGAACAAGATCGGCACCACCAAGCGCGGCATCGGCCCGGCGTATGGGGACAAGGCGGCTCGCGTCGGTTTGCGGATGAACGATTTGATTGATCCCGTGCGCCTGGAAACCAAACTGGCCCAGCGCATCAAGGAAAACAACGGAGTGCTCAAGGCTTTGGGCGCCAAGCCGATTTCTTTCAAGAAAGTTTTGGCCGAGTATTTGGAAGCGGGCAAGTATTTGAAGCCGTTTGTGGCGAATACCGTGATTGTTTTGCACAACGCGATGCGGAATCACGCGGATATTTTGTTTGAAGGCGCGCAGGGCACTTTCCTGGATATTGACCACGGCACGTATCCGTTTGTGACCTCTTCCAATACGACGTCGGGCGGCGCCTGCACAGGTTCGGGGGTGCCGCCGCATCGCATGGATCGCGTGGTGGGGGTTCTCAAGGCCTATACCACCCGCGTTGGCGAAGGGCCCTTGCCGACCGAGGACAAGGAAGTGGCCGACATGTTGCACGGCATGGGCCGCGAATTTGGGGCGACCACCGGCCGGGCGCGTCGTTGCGGCTGGTTTGATTCGGTCGCGACCCGTCACGCCACGATGGTCAACGGCATAGATGATCTGGCGGTCACGAATTTGGACGGTTTGGACACGGTGGAAACGATCAAGGTTTGTGTCGCGTATCGCCATGGCCGGAAGCAATATGATTTTGTGCCGAACGATGCGCAGGTGCTCGCCGAGTGCAAGCCGGTCTATGTGGAATTTGAAGGCTGGCGCACGGACACTTCCCACGCGAAGACTTGGAAGGAATTGCCGGTCAAGGCGCGGAACTATTTAAAAGCGATTGCGGAATTGTCGAACGCAAAGCTGTTTATCGCGTCGGTGGGACCCGCCCGCTCGCAGACGATTTTCGTCTAGGCGGCCCTGCGGGTGAACTTTAGTGATTCTCCTTGAAAATCAAAGAATCACGAAGTTTCACCCCTCAACCCGGCCCTCTCCCCTTTGCGGGGCGAGGGAGAATTCTCCGCCGGTGGCTGGTAATGTTGTGTGACTCGATCAGGTCCGGGGAGTCATGGCGCGAACTTTTTTTGGGGAAATTTGACTGCGGTGGTGTTAGTTCCGGTTAAACTTAAATTCGATGAGTGCCGCCCCACATCTTAGCGCCGAAGCCGCCGCCAATCTGCCGCGGCATGTGGCGGTGATCATGGATGGCAACGGCCGGTGGGCCAAGCATCGCGGCTTGCCGCGCATTGAAGGGCACCGGCAGGGGGCGGAGTCCGCGCGGGCCATCATCCGCACGGCGGGTGAAGTCGGGATCAAGTATCTTACCTTGTACGCTTTTTCGGCGGAGAATTGGAACCGGCCCAAGGATGAAGTCGATGCCCTGATGAAATATCTGGTGCATTACCTCAAATCGGAGACCCCGGAGCTGAATAAGAGCAATGTGCGGCTGGAGGTGATCGGCCAGATCTGGCGTTTGCCGGAAAATGTTCAGGAACATCTTCGCAAGTCCATCAACACCCTTTCCAAGAATAACGGCCTGACGCTGATCATGGCGCTAAGTTACGGCAGCCGGATTGAGATTGTGGACGCTGTGCGGCAGATTGCCGACAAGGTGAAACAGGGCAGCCTGGAGCCGGCGGATATCACCGAGAGCGTCATTTCGCAACATCTCTGGACGCGGAATATTCCTGATCCGGATCTGCTGATTCGCACGAGTGGCGAAATGCGGGTGAGTAATTTCCTCCTGTGGCAGATTTCTTACGCGGAACTGGTGATCACGCCCACGTTCTGGCCGGATTTTCGCAAGGCCCAATTTTTCGAGGCTTTGGAAGAGTACGCGCGGAGGCATCGACGGTTTGGTGGCGTGTGATGGGTTCTCCCTCCGCGGTTAAAATTCCCAGTGGAGCCGGGCGCCGAACACGGACACGGGGCCGCGATCCTGATTGAAGGCCGGGTCGGTGATGAACTGGTAATCGAGAGAAGCGTGGATGGTTTTCCAGATGCCGAAATCGTAATAGGTTTCGAGAATTTTCTCCCAGCCGTAGGTGAGATCGCCGTCACCGGCCAGAATCCCCGTGCCGCCGGCGGCGAAGAATTCCTGGTGGTTGTGGGAAATACCGTTGGCCACGCCGGCGAGACCGAACGTGTCGTCAGGCCGGTGCCAGACTTCGCCTTTCACGCTGAAGCCGAGCGTGGCGGTATAATCCACATCGGAAAAGACCCAGGCTTCCGTCTGGCCGTTGCTCCACCCGACCCGGGAAAACACCCCAACGTTTTTGACGATCTCCTGTTCCCAGTTCAGGCCGAATCCATACTTATACCGGTAGGCGCGGGTTAGGAGGATGTTCGCAGCTGGTACCGACAGAGCCGCCGAATAACTGCCCATATCCGCGTGATTTAGATAAGCGAGAAACCGGAGAGCGCCGGGATGTTCATGCCATGAATAACGCCGCTCCAGTTCGGCGACCATTCCCCAGGCTTCCAGAAAATGTTCGTCCAATGCGGTGCCGTTGGATCCCTTCGGCATTTGGAAAAACCCGTAGCGGACGGCCCAGCCGGGCTGGTTCAGTTCCGCGGCGAAACCCGTGATATAACCCAGGGCGTCGGCCGGATAATCCCAAGCTTCATTGGCCATCAGGGCCCAGTTCATGAATTGCGTCCGCGGATCATTGGCGTAGGCATTGTTGTCGAAGATATCCTTGGCGCTGAATTTACCGAGGGTGAGCGTGAGCCGGGAAACGTCTTGTTTGCCGGCGAGCGTGAGCTGGTCATCAGCGATGTCTTCCTCATCGCCACCAAAACCGAACGTCTGGCGGATGAAGAGACGCGGGATGTTGACGTTGGGGTCCTCAGTGCCCAGGCGGAAGGCTTCGCCGTTGGAAAAGCCATCGATGCCGAGAGCGTCGCCAATGCCGAAACCTTGCCACATCAGTCCGTCAATGTGCGCTTCGGCGCCGGACCAAAGCCGGAAGCCAGCCATCAAATCCAACGAGACCGTCTCCCGGCCTTCACCACCCGGTGGCAGACTGTTGGCCCCGGAATATTTTGCGGAAATGGCGGGATAGCCTTGGACCATATCGGTGTTCTGGACGTGCCAGTTCCAGTTTTGCGCGGCGGCATCCGATTTTTTTTCGAGGGACGGAGCGTTGGTGGTCGTCTGCGCCGGGGCGAGCGACGCGGTGGCGCAAACCAAGGCCGTTAGCGGCAATGATTTGGTAAAATCGCGCTCAAGGTTCATAGTTCTTCACTGCTGGCCAGTCCGGGTTGGTTCATTGCGTCTCCGGCAATAGCATGCCCGGGCAGGGAGCCTTTGTCATCACGGATGGCGCCCTAAATCCGGCGTGCGGAGAAAATCCGGGCCGAGGGAATCGGTAAACCATCGGTCAAGATGTAGCCTAGGATACATTGCGCAGCTCTCCCGTCAACGAATTTGGATTCACCTTCACCGGTACCAATACGCAGGTGTTCGTGGTGGAAGCGAGCACCAACCTGCTGAACTGGCAGCCGTTGGCGACGAACACTCTGTCAGGCACGACGTTCAATTTCACGGATACGCATTGGAGTGGTTCTTCGCGGCGGTTTTATCGGGTTGGCACCAAGCCGTGATCCTTAAATCGTAAGAGGAGTGGTTCGGAGTATGACTTCGCGGCCGCTATGATTATCCCCTCTGAATCGGGCTGGCCAAAGGAATTGTGATTCCGGTATAAAACCGGTGCCTGGTATTTCGAACGCCTTGGCCAGTTACGACTATTTTCGGGCGGGTGGTCAAGGTGAGGATGAAATCGAAGGCTGGGATCGATTCATTCACATTGAAAACCAGCCACGGACGGCGGAAGAATTCAATACTCGCGGCGAGGCCGCTTCACCGTTTGGGACCGGACAGTTCGGCAACTCCCTGGATCAGCCCGCCAAAGATTAACGCGTGAACGGGATAAAGTGCATACCAATAA
>Ga0302320_10028064_pt1 | contig 10820 bp, 5 predicted proteins | sample Bog_T0_3_FD_202130 | JGI IMG/M metagenome (GOLD analysis project Ga0302320, IMG submission 202130) | Peat permafrost microbial communities from Stordalen Mire near Abisko, Sweden - Bog_T0_3 | ecosystem: Environmental > Terrestrial > Soil > Wetlands > Peat | place: Sweden: Abisko, Stordalen Mire... | reverse complement strand
TACGCCAACGCGACCAACGCCCAGATCGGTCAGAACGTGGATCTCTACGTGAACACCAAGTTGCCGTCGTACTACATCCAGGCCTTTCGAATGGGTTGGTACCAAGGCAAAGGGGCTCGACTCATCTGGACCTCCCAACGTCAACGAGGTATCAACCAGCCCGCGTGCCCGGTCGACCACAGCATCAACATGGTGACGTGTTACAACTGGAAGATCTCGGCGGTGATGTTGGTCTCAGAGAAATTCGTCCCGGGCGACTATCTGCTCAAGTTGGTGGGCAGCGACGGTTCGTCGAGTTACGTTCCCCTCACCGTCTGGGACCCCACCAGTACCTCGACCTACGTGGTCGTGAATCGCTCGATGGTCGAACAAGGCTGGAACACTTACGGCGGCTACTCGTTCTACGCCGGGACCGGGCCCTGCATCGTCGACAACTCCTCGTACCCGGTGTGCAACCGTGCGCGCGTCGTCTCTTTCGACCGTCCCTACGACACCGGTGACGGCTCCTCCGACTTCCTCACCAACGAATATCCCCTCGTCGCGCTGATGGAGAAGGAGGGTCTGGACGTTAGTTACATCACCGACGTCACGTTGTCGTCCTACCCCAACGTGTTGGCCCACCACAAGGTGATGATCTCACTCGACCACGACGAGTCGTGGACCTACGAGGAGCGACTCGCCCTGCAGACCGCACAGGCGCACGGCATGAACGCCGTCTTCTTGGGCGCCGCCGCGATGGTTCGCCACGTCCGCTTGGAGCCGTCCATCCTCGGACTCAATCGCCAGGTGGTTGACTACCGCAACTCTTACGAGGACCCCCTGAACGGCAAGGCCCCGGGTGTGCAGGTCACGGGCAATACGTGGGAGTCACCTCCCGCGAGTTGGTCACCGCTGCCCCAGATTGGAGTGCAGTACAGCGGCTTCCTCGCCCCCAACGTCTTCGTGCCCATGGTCGTCTCGGACGCGAGTTCGTGGGTCTTCCAGGGGACGGGACTCGTCAATGGCTCGTCGCTCGTCAATGTGGTGGCCTCCGACTTCGACCACGTGATCGCCTCCGCCTCCGAACCGGCCAACCTGGAGGTCCTCTCACACTCGCCCGTGCCGACCAGCGAAGGCACCGCGGGCGGCGGGATCTGGAACGGCGACAGCTATTCGGACATGGTGTACTTCACGAATCCGGTCTCGCACGCGGGGACCATCGATACTGGTAACAACGTGTGGGTCGGCGACCTCAATCGATGCACGACCGCCACGTATGCCACGTGTCCGGCACCCCAACTCATCAACATCACCAACAACATCCTGCGGCTCTTCGCCAAGGGCCCCTCGGGCTTGATCGAACCGTCGGTGTCCAACCTCTCGGCGATCACTCCCGCCGGCTCGTGACGAACCGACCGGCGTCGTCATCTTCGGCGCGGGGAGGCCTGGGCGTCGAGGGTTCGAGGAGCCGAAAAGGTAAGGTTCTCCTATGATTTCGCACATGTCGCACCTCTCGAGAGATCGCAGGATTCCTCGCGCATGAGCGTGGTCGAGCACGCTGGCGAGGACGTCGCGCCCGAGCGCGCCTCGAGAGGACGTTCCTTCACGTCACCCCGGAATGGTGTCGCTCTGGCTATCGCAATCGTGGTGCTCGTGGTCGAGTCCGCGGTGTACTACCACCTCGTGCGCAACCAGAGTGGTGGCTTCAGCGACCTGTTCGGGCGCGCCACCAATTTCCAACAGTTGAAATCAACGGGCAACATCTACACCTCGTTCAGCATTGAGGCCTTCACCTATCCGCCGGGGGGGATTCTCCTCTTAAGTCCCCTGGTGCTCATCCCCACCAAGTGGCTCGCGCAGGTGTGGACGTTTGCCATTTTGGTCGCCCTCACCTCCACCCTCTACCTCGTGATCTGCCGCCTCACGCGACACACCTCCTCGAGCGCGCTGCTCATCGCGGTCGCCATCACAGTGATCTCACCCATCGCCCTCTCTTCGGTCTACGACAACATCTTCTGGGGACAGATTGGGGCGTTCTTGACCCTGGCCATCGTGGCTGACGTGCTCGTGATGAAGGCGCCGGCGCAAGGTGTCTGGGTCGGTCTGGCCACCGCTCTCAAGATCTATCCCGGCATCTTCATCGTCATCTGGCTGGTCCGGCGCCAGTTTCGTCAGGCCATCACCGCCCTCGCGACCGTCGCGGTGGTGACGCTGGCCGCCACGTTGCTCTTCTATCAGAGCGCGACCACATTCTTTCGCGATGAGATCGTCGGTTCTCAAGAACTCGAGCACTTCGCAACGTACTCCACCGCCCAGGCCAGTTCCAGCATCGACGATGTCTTCTTGCGTCCGCCCTACTTCCTCGGACATCTATCAGCGAGCGGCTCGCTGGCGATCGCCGGGGTTTTCGCGGTGATCGGCGTGATCGCCGCTTACGGGGCGTGGCTGCGAGGTCACGAGTTCACCTCCATGGTGATCGGACTGGTCATCTCCACGATCTGCTCACCAATCGCGTGGAACCACTACTTCGCCTTCGTCCCGCTTCTCGCGTTCCTCCCCTTCGAGATCGGTTGGCGCAGTTGGACCACACGCTTCGCGTTGCTCGCGCTCGTGGTCAACGTCGTTCCGTGGCCGCGATGGAAGGACGTCGGGGTCGTGCAGGTCCTTCTGCCGCGAAATCAGCTCTATCTCTCGTACGTCTCGCAGAACGCCACCATGGTGGCGATGTTGCTCGTGATGCTCGTGGCAGCGTGGGAATTCTGGCCTGATTCCCTCTCTCTTCGACGCCTCAGAAGTCGCCGGCTTCTTCACTCCAGCTGATCGCCGTTGAGGGACCGGCGCACGAGGGGTTCGAACGACTCACCTTCCCCGGGCATTCGCACCGAAGGATGACTCAGCCGAATCGACCCAAGGTGTAGTCCAAGGTACGAGAATCGCGCGGATCGTTGAAGATCTTTTCGGTCGAATCAAACTCGATCAACTCACCGGTGCGGTCCTCGGCCATCAGCAAGAAGGCACAATTATCGGAGATACGGTGCGCCTGCTGCATGTTGTGAGTGACGATCACAATGGTAACGAACTGCTTGAGCGTCGACATGAGCTCTTCAATCTGCTGGGTCGACACCGGGTCGAGCGAAGCCGTGGGCTCGTCCATCAACAGCACCTCGGGCTCGACGGCCATGGCGCGTGCGATGCATAGACGCTGCTGCTCACCGCCGGACAGTGTGGCGGCGGGCGCCTTCATGCGGTCCTTCACCGAGTCCCACAGCGCGGCCTCGCTGAGCGCCTTCTCGGCCGACTCGGCGAGGAACGTCTTGTCCTTGACGCCGATGAAACGCAATCCCGACACGACGTTGTCGAAGATGGACATCGTGGGAAACGGGTTCGGCCGCTGAAAGACCATCCCGATGCGGCTGCGCAGGACCGTGAGCGGCACTGACGTCTCGTAGATACTCTCACCCTCGAGGAGGATCTGTCCGGTGACGGTGGCGCCGGGGGTGAGCTCGTGCAGGCGGTTCATCGCGCGCAACAGCGTTGTCTTGCCGGATCCCGAAGGACCGATCAACGAGGTGACCTTATTGGCCTGCACGTCGAAGGTCACGTTGCGCACCGCCGCCTTGCTATTGAACAACACCGAGACATCGCGCAGACTCACGACGACGTGAGGGGTGGCGAACGTCGTCGGCGGGGTGACTTGTGTCTCGGCTGCGTCCACTGCTCTGGCTCTTTCTTGACGATTCAGACTGTTGATTGACCTGAAGATTATTGGTGGTTCGATCGGGCCACGAAGATCCGGCTCAAGACGTTGAAGAACAGCACCGCCGCCATCAGTACTAGGGCAATGCCCCAGCACGACTCGCGCTGCGATGGGTAGGTTCCGGTGAGGTAGTTGTACATCAAGGACGGCAAGGTGGTGGCCTGTTTGCCCGGATCCAGACTCGGTAATTGCGACGCGCCGATGACGAAAAGAATCGGCGCGGTCTCGCCGACCGCACGAGAGAAGGCCAAGAAGATGCCAGTGAACACTCGTGCTCGTGCGGCGGGAAGGATGATGTGCAACATCACCCTCGACGGTCGCAGTCCGAGTGACAGCCCGGCCTCGATCAAGGTGTCGGGCACGCTCTCGAGAGCAGCCAAAGCGTTGATCGTCATGACCGGCACCATGATGAACAGCAGCGCGATGGAGCCGAAGTACGCATGGTACTGATGCGTGGTGAGGACCAGCGACACGTAAACAAACACGCCAAAAACGATGGAGGGTAGTCCGATGAAGGTCTCCATAGCCGCGCGCACCGCCGACACCCAGCGATTCCTCAACTCGAACATCGCCATGGACAACAAGATCGCCACCGGGATCGCGATGACGATGGAGATCAGGTCCACCACCGCGGTGCCAGCCAGGGCGTTGCCGATACCCCCGATGTTGTTGGGATTGACGATGCTGGGCAATGCCTGTGAGGTGGTCAAGTAGTGCCAGGTGATGTAGTGCGCGCCGTGACCCACCACGTTCTGCAGAATCGAGGCCAGAGGCACGAAGGCGATCAACAAGGCGACCAAGATTCCCGACAGATACAACCGCGAGTACACCGCGCGACGCCGGTAGCTCTTTGCCGAGGTCGAACGGATGAACTCTCGGCGCTCCTGCGACGACAAGGGAGTGGGCGTGATCGTCACGAGAACTGCCTCTGGTTGCGCCGAATGATTGAACGAGCGAAGTACGTGACCGCGCCGACGATCACCATCAAGATGAGGGCCAAGGCGAATAGCACGTTGCCCGCTTTTCCGGTGATCGCCCCGAAGTCGATGGCGATCTCGGCCGCAAGTGTGGAGCCGGTCGCGAAGGCACGATCGGGCAGCGGACTCTGTTGGGTGACGCCACCCAGCACCGTCGCCAGAGCAATCGTCTCACCTAACGCGCGCCCCGTCGCCAACGTGACGGCTCCAACGATGCCGGTCTTGCACGACGGCAGGATGACCTTTCGAATCACCTGGCCGCGTGTCGCTCCCAGGGACAGAGCGCCCTCAGTGAGCTCGCGAGGGACCGCGACGATCACGTCACGGCTGATCGCGGTGACGATGGGCATGATCATGACGGCGAGGACGATCGATCCCAGCGTCATACCGTAGCCCGGAGTGGCGCCGTTGAAGGGCCACGATCCGTGGGCGAGGCGCTGGAGCCACGGTTCACCCTTGTTGCCGAGAAACGTCGCCATGACCAACGCGCCCCACACGCCGTAGACGATGGACGGTACTACGGCCAGTAGTTCTACCAAGGAAGAGACCGCGAGTTGTAAGCGACGCGGGATCAGGTACACGATCGCCAGGGCCGCCCCTACTCCCACGGGCACTGCCATCACGAGGGCGAAGAAGGTGGTGAGCAACGTGCCGAGGATCAACGGCAATGCGCCGAAGTGGTTCTCGCCGAAGGACCAGTTAGTGCTGGTGAAGATGCTCCATCCCGCGAACTGCCAGCCAGGGATGGAGTTCTTGATGAGGACGTACACGAAGTAGAAGACAATCACGCCGATGAGCGTGACGACGGCGTAGAGCGAGTAACGGTATCCGCGGTCAGAGCCGGCCGAGAACTTGCGTTCCCGACCGGCATCTGGCGCACCGTGGTCCCTCGGTGAATCGAATTCCGTTGTGGCCATTCAACTCACCTTTGGACGAGTACTTCGTGACTGCTTAATTGGTCGCGCTGAGGTCGGCGCCACCGTTGATTTGACCGATCAAACCGTAGGCGACGGTCTCGATGGACTTGGGCATCGCGACGTAGGCCTGCGCTCCGGCCAGGTTCTGGCCAAAGGTGTTAGAGCTGTTGGTGCCCGCGCCGCTCTGGGACAAGAAGAGCAGGAACTTGGTCGCGACCGTCGCCGTGTTGGCATCGGCGATGGTCTTGGGGACGATCGCGTAGCTGAAGCCCGCGATCGGGTAGGCCGCGCCCGCGTCGACGTTGGTGATCGAGAAGCACTGGGTGTTGACCGAGTTCGCGTTGTAGGTCCCAGGACCAGCGGCGCTGAAGCCACCGGCGCAGGACTTGTTCGCGTTGATCGCGTTGAGACCGGCTGTGGCGGCGGCGCTGACCGAGGACGCCGTCAGGCTCACGTAGGAACCCGCGGCGTTCTTCATGCGCAGACTCGACAAGTGGTTCTGCAGGGCGTATCCGTATTCCACGTAACCGATCGAGCCGTCCTTACCGGCAACTGCGGGCGCGAGGGCGGCCGAGTTGGAGAAGGTGGCGGCGGCGGCGCTGAAAGCGGCCGATGAAGGCGTCGGGTACTCGGCGCTGTCGGCCTTGGACAGAAAGTCACGGAAGATGAACGTGGTTCCCGAACCAGCGGTGCGGCTGTAAACGGTGATGGCCGGGGTGGTGGTCAGCGTGAGGCAGTTGACCAACTCGAGACGGTTCCTCTGAGGCACAGCGGCCTTGTAGCCCTTGTGGCCCCTCTTTCCCTTGGCCTTGACGGCCTTGGCGATCGGGACCAAGGTCTCGACCGTGATGCGTGGGTTTTGAGCGATGATCGCAGGATTGTTCCATGAGTTGATCGAACCCGCGAACACACTGCCCAGCGTCTTTCCATCAAGCGCGACGGGGTACGTGGCGACCTGTTGTGCACACGTACGACCAGACGTGGTGCCGTTGGAGGTCAACTTGGTGGTGGTCTTGACGGATCCGAACTTGTTGCTCACGGTGTCCGAGGTCTGGTAACCGATGTTCGTGATGATGGAGACGCCACCCAACGCGACCGGGACTTGGACGTACTGCGAGGTGTCCGAAACGTCCTGGCCGGCGTAGTTCAGGGGCACGTCACTGAAACCGATGTTGAGCGACGGTGTCGACGCGGTCACGCCGGAGCGGCCCGTTCCCGAGCTCGAGGACTGGTAGGTGTTCAGCGAAGCAGCGTTGTTGGAGTTCAGACCCTTCCACTGGGCGTAAGCCGCGTTCACGAGGTTCGCGTCGAACGACGAACCGCCCATATTCAGTGCGCTGCTCGGGACCGTCTTGACGGCCAAAGCGTTGCTGAGGATAGAACTTTCACTGGCGGCGAACGCGGGCGTCACGCCTACAGCAACCATCGCAATCGATGCCGCAAGGGCAACGATCGGCGTGCGGAATGCTTTCTTCATTACTTTCCTCCTAGAAAGTCTTCGGTGTGAGCTCAAAACTTGTCACGGACTCAGGCCGTTTCGTATTCGAAGCCGTAGTGACCATAGGAGGACGAAATGAACTGAATGTGTCAGAAAAGGTCCTCTAAAACCAAATCTCAGCGATGAGTCGTGGCATTTTTGTCGATTCGACGATGATCCCGGTCCGTGACAGCGACGCGAGTCGACCTCGCGACTCCTCATGTCTGACCTCGACCGCTCCGGGTGACGATCTCCACTAGCCACGCGCGAGGGGCCACCACACGCGGGCCAGCCCGTTAGATCAATTGCGAGTAATGAAGCGAATGCTCTGGGCTCGCACCGGCAAAAAAACGCACTGGTCAGGGTCAATTTCTTGTCAGGGACCCACGCGAGTCCTAAGGTGACAAATGGTGACACTCTTTCATAGAGAAAGTGACCACGGCAAGAACGGCAGGTGAACGCAATGCCGCTTGAAGTAACGGTGTTCTCCGCACAGAGCGCCCGACTCGGCGCAGCGGACGGACGCATCCGAAAGGCCCTGGGCGATCGAGGGTGTCCCACTTCGAGACGTCGGTCCGTCTGCCGGCCAACGGCGTCTGGCCCATTGTGACCACGCAGCCCGTCCGCAATCACCTTGGTGGGGCGAGTCTCGTCGCCGCTGACGAGCTCATCGCCCAGTTGTCACTCGAGCGCGGGATTCTCTGGGTTTCGGCGTCGCTCACCGACGTCCTTGGTTTCCAACCGGGTGACATCGTAGGACACCTCCTCGACGAATTCATTGTCGACCCCGCCTTGCTGGAGGACGCTTGGGACGTCGATCGCCTCGTTGCCCATGAGACCCTCTCGCTCTGTCTGACCCTTCGTCATCATGACACTTCGATCTCGACGTGTCGCGCGACCCTGCACCCCTTCGCCGGGGCAACGGGGACGGTGGATGCGGTGATGATCGTGATGCGCGGATTCTCCGACGCAGATGACGCCGTCGCTGACCTCGATCTCTACCAGTTACTCGCCGAGAACATCTCCGACGTGGTGTCCATGACCGAGGGAGAGGGCACCGTCTCGTGGGTGTCGCCCAGCGTCAAGAACATCCTCGGGCGACCGGCGAGCGACGTCATCGGCCACCGATTCAGCGAGTACACGGCGCCTGAGGACCTGCCCATCCTCGCCTCCGCACTCACTAAGATCCTTCGCGGCGAGACCGTGCACTTCGAAGTGCGACTCACTCATCTCGACGGCAGCCTCCGGTGGACGGCGATTGCGTCGCACTTGGTGGAACTTCCTGGACGAGATCGGGCGCGAATAGCCGTGTGGCGCGACGTGACCGAAGCGACCGAGGCACACGAATCACTCATCCAATCACAACGTGAATTCCAACGAGTGGCCGAGAACGCGTCGGACGCGGTGATCCAGACTGACGTGCACGGTGAAATCGAGTGGGTTTCCCCCTCACTCTCGACGGTGTTGGGATGGCGCCCCATCGACGTGCTGGGTAAGAATCTCCTCGACCTCATCGCGCCGACCGACGCCGCTCGCGCCGAAGCCTGGCAGTCTCTCGTGCTAGCCGGCGAGCGAGTCCGCTCGGCACAGATGAGATATCGCACGGCGACCAACGAGTCGAGGTGGATGGCCGTGCGCGCCCAGCCACTCGTCGAGAACCGTACGGCCCGGGGAATCATCATGTCACTGCGTGACTGTCACGACGAGGTAATCGGTCGTCGAGCGCTGAGCACCTTGTCCGCCGCTTCTCGAGCGCTCACGAGAAGCGAGAACGAGAACGAACTGCTCAGCACCATGTGTCAAGCCGCCGTCAACGAGGGTGGGTACCTGTTGTGCTGGTACGCGCGCCCGTCCCCGGGGAACCCTGGCCACTTCGCAAGTGCCGCATCGAGTTTCGAGCATCGCGTCTACGCCGAATCGAGCAGTCTCTCGTGGAACGATGACCACGAGGGCCGTAATCCAGCGGGTGCGGCGTGGCGTAGCGGTCAGACCATCGTGGTGAACGACCGCTTCAACGACAGTCGGTTCTCCGATCCCGACGCCGACGCCCAATCCCGGGGATTTCGCGCCACCATCGCCCTGCCCGTCTTCTGCTCGCGCGTCCTCGACGGCGTTCTCATCGTGGAGGCCCCCGAAGCCGGCGCTTTCGACGTGTCGGTGACCAACGTCCTGGAAGAACTTGCCTCGCAGATCGGATTTGGGCTGCAGCGCCTGCGCGACCGCGTTCGACTCTTGAACTCGCTGTCCGACCTGTTATTGCTGAGTGCGGCGGTCACCCAGTCCGGCGAGTCCATCGCCATCACCGACCCCAAGGCCAATCTGATCTTCGCGAACCCCGCGACACTGCGCTCGAGCGGTTACGAACTCAGTGAGTTGGTCGGGAAGAATCCTCGCGTCTTCCAGAGCGGACTTCAGAATCGCGCCTTCTACGAAGCGATGTGGCAACAATTGACCAGTGGCGCCACGTGGCGTGGAGTCCTGGTCAATAAGCGCAAGAACGGCGATCTCTACGAAGAGGAAGCCACCATCTCGCCCATCCACGACGAGACCGGCCGACTGACCGGGTACGTCGCGGTGAAGCGCGACCTCACTCTCGAGCGCCACCTCCAGGCCGACCTCACCAGTGACGGCAACGACCGCAATACGATCCTGGACATCATGCGCGAGATGCGTCCGGTGAGCTCACTCGCGGCGATGGCGAATCTCTTCTGCCGCCTGGTCACCCGACTGGACGGCATTGACGCCGCGACGCTGATGATCCTGCACCTCAATGACGTCCTTAGCGTGATGGGCACGCAGGGCAACTCGGTCTTCGCCGCGACGCCCGCCCCCTCCTTCCCCGCATCGATCGTCGTCGAACAGGTCCACCAGGGGTATCCCGCCGCCGTCATGGACTTGGATGACGAGAGGTGGCAGGCCTACCCCGAACTACGCGGCGCCATCAAATCCTCGGGAGTTGCTGGAGTGGTGGTGTCACCACTCCGATGGAACGATTCGACCATCGGAGTCCTGGTGCTAGCCACCTACGACCACTCGATTGCCCAGAATCTCACGCGCCGACTCGCCGCTTTCGACCAATTGGGCTCATACGCGGGATCCTTCTTCGGTACTCAACTCGAAGCTCAACGCCATCGCGAGTCCCTGCGGTCCGAAGTGCATACGATCATCGAAGAGCGCACGTTCACCCCCGTGTTTCAACCCTTCGTCGAATTGGCGACGGGCAACATCGTCGGCTACGAGGCACTTACGCGATTCGCCAACGGTCGCGCGCCGGACCTCGTCATCGCTGATGCCCACCAGGCCGGTCTCGGTCCCGAACTCGAAGCCGCGTGCGCCGCCGCCGCCATTGAAGCAGCGCGTGACCTCGACAGCGATATTTGGATCAGCCTCAACTTCTCGCCGACGGCGCTGCTCGGTCACTACGCCGAACCGGTTCTCGCGCGCGCCAATCGTAAGATCGTGATCGAGATCACCGAACATGACCCGATTGAGAACTATGCCGCCATCCGTAACGTCGTCGCCACTCTCGCCAACTGCCAACTGGCCGTCGACGATGCGGGAGCGGGTTTCACGAGTCTGGCCCACATCCTCGAACTCCGACCCGACTTCGTAAAACTCGACATCACCCTCATTCGCGACATCGACACCAACCTCGCGCGTCAGGCGATGACGAACGCCATGTGCATCTTCGCGGAAAAGACCAACACGATCGT
>Ga0302320_10028061_pt1 | contig 10820 bp, 6 predicted proteins | sample Bog_T0_3_FD_202130 | JGI IMG/M metagenome (GOLD analysis project Ga0302320, IMG submission 202130) | Peat permafrost microbial communities from Stordalen Mire near Abisko, Sweden - Bog_T0_3 | ecosystem: Environmental > Terrestrial > Soil > Wetlands > Peat | place: Sweden: Abisko, Stordalen Mire... | reverse complement strand
TGGCTGGCGCGCAACGGCAACTGCCCGGCCTGCGGCCAGGTGCTCAGCGAAGCGGCGCTCATGAGCGGGGGCGTCCATGGCCACTGACTACCGGGGGATCCTCTTCATCGGCGATCCGCACCTGGCCAGCCAGGTCCCGGGCTTCCGCAAGGACGACTTCCCCCGCACCGCGCTGGACAAGCTGCGCCACAGCCTGGACTACGCCGCGGAGCAGCGCCTGCTGCCGGCCATCCTCGGCGACCTCTTCCACTACCCCAGGGACAACGCCAACTGGCTGCTGGGCGAAGTGATCGCCCTCCTGGGCGGGCGCGAAGTGGTGGGCATCTACGGCAACCACGACTGCCGCGAGGACAGCCTCCAGGACCACGACAGCTTCTCCGTCCTGGAGAAGGCCCGGGCCCTGCGACTGCTGGACGCCGCCAGCCCCTGGCGGGGGGTCATGAACGGCCAGCCCGTGGTGCTGGGGGGCAGCTGCTGGGGGCGGCCGCTGCCCGAGGGCTGGGACCAGGACCCGGGGGCCACCGTGTGCTGGATGACCCACCACGACCTGAAGGTCCCGGGCTACGACGAAGGCAGCCTGCGCCCGCGGGAGCTGCCGGGCATCCAGGTGCTGGTCAACGGCCACATCCACCGGAACCTCGAAACGATGGTCTGCGGCTGCACCACCTGGATCACCCCCGGGAACATCTCCCGGGTCAGCCGCTCCGACGCCTCCCGCGCCCACGTCCCCGCCGTGCTCCGGGTGGACATCGGCACCTCCGGCTGGGCCATGAGCCGGATCCCCATCCCCCACGCGCCCTTCGAGGAGGTCTTCCACGGGGAGCTGGTGGAGGAGACCCGGCCCGGGGAGGCCCGCTCCACCTTCATCAGCGGGCTGATGGAACTGGAAGCCCTGAGGACGGCCGAAGGGGCCGGCTTCACCAGCTTCCTGGAAAAGAACCTTCCCCAGTTCGCCCCTGGCGTCCAGGAGGCGATCTGGGGCCTTTGGCACGAGGTGAAAGCCCATGACTAGCCCCCTGACCGAGATGCAGCAGCTGCGCAAGCGCTACGAGGACCTGGACAAGATGAAGACCGTCTGCGAGACCAATCTCGCCAACGCCACCCGGACCCTGGAGACCCTGCAGGCCCAGGCCCGGGAACAGTACCAGACCGACGACCTGGACGCCCTGCGCAAGCGGCTGGAGGACATGAAGGCCGAGAACCAGCGGCTCCAGGAGGACTACCGCGCCTCCCTGGACACCATCGAGGCCGGCCTCAAGGCCGTGGACCAGGCCTGCCGGGCGGAGGCCTGACCTTGACCTTGCAGCCGCCCACCGGAGCGCGGACCCTGCTCACCCGCCTGCAGGAGCGGAGGGACGCCCAGCTGCGCGCCCTCGCCCGGGTCCGGCAGGAACTGGCCGAGGTCGAGGACGGCATCCGCCTGGCGCCTGAGGTCAGCAAGGCCATCGAGGCGCTCCAGGGGGAACTGTTCCGGGCGCTCACCGCGGCCCTGGAGACCAACCTCAGCATCGCCCTCCAGGAAGTGCTGGAGCAGCCCATCGTGTTCAAGGCCCGGCCGGTGATCCGGCGCAACCAGATCGAGATCGACTTCTGCATCGAGCGCTCCGGGCAGCCGGAGGACATCATGCGCGGCCAGGGCGGCTCGGTGGCCAACATCCTTTCGGTCGGCCTGCGGATCTTCGCCCTGACCACCCTGGACCCGGCGCTCCACCGCCGCTTCCTCCTGCTGGACGAGCAGGACTGCTGGCTCCGGCCCGACCTGGTCCCGCGCCTGGTGAAGATCGTCCACGACGCCGGCAAGGCCCTGGGCTTCCAGGTCATCCTCATCAGCCACCACGACGTGGCCGCCCTGCGCCCGTACGCGGACCGGATCTACTCGTTCCGGCCCGACGCCGGGGACGGGGTCCAGGTCACCCGGGAGGACCCGGAATGAGCCGGTCCGCCAGGCCCGATTCCCGCCGGGCCGGATTGCCCGCGGCGAACGGGATCCGCTCCCGCTCCGCCAGCAGCACCACCGACTGCCTGGCCCGGGTGAGACCGGTGTAGAGGAGCTCCCGGGTGAGCGCCTTGTGGCTGGTCCTGGGCAGCACCACGGCGATGCGCGCGTACTCCGATCCCTGGGACTTGTGCACGGTCATGGCGTAGGCGTGCTCCAGCCGCTGCCTGAGCGGCTCCAGCGGGAAGGCGGCCCAGCCCGGCCCCCTGGGGAAGACCGCGGCCTGCCGGTAGCGCCCGTCGTCGAACGCCACCTTCAGGACCAGCCCCTGGTCCCCGTTGAAGATCTCCCGGCGGTAGTCGTTGGCGGTCATCAGCACCGGCTCGCCGGCGAAGAACGGCGCCGCGGTCTGCAGGCCGCGCCCGGTGACCCCGCCCATCCACCCGTGCAGCAGGCGGTTGATGTCCTCCACCCCGCGGTGGTCCTGGCCTTCGCGCAGGGCGCAGATGATGCGGAACCCGTCGAAATGGTCGAAAAGCGCCTCCAGGGCGGCCGCGTCGCCCTCGCCCCAGGCCCCGCCCCTGAACGTGAAGACCCGCCCGGCCAATTCCCTGAAGCCCGCCAGGCCGGTCACCTCCCGGGCGAACCAGCGCGCCAGGAAGGCCCGCATCACCCCCGGCCCGGGCTCCAGCAGCTCCACCTTCCGGTACTCCAGCTGGTCCAGGGTCTCGCGGCAGTGGATGGGCTCCTCGCCCTCCCAGAGCTCCGGCACGCTGGGGGTCCGGATGCTGCGGGCCACCGAATAGATGTTCCGGCCGGCGGGGTCCGACGGGTCCATGCGGTAGCTGTCCCTCAGCTCCACGCAGTTCGCGCCCAGGCGCTCCACCATGTCGTGGAAGGCGCACCCCGCGTCCACGCTGGGCAGCTGGCCGGCATCGCCCAGCAGCACCAGCCGCGCCCCCGGGGCCAGGGCCCCGGCCAGGCGGCAGAGGTGCTCCTGGCTGATCATGGAGGCCTCGTCCACGATCACGACCTTGTGCGGCAGGGTGTTGCCCGGGCCGTGGTGGAAGCGCTCCGTGACCGGGTGCCAGACCAGGAGCCGGTGCAGGGTCTGGGGCTCCACCCGGGCGTCCGCCAGCTCCTGCTCCGCCTCGGTGCGCACCGCCAGGCCCTCCAGGGCCTTCTGGATGGACTGGCCCATGCGCCGGGCGGCCTTGCCGGTGGGGGCGGCCAGGGCGATGTCCTGCCGGGCCACGCCCTGCCGGAGCAGGGCCCGGAGCATGGCCACCACGATGGTGGTCTTGCCGGTGCCGGGGCCGCCCGTGACCAGGGTGAGCGCCCCGCGCAGGGCCATCTCCACCGCGGCCCGCTGCAGCGGGTTCAGCGGGTTCGGGGCCAGGTAGACCTCCTCTGCCACCGGGATCGTCTCCAGATCGGCCCGGGCGGTCATGGCCTGCACCCGCGCGGCCAGGTCCTGCTCGTGGTCCAGCATCCGCTGGGCGTAGAGCCAGTCCCCGTCCACGATCAAGGGCCTCGCCTCCCCGGGCCGGCCGGCGATGGCCGGCACCGACGCCAGGAAGGCCCTGAGGTCGAACGGGCCCAGCCCCGCGGCCCGGAACAGCAGATCGGCGTAATCCCCCTCGGCGGGCACCAGGGCCATGCGGGTGTGGCCCAGCCCCTGGGACACCCGCAGCGCCAGGCACACCGCGAACAGCCGGTCGCGCCCGGCCCGGTCCAGCCCCGGGGCCAGCCCGCTCAGCTCCCAGGCGAGGATGAGGGCGGAGGCGTCCTGGTTCAGCTCCTTCACCTGGTCGACCAGCCTCCCGGGAAAGCGGCCCCGGTGCAGGTCCAGCAGCTCCCAGAGCCCGTCAGCCATGGAGCGCCTCCAGTTCCCGTTCCCAGGCCCCCAGCTCGTCCCAGGAGGGCCGGCAGGTCCACACCCCCGCTTCCGGCAGCCCGCGCAGGAACACGTAGACGATGCCCCCGAAGGCCCGCTCGTAGTGCCCAGCGTCCCGGATCCCCAGGAACCGGCAGGCGGTGACGGCATAGATCTGCACCTGCAGCAGGTAGTGGGCCCGCACCGCCTCGTCCAGGGCCTCCGGGCCGTAGCCCGCCAGGTGGTTGGTCTTCCAGTCGAGCACGTGGGCGCGCCCCCCGGCCTGGAACAGCACGTCGATGGACCCGTTCAGGAAGTCCGGCCGGCCCGGGTAGGGCGTGACGAAATCCAGCTCCCGGAGCATCTCCTCGGCCTGCCAGAGCGCCGCCGAGCCGCCCCCCGGCAGCGGCAGGGGCCGGGTCATGGCCTGGTGGACCCAGCGCAGGGCCGGGCTCCGGTCCTCCCGGGGCAGGCCCTCCGCCAGCGCCGCGGTGGCCGGCAGCGCCATCCAGGCCTCCAGGTCCCGGCCGGCGAAGGAGCCCGGGTCCACCCGCTCCAGCATGGCGTGGACCAGCGTGCCCAGCTTCCGGCCGCCCGCGGGGCCCCCGTCCGGCGGCAGCTCCTTCACCTCCTCGAACACCCCCGCCTCCAACCGGGCACGCTCCAGGCCCTTCTGCAGGCTGGTGAAATTGAACATCCAGAGCGGGCGCGCCCGGTCGAACAGCTCCGGGAAGGCGGGCTGGACCAGCGGCGCCGGATCAGGGACGGTCCACGGCCGCCGGACCGGCGCCTCCGGCGCGGGGAGCGCCGCCAGGGCCGCGTCCGCCCCGGAGGCCAGCACCTGGAGCCGGCGGTTGATGGCCCGGTACATGCCCTTCCTCGGGGTGCCGTCAGGGTCGAAGTTCCTGCCGGCAGTCTCCCGGACCACGTAACGGGGCAGCAGCAGCTGGGCCTCGGCCCGGGTGAGCGCCACGTAGGCCAGCCGCTCCCCCTCCTCGGTCTCCTCCTGCTCGATCAGCGCCTGGATCCGCGGGGGGGCCAGCTTCAATGGGCCGACCCAGGCCCGGCGCGGACCCCAGTGCCCGTCGTGGTAGCGGTGCACATCGCCGCCCTGGGCGGCCGAAGTCCCTCCGCACAGCACCACCACCGGCGCCTGGAGCCCCTTGGACTTGTGCATGGTGAGGATCTGCACCGCCCCGCTCTGCCGCTCCAGCCGCTGGGTGGCGCCGTCCTCCACCGCCGGGCGCTCCCTGTCGTCGATCCAGCGCTGGACCTGGACGGCCAGGTCGGCGAGGGTGCAGTGGCCCGCCAGGGCCCGCTGCTGGAGCAGCTCCAGGATGTGCAGGAGATTGGTCAGGGCGCGCTGACGGCCGTCCAGGAACAGCAGGCGCAGGCTCACGCCGCTGTCCGAGACCACCCGGCTGAACAGTTCCCCGTAGCGCCCCTTCTTCGCCAGCTCCTGCCACGAGAACAGGCGGGCGAGGATGGGGTGGCCTTCCGGCAGCTCCCGGGCCCTTTCCGCTTCCCCGAAGGTGAGCCCGAAGAACGGCCCCAGCAGCGCCTTGGCCCGCCGGGTCTCGTCCAGGGGCGATGCGATGGCCAGCAGCAGATCCCGGCAGGCCGCGGCCTCGGCCCCGTCGAACAGCCCCTCCTCCCGGTAGAGCGCCGAAGGGATGCCCTCCGCCTTCAGGGCCCGGGCCAGCACCTGGCCTTCCCGCTTCTTGGCGGCCAGCACATAGACGTCCTCGCAGCGCAGCGCAAGGCCCTCCCGGCCGGGATCGTTCCAGCGCCCGGCGGCGAGGGTCCGCTTCAGGGCCCGGGCCAGGCACGCCGCCGCCATCAGGCCGACCCCGCGGGCGGAGCCGTCGGCGAACACGTCCACCACCTGGATGGCCGGCAGCTCACCACCCTGGGCATCGGCGAGGCGGAGCTGCTCCCTGCCGCAGGTCACCGGGGCCCTCTGCAGGCCGGCGTTGTCCCCCGTGAAGAAGCCCTCCTCCAGGATCCCGTTGCAACCGTCCACCAGGGCCCGGGTGGACCGGTAGTTCACGTCCAGGGACAGGGGCTCCCGGCCGGTGGCCGCCTTCACCTCGGCCAGGGCCTGCTGGAAGGTGGGCAGGTCGCCGCCCTGGAAGCCGTAGATGGCCTGCTTGGGATCGCCAACCAGGAACAGCCGGTGGCCTTCCCCCGAGTCCAGGAAGAGCTCCTTGAAGATGGTCCACTGCTGCCGGTTGGTGTCCTGGAACTCGTCGATCAGGGCCACCCGGAACCGCTCCCGCAGCCGCTTCACCAGGGCGCCGCCCTGGGGCCCGGCCAGGGCCTGGACCACCAGGCTGACCATGTCGTCGAAGTCGTAGAGCCCTGCCTCCGCCTTGTGCCGGCGCAGCTCCTCCCGCAGCGGCGGCAGGAAGGCCGCCACCAGGACCGCCTTGAAGTTGGCCAGCGCCGCCACCGCCTCGCCCAGCCGGGCCTCGGGCCCTTCCAGGGCCAGCCAGGGCGCCAGGTCCTTGCCCAAGGTCTTGCCGACCCATTCCTTGTCCTTCCAGAAGTGGGCCGGGTGTCCCGAGGCCAGGGCCGCGGCCCTGCGCGCCAGGACCTGGTCCAGCAGGGCCCGCATGGCGGCGGGGCCCTGGAAAGCCCGGGCCAGGTCCTCGGGAAAGGCGGCCAGGTCATGGCAGGCAGGGAGGTCGAGGTTGTCCGCCTCGCCCAGGGCGTCCCGGAGCAGCCGGCGCACCGGCTCGAGCCCTTCCGCGCTGGATTCCAGGGCCACCTCCAGCAGGTCGCGCTGCGAATTCCCGTAGTCGGTGCGCAGCAGCGCCGTGAAGGCCCGGTCGAACAGCTCGCCGCTGGCGGCGTTCTCCTGCTGGAACAGGTGCCCGCCCTCGAAGGCGGCGTCGTCCAGGACCTGCCGGCAGAACGAGTGGATGGTCGAGATGGCGGCGCCGTCGAACCCGGTGCGGGCCTTGCGCAGCAGGGCGATGCCGGCCTCCCCCAGCTCCCGCCAGGGTCCGTCCCCGGACACCGCGTCCGCGGGCAGCGCGGCCAGCCGGGTGATGATCTTCCGGACCCGGCCGGTGAGCTCCAGGGCGGCCTTCCGGGTGTAGGTGACCACCAGGATGCTCTCCAGCGCCACCCCCTGGAGGATCAGGTCGACGATGAGGTGCTCCAGGGTGAAGGTCTTGCCGGTGCCCGCGCTGGCCTCGATGACGCAGTGCGAGGACCCGGTGTGGTCCAGCAGCCCGGGAACGCTGTAGCGGGCCATCAGACCCGCTCCAGGCGCTGGAGGTCGAACACCAGGTCGAGGAAGGGCTTGAGCCGGCGGTTGACGATCGCCTGCGGGTCGGGCGGCGGCTCCAAGCGCATGGGGTCAGGGACCGGGCCGGTGAGGGTGCTGATGAAGTTCCGCTCCCCGCCTTCGATCTCCGCGTCCAGGAAGTCCTGGATGGCGTCCGGGCTGAGCGTGCCATCGCCCCAGCCGTCGAACACCGCCTCGATGGGCAGCAGCACCGCGTGGTCCCCGGTGAGCAGGTCCTCCACCCAGCTGCGCAGCTGGGCGAGGGCCTCTTCTCTGGTCAGCGCCGGGAAGCGGAAGCGGATCTCCCGGGCGGGCGGCTTGCCCTTCTCCTTTTCGTGGACGAACCGGGCCAGGTGCTCCCCGTGCCCCTCGGCCACGCAGGCCAGGACCAGGTGGTCCAGGTAGGCGGCCAGGGCCTTCTGCCGGCAGCGGCCCAGCTTGGACAGGATCGGGGGCTCGTGCCGCTCCAGGAACAGCGATCCGCCCAGCTGCGGCTTCAGCTCGCCGCTCAGCTCCACCCGGCGGGACTGCCCCTGCAGCTCCACCTGGAAGGACAGCGGCGGCAGGGCCCGGTCCACCCGGCCGGTGCGGGAGCGGTTGGCCCCCAGGCGCCAGATCTCCGGCGGCGGTTCAAGGCGCAGGTAGTCCACCCAGGCGCTGACGCAGTCCAGGTTGTCCCGGGCCTCCACCTCGGCGAAGACCCCGAACGGGGCCTCGCCCCTGGACTGGTGCTTGCGCAGGCAGTCCCGGTAGTGCCCGGCCACGTCCGAGTCGGGCTGCGCCAGGGCGGCCATGGCCGTCTCCGTGCGGAGCGCCCACCCGGCAAGGTTGCCCGTCTCGAACACCTCGTCCTCCATGGCGTCCCGGTCCTCCAGGTCGCGCCGGCGCAGGCCCAGCCGCACCGCCGCCGCGCCGGAGAGCGGGCACTCCAGGAAGGCCCTCAGATCGCCCAGGGGGATGCGGATGACCTGGCCGGGATCGGAGCCGGCCCCGGGCACCTCCGGCGCCTCCAGCACCCTGCGGATCCGGTCCGCGCCTTCCACCTCCAGGTCGCCCAGGCAGGCCGGCAGCGGGATCCCGTGGTCCCGGGCCTGGTTGCCCAGGCACAGGGCCCAGGCCTCCTTGGCCGCGATCTCCGAGTACGAGACCAGCTGGCCCGTCCCGCCGAACCACCCGGGGAAATAGGCCGGATCGTAGCGCCGCAGCGGGTGGACCTCCGGTTGCGGATCGGCCAGGTAGCCCGCCAGCAGCTCGCTGAATTCCTTGTAAAGCCCCGAAGGCTCGAAGGTCTCGCCGCTCAGCTCGTCCATGCCCACGTAGGTGAGCACCAGATGGTCCCGGGCCGACAGCAGCATCTCCAGGAACAGGTACTTCTCGTTCTCGGTGCGGCTCACGTCCCCGGGCTGCCGCCGCTGCTTGCGCAGATCCAGCGACCCCACCCGGTCGCGGGTGGGGAACTGGCCCTCCCGGTTGCCCATGAGGAACACCACCCGGAACGGGATGGCCCGCATGGTGGCGTAGCTGGCCACCACCACGCCCTTGGTGAGGTTGGCGTTCTGCTCGCCCCGGAGCCGCTCCAGCGCCTCCAGGGCCAGGTGGCGGGCCGCGGGAAAATCGAGGACGCCCATGGCCAGATGCCCCGGCACCCGCTCGAACACCCGCTCCAGGTAGGCCTTGACCCGGTCCAGCGACTTTTGCACCGCCTCGGCGTCCTCGCCCTCCTCGGTCTCCAGCCAGCGCTCCAGGTAGCGCCAGATCCGGCGCATCCAGCTCGCAGGCGCGTCCGGCCGCGCGACGAGCTCCCGGGCGTCGCCGCAGAGCCCCCGCACGTGGGCGATGAAGGCGGCCGCCGAGGCCGGGTCCCGCGCGCCCTCCACCGGATAATCCCCGAAGGACTCCCCCTCGGCCATGAACTCGCCCAGCACCAGCCGCTTGAGGCCCTGGTCCCAGTTCAGGGCGTCCGGCTCCAGATAGGTCCCGTCCCAGTCCGAGCGGTCCGCGCCGCGGACGATGCCGTAGTCCTGGCACCACCGGCTCCAGGCGCCGGTGTCCAGATCGCCCAGGCGGCGCTGCAGGCCGGGGTGCTGGAGCACCCGCAGCAGGGCCGGCCGGGTGAGTCCCGAGGTGGGCAGTTCCAGCAGCAGCTCCACCGCCTCGAGCGTCTGGGCCATGACCGGGAAGGCCCGGGGGCCCTGCACCAGCGGGATCTGGCGCGCCTCGTGGAAAGCCGCCTGGAGGTGGGCTGAGTAGGCGTCGAAATCCGCCGGCGGCACCACCACCGCGATGTCCGAAAAGCCCAGGTCCCTGCGCAGGTCCAGCAGCCGCCAGATCTCGGTGGCCACCAGCTCCGCCTCGCGCCGGGGGCTGGCGGCCACCAGGCGGCGGACGCTGCCATCGTCCACCGCCGCCGGGGCCTCCGCCGGGTCCCGGTAGAGCAGGATGTCCCGCTGCATGCGGCCCAGGATGGTGGCCGGGTCCGGCTCCCGGAAGGCCGGGGTGAAGTCGCACTCGCTCACCTCGTTCAGCAGCCGGATCTTCTCCCGCCCCGGACGCCCCCACAGGCGCAGGGCCGTGGGCCCCCGCGCGGAGAGCCCGAACGGGTCCTCGTCCTCCCCGTCCTCCGGAGCCGCGCCCCGCCCCGTCTCCAGATCCTCCCAGAACTCCGCGCAGGGGTTGAGGGCGTAGAGGTGGAGCGTCGTGTCCGCAAGCGGCCCGAACTCCCGGAACACCTCCTGGTAGGCCTGGGCCACGTGGGTGAGCCCGAAGCCATGGATGGCCCGGGGCAGGCGCAGGCCTTCGAGCCGGGAGCGCCGCACCAGCTCCAGCAGCGTGAGGTGTTCCCTGCCGCCCCCGTCCAGCGCCCGCAGCACCTCCACCCACAGTTCCGCCTGCCAGGCCTCCATGACCTTGTCCGCCGGCCGTCGCGACTCCAGAGCCTTGGCCCGCGCCCCGAACCGCCCGGCCCGCCACTCCACGATCCAGTCCGGCCGGCTCAGCTGGTATTCCTCGAACAGCCTGGCCAGTTCCCCCGCCAGCTGCACCCGCTTCAGCGGCAGGTTGTCCGGCCCCAGGTAGTCCCGCACCGGCCCCTGCCCAGGCCGGGCCAGGAAGGCCGGATCCGCCAGCACGCACAGCAGGCCCGCCCGGAGCAGATCGAAGGCCAGCAGCCCGCTGCCGTCCGCCAGGAGATCCTGCCACAGCCCGTCCAGGTAGGTGAACCTCAGGTTGGCCGCCACCCCCAGCTTCCGGGCCAGGCCCAGATTGAGGTACTCCTTCAGGTAGGGGCTGGGCACCACCAGGTGCACCGGCTCCCACGGCCCCCGCCCCGACGCCCGTTCCTGCCGCACCCGCTCGGCCAGCTGGTCGAGGAGTGCTTCGGTACGGTTGGAGTAGGTCAGTTCGAGCATGGAGACCAGGGGAAGGGGACCTTCAGAGCATAGACCGGGCCCGGGGGGAATCGCCTTTCATTATCGGACCTGGGGTTCGCCATCCAATGTCGCATGGGGCGGGCCACCTGGAACCCCTGTCTTTCGCACCTGAGGGAACGGTCCCCCTTTGGTATTTCTACCTCTCGATTGTCCCCCGGCTCTCCAGCCTTGGCAATTCGCCAGACAGCGTCTGGCGAATCTGTGGTGTGCTTTCGTAGAACAGGCGGAAGTTCTTCAGATTCGACACGGAGGAGCCGGGAACCCCCGCAGCACGAAGCTGTTCGG
>Ga0302320_10028060_pt1 | contig 10820 bp, 4 predicted proteins | sample Bog_T0_3_FD_202130 | JGI IMG/M metagenome (GOLD analysis project Ga0302320, IMG submission 202130) | Peat permafrost microbial communities from Stordalen Mire near Abisko, Sweden - Bog_T0_3 | ecosystem: Environmental > Terrestrial > Soil > Wetlands > Peat | place: Sweden: Abisko, Stordalen Mire... | reverse complement strand
CCTGCCGACGCTCCGCAAGGAGCGGTGGCGGGTAAGGGTGAAAAGGTGGGGTAAGAGCCCACCGCGCTCCGCCGCGAGGCGGGCGGCACGAAAAACCCCTTCCGGTGCAAGGCAAAATAGGAGGCTGGGCGGCCCGTCCGATAGCCTCGGGTATGCCGCATCACGGCCGCCCCGCGCTTCGGCGCGGGAGGCGGCCGCGGCCCGCCGGCGCTCCGCAAGGAGCGCCGGCAGGAGAGAAATGACAGCCGGTCCCCGGCGCAAGCCGGGGTCCACAGAATCCGGCTTACCGGCCCCAAAGCTAAGGCCCCTTTTCCGGCGCCGGCCGTTCGGCGCGCCCCGCGGCGCACTTGAGCGGAAACTGCAAATGCGCCCCCGTTGTTTTCGATTTCGTAACGGCTGAGCCACGGGCTTGTCACAATCGAACCCCAAATTGGGGAGGTGAACCTATCACCCATTGAGAAGAACCGGCTATTGAAACTTGCCGCGGCCGTTTGCGCCTTCGGCTTTGCCACCCTCCGACCGATCCAGGCCGCAGATGCGGCCGATTCCGCGAGCGGCTCGGGGATCGGCGGCGATCAAGTCGTCCGACTGAACGAAATGGAGGTGTTTACCTCTCCTACTTCGGCCCTGACGCAGTCGCCGGCCGACAGCAAGTTGGACGCTTTGGAACCGAATACGGTGATCAGCGCCCAAACGATCAACAACCAGATCGCCCCGACCGCCGATTATGCGGAAATCGCGGCGATCGCCCCGAGCATAGTAAACGTCGAGACCGAGGGCCCTGGCCTGAGCGAATCGAAGATGTTGACGATGCGCGGATTCAATGACGGCCAGTATAATGTGACCTACGACGGCATTCCGTTCGGCGATGCGAACGGCCAGTCCCACCACACGACCAGCTACTTTCCGGCCAAGGTCATCGGCAGCGAGGTTATCGACCGCGGCCCGGGAACGGCCGCGGACATCGGTGAAAACACCTTCGGCGGCACGATCGGGATCCTGTCCAAGGATCCTCGGCCGGATCAGGCTACGGTTCTGACCTTGTCCGACGGAACCTGGAACTCGTTCCTGGGAAACCTGGAAATCAACAGCGGTGAGCTTCCCCAGCTCAACGGGGCGTCAATGGTGGGAACCTATCAGTACATGAGCTCCGACGGGTATAGGTCCTTTTCCTACCTGCAGCGGAACACCTATTACTTCAAGTATCTGCAGCCGATCGGCAAGGACGGGATGCTCACGGTCGTCGGCAATTACAACAACATCAAGTTCAACAACCCAAGCACGGTTACGCAGGCGCAGATCAATGCGTACGGACGAAACTTCGGACTCGATAACAATCCCTTTGATACCAACAACGACTATTATCCCTACAATTACCAGCAGAAGCAGGCGGACTTCGAATACATTGGCTTCCAGGACAAGCTGGGGAGCGATTTTTCGATCCTGAACAAGGTCTATACCTACGCCTACAACAACGACAGCCACGAAAAGCCGGCGGACCCCGTGGTGGGAGGCACGACCAAATTCCCGGGAACGACCGCCCTCTATACCGCCGATGGCGGCGTACCCTACGTCAATAGTTCGGTCAACACGCTCCCCGGCACGGGAGAAAACGAAACCGGAATCACCAGCAACGACGACCCCGGCGGCCAGATCAAGGTCAATGCCTACCGGGCGGAAGGCGACTATCTGGCGCTGTCGCACGGCGCGGACACGTCGCTGGAGGAGAAGGTCGGCATCTGGGCCGAATATGAAGTGGCCGACCGTTATGACTACGCCCTCGACTACAGTCCGGCCTACTTGGCGGCCAATCCCCAGGATGCTTACCTGTTTGGGGCCTTCGACCCGTCGACGGGAGTGAAGGCCAACACGATCGTCCCCGGTTGGCAGTGGAAAATGCACGTCTACAACAAGACCTTCCAGCCCTACGCGGACATTATTTGGAAGCCCGTGCCCAACCTCACGATCGAGGCCGGAGCGAAGGATTCGAATTTCACCATCGATCTCGAGGCTCCGCTCAATCAGGGCACGGAACAGCCGGATTTCTCCAACAACACCTATACGAGTGTCGAGCCCCACTTCTCCGCCAATTACCTTTTCACCCCGAATTGGTCGGCCTATCTGCAGCTGGCCAAGGGGCTGGCCTACCCGATTGTCACCGAGGAGGAGAACGTCCCGAGTGATCCGAAGGATTTGGCCGCGACGGGCACGACCTTCAACGCGGCTAACCTCAAGGATGAAACGACGATCAACTACCAGCTTGGCACCGTCTATAAGACGGAACGGTTTAATGCCGACGCCGACGTTTACCTGATCGACATCGACAACGTCTTGTCCTCCGTGACCGATCCCAACGATTCGACCAACACGCTCGTGTTTCAATCGAAAGGAGCCTGGCTGAGCGGCGTGGAAGCCGAAGCGACTTACTACTTGGGAGCAGGCTTGAGCATCTATGCGAACGGTTCCCTCAACCGCGCGGTCTATAAGACCGACGCCGGAGTTCCGTCCTTCAACGCTGCCGCCATCGGCGCCTTCTCCTCCGGATTCGGAATTCCAAATTCAACCGCCTCTTACGGCGCGGTCTACAATCACGCCGGCTGGTTTGCCTCGGTCGCCAATAAGTATGTCGGCCCGTTCGTCGTCTACTCGAGCGCGCTGCTCAACCCGGACCTTGGGCTTTACGGCCAGACTTCGACGGGACAGATCGGTGGGACTCCCACGCCCGTCCAATCGGGCGAAAATCCGGGCTTTTGGACGATGGACTTAGCGGGCGGTTACGCCTACATGCTGCCCAAGGGGAGCTTCGTCCACTCCGTCAAGATCAAGCTCCAGGTGGACAACGTGCTCAATCGCAAGGTCCAGGTCCTAAGTTCGGTCGGCTCCACTCCGTCAGCCAATGCCTTCAACGTCCTGCCGACGACGAGCTACTTTTTGACCCTTTCGGCCGAGTTCTAATTCAAGTGCTGGAATGATCGGCTCCGGGCTTGCCCGCCAGACGTGCGGGCAAGCCTTTCTTTCCAGCGCCACGCCGGCCGGCCTGGAATCGGCATCTGCAGGTCGGCGAGGTGAATGGCGTCCGCTACCTCGACGAAGGAAACGGTTCCTTCAGCGTCGGCCCCCCGCCGGCCACCTCGGTGCCCGCAGATGAATACCCTTGATTGTGCCCCGGCCGTTTGATTGGTTGGCGGGCTCAATTCCCTTTCCCGACCATGGCCAACACGAAATCCGCCACCAAAGCCGCCCGGAAAGCCGTGCGCCTGACGACCCGCAACCGGGGCGTGAAGACAACCCTGAAGACGCTGCATAAGAAGCTCGCTTCCGCCATCGCCTCCGGTGATCCGGCCGCGGCGAAGGCCGCGGGCATCGCCTACGTGAAGGCTATGGATCGGGCGGTCAAATCCGGCGTGGTGCACCGCAACGCCGCGTCCCGCGCGAAGTCCCACGCCGCCAAACAGATCTTCGCCAAGTAATCGGCCGGCCGGCGCGACCGGCCTGCGTTTTTCACCCCCCGCGAGCTATCCGGCCGCGGGGGATTGCTTTTTTGTGGTGATTGGCAGCGGGAATGCGCGACAGTCGTGCCATCGCCCGTGGTTTCCGCTCCCGCCAACGTTCGCCGTCATTTCCTTCCCTGGGATGGGCCGCTGCTGCCGCAAGTCGTGGGCTGGCTGGCGAAGGACTGGGCGCCTGCGGGCCCCCTGGACCTGTCGCGGATCCTAGCGGTCGTACCGACTCGGAACGCCGGCCGCCGCCTGCGGGAGAGTCTCGCGGTCCACGCCCATGAGCGGGGCCGGGCCGTATTTCCGCCCTTGGTCGCCACGCCGGAAACTCTGGCCGAGACGCCGGCGGAGGCCAGCCCCGCCGAACGCCTGCCGTCGCTGCTCGCCTGGTCGAACATCCTTCGGCGTCTCAATCTGGAGGAGTTTCGGGACGTTTTCCCGATCGACCCGCCTGCCCGCGCCGCGGCGTGGGGCCTGCGCCTGGCCCAGCAAATGTCCGCCCTTCAGGCCACGCTGGCCGAAGCGGGCCTCCGTCTGGTGGATGTGCCCCGGCTGCTGGGCGAGGGAACGAAATCCTTCGGCGAGCTGGAGCGCTGGCGCCAGCTGGCCGAGATGGAGGCCCGGTATGATGCGGAGCTCGCCGCCGCCGGGCTGCGCGACCCGCAGGCGGTGAAGATCCAGTCGGCCCGGCAGCTGCTGCTTCCGGCCGACGCCGAGCGCGTGGTGCTGGTGGCAACGCCCGATCCTTGGCCGCTGGCGTTGGAGGCTCTGGCCAGCCTGCCCGCCTCGGTCCCGGTGGACGTGCTAGTTTTCGCTCCAGAAGAGGAAGCGGACGCGTTTGACGCCTGGGGCCGGCCGCGGGTATCCGCCTGGAGCCGCCGGGCGCTCGAGCTGCCGGATTTCGGCGCCCGGGTGCACGTGCGGATAGACCCGGAAGCCCAGGCGGAGCAAATGGCCGGATGGGCGGCCGCCTACGGGGACACCGCCGGACTGTTTGCAATCGGAACGGCCGACCCGGAGACGCTGCCGGCGATGGAAGGCGCCTTGGAGACGGCCGCGGTCGCGCATTTCAACCCGCAGGGGCGCTCCCGGCGGGACGATGAGCTGTACCACTTGCTGGCCGCCCTGGCGGCGCTGGCCGCTGATCCTTCGTTCGCGGACGTGGAGGCGCTCGGCCGGTGCCCCGCCTTCCTCGCGGCCGCCCGGCGGCGTTTTCCGGGCACCTTTGCAACCGCGCGTTGGCTGGAGGGCCTGGACCAACTGCGAGCCTGGCACCTCCCGGTCAGTTTCGCCGCGGCCCGCGCGCAGTCGGCCCTAGGCGCGGGCGGCCGCGACGTGGCGGAGGGCCTTGCGTTGATGGCGGACCTGCGCTCGGCCCTGGAGAAAGGAAGCTTTGCCGCGAGCGCGGAAGCGGCCTTGGCCGTGCTTTTCTCCGGCGCGAGCGTCGATCGGAGCGACCACGGGGAGCTCGCCTTCGAGCAGTCGGCGGGCGCCTGGATGGAAGTGCTGCGCGAATGCGCCGCGGCCGGGCCCGCCGGACTGACCCGGGGCGATTGGTGGGACCTCGCCCTGCGGCTCTTCGGCGAGCAGCGGCGCAACGAGGAGAAACCCCGGGGGGCCCTGGAGCTGCAGGGCTGGCTCGAGCTGCTCTGGGAGGAGGCTCCCCACCTCGCGGTGGCCGGCTGCAACGACGGCCGCCTGCCCGAGGCGGTCACGGCCGATCCGTTCCTGCCCGATGCGCTGCGGGAGCGGCTGGGCCTGAAGACCAATGCGGGGCGCCTCGCGCGCGATGCCTACTTCCTGCAGGCGCTGGCTTGCAGCCGCGGGCACCAGGGGCGCCTCGACTTGGTGTTCGGCAAGAATTCGGCCAAGGGCGAGCCGCAGCGGCCCTCGCGCCTTCTGCTGCAGTGTCCCGATGCGGAGCTGCCCGCCCGGGTCGCCGACCTGTTCCGGCCGGTGGAGGCGGCGGCGGCCCATCTGGCCTGGACGCGCGCCTGGCGCCTCGAGCCGCCCCCGGTCGCTCCGCAGGCCGTCGACTCGCCGGGCGCCGGGCGCCGGGTCGCGGTCCCGACGCGGATCAGTGTCACCGCCCTGCGGGCTTGGCTGGAATGCCCCTTCCGCTTCTATCTCCGGCATGTCCTGGCGATGGAGGCGGTCGATCCGGCGAAGAATGAGATGGAGGCGACCGATTTTGGCACGCTCTGCCATGCGGCGCTCGAGGGGATGGCCCTGGAGCCGGCGCTGCGCGACTGCTGCGACCCGGCGGTGCTGCGGGATTTTCTGCTCGCGGAGCTGGAGCGGCAGGCGCGCCGCCGCTTTGGCGCCGAGCTTTCGCTTCCGCTCGTGGTCCAGTTGGAGTCCGCCCGCCAGCGGCTGAGCCGCGCCGCGGAGGTCCAGGCCGCCGAACGGGCCGCCGGCTGGCGCATCGAATGGGTGGAGCGCAAGACCCCGATCCGGATCGCCGGGCTGGATGTGATCGCCAAGATCGACCGGATCGATCGGCACGTCGAGACCGGCGCGGTGCGGGTGCTCGACTACAAGACCAGCGATGCGGCGGTGACGCCGGCCGCGGCGCATTTCCGGCCGAGGCGGGCCAAGGATCTCCCGCGCCCCTGGGCGACTTTCGAGTGGGAGGGCAAGCCCCAGGTCTGGATCGACCTGCAGCTGGCGCTGTACCGGCAGGCGCTGGCCGAGGAATTTCCCGGTCCCCTGTCGTGCGGGTACTTCAACCTGCCCAAGGCGGCGGCCGGCACCGGTCTGTCCTGGTGGGAGCCTTACCCGGCCGAGTTGCACGCGGCGGCGATCCGCTGCGCCGAGGGCGTCTGCGGCGCGATCGGGGCGGGGGAGTTCTGGCCCCCGGCCGAAGAGCTGCGGCGGCAGGACGATCCGTTTGCGGCGCTCTTCCACCACGGCGCGGCGGCCAGCATCCGCTGGGAGGCCCCGGCATGATCGCCAGCCGCCATGAGATGATGCTGGCTTCCGCGGGCACGGGGAAGACTTACGCGCTGACCAATCGGTTCATTTCCCTCCTGGCGCAGGGCGCGCGGCCCGAACGCATCGTCGCCCTCACCTTCACCCGCAAGGCGGCGGGCGAGTTTTTCGACGAGATCCTGACCAAGCTGGCCGGGGCGGCTTCCTCGTCCGCCCGGGCGCGGATGCTCGCCGATGATCTGGAGCTGGCGGACGCCGCCCCGGCCCGTTTCCAAGGGCTCTTGCGGGAGCTGGTCGACGCGATCCCGCGGCTGCGCCTGGGCACGCTCGACAGCTTCTTCGCCCAAATCGTGCGCGCCTTTCCCCTGGAGCTGGGCCTGGCCGGCAGCTTTGAGATGCTGGAGGCCCATGGGACGCGGCTCGAGCGCTCGCGGGTCCTCCGGCGGATGTTCGTGCGGGCCCCCGGCGGCCTCGATGCCGCGCAGCGGGAGTTCATCGAGGCGTTCAAGCGGGCCACCTTCGGGCGCGAGGAAAAGCGCTTCGGCCCGAGGCTGGACGCTTTTCTCGACGACCATCAGGAGGTCCTGCTGGGCGCGCCGGAATCCGCGGCGTGGGCGAATCCGGCGAGGATCTGGCCCCAAGGCTCGCCCTGGGCCGGAGCGCCCGCCGATCCGGCGCCGGCGCTGCGGACCCTGCGTGACTGGCTGGCGACGGCCGAGGCGACCGACGGCCAGCGCGGGTGGTGGGAGAGCTTCCTTGCGGCCGCCGAGGGCTGGACTCCGGGAGCCAATCTGACGGCTGAACTGACGCGGATCCTGCGCAAGGCGCTCGAGGCGCTGCCGGAGCTGTCCGCCGGCGGCTGGTCGCTGAAGATCAACCGGCGGCCGCAGGAACTGACCGCCGCCGCCGCCTTGGCCCTGCGGGATCTTGCGCTGTATATCGCGGGCGGAGAAGTGCGGCGGCGCCTGGAGACGACCCGCGGGGTCCACTCCGTGCTGAGCCAATACGAAGGAGCCTACCACGACGCGGTCCGCCGCAGCGGGAAGCTGACGTTCGGCGATGTGCAGCGGCTGCTGCAGCAGGTGCGCCTGGCCTCGGGCCCCGGCGACGCCGAGGTGGCAGCGGGCCGGCTGGCCATCGATTACCGCCTCGACGGCGGGATCGACCACTGGCTCCTGGACGAATTCCAGGACACGAGCCCGGGCCAGTGGAGCATCTTGAGCAACCTGGTGGACGAGGTCGTGCAGGATGCCGCCGGCGTGCGCAGCTTCTTTTGCGTCGGCGATGTGAAGCAGGCGATCTTCACGTGGCGCGAGGGGGAGCCGAGGCTCTTCCGCGAGGTGTTCAATCATTACAACGCGGCGGCGCCGGGCGCCATCGTCGAGGGATTCCTTGACCAATCGCGCCGGTCCGGGCCGCCCCTGATCGAAATGGTGAACGGAGTCTTCGGGAACGCCGAGGCGCTGGCGGATCTTTTCCGCGGCGCGGCGAGCGAGTTGTGGAACGCCGAGTGGCGCACCCACCTGACGGCCGTGCCAGAGCGCATCGGCCACGCGGCGCTCCTGCACGCCGCCGACGAAGACGGGCGCTGGCAGCTGACGCTTGAGCTCATCCGCGAGCTCGCGCCGCTGGGCCGGGGGCTCACCTGCGCCATCCTGGTCCAGACGAACGCCACGGCGGCCGCGCTGGCGGATTTCCTGCGCGCGCACGGCGACCTGCCGGCGATCGCCGAAGCCGATCTCCAAGTTTGTTGCGACAACCCGGTGGGCACGGCGCTGCTTGCCTTGGTGCAGGCCGCCGCCCACCCGGGCGACCAGCTCGCCTGGGAGCTGCTGCGGATGGGCCCGCTCGGCGCGGAGGTGGCGCGGCTGGGACACGATCGATTGTCGCAGGAGGTCCTGGGAGGGCTGCACCGCGAAGGCTTCGCGCGGACCCTGTCCCTCTGGCTGCGCCGGCTCGAACCGGCCCTCCAGCCGGGCGACCGGTTCAGCCGGGAGCGGGCCCGGCAGTTGGTGCACGCCGCGGAGGCCTTCGACGCCACCGGCAGCCGCGATCCCGGGGAATTCGTGGAATTCATGGAGCGCCACACCGCCCGGGAGCCCGAGGGCGCCGAAGTGATCCGGGTGATGACGATTCACAAATCGAAGGGACTGGGATTCGATTTGGTCCTGGTGCCGGATTTGGAAGGCCAGACCCTGATGCAGCGGCGCGAGGGCCTGGCGGTGCAGAAGCGGCCGGACCATTCGGTGGACTGGATCCTCGATCTTCCTCCCGGCTTTATCTCCGACCACGACCCGGCGTTGAGCGCGCACGTCCGGGAGGCCGAAGCGGCGGCTTGCTACGAACAACTGTCGCTTCTCTACGTCGCCCTGACCCGGGCCAAGCACGGATTGTACGTGATCACCAAACCGCCCGGCACCTCGAAATCCGCGAACTTTCCGCGCTTGCTGGCGTCGACCCTCGGCTCGGCAGCCCTGCCGATCAGCGTGGGGAGCCTGAGTGTGACCGGGTCCTGGAGCCGGGGGGATCCCGAGTGGGTCCGCAAGCTCAAGGGCAGATTTGAGGCGCCGGCGCCCGCGCCCGCGCCGTCGCTGCTCCCGCGATCGGCGGCGCGCCCGGCCAGCCGGCTCAATGCGCGCCGACCCTCGGATGAGCCGACGGGCCGCCTGCCGGCCGAGCGGCTCTTTGCGCTGGCAGGCGGCCGCGAGGCGGAGCACGGCGCCCAAGTGCATGCCCTGCTCAAAACGGTCGGCTGGGCGGACGCCGCCCAGCGCTCGAGGCTCGCCAGCGAGTGGGCCGCGGGTGGCGGCCCCGGCGCGGAGGTCGCCGCCTGTCTCCTCAGTCCCGAATTGGCCCCAGTCTGGGATCGGCCTGCGGCCGCGGCCGAGGTCTGGATGGAACGGGCGTTCGACGTGGTGCTGGACGGCGATTGGGTCAGCGGGAAATTTGACCGGGTGATCCTCGAGCGCGAAGCCTCGGGCCATGCGTCGGCGGCGACCCTGTTCGATTTCAAGACCGATCGGGTCGAGGCCGGGACGGATCTGCTCGCTGCGGCGGGTCGCCACGCGAGCCAGCTCGCCTGGTATCGCCGGGCCATCCAAGCCCTCACCGGCCTGCCGCCGGCGGCGGTGGCGGCCGAGGTGGTTTTCACGCGGATCTGCCAGCGGGTCCGGCTGCCGGCCGACTGAGATTGGGCTTTACAGCCCCCCGGCCGCCCGGTCACGTTTCGCCAAACCCTCTAGCAATTCCATCCCGCACTTAACTCACCATGGGCAACCTGAAGAAGAAACGCCGTTTGAAGATGAACAAGCACAAGCGCCGGAAGCGCTTGAAGGCGAATCGCCACAAAAAGCGCACGTGGCAGAAATAAGCGGACGCTCCAAGCGTTCGCCTTGAATTCAACCCACCGCCGAGGCGGTGGGTTTTTTTGTGGTTTGGCGCGAGGGCCTGCCGCGGCACGGGGCAAGCGCTGAATTTCTTGGGTGCCAACCCCTAATCCAGGACGGATTCCAGCTAGGGAAGGGTGGATTTACCGGGACGGGAGCCGGCCATGGGATTATGTATCCTATTTTACAATACACAAACGCCGGCCTGCCTGGGCGCCTGGCCCCGGGCTCGAGAGGAGGATGACTTGCCGGTTGGAGACGCGATCGGAATTTATAGCTAAGCAATTATCCTATAAATACTAACAAATCTTTGAATAAATCTTTTCGAAAAGACTTGAACCTCGTTCCAGGACGCGCATGTTCCGCCCTCCCATCCGACGCATACCCGCCGCTCACGAGCGGTGCGAGGTGCCACGGGGGGCTGAGGAACCAGGCTCTTTGTTCGGCGATTATTCCGAAGAAATTTCGGAAAGGGATTGACGAAGCGAAGACAAAAGTTCTTGCTGAAACTCTTTCCCCCAAAGGGAGCTCTTTGAAATTTACTTAGTACGATTGATTGGGACCCCCAATCAAAATTCTATAAATCGGCGCCGGTCTTATGGCCGGCGCCAAGTTCAGTAGTTCAAGAATCACTAGGTTCTTATTCTCTGATTTTTTCGGAGAGTTTGATCCTGGCTCAGAATGAACGCTGGCGGCGTGGTTAAGACATGCAAGTCGAACGGGACTTTTTGAATCGCAAGAGGATAAAAGTTCAGTGGCGAACGGGTGCGTAACACGTGAACAATCTACCTCGAAGTGGGGAATAGCTCGTCGAAAGGCGAATTAATACCGCATACGGTCGGGAATCTCCTGATTCCCGTACCAAAGTCAGGGACCGCAAGGCCTGACGCTACGAGAGGAGTTCGCGGCCTATCAGCTAGTTGGCGAGGTAACGGCTCACCAAGGCTAAGACGGGTAGCTGGTCTGAGAGGATGATCAGCCACACTAGAACTGAGACACGGTCCAG
>Ga0302320_10028059_pt1 | contig 10820 bp, 11 predicted proteins | sample Bog_T0_3_FD_202130 | JGI IMG/M metagenome (GOLD analysis project Ga0302320, IMG submission 202130) | Peat permafrost microbial communities from Stordalen Mire near Abisko, Sweden - Bog_T0_3 | ecosystem: Environmental > Terrestrial > Soil > Wetlands > Peat | place: Sweden: Abisko, Stordalen Mire... | reverse complement strand
TTCCCTGATCGTCGCGTTGCGCTTCTAAAGAGGCAAGGTGTGGCTATTTCCCAACAGAGCCAGCCCCTCCAGTCTTGACGCTCATGGTTGCTGGCCCTAGACAGGATGTGCGGCCGAATGCTTAAATCAACATGGTCAGCGACCCAGATTTCTGTAAGATGCCTCCAGCCTATTTCGATCTCCCGCATAACCTTACAACCCTTTTTCCTCCCGCACATTTACAATGAACATTTTTTCCGGTCTTTTTTCCAACGATATCGGCATTGATCTCGGCACAGCCAACACGCTCGTTTACGTTCGAGATCGCGGCATTGTGCTGCGCGAACCTTCGGTCGTCGCCATCAAGGCGGGATCGAAGCGGGTGCTCGCCGTGGGCGACGAAGCTAAGCGGATGCTCGGTCGCACGCCGGGCGATATCATTGCGGTGCGTCCGATGAAGGATGGCGTCATCGCCGATTTTGAAATCACCGAGGCGATGCTCAAGGCTTTCATTCACAAGGTCAGCAATCATCGCGGCTGGCAGCGCCGTCCGCGCATTGTCATCGCGGTGCCGACCGGCATCACCGAAGTGGAGAAGCGTGCGGTGAAAGACTCGGCCATCAACGCGGGCGCGCGCGACGTTTATCTGATGGAGGAACCGATGGCGGCGGCGATCGGCGTCGGCCTGCCGGTGCAGGAAGCGGCGGGCAATATGATTGTCGACATCGGCGGCGGCACGACGGAAGTCGCGATCATCTCGCTGGGCGGAATTGTTTTTTGCCGCAGCGTCCGCGTCGCGGGCGATGAGCTCGACGAGAGCATCATCAATTACATGCGCCGCGCCTACAATCTCATGATCGGCGAGCGCACCGCGGAGGACATCAAGATCAAGATCGGATCGGCCTACGCGGTGGAGAAGGAAACGACGATGGAAGTGAAAGGCCGCGACCTCGTCGCCGGTCTGCCGAAGACTCTGACAATCACGTCGCAGGAAGTGCGCGAAGCGATGGCCGAGCCGGTGCAGGTCATCGTCGAATCGATCCGCATCACGCTTGAGCGGTGCCCGCCGGAATTGTCCGCCGACCTGGTGGAACGCGGCATTGTCCTGGCCGGGGGCGGCGCGTTGCTGCGCGGGCTGGATAAAATGCTGGCGGAAGAAACCGGCCTGCCGGTCCATGTTGCGGAAGATCCCCTCAGCGCCGTGGCGGAAGGCACAGGCAAGGTGCTGCAGGAATTTGAATACATGAAGCGGGCCGCCGAATCCGAGCGCCGTTTATAGAACCCACTCCAGACGCCTGGATATTATCTGGTGAACAAAAGCGCCTATTTTCTGTTGGTCCTGGGCATTTTGTCAGCCCTCATTCTGGTCTGCTTTCTCCTGCCCGACCAGGCCACGCAATCGCTGCGCAGGGATACCATGCAGTTGCTCGGCCCCGTCCTGCGCGGTGCGGACAAACCGGTCACTTTTTTCAGCCGGATGGACAGCAAGCTCAAGACGCTTGACGAAGCCCAGGTGGAAGTTACGAAGCTGCGCGAGCAAGTCGCCGACCTGACGGTGCAAAACCAGGTGCTCGTCGACAAGATGACGGAGAATGCGCGCTTGCGCGAAATGCTCGGATTCCAGGCCGCCTCGCAATACGAGTTGCTGCCGTGCCGCGTGGTCAGCCGCGATCCATCCAGTTGGTGGGACTCAATTCAGGTCAACGTCGGCGACAATAACAACAACGAACTCTACAAAAAATATCAGGGAAAATATTCCCTCAGCTCGGATCAACCGGTCGTGTCGCCACGAGGCGTTGTGGGCAAGACTGGCGTCGTCTCCCGCTACGTCACCGACGTGATCCTGATGGTGAATCAGAACTGCAGCATCTCCGCCACGGTCGACGGCACGCATGACCAGGGCATCGTCAAGGGCCAGGGTAATTTCGAGGAAGGCAAGCCGCGCGTGATGGTCGAATATCTTCCCAAGGATTCACAAGTCGCCGTGGGGCAGTTTATCGTCACCAGCGGACTCGGCCCCTATTTCCCCGCCGGGCTGCGCCTGGGGACGGTCGTCGAAGTGCCTCCCGTGAAAAACGAATATCCCACGTTCGGCCTTTATCGCGATGCCGTCATCGAGCCGACCGCCGACCTGAACCAGCTTGATGAGCTTTTCATCGTGCTTGGTCCCAAGCAGGGAGAGAAGCAGGACGGCAAACCCAATGCCAATCCAGCTTCGGATTCCAACCCCGCACCCAACACAAGCTCCGCCTCGCAAGCCGGCTCGGCAGGCGATATTCATTAATCGGCACTTGCTTTCGGCCCTCCGTGGGCTTAAGTGGTTTTAGAAGGAAAAAATTTATGCCTAACAATTCCCATTCCAATGCGTCGGCCACCCGCGATAAATTCGTCGAAGATTTCAAAGCCCTTACGAAGGACGTGCAGGACTTGCTCAAAGTCACCTCCTCCGTTGTCGGCGAGAAAGCCGCCGAAGCCCGCGTGAAAGTCGAAGAAAGCCTGAAAGTTGCCCAGGACAAACTGAGCGTCGTGCAGGACAACGTGAGAGCCAAAGGCCAGGAAGCATTCTCGGTCACAGACAGCTATGTCCGCGATAATCCGTGGAATGCCGTCGGCATCGCCGCCGGAGTCGGTTTCCTCCTTGGCATTGGTTTCTCGGCCGGGGCCTTCCTCCGTCATCGCGATTAATCTTCGCGGGAAATCAATCCATGTCAGTCCCTGAAAGCAGCGGCTCGGGCGCAACCCCGGGCCTGTTTGCGTCCTTGCGCTCATTCTGGGGCGTGCTGGTCGCCATCCTCTACACCCGGCTCGACTTGGTCACCTCCGAGTTGGAGGACGAGGCGATCCGGGCGGTGAAGCTCATCGTGGCGGGGCTGGTCAGTTTGTTCTGCCTCTTCACGGCCTTCTTTTTCGCGATGTTTTTCCTGATCGCGATTGCCTGGCCTACTCCCTACCGTTACTGCGTTATCGGAAGCATTTGCCTGGTTTATTTCATTGTCGGAATCATCCTGCTCCTTGTTGCGCGACGGATGGTTGTCGACCGGCCCCGGTTTCTTTCGCAAACGCTCACAGAATTGCGCAAAGACGCGGAAGGGCTTCGCCACGCGATCTCGCCGAAGAAAGAGGAAGCCAAGCCATGAGCCTGTCGCGCGAAAGTCTTGACGAACGACGCGACCTGCTGACCGCGCAAATCGCCCGTCAGCGTGGGGAACTGGCGCAGGCATATCTCAATCTCGAAAAGCCGATTCACTATGCGGACTACGGGTTGCGTGGCGTCGGATTTCTCCGCAGCAACCCCTGGATTTTCCTGGCGGTTCCGGCCCTCGTCAGCACGGCGTCCACTCTTCTGGGGCTGCAAAAAAAGAAACCGGCCACGCCCGCGCCCGTCGAGCGGCCTGCCGAGAATCGCCCCAAGGGCTGGACCCATCATGTCAAGACGTGGGGCGGACACGGCTGGCGGCTCTATAAACTTTATCGTCGTATACGGCCCTATTTTCCGTGAGCGAGTCAAAACTTTCACCGAAGCGCTGGGTCATCAAGCTCGGCACCGGCATTCTCAGCGATTCCCAAGGCCACGTTGACCTGGCCCAGATCGAGCAACTGGCGGCTCAGGTCGCCGAATTGCGCCGACGCGGCCACGAAATGCTCGTCGTCAGTTCCGGCGCGGTCGGTTGCGGCATGTCGCTTCTTGGCCTGACCAAACGCCCCACCCAGATGGCCGAGCTTCAAGCCTGCGCCGCGCTGGGCCAGCCCCGGCTGATGCGGCTCTACAGCGAGGCTTTCGGGCGAGCAGGGGTGCACGTCGCACAGGTCCTGCTCACCTATCTCGACCTCGACAGCCGTGCGCTTTACGGCAACATCCAGCGCAGCGTCGAGCGGCTGCTCGCGCACAAGGGCGTTGTCCCCATCTTCAACGAAAACGATGTTGTCGCCTATGACGAACTCATCGGCGCGCGCTTCGGCGACAACGACCAGCTTTCCGCCAACATCGCCGTCCTCGTCCGCGCGGAACGGCTGATCATCCTCTCGAACATCCGCGGCCTGGCCACCAATCCCGATGGCACGGGACGTCTCATCCGCGACGTGCGTGGCATCACACCAAGGATTCAAAAACTGGCCGGCGGCACGCAGAGCCAGACCTCCGTCGGCGGCATGATCTCCAAATTCAAGGCCGCGCGGCTGGTCAATGCATCCGGCATCCCGATGCAAATCGCGCATGGCCGCCAGAAGAACGTGCTCCTCTCGATTTGCCATGGCGAACCCGTCGGAACGGTCTTTCATCCCTCGCTGACTTGATCCGGCAGGCTCAGGATGAGCAAATTCAGATCGAGAGACCGTCGCGAGAGTTCAATTTGTTTTGACCACGCCTTCGGAAGCATTACTTTATCTGGATGAGTTTGAAGACGGAACAGGATCTTAATCCAACAAGTCGCAATCAAGTCAACCGGGCGAAAGCGGCCGCCCAATCGAAAAATTACGATTACGCGATCACCTTGCTGCTGGCCGTGCTGAAGGACGAACCTCTTTTTCTTGAGGGTCGCCGATATTTGCGCGGGGTTGAAATCCTGAAATATAAGGCACTGACCAATTTCACGCGGCAGATGACAACCGTTAAAACAGCCGGAGCTGTGATGAAGCTTTCCGGAAAAAAACCACCTGAGGAACAATTGATCCAGGCGGAGGAAATCCTTGCGCAGGATCCCTACCAACACAAAGCCAATGTCATGATCGGGGATGCGGGCGCGGCGCTCGGCTATGCGGAGTTCAAGACGTTCGCCTTTGAAACCCTCGCCGAGGGCAAACCGACCGATAAAGCCGTTCTGAACTCGCTCGCTCGGGCCTACATGGAGGTGAAGGATTTCACGAAGGCGGAGAATACCTTTGCGCGCATTCTTGAAATCGACGCGCGCGACGGCGATGCGCTCAGCGGTTTGAAGGACGCCAGCGCCGCGAACGCCTCGAAAAAAGGCAACTGGGATACCGCGACCGACTATCGCGATATTCTCAAAAGCAAAACCGAAGCGGCGCAGTTGGAGCAGGAAGCCAAAGTGGTGAAATCCTCCGATGCGATCGAAGATCAAATCGCGCTCAATTTTCAAAAGCACCAGGCCGAGCCGACGAACCCCATGTATTCCAAGGCGATTGCCTCGCTCTACGTTCAGAAGAACGACTACGCTTCGGCCGTCCCCTGGTACGAACATGCCTTCGAGGCGGGAGGCAGGGTCGACTCGTCGCTGGAGAAAATCATCGGCGATCTTCGCCTGAAGAAAACGGCGCAGGAACTCCAGAAGCTGCGCGACGAACTCGCCGCGCAGACGGATCCCGAACAGCAGGCGCAGACCCAGACGGCCATTGAGCAAAAGGAAAAGGAGCTCAGCGACGTGCGCCTCTTCCAAGCGGAAGCGCGCGTGCGGGCGCAACCGAACGAAGGCGAATTCCGTTATGATTTGGGCGAAGCGCTTTACAACATCGGCCAGTACAAGCGCGCGACGGAGGAACTGCAACAGTCACTCAAGCAGCCCAGTGTCCGCTACCAGGCGCTGAACCTGATGGGCTTGGCCTTCATCAAGCGAGGCATGCTCGATTTTGCCATCAAACAACTCGGCCTGGCCGAAAGCGAATTGCCTGGGATGGACGAAATCAAAAAGGAAATCGCCTATAATCTCGGGCTCGCCTACGAAGCGAACAAGCAGCCGGAGAAGTCCCTCGAACAGTGGAAGAAGATTTACGAACACGACATGAGCTATCGCGATGTCGCGGCGCGCGTCGAGGCCTCCTACGGCGGCGGCGATCATTCAGCCTAAAGCTTGACCCCAACGGGCTTAAATCTTCCCCGCGACGAGCGTCAGCCGCCGCCAGTACCAGATGATCTTGCCATCTTCCTGGCCGATCTTGAAAAGCTCGCGCACGGCCGCCGGGGCCTTCGCCAGCATTTCGAGCACCTTTTTGCGGTTCTCGGGCGGCGTGTTGGCCACGTTGAAATACCAATTGATGTCGGGCTGCTTGAACGACTCGACCTGCGAGTAGGTCACCGTCAACCCCGCGTCGACGCACCATTTGCGCCACACGTTCGGCGTGACGAAACGAACGTGGCTCGGATCGCGCAAGCGCTCCACCGTGTCCATCCATTCGTGGGCCTCGACGTGGTCGTCCGGCACGGTTCCGTCGATCAGAACGAGGTAGCCGTAGGTTTTCAGCACGCGTGTTGACTCGCGAATGAATGTTTCAGGCGAACTGAAATGGTGCGCAGCCACGCGGCAGGTGACGAGGCCGAAGGTGTTGTCGGGATAGGGAAGCTTCTCCGCAGGATGCTCACGAAATTCGATCTTCACGCCTTTTTCGGCGGCAAGCTTTTTTGCCTGGTCCATCATCGCGGTGGAAATATCGCAGGCGGTGACTTGAAAGCCCTTCCCCGCCAGATAAATCGCCGTGTGGCCGGCACCCGTGGCGATGTCGAGCGCGAGCGTGCCGGGGCGGAGCTTGATCTGGGCCAGGGCCTTCTCGACATCGGAGACATCGGCCAGGATGTGTGACTTCCCGTACTGTCCCGCGCGTTCGTCGAACTGCCCCTGCGAGGCGAGCTGCGCCTCGTCGAGCGTGCCGCGAAAATTGCCCGTGCGCATCTTGGTGTACCAGGCTTCGAGCATGAGGCAGTTTTCGGGCAGCGCGGTGACGCCCGGATAGAGAAAATTGCCGATCACGCCGCACAGCGCGTAGTCGGCATAAACGGCCTGGTTGCCGGTGAGAAACGGTTTGTCGGCGAGGATCATTTCAAACGGCTGGATGGCGTGATGAAAGGCCTCGATGAGCTTGTTGACGTCGCGGAGCCATTCGTCGAGGCAGCCGACGCCGAACTTGCGCTCCTTGTGCCGCCGGTGCAGCCCGCGCTCGATGTCGTTCTTGATCCACTTTTCCCAATAGGCGTCGCATACCTTGAAGCCGCGCGACTCGCATTCGTTCTCGATGTAGTGAAGCAGGATTCGGTGGATGCCCGCGACTTCCGCCGGGAAAAGGCGCATGAGCGGCGCGAGGTTGTCGATGTAGCGCGGCACGTCGTCGCCCGCCGGGCTTTTGTCGTAAATGACCTCGTGATTGAAAAGGTCCTCGATCACCGGCGCTTGGTAATATTCGCCCTTGGTCAGTTGGATGACCGGCGTCGGATCGCCAACGTGCAGATTCACCAGGTCGTACGCAATGCCGGAATGGCGCAAGGCAAGCTCGATGGGAATGCAAAACGGGCTGTATTCGTATTGATACAGGCGAAGACGAACGGGCGTGTCCATGCCTTTAGCCTAAGAGCCGTTCTGCCGCGCTGCAAGCGTGGCGCTTTCCCTGGAGGGTCAGGCTCTGCTGGGAAATAGCCACACCTTGCCTCTTTAAAAGCGCAACGCGACGATCAGGGAAGCCGTGGGATTTGCGGTCTGAGATGAAAAAAATAAGCGAATCAGGCGAATCAGGCGAATGGAGCGAATCAGGCGAATGGGATTCGCTTAAGGGGGGTATGGGAAATTGGGGAAAATGCAATAGAGTTGCGCAGACAATCGCGTTTCCAAACTCCTGCGGAGGGCAGCAAGTTTGGGAACGAGGGAATTGAGATAAAATCGGCTGTCATACCACCATCCTAACAGGAATTCGGCCAGGGCGGTAACCTTGCAAAGCCTAAAACGCTTAAAATCTTTTTTTCCCTCTGAAAAAAAAATGCGACCCTCCCAGCCTTGGAGGGTTAGCCTCCGGCCTGACCCATTTCAAAAACAAACCGGTAATCCTGCGCTCCTAATTTCGGGCTGCCAGTCTGCGGCGGCTACCGCCGGGACCACCGTTACCGATGGTCCCGGCACCCAGGCTCGGGGCGTCGCCGCAACCTTACGTGGAATGATGCGGATGCGCGGCATCCAGCTTGGCGAAGATCGGCGCCAGCGTCGGATCCACGCTCAACTCGGCGGCGCGCACCTGTCCGCGCAAGGCTTGTTTCTGCTGACGCAATGCCGCCCATTCCGCCGGGGTGGCGCTGGTGCCCTGGCTCCTGAGACTCTGGAACTGCTGCCTCAGGCTGGCTCGCTGAGTCTGGAGGCCCGGATTGGCGGCTAGAACCGTTTCGCGAGCCTTTCTCAACTGGGCTTTCTCGGCCACAGTCAGGACGGAATCGTGATGATGCCTTCCAGAACAGGTCGCAGTCGTACTCGTTGGCGTGGTTGTACTTGTGGTTTGGGCAAAAGCCGCCGTGACACCTGCGCTTGCAAGTGCAAGCGACAGGAAGGCGACCCGCCGGGCTGATAATATAGTTTTCATATACCTATACAGACTCCGTCCGGCCGCTTGCGGTTATTATGTTTATGTAATCTTCGCCCCAAACGGCCTATTTTCCCCGCGCCTTTGCGACGGCCGCGATGAATTGCGACGCCAGATCGGTCAGCTTCGCCCAGTCCTTATTTTTGAGGATGTCCTTGCTTACCAGACTGCTGCCCGCAGCGACAGCCACGCACCCGGCCTTGATGAAATCGCCCGCCGTGTGCACGTCGACGCCGCCGGTGGGAACGATCTTGAGATGCGGGAGCGGCCCGCGAATGCCCTGGATATATTTCGGCCCGAGTCCGTCCGCCGGGAAGATTTTGATGAAGTCCGCGCCCAACTCGTAGGCGGTCTGCGCCTCGGTCGGCGTGTAGGAGCCGGAGAAGATCGGCTTGCCGGCGCGGTTGCAGAACGCGATGACCTCCGGCTTGAGCACCGGGGTGATGACATATTCAGCACCCGCCTCGATGGCCGCCTCGGCAGTCTTGGCGTCGAGGATGCTGCCGACGCCGGCGAGCACCTTGTCACCGAATTCACGCCGCACGTCGGCAATGACCTTCAGTGCGTTGGGCGTGGTCATGGTGATCTCGATGCCGGAGATGCCTCCGTCGATCAGCGCGCGGCTGGCGTGAATGAGTTGTTCCGAGTTGTCGGCGCGAATAATGGCGACGACGCCCGGGGTGAGAAGTCCAGTGATGATTTGGTCTTTATTCATAAATTTTTAGCCACAAAAGAACACAGAGAAAACAAAGAGGTGGGAAAATACCAATAAAACATTCCTTATGATTCTTTGTGACCTTTTGTGGCAATTTGATGTTATCGTTGCACGCGGCCCGAGCCGTCGCCGGCCAGAAGCGCCTCGACTTCGGAAAGCCGGACGAGGTTCAAGTCGCCGCTGATGGAATGCTTCAGGCAGCTCGCCGCCGCCGCGAATTCAATCGCCTCCTGCGCCGATTTCTTTTTGCCGAGCGCGTAAATCAGGCCCGCCGCGAATGAGTCGCCACCGCCCACGCGGTCGACGATCTGGATATCGTAGCGCTTGCTGAAGTGCTCCTTGCCGCCCGCGTAATAGAGCGCGGACCAGCCGTTGTGCGAGGCAGAAAAACTTTCGCGCAGCGTGATCGCCACGCCCTTGAACTTGAACCGCTCCGTGAGCTTCTCCGCGACTTCCACATAGCGGCCATGGTCAAGCTTGCCTTCGGTCACTTCGGTCGCACCGGCCTTGATTCCGAAAACTTTCTCCGCGTCCTCCTCGTTTGCGATGCAGATGTCGACGAACTCCATCAGGCCGCCCATCACCTTCCCCGCCTTTTCGCTCGACCAGAGTTTCTTGCGGAAATTCAGGTCGCAGCTCACGGTCAGCCCGAGCTTCTTCGCCGCGCGCGCGCCGTCGAGCGCCGCCTGCGCCGCCGCGTCGGAAAGCGCTGGAGTGATCCCGGTGAAGTGGAACCAGTCGGCCCCCTTGAGGATCGTTTCCCAGTTGAGATCGGCGGGATTGATCTCCGAAATCGCGCTGTGGGCGCGGTCGTAGGTGACCGTCGATGCCCGCTGTGACGCGCCGCTTTCCAGAAAATAAATACCAATGCGCTCGCCGCCGCGCACAATCGCACGCGTATCGACGCCCAGGCCGCGAAGGCGCTGGATGCAGGTTTCGGCCACGTCATTCTTCGGCAGGCGCGTGACAAAGGTTGCTTCCTCGCCGAGCAAAGCCAGCGAAACGGCGACGTTGGCTTCGCCTCCGCCAAAGGTCATTTCCAAAACGTTTGTCTGGTTCAGGCGGAGATAGCCGGGCGTGGCCAGGCGCATCATGACTTCGCCAAAGGTAACTACTTTCATGGTGATTCGATCTTCCTTCTAATATGAGTTGAGGTGAAAGCGGGTAGTATGAAGAATTCCGGGCGCGTCGTCCAATTTGTTTTAAGGCGCTTGCAACAAAACCCGCTCAAAACAATTCCGTCATCCTTGCGAAGGCGAGCGGTGAGTGTGCCTACCCGCGTCATTTCACGCCGAGCCGGAGTCGAAGGACCTTTCCGTCTTTGAGAAAAACTCTGAACGTTATCGAGCAGCTTTCTCTGCAAATGGCAACTTCGCTCATTGGATGCGGGCGGAAAGCGCTCCTTTTGATTCGAAATTTCGTGACGCCACTCTCACAAATGGTTTTGTCGTCGCTGGGTCCTTCGACTCCGGCTCGGCATGCCGTGACTGGAAAGGCAGACCTACCTCTCGCCTTTGCTCAGGATGACGGATTTCTAAAAGAGAGCCTTTCGCAGAGGTCTCCGAAGGGATTATAGAAACGACATTGATCGCCTTTTGCGGAGGTCTCCTACATCCGCATCACCCGCTATTTACATTAACCTCCGGATTGGGCATGGTGATGGGCTTTCGCGTTAGCGGTAATGACCCGACGCACCTTGCCTATGACCTATTTTGTTTCGCTTAAAATCGTCACCATTATCGTCGGGCTGCTCATTGCGCTGGCGCATCTGCCCCTGGCGCTTGCGCCGGAACGGTCCGCCGCCGTGATGCGCACCCTGCCCCGCAACTATCCCCTCGGA